>Ga0114923_10000152_pt1 | contig 54300 bp, 42 predicted proteins | sample SumtaG_FD_89578 | JGI IMG/M metagenome (GOLD analysis project Ga0114923, IMG submission 89578) | Deep subsurface microbial communities from Indian Ocean to uncover new lineages of life (NeLLi) - Sumatra_00157 metaG | ecosystem: Environmental > Aquatic > Marine > Oceanic > Sediment | place: near... | reverse complement strand
TAGTAGTAGTAGTGGTAGTTGTTGTAGTTGTTGTGGTTGTGGTTACTGTCCTATCTGGAGCATAGTGGAACAGTGGGTTCCAGGTAAGCTCGTAGAACTCACCAGCCTCAAAGTCACTAAAGATGTAAGGTCCACAGTTCACGTTAGGCTCTGCAGGATCAAACACTGGGTTCCAGGTGTTCCAACCCTGATAACCAATTCCAGTATCATCGTTGAAGATGTGTTCTGGAATGATTGTGTCATATGCAAAGTTGCTGAAGTGCCAGTATGACTCAGTGTTGAACTCAATAACAGCTCTGTAGGTTGTTGGAGCATATGCCGCTGCCAGGTCACCAATGTCAGAACCTGCGGGATTACCGAATGGTGCACTCTCATACGCATAGGTGATGCTGAATGCGACATCTTCTGCTGTTAGTGGTTCACCATCACTCCAGGTTGCATTCTGGATGATATCGATAGTGAATCGAGTGTGTCCATCAGGTACATCAGCATTGTCAGAGTGTGTCTCGGTCACCATGCTCTCGGCAAGATCGGGCCAGGGGTTAAGGTCTGGAGCGAAGCCGTAGAGTGAAGGCCATATCTCTGATAGAATAGCTGCTGAGAAGGCAGAGTTTGTAACGTAGATGTTGAAGCTGTCAGGTTCCACGCCGATTGCAATGGGTACTGTACCGCCAAATGTGCCATCGATTTTCCGAATCTTCCTCTGAGTCCAGGGACCAGCGATGTATCTACCAAGATCCGGAACATGACCAGTGAACTCGTCGTTTCTGTAACCCTGCATGTAAGTATTCTCGTACACAACGAGCCGGGGCACGTTGTACTGTAGAATCTTCTGCATCTCAGCTGCTGCATCAAAGACGTCCTCATAGGTTGTGCCGTAGAGGAGAGCATCTCTGTAGCTGTCGTAGGTTGCATTTCTGAAGTTGGTCGGGTTCAGGTACGGAACATCTGCGTTCTCGGACCAGTAGGAGTATGCAAGCCAATCAACATCGTTACTGTAGAAGTTCACGGCGTAGAAGACCATGTCATAATCTTCGTGGCTGTCTAGCCTTGAGATGTACTCGTTGAAGTCTGCTGCACGGGTCTCAGCGTTAATTCCAAGACGACGTAGTGCATCGACACCAATCTGGGCTGTACCACCAGCAATTTCTGGGGAAGTTGATGAATATTCGATCTCAATATCAAATGGTTCACCCTTGTAGGTTCTGTATTCAGGACCCATAGGGAAGAGACCGCTATCATCTAGTAGCGCATTACCAATAATTGATTGGTCAGTATAGTAGTGTGATGTGAACTGGTCTTCAACACACCAACCGTTGGGGAAAGGCACGAGAGAGTCGTGTTCTTGTGAGAAGCCGTCCATAATATCTACTGTTACTGCTGTTTTATCAAACGCAAATGCGAATGCTCTCCTTAGAATACTCTCGTTCAATGGTGCGTCACGACAATTAATTGTGATGTGACCATAACCATTTCTTAGAGCACTAAAGATGTCTATATCAGGATCTTGATCCAATGCCTCGAGATAAACTGGATCAAAAAAGCTATTGTCCATTTCTATCTCTCCAGCTTGGAGTGCAAGAATCCTCTGATCCTGGTTTGCAATCACCTTGTACACAACTTTGTCCACGTATGGACCCACGTTGATATCACTGGGTACGTCAATGGCTACTGACAATGCCGGTGATACCGCCATGAAAACAAAAGCTGCGGCAAAGGTAAAAGCTACCAGTCGTTTACTACGATTAGTAAGCATAATTTTCTCTATCTCCATTTCAGTCCGAGTCGAAGTCGAACAAGGATGATTTATTGGAGAGTATTAAAAGAAAAAGGAACAACGCGGCCGATGCCATTGATAGACAATAGGTTGCTTTGAAGTTGTGCGGAAATAGGCAACAGGTTGCGTTGATTTTTTGCGGGATGTAACTAATGCGTTTTACAAAACTCATTCCTGGGAACATCTTCAAATTAGGAGTTTCCTTTCAATACAGGAATGAAAATCATCAAAGAAATTAGTTAGCATTCAAAAATAAAAATGGATGAGTGGGCTAAGAAAAAAAAGCCCAACTCAAATGATCGACTATCCGTACTTAATTCGGGGGTCGAGTACTCCATATAGCAAGTCCGCAACAAAGTTCGCCAGAATTGCGGTTATTGCGATTATCATGAAAATGGTTTGGATAACTGGGTAGTCACTCAACAATAGACTGTCGAAAATGTACCTCCCCAAACCTCGCCACGTGAACACTGTTTCCGTCAACGTGGCACCATTTATCAGAAAACCGAAATTCATTGCTATTATGGTTACCATTGGAAGCATCGCATTCTTCAACCCGTGTTTGTACAACACTTGGTTCTCGTCTAACCCCTTTGCTCTTGCTGTGAGGATATAGTCTTCTGTCATGACATCAATCAAGTTATTGCGCATGTACAAAAAGTATCCACCATAGCCACCAACACCAAGTGTGATCACTGGTAAGGTAAGATGGTGTAAGACGTCACCAGCAACCATCAACGCCCCGAACGGGTGATCTCTTGCCACTTCCCAGACTTCGTAACTGATCGTTCCGAATTGCGGGAATCCTAATCGAACTCCCCATACCGCATCGGTCCATTCTGGAAGCATGTAGCCGAAGACAAGCAAAAGCATCATCCCCAGCCAGAACACAGGCAAGGCGTATATGAAGAGGGCAACAGTAACTGCACTGACATCTTTTCGTGAGCCAGGATCTGCAGCAACCTTGACACCAGTCCATATACCTATGAGGATTGCAACCATCGAAGACGTCCCCATCAACAACAGAGTGTTGGGTAGACGCTCAACAATTGAATCAATAACTGGTCGCTGAGTTAAGAATGAGACTCCAAAGTTACCTGTGAACATACTGACAATGTATCGCCAGAACATGTAGATCCAGTCAAAGATGTCTGGTTCTGGTACGAGACCAAAGTTCGCGTACATCGCTTCAAGCAAATCCTGTGTCAGATTACGACGAAGTTCGTCGCTGAGCATCAGGCTAACTGGGCTAGCCCCAAACAAGAATGTCGGAAGTCGGAATAGGAAGAAGTTGAAACAAACCACAGCTACTACTAAGAGTATCATGTAGATTGCTCGTCGAATAATATATTCTCGAAGTCCCATTTCCAGACTATCTCCATTTCTTACATTCAGTACCTAGTGTCACTAAGTACTGTATAGTTGAAAACACGATTACGATACTAATAAGCGTAGCGCTCAAGGCCGATGGTTGGAATTGATATTATGTATCATCCATATTTAATTCGAGGATCAAGTACGCCATATAGCAAATCAGCTACAAAGTTAGCAAACACTGCGGTTATTGCAACTATCAGAAATATTGTTTGGATAACTGGGTAGTCACTCAACAGTAGACTGTCGAAAATATACCGCCCCATACCCCGCCAAGTGAATACCGTTTCCGTGAGAGTTGCTCCATCTATCAGAAAGCCAAATGTCATTGCTATAATTGTCACCATTGGCAACATAGCGTTCTTCAGACCATGCTTGTACAATACTTGAGTATCATCAAGACCCTTTGCTCGGGCAGTTAGGATGTAGTCTTCTGTCATGACATCGATGAGATTGTTCCTCATGTAGAGGAAGTATCCACCATAACCTCCAATTCCAAGTGTAATCGTTGGTAAGACTAAGTGGCGCAACACATCTAATGCTACCATCAAGGCGCCTAATGGATTATCTCTTGCCACTTCCCAGACTTCATAACTTATCGTACCGAACTGTGGGAATCCTATCCGAATCCCCCACATTGCTTCGGTCCATTGGGGAAGCATAAAACCGAACGCGAGTAGAAGCATCATCCCCAGCCAGAACACAGGTAGAGCGTATATAAACAGCGCCAGAGTGACTGCACCGACATCTTTTCGGGAGCCAGGATCTGCAGCAACCTTGACACCAGTCCATATACCTAGTAATATCGCCACCATTGACGACGTCCCCATCAACAACAGAGTGTTGGGTAGACGCTCAACAATTTCACCAATTACTGGTCGCTGAGTTAAGAATGAGACTCCAAAGTTACCTGTGAACATACTAACAAGGTATCGCCAGAACATGTAGATCCAGTCAAAGATATCCGGATCGGGCACGAGACCGAAGTTTGCGTACATCGCTTCAAGCAAGTCCTGTGTCAGATTACGACGAAGTTCGTCGCTGAGCATCAGGCTCACAGGACTGGCTCCAAACAAGAATGTCGGAAGTCGGAATAGGAAGAAGTTGAAACAAACTACAACTACTATTAAGAGAATCATATAGATTAACCGTCGAATGACATATTCTCGAAGTCCCATTTCCAGACTATCTCCATTTCTTACATTCAGTACCTAGTGTCACTAAGTACGACTCGCTGGCTCGCAAATTTCAGTCTAATAAGCATACTGTTCATGACAACGAAGAGAAGAAACAGAAAAAAAGAGAAGAGGGGGAAGAAGGCCCGAAGGCCTCTTTCCCGGGTTCCGATTCTTACCTCTCCCTCAGCCGCGGATTCAATACTTGGTCCAGTGTATGGCCCACGAATGTGAATGCAAGCGAGAGTAGAGTGATCATTAGTCCTGGGAATAATACCACCCACCAAGCCCCAGTAGTGAATGCACCACCAGTTCGTGCATCAGCAAGCATTCGTCCCCAGCTAGGATCTTCAGGGTTAGTAAGACCCAAGAATGAAAGACCTGCTTCAGAGAGGATTGCTCCGACCACACCCAATGTGATGTTAGCAAAGAGGATTGGTGTCACGTTTGGTAGAATGTGCCGGAACATAATGTACGTGTCAGAAGCCCCAATGGCTCTTGCTGACTCGACATAGGCCTTGTTCTTTTCTGCCAAGACCTGAGACCGAATCAGCCGTGACGTTCCGGTCCAACCTAATATCGCGATAACTATGATGATATTTTGTATCGACGCTCCTAGGAACGCCGCGAGTACCATCATCAGTGGTAGTCCAGGAATGACAAGTAAGAAGTCAACAACTCTCATCAGGACCTCGTCAACCTTACCACCAAAGTAACCAGCTACCATACCAACGATGACACCCACCGCAGTAGCTAGAGAAGTTGCTAAGATACCAATCATGATTGAAATTCTACTACCATAGATAAGCTGTGACCAGGCATCAGCACCCCAGTTAGTAGTACCGAGAATTCCAAAGTATTCACCGTAAGCAACCATCTTTACCTGGGTGAACTTGAACTCAACAGTACCATTGAAATCTTGCCAGGGGGTCCCACCTGCATAGCTTTCAAAAATGAATCTTGGTGCTAGACCAACGCGAACAGTGACCTCATTAAGGGGGTCAATCGGCTCAGATCCATTGAGTGATAACATACCATCAAAGATTTCCTTGATGTTCAAATAGTTCAAACTTATTCGTTTATTTTGAGGTTGGTCGGTGTAAGTTGCTTCTCTAGATTCATAGAGTCTTGTCCAATCTCCACTGGAATCAATAACCCAAACAAAGACTCGGAACATTAGGTTCCCTGAAACTGATTCATCTGCAAAGTCACCTGTGAGTTCAGTCGCATATGTAAATGACATGTTCACGTCACTTGGTCTATTGTTCCATGGCCAAGTTACACTCTGATCAAAGTACACAAAGTCGTTGTAGTCAGGCATGACATCATCAGGATCATCACCGATAAAATCCAGCTGTGTTCCTGCTGTATGAGACCATGTAAGATTCACATAACTTACGTTATTCAAATCGTCTATAGCTTGATGTAAATAACTAAACTCACCACTAGTCCCATTCACACCCATAACGGGTTCTTGATTAAGATAGGGATCATCTAGATAATCGTCAGTAACAACACCATCTGGGTCAAACACAGAGAGCCACGAGGGGGCAAGGTAAGTAGGAGCTACCTTAGCCTGTGGAGTGGGATCGTGTGTTGCCAATACTGGAGCAAATAGAGCCATACTAAAGAATAGCGCCATGAGAAGAATACCAAGCAAGCCAATCTTATGCTTACGGTACTCACTCCAGAAGCTGTCGATGCTTACATACCAGTTGCTGTCTTTCCAGCCTTTTTGGGACTCGGACAAATGTTATCCTCCGTATATCGGACAAATACATTCCACTCGATTATGAATAACTCACAATCAAATTGGATTGGACTGTCCTCTTGTTCACTTGGATAGTGACGACCCCGAATTTCTCCTAAAAAAGGAATTGGTTCGGGTAGCAAAAATAGTTCGGGTGGACATTTTTGCGATTTTCGCATTCGCTACTCATCATCATATGTTTCTTCGAATGGATCTTCACTCGCAGGATCTTCGATATCAGGAAGTTCTTCTCCATCAGCAAATCGTTCATCCCTATCCTTGATCATTTGCTGAGTCCGACGATGTGCAGCCCAAAGATCCGCATAGACAGTTCCCACCAGAAAAGTCACAAGTGCACCAGTCAATGAGACGATAGCGCCCCAGAACATAAGCAATGGAACGAAGGTCATTAGATAACCGATAATCATGAGAATAATTGGTACCATTAGCCAACGTTTCTGTGGTTTAGTTTTGGTTCGTGGAAAAGATCTTATTGTTCGCTTTGACATTTGAAACACACACTCATGGGTGAAATGGGAACGCCTTTTACCTTTTCTAATCAAGCCAATTGGTTTTCATAGCTTGAACTTCTTAGATTAACATACTTCACAATTGTGCAAGCAATTTGTAAGAGCTTCATTGGACGAATGTCTTTGAAAGGAACATATTTAAGACAAACCAAAGGGACCGTACGTCAACGAAGGGTCAGGTAGCTGCTTGACCCTATGGGCCGTTTTTGGCTCAATGGAGTGTACAATTATGCCCCTGCTAGACATCAGAAACCTGCGCATGTATTACCAAACGCAGAAGGGTCTTGTGAAGGCAGTCGATAATGTTTCTCTGACTTTGGAGCCTGGTGAGTCAATAGGACTTGCAGGTGAGTCAGGATGTGGAAAGTCAAGCCTTGCATATTCAATTATGCAGCTACTCCCACCTGCCGCAAATATCGTTGGAGGAAACGTGTATTTCAAGGGTGACGACTTAATTCGTAAGACAGCAAAGGAGATGAGGGACATTAGATGGAAGAACGTTGCTATCGTCTTCCAAGGTGCGATGAACGCACTTAACCCCGTCTTTGAAATTGGAGAACAAATTGCAGAAGCCATTCTCATGCACGAAAACGTGACTGAAGAAGAGGCACTAGACCGATGCGCCAAGCTCTTTGAGATGGTCGGTTTAGATCCCGGTCGGATTCACAACTATCCACATGAATTCTCTGGAGGAATGCGTCAGAGAGCTATGATTGCCATGGCTCTTGCATGTAACCCGGACCTTGTGATAGCTGATGAACCTACCACAGCACTTGACGTTACAATTCAAGCACAGATTCTGGAGCTTATGCAAAAGCTACAGAAAGACCTCGGCCTTTCACTCATTTTGATCACACACGACTTGAGTGTCATCGCCGAAACATGTGACAAAACTGCAATCATGTACGCTGGTAAAATTGTCGAGTTGGCTGATGTTGTATCAATCTTCAAGGATCCAATACACCCCTATGCTACAGGCTTAGTAGGTGCAATTCCAACCATGGTAAAAGCAGAGCAAAGGAAACTGACTTCAATCCCAGGTTCACCACCAGATCTTATTTCTCCTCCACCAGGTTGCAGATTCCATCCTAGGTGTCCATACGCAAAGGACATTTGTTCCAAGGAAGATCCAGCATCTCAGGAGATTGAACCAGGAAGATTTGTTTCATGTCACTTCGCAGACCAATTGCGAGGAGAAATCAAGGTAGACTTGGAGTGATCAAAAATGACTATTGACGAATCAAGAATTCTAATGGGTTCCGAAGACATTAGAGATGGTGAAACTCTAATCAAAGTCAGGAACATGAGAAAATGGTTTGCAGTTAACACAGGATTCCTCTCATCAATGCTTTACAGACAGGAGCTCTTCGTAAAAGCTGTCGATGGTGTATCCTTTGACATCAAGAAGGGCGAAGTACTCGTACTTGCAGGTGAATCTGGTTGTGGTAAAACAACAACTGGTCGATGCATCTTGTACCTAGAGATTCCCACAGATGGAGAAGTTATCTATGCCGGGCAGAACCTAGCAACACTTGATAGGAACGAGATCAAGGAACTACGAAAACGCATGCAGATTACATTCCAAGATCCATACGAGTCCCTTAATCCAAAACAAAGTATCTTCAGCATTGTTCAAGAACCACTCATGGTTCACAAGGTACCCCTATCACCAAGCCAGAGAAGAACAAGAGTTCTCGAGGCATTGGAAAGTGTCGCAATAACTCCAGCAGAGGACTACATCGATAGGTATCCACACGAACTTTCAGGTGGACAAAGACAAAGGATCTCAGTAGCACGTGCACTTATTCTACATCCTGAATTCATGGTTGCAGATGAGCCCGTGTCAATGCTGGATGTATCAATCCGTGCAGAGATTCTGAACCTACTGTTGAACCTAAGAGAGGAACTTGGACTCACATATATGTTCATCACACACGACCTTGCCGTTGCTACATACATTGCTGACAGAATCGGCATCATGTACCTCGGAAAGATTGTCGAGATTGGTCCCGCTCATGCTGTGGCATTTACTCCACTTCATCCGTACACTCGAGCTCTAATCTCTGCTGTTCCATCAGGAGACCCAACCGTCAAACGACGTATTGAGTCACTGAAAGGTGAACCACCAAGTCCAATCAATGTCCCTAGCGGCTGCCGATTCCATCCGAGGTGTCCCTACGCACAGGAAATCTGTGTGCGAGAAATGCCTGAAGACAGAGATTTGGGTGAAGGACACTTTGTTGCCTGCCACTTTGCTGGCGAGCTTCCTGACGCACAGCTCTAGTATCGAAAAATCACGGGTGCAACCCTTGGCACCCGTGGTCGATTCCTTTTTCTGCTTCTACGCAATGTTGTGATATAATGACTGAAGAAACTGACAGACCACGTATCCTACGAGCCATAAAGAAATGCCTTGATAATGGTGACGATTATTTAGCAAAGGCTATGGAAGCACTTGATGAAATTGGAAAGGGTTCAATGGGCGTTGGTATGACTCCTCTTATCGGAGGGTATGGGATAAAAGATTCCAAGTCACATTACCGTGGTGCTTTGTTCGAGATTGATTCTGCAGAACGTGCTTTGATACCCCTAACCGCACGATACAAAGATGGAAGAGTGAATGCATCTCATTTCAAGGATGAAAAGGCTATGATCCTGCTTCAGGATTTAGAAGGAATGAACTATTCACTACTAATCAGAAAATTAACAGAGCAGAGTGGTCGAGAATCAATTTGGTTACGCTTGAAAGAATTACGAGCAAAAATCGAAGAGCTTCTCACACTCATTGAGGATATATAATCTTCAAACTGTCCTGCCAAACTAGCAAAGATAATAACGCTACATCCCAGATTCTCCGTTGTTGAGGATAAATCCAAGAGGGGTTTACTTCTATGAGTAATACGAATGGACGTAACAGTCTTCTAGAAGAACTTGAGAGAGCAGAAAGTGTTCTAGATGGATTACTCAGGAAGATATCAAATGTAAGTGAATACTTGAGCCCTCTAGAGCATATGCTAAGAGCTGAAGATTTCTCATCGACTGGATCATATATTCCAGGTGTTTCAAACGGGATAGTTTGTGTTTTATCTGCAATGATCAAGGGAGACCCCTTAGCTAATTCAATTGAGCTGATACGAGGAAAAGGGAACAACTTTCCAGCAATAATCAAGGGTTCAGACAGAAGTGAAACAAAATCGACATGCGATTCAATATTGAAGATTGTCGAAGGAAAGCCAGGAGGAAAACCAGTTACTTATGTCATCAATCTGAGATGGGCAAATCTACCATCTGTGATTGACGGGAAAAGTGTACTTGTAGTTGGAAATAGGTTCAACTATGACCAGAGAGGCTCACTGAAAAAACTCTACAATAAGTTCAAAGAAATTGGAATCACAATTCATGAAGATCAGGGACAATTTGGTGGAGGTCCACTAACATTCAGACTAACTCATTTAGCTCGCAAGCTTCAGAGTATGACGATTCTTGAAATTACTCTCTCTCGGCACTTTGCTGCTGATCATAAGAGGGTCGCTGAAATACTTGAATCGTTTACAATCCTCTAGGTGATTTTGATGAGCTCGACTAAGGATACATTGGAGATGGAATTACCATTTCCTCATGGTATCGAAGTAGAGCTTCAAGTAATCAGGAAGGATGGTACATGGATCAGAGGGGAGAATATTCTAGATGTCTTCGACAAGATAGTTTCCAGTGCCAAGGGGCTTCTCGATAAGAAGATTAGATCTTCAACAGTGGCTTCAGTCAGAGAGAAATATGGACAGAGTGCCCAAACAGAAGAAGGCGAACGTGGCTCAAGAATCGTAGCAACGTACCAAGACCCATTGGGTAATCCAAAAGAGTATACTCTACTTGGCCATGATCCCAATGTCACAAGCCTAACTTGGATATTAGAAGTTGCAACACCACCCTGCACAACTTTGGAAGAATTAGCTTGGTGGGTTCAGACTCTGATTGCGATTTCATATGAATCACTGCCAAAAGATTCCCAGGCAATACTTGTTTCAACAGGATTGAATCCAACTCAGGAATATCTCCGGAATCTATCCTTTGGTGAACATCATCACATATTGAGTCCTTCAATTGACGAGAAGACAAAGATTGGCGTCTACAACATGATTCGCAATTTCATTCCCCATTTGATTGCACTATCTGTCAATTCACCCTTTGAAAACAAAGCACCCAGTGATGAGATTACTGTTGACGATGAAGGCAGGGTAAGAGCTCCAAAATGCAAGAGGTCAATCAGACTCTTCAGAAACACAACTCAAATGGGACCAACTAATGAATTTGAATTGATACCTCACATTCAGAATTCTGACAAAGAAGCATTTGCCAAGCACGTGAATAGAAGTTATGCAAGAATGGTCGATATGTACCCATTCACTGATTATGGTACCATTGAACTTCGTATATTTGATACTCAACTTAGTATCCCAAGAAGAATGGGACTCGCACTTATTCTCCAGGCACTTGCTTTGAAAGCAAAAAGAATGGTTGAGAGGGGTGAGCGCATTCCGGATGTTGGTGCAAAATCTCTTGCAGCAAATAGAGCATCAGCAGTTTCCGCAGGTCTCTGGGGACCATTTCGTCCTATTGAAGGAACAGGTGAATATCACAAAATCTACAATCATCAAATAACGGACAATGGAGAAATAAACAAATCACGTCGAAACAGATTCCTTGGTGATGCGATTGTGTCGATGCTCTATATGATAAGAGACGAGTTGGATGAACTCAACATCGTAGAGAATCCGTTTATGCAGGCTTTGCTTGTTTCGGTATTTGGTAGTGACTTCTCACTACCTAGGACTACTGGAGCAGATTTCCAACTCGATGTGTATGCGAAATCCGATTTCAACATGGTTGTGCTATTGAAACAACTTGCAGATGTAACTAGGGAGTGTAGTACGAACTGGCTCTATGATCCAATAGAAGGAACACCGCATCTTCCTACTTGGTTATGCTGGTGGAAAGGACTTGAACCGGAGATAGTTACTGATACTGATAGAACATTCGCAGGACAAGATGTTCAATTCTCAATCCTCATTCGAAACTCAACCGGTAGAAATATGGAGAATATTAGTGTCACATATTCCGTTGAAGATTCTGAGAGGAATGTAGTCGATAACAATATCCTCACTATTCCCAGTATTATAGCTGGAGAAATTCATGTTTCCACTGCGACTTTCTCAACAAGAAAGGATACATCAGCTTACAATATCATCGCAGAAGTAGGATTTGCTGGACGTCAGATTAACCTTGCAAGCACAATCAACATGTTCTGGATGAAAGCATCAATCAAACCAGGAACAACCACTCAGTTTGCGGACGGTAAAACACCGGTTCTCTACAGGAGTGAAGTTGAAACCAATTACCCCATGAAATCACTTGTAACCTATGAAGTAAATCTACTTGCACCAAGTCTTGAGAAAATAGTTGCACAGTTCTCTGAAAGTTTTGAAATCGAAGGAGGCGAAACTACAATCTTAGAGAGTACTCAACTCCCTCCACTTCTAATACCACCCGATGCCGCTGAAGGTGTGGAAAGATGCATTCTGCAAATAAAACTCCTGAACAAGGATGGTCATGAAATTGCAGAGGGCGCATCTAAGCCATTCTACGTAGGATTTGTACGTCGAGGGCCACAGGTGATTATCGAATCAGAATTGAAGAGTAGTTATACTCCTGGTGAATATATTTCGGGTAACGTAGTTGTTAGCGACAAGAACAAGGACATTGCATCATCATCACGATTAATTGTAGAATATTTTGCCGACTCTGGAGAGGTTACCGAAATCGTCGATCTACCAGCTGATGAGTTCCTCGAGAATGATGTAAGTTTCCAATGGCGAATACCCCAAATTGAAACGGGTGGACAATTAGATAGGGTGGGAAGAATTCGAGCCCGTGTAGTGATGAGAGGGAAGGAAGTCACAGCGTCAGAATCTGATAGATTCAATATCGAACACATCACTACCAGAGTCAATTTGGATTCACTGAGGGTTCCAAAACGGTCTCATGTAGGAGGCAAAATTTCCGGTTGGTTAAGAATTAGAAGAAATATAGAACAAGGAGACCCTGCGTTTCTAACAATGTCACTGATATATCCTGGCGGAGAAGAACTCGTTGTACTTAGACAGGCAGTCAAACAAAGCAAAAATCTGTCACTCGCTTTCGGACCGATAACTATCCCTGCACCAAGAACTGCAGAAACTCCCAAATCGATTACTCTTACTGCATCTCTTAGCTATGCAGGATTGGAGATGGACAAACGATCAGCTGAAATTGATCTCGTGGGTGGACCTTCAGCAGATATTGCCAAAATTGATTTTATTGGCTTACCAGGTTTTGTACTGCCAGATCAAATGGTTCAGGTAACAGCCCAGCTCGAGAGCAATCTGGAAAAATCAGCAGCTTGTGAACTTTCTGTTGAACTTGAATCAATAGGAGGGAATATTGTTCTACTTGAGAGAGAGATTGATCTTGAAATAGGAAAACCAAAGATGATTCCAGTTCCCCTGCGAATTCCATTGGGATCTGAAATGAGCACTGCTCACCTAAAAGCAATACTCAGATGCGGTAGTCAATCATGTGGACACAGTCAAAGATTCAAGGTAAAGGCAATTGAGAAACCATTCTTCAAGGTCGAGTTCTCAGTTCGCAATGAATCAGGTGAAGAAGTCCCAGGTCTCGTCGCAAGGTTGAGTCCTGTTGATATTATCACAAGTGTTGAAAGTATCAGGGCAGGCATGGAGAATTTGAAGCTCCATCTGAGGATTATGTCAAGACGAGATATTGTGAAGGAGTTCGAACTACCAATCAGCGCAGAGAGTGAAAATGTATTGAGAATCAAGTGGCTGACACCACCTATCGATGTTGTCACTGGATACTACGTTGATGCACTAATTTCACAGGATGGACATCATCTACCAAGACGAGCTCTTGATGTTACGAGGAAGCAATTCACCGTCTACTAAAACGCATATATTCTATAGTCATAAAACACTCAAAACCCTCTAATTCTAAAATAGAGCCTTCATAGAGCTGTTAGAAACAGGTGCGGATAAATCGGCCATTGTCGATTGAAACTTCAACTGAATGCTATTCGTCTATTGCCGAAGTCCGCATGAAAATTCTTATATTGACTAAGAAATGACACACAATTGTTATAGCTAAGGCAAAGCTATAAATGCGATATTTGGGCCGCAATGTGTTAATCGGGCATCCAATTAGGATATACTATGTGCTCATAGAATATTCGATGAGATTTACAACGATATGACCAAAGTTTGATACAATGAACAAATGTGGCTGTGAAATGAATGTTTGAGATGCTTACTCAACCGGCTGTTTCCGGATTATTGGTAATGACCCTTATCGGAGCGTTAGCTTACAAGGCTCACTTTGTTGATATTTCAGGTTTAATCGCAGCCTTCGTTGTTGGATTCACGATCTGGTACACAGGTGGTCCAGCGGCTTTTGTAATTGTGCTCTTCTTCTTCATGAGTTCAGGAGTTGCTACTAAATACAAGTACAAAGCAAAGATCAAGAAGAATGTCGCTCAGGAAGGCAAGGGCAAGAGATCCTGGGTGAATGTATTTGGAAGTGGAATCATTCCAATGTTCTTCTCCATGGCTATGTACATTGCAGCTATGGTACCCGAACTTGCAGCAGCAGGTTGGCCGTTCTTCCTATTCGGAGGATATGTAGGATCTGTAGCAACAACTAGCGCAGACACATTAGCAAGTGAAGTTGGTGTGTTCAGCAAGAGTAAGCCAAGGCTGATTACAAATCTTCGCCGGAAAGTACCCAGCGGTACAATTGGTGCAGTTTCACTTCTTGGAGAAGGTGTTGCAATTGTTGCAGGACTCTTCATCGGAGTAATTGCTGTTATTTTTGCACTCATCGCACCCGGATTGATTCCGGGGTTAGTAACATCTGGAAACGTTATCGTGTGGGAGTATGTTCTATTCCTCATACCACTCTCAATTCTTACAGCATTCATTGGCTGCAATCTCGATAGCCTACTTGGAGCTGTGTTGCAGAATAGATTCGTGTGTGCGATTTGTGGTGCAGTTACCGACAAAGAATTCCATTGTGATTATGAAACAAAGTACGTCGGCGGTTTCAAGAGTTTCACGAACATGCATGTGAATCTGGGTTCTTCAGCATTGGGATCCACTCTGGGAATCATATTAGGAGCAGGTCTCTTTGTGTGGATTCTAGGTGGTCTATTCTTCTGGATTGCTGCTTCTTCTAGCAATTAATTCATTGACCTTCAATTGCTAAAACGTAATCAACTGCATCATGCGTGTCAACACCATCTGCTAACTTCATCATTAGTCTTGTAACAAACAGCTCAGAGATATCAGCAGATTCACCGTCATATGAAAAAATGTGGTCCTTCTTTCCCACAAGACTCAGCCGATACTTGCTTTTTGACTGATGGACAATTATTGCAGCATCAGTTATTTTCCGGAGTTTACTCAAAGGCAATGATCCAATAGTTTGCTTAAGATACACCCACGCCCTGGTTGAAATTAGTAATGTATCAACTTGAGATAGTACTGGTGTGAGCCGATCCAAACCTAACTCCAAGTACGGCACTGAACATCTGTACACAGTTGGAGTTCCTTGAACTTTGGTATGGGCGGCTATTGCCGCAGCTACTTCAACGAATACTTCACCGATGTATACGACCTTTGATGTTTCAAGCTCATTCCATGGAACCTGCGAAGGAGAGGTTATTGACAGTGAAGTTGTAGGACCCACACCCACGAATGTACGTGAGCCCTTTGAACCTTCAACAATGATTATGGATTCGTTGGTCTGTTTGTCATTGTCCACAACAAAGTGGTGAACATCTACATTTCCTTGAATGAGATTGGTAATGATATTCCAACCATCCATATCGTTTCCCACGGACGAAACTAAAGTTGTATCATGGCCCTCTTTTGCTAATGCAAGAGCCAAATTCACTGTAGGACCCCCCGAATGGCGAGCTGGAGCACTACAACTAGAGAGACCTCCGAGTGCAGGCATCTTGTCACAATCAATCTGTGTGTTGAAAGCAGATGCCCCAAACAAGATGAAAGTAGGTTTTGTGTAGGTTATTGATCCACCCAAGATTGCCTTAGCTCTCATGCGTGCAAAGATATCAAATAAAGTGTATTCAGGAATTCCTTGCTCCCTATACATTGTAGCGAGCATCGTCAAATAATCTTCGAGTAGAAAAGCCGTAAGCTCTTCAACATCAGACGGGAGTCCCTCAAAGTAGAATCGTGCCAAGCTCCATCCATTCTTTGTTAGTTCATGGAAGACTACACGCTTTCCATGATGAACTGTAGTCCCAGTTGTGATAAGACCAAAACTACTGAGGGTCTTAAGATACGCAAGAATACTCTTGTTTGAATGAGATAAATTCTCAACCAAGTCCCGTTGTAGAACTCGTCCAGTTTCGTCAAAACTGGAAAGCACTGTCCGAGACAATCTTGATGCTAGAACGGATCTGATGAAATCATCACGTCTATCAGGATCATCGGGTAAGAAGAGAAGATAGGGCCATAAAGACCCAATTTTGTCTGTATTTGTCATTCCCAACATCTTCAAATATCGGTTTAGTGTGGCTATTTAGTGTACATGCCTACCTATGTAGTTTACTAATGTACACTAAATCAGGAGAGATTGTAATGTCGGGTTTATCAAAATCAGTGGCGTACCCATGGGCATTAACTGGGGTATTCGCTGCCATTCACCTTGTTATAACACTGATTCCTTTCTCAATCGCAATTGGTGGAGGGGGAAGCATATCATTTGGACTTGTGTCAGCTCCAATCATAGGTTTCTTGCTTGGACCGTTCTTTGGAGTTATCGCGGTCGTTATAGGTTCACTACTTGCTATGTTCATCAATCCATTGATTGCTATTCTTGGACCATTCACTGTTCTAGCTACGGCAGCGGGTGCACTTGCTGCTGGAGCGATGAGGACAAGGATACGTTTTACTGTACCAATTATTTTCATTGTTGCATTTGGAATCTACTTGACTAGCCCAGTAGGAGTGGCAGTGCCGCTCTTCATTTGGTTCCATCTCATTGTATTTGCCATATCCTTGCTATTCCTTATTCCTAAAATTTCAACCTGGTTGATTAAACCACTGAATTTGAATATTGATACAGACAGATGGGTAAGGTATGTATCGATTTGGCTGTTCTCAATTGTTGCAGTGATTATAGACAATTTAGTAGGCTCTGCAATTGGAGGATGGTATTTCATCCTTGGTGGAGCACCTGCAGATTTCATAATAGGGTTTTATGCAGCAGGGCTTGTTATTATTCCAATTGAACGAATCATAGGATCAGTACTGGTAACCCTAATCATTATCGCATTGATAGAGGTTCTTTCAGGATCGGATTATGGTCTGCCATTGTCACGAGTAGGAAATTATGAATTACTTGAATTGACGGAGGAGGAAATCTAGCTCACACAAAAAAGAGGACGAATAAAGAATCCTCATAGTCGGAGGAATTCCTCCGACACCATTTCTTTCTCTCTGCAAATTATTCGCACAGAGACGAAGCTTCATAAGCTCTCACACCAAATATACACTTGGCACAGATTCCTGGGAGGGAATTTGTTCTGTATCTACACAAATTGTGTGTTACAGGAGAAAAAAGATATTGCAAGTATTTGATACAAACTCGTTAATATTAGGACTCGTTGTAGTCATAGGTATCTTCATCCTCATGTTCGTCGCAAGTGGGATAAAGATACTCAAGGAATGGGAGCGCGTAGCAATCCTCAGGCTTGGTAAGTTCAAAGCGATAAAAGGACCAGGTATTATCTGGGTCACGCCAATGCTAGATAAGGTCGCAATGAAGGTTTCGCTACGGCTTCTCACATATGCATTCAAGACAGAGAGGTCTCTGACAAAGGATAACGTCCCAATTGTTGTGGACGCAGTCATGTACTTCAGAGTAATCGATGTAGAGAAAGCAATCCTCAGTGTTGAGAGATACGCCGTAGCAGTAGAACTTGCTGCGCAAACATCACTGAGAGAAACTATTGGCAAGGCATCACTTGACGAGCTTCTTTCGGAGAGGGATACGATTGCACAACATCTTCAGGAGCTCATAGATGAAAAAACTGAGCACTGGGGTGTCAAAGTAACTAGCGTTGAGATACGCGATGTGGTTATTCCTTCAGCACTTCAAGATGCAATGAGCAGAGAGGCACAGGCAGAACGAGAAGGTAGGGCTAGAGTTATTCTAGCTAGAGCAGAACTATCGGCCGCTGAAAACATGCTCAAAGCAGCTCAAAAGTATGAAGAATCAAGTGTGGGTGTTGTTCTCCGGACATGGAACATCATGCAGGAGATTTCTAATAATGCCAACCTAATCATCATGGTGCCTGCAAACATACCTGAAGTAGGTACAACCGCAGGTATAGCTGCAGCTTTGTCTGCAGGAACTGGAGGTCTAAAAGTTCCAAAGAAGGAATAGAAAGAGGTAAGCAGAATGGATGCATGGATTAAGATCTTCGTTGTTATGATTATGTTCTCAATGCTGAGCATGGTCATGACATATTTCCTGGTAGACCCATTAATCGGTCTAATTTTACTGGGAGTCATCTTGACCCTGCTAGTCATCACTCTGGAACCAGCAACAGGAAAAGCGATGGCGCAAGTAACAGTTCCATTGGTCGTGATACTCTTCGTAATGGAGATATTTCTGACCAGTCTACAAACAGTAGTTGTTTTTGACTTTTGGATGTTACTTGTCATTGGCTTCATATTGTACATGATGTTCACCATGTTTACAGGAGGTAGCAGCTTTGTAGAAGGAGGGTTCATTGATGTTAAAGTATCATTGAAACTCTTCCCAATCTATGGAATAGCTATCTTCCTATCGATTCTCATTGATCCAACTAGACAACTAACCGTATACATTATGGCTGGTACAGTAATGGGTATGATGGGTCTCTATTTCGTCTTCCTACGTGATTACGATCAGTGGCCAGCATATTCACAGTTCAAGTACTCCGATATTCACGCCATTAGTGATATCAATCCTAAAGGTAAGGTGAAAACCGGAGCCGAGATTTGGTGGGCAAAGACCACAGGTCCCCCAATCAAATCTGGTGAGAAAGTAGTGATTGTTGGCATCACAGGAATGACCATGATAGTGGCTAGATCTGAAGATGTCATAGGGCAAGATCATTAAACATGAGAGGGCAGAGGGTTTCCCCTGCCCATCTCAATTATTTTTTCTTATTCAATAAGAGTCCGTAGATAAGGGATAGTCCAAACAGGAATCCGACAATTGTTGTGATTCCCCATTCAAACTGAAAGATTTCAGGTAGAACAACGGATTCTCTAGGATATGTTGGAAACATGATGTATCCTATCATATTCCACACAAAGTGGAATGCTATTGGAACCCAGAGGTTTCTATTTGACCAGTAATAACTTAGAGAGAGTACAACTCCACCCAGAAATATATTGAAGATGAATAGCAAAAGTACGTGGAGAGGAATTCCAGGATATGTCCACCAGCTGAAGTGAAGACATGAGAAGAATAATGAGCTAATCAAGATAGCTCGGTTCTTCCCTGCAAGACCTTCCATTTTTGGCAAGATGTATCCGCGATGTACAAGTTCCTCAAATAGCGCAGTTGGAACAGTGATCATTATTTCTGACATCAGGAGGTCTGCTGTCATCTCCTCGACAGGACGTAATTGTCCACCGAAGAAGAAGGCTGCCGCAGCTATCAGAGCTATTGCTGCTACGCCGGCAATTCCTCCAATGACAATACGACGAATGGTGTTGTCATCGATTTCGATACCCAATTTTTCTATTGTCGTACCGTCCCATGTAGTAAATCGTTCAAGTATTATATACATGAAGGCGAAGGTTGCAAAGAAGAGACCAGTTCCAATTAAAGCTCTCAAATCGCCAGTGAATAGATTAGGTATGATAACAGTCATCTCAACAATAACCAGCATCAATGCCATGAATAGAGCAAGTTTCAAAATATCGAATTCTCTTTCTTCATCCAATCCAATCACCTATAATTTTGGCACTTATTCGTACCTAAAACTCATGTGGTTATTAACAATGGAGGTTCATCTGAGAATATTGTATATATAGTGAGAAGTGATATAAGCAGGCGACTGTACTCGACATTCCTAGGTCGCAATAGCTGGTTCCATATCCAGCTACTATATGGATTGCACGTAATATCCATGGAGGAGTAGTATTGTCCAAAACCAGAAAATTATTGCTGGAATATGATACAGAAGAAGTTGGACGTTTGGCTAGAGATAAGCCCAGTGAGAAGAAAGCTCTAATCAAGGCATTCACTGATTCATCAGATGTCGTGCGAGAAAGAGCGCTCATCGCAGCAATTGATGCTACAGATCCAACTATTGTCACAGATATCGTTAAGGTATTAGATGATGATACTACTGATGTAAGAATAGCCGCAGCTCAGGCACTTACTTTCTATCACCAACCAAGGACTGTTCCAGATTTGATACGTGGATTGAGAGATACTAGTCCATGGGTAAGGTCTCATTGTGCAGCAGGACTTTCCAAGATTTTGAGTGGACCTATATGGGCTCGAATTCCTGAAGAGTCAATTGAAAAGATGATTGATGATTTTCCAGATATGGAGGAAGATGAGATCAACAAGTTTCTAGATTCTATTCAAATGAAACCTGATGCTGTAAACAGGTACATGGATTGGCGATCAAAGAAGTTTGATCTTGAGATTGACGTTACCTCCTTAGTTGAGGAGCTAGAAGGAACACCAATCCTTCTTACTGGTGAAACTCGTGATTCCGCAGTAGTTGCTGAAACAACAAGCGTTGGTGGACTCTCTGAGGATGTAGAAACAATCCTTAGTGAACTTCCTGATGAAATCTTAGCGACACTTCCACCGGAGGATCTGAAACGCCTTACACCAGATTCAGCAAGAGAACTTGTTCAAAAATTAAAGGTGTCACTTCCAACCACAGAGAAGAAGAAGAAGAAGAAAAAGAAGAAAGCTGTCAAGGTCCGAAAGGTAACCAAGGTCAAGAAGAAGACAAAAGGACCAACAAAGAAATCCCTCATTAAGAAGCTCCCTGCAGAAGTAAGAGAATCAGTTTCAGATGAAGCTCTTGCCGATCTGAGTGTCGAAGAGTTGCAGGCATTACTGGCATCATCAGCACCAGAAACAGTAGAACCCGAACCAGAAGTTGACTTAGCTGAATCAGTCATCGAATACGACGATCCAAGAATGACTGAATTTGTTGAGAAATATGGAGAAGAGAAGGCCACCATCTTGATCACAATTCCGGAATCTATGCTGGAAGGTATCCCAGAGGAACAGATCAAGGAGATGGACATGGAAACCTTGGAGGGTCTCAAGCAAGCCTTGGAACCCAGATAGAAACCGACTACTCTGACCCACGAATTACAACTGCAAATTCTCCAGCTAGCTTGCCGTACCACTCTAGTAGGTCTCGAATATTATCGACGTGTCGATAACTTCCATTTCCATAATGTGCAATTGCTAGCATCAATTCCTCATCGATTTCACTTCGCTCACCGAGACCTATGCTGTAAATCACTAGTCTCGATCGGTCTTGAAATCGTTCTTTGAGTATTTTTAGAGGTGGGGGTCCCGAAGTTGTCATTCCATCTGTAAGCATGATAAGCATCGTAGGTTTCTCGGGGTCTCCAAATTCATCCATGATGTCATTTGCCTTAGCAAGTGCAGAGCCCATATCTGTGAGGGTACCACCCTCTTCGACTTTGTCAACAACGTGAGTACTAATGATTTGTAGACCTAATGCTTTCTCACGCCCAGTACATTCAACAAAGGGTTGAACTTCACCAGTTTCAGAGTTGAGAAAAGTCATCTCACTAACTTCTTTCTCGAAGGTAATTACTCCGACTTTTTCTCCATAACCGCGACCGACTTTTTCAGCAAGATAAAGAAGAACTGCCATTGCTGCTGCTTCAGCTCGACTTACATTCTTACCTTCTTCAAAACGATTCAGAAATGCTTGGACTTCAGGGCTATCACCTGCCAAATCCTTTAATCCTTCACGTGCATGTGCAATATCCTGAACAGGTACATCAGTCGTCTTCATAGAACCACTTGTATCAATACAAAGAACAGCATTGAAAGGTGTAGCAATTCCAACCGTCTTGAATTGATAACCTGTTTTTTCTCGCAGCGCTTCGAAGGCCAGCTTTGCAAAATTCTTACCTGATAGAGTTGGTTTGGTTGTGAGTATCTCGACTTTGGTATCAAGTTCTGGCCAATTGAATGACATTCCAGGGTAGACTAGACGTCCACCGATGATGTCTTCAAGTGACTTCACTTTGTCAACAGCTCGTGTGATAAGATCTTCTGTGTTGGCATCTTCTGTAAGTGGCTTAATTCCAAATTCCACATATTCTAGTGCAATCATATCCTGATCGTACAGGGTAACTTCAACCATATCGCCTTCCATCAGAAGAGAGGCTTCCAGAACAAGTGTATCAACAACAATCTTGGATTCTTGAATATCCTTAGTCTTTCTTACCTCTGCAGCACCCCAGAAGCTACTCTGTGCGTCTTCGAATACTACTATTGACCCAATATCTGCATCCAGGGAATCTGCAGTCTTCGGGTGTAGATGAGCAAATCCTTTTAGATCTCCACCATCTACAATCTCAAGTTCAAGTTTCTTGGTGATAGCTTTTACCTCCTCTAGTAAGGTATGCACTCTCTCTGTTTGTAATGTTATAAAGAATATGAGGTCCACGCTAGGTGAGCTGAGATAGTACCTTCTTGGATAAATCTTCAGAAGATTTCAGAGTTATAGAGTGGTCAGAAAGGGTACGCAACAAGACAGGATTGAAACTCTGAGAAGCATTCTCAATCGTATCAATTCGTGCCATTCCCTTTGTACTGAGGATTGAACAGCTTATCGAATCACCTGCAGTTTTTCGTACCCAAAGATGAATCTCTTTGTTAGATGCTTGGTTTCTAAGACACATGACGTACGAATCAAGATATACACCATTAAATCCACCATTGGATAGATTCACTAGTTCTGGCCAAGTTCCAGCTGGAGGGAGCATGACATCAAGAGAAGAAAGGTCCCAATCATCACCACTGAAAAGTTTTAGTATCGAGTTCTCAAGTGCAATTTGTTTCTTCCCGCCAACATCACGGCTGATATATTCGATGGGAGAAATCTGCACTCCAGCTGATGTCGAAAAAGGTCGCTGAACAAGAGATAGCGTATTTCCTCCAAGAATGCGTTGAGCGTCAGCAAGAGTTCCTGGGAAGTCCCGAGAAAGTAAGAAGAGAATAACATCTACAGCTTGAACCGATAGAAAGCTGAAATCAGTACCAAAGAGAATTTTCTCAGACCATGAGAAACTTTCACGACTCAATCGCTCAACAGCGCTTTCGAACAGAGCAGGTACATCTAAATCATGCAATGTAGAAGTTTCTGCAAAGATAGCTGGGTCTCTCAGAACTTCATACAAACGAGAATCTCCTGGTGACATTCCACAGTGAGCTAGAATTACTCGTAATCCTTTCATTGCAGCTCCACAATCAGGGTCATTCCTAATTGATTCAACAAGATTCTTGATCTTCATCACTGTGGTCATATTGCGTGTGTCGAAGATGACAGGGATACCTAATTCTCCAGCACGTTTGACTACATCTTTGGTAATCTTACCTTCAATAGAATCAACAAAAAGCTGAGCAAGCGGGTGAAGCTTCAGACCCCGTAATCCGAGTTCTTGAATACTTCTATCAAGTTCCTTGACTGCAAGCCCTTTCTTCTTTTGTTCATCCATTGGGTCAACACGAGCAAATCCAATGAGCCGAGTTGAATGAGGTGCCCGTGTTGTCCAACCAGCTATCTTGTCATTCGAAACTTTGAATGTTGGTTCATTCGGGTTTTCTGATTTTGCATAGTCGTCAGTGTATGGAAAGACCACAGTTCTATCTACAAGCCACCCATGATTCAATCTTGCCCAGCTCTTCCGACTCTCAAAGCATCTTGACGCAAGGTCGTGACCTTCTACTCTTACAGGTTCGAAAAGCAACTCATCTGAATCTAATTTTTGCTTAGCAATTTTCTGCATCTCAAACCAGAGACTTGCATAGAAGTCATAGCTACCTGAGGGAGTATTTCGATGGCTCTTTTCTTTCCCCATGTGATGATGAGCATCTACGATATACAGGCGGAATTCATCGCCTTTTCGAATATCTTGTTCTGCAATATCTGTGGTAGCTCTCACAATTATCATATAATTTCGAGTCCTCAGGTCTAGTTCATGTCAAAGATGTGATAAATTATTGCGTTATAGTATCAAAGATTCATGCATTGCTATCGGCACTATGCATATATCAGCTACTGCAACAATCAGATAACAGAGGACGCTACCAGCCATGATCGTAGTTGAAGACATCGAAGCAAGTGAAATTCACCGATTCGTTGTCATTGATGCATCGATACAGCTGGGAATTGTACGAGCGGGAACGTACATTCGAACCTTTGATCCAGAAAGAGCATTTTCCTATTACAATATGGTAGAGAATCAGCTTCATGATTTTGCTGCTCAATATCCGGGAGCTTTCAAATATTTACCAAGACGAGCTTATGATTATCTAAAGAAGCCTCAGCTGCTCAGTGAATTCACACACGGAGCATCAGAGCTTTCTCAATCTAGTTGGTTGGCTGATTTTCTTGTGGTGAATCCTCTAGTAGGATTTGGTGACACAATTTTACCCAAATCACAACAAGAAGCTAATGTTGAGTCTGTACACAGATGGGCCACGCTACCTCCTAATAGCCCAAGACTGTATCATCTGCAGGACATGCGAATGAACCGTAGGTCACCTGCAGGATGGGGATGCATGCTCAACGTATCAGACTTGGCCCTATCGATCAAGGGATCCAACAGAAAAGATATCATTGAAAGTGTCAAATCAGGGAAGCCTATTTTCATAGAATTAGTATCACCTGATGATTTGGATCCACTGCTTGAGTGGATTATCCTCTTGAAAGATGCAGGATTGCCACCCCCGAAATTGGTGTTGAAAGCACGAAGCCAGAAGGGCTGGGGAAAGGATATCACTCGACTCCTTGATATCCCGAATAGTATACTACTCACAGCAGGAGCATCGATATCATCCCTTGCCACAATTATTCGATATATGAAGAAAGACCAAGGTGATGAACTTTGGTCCAAGCGGCTTATGTTTGCATCTTCATACCCTGAAACACAAATTGGAGATAGCGTATCAGAAATTCTAAGCTATTTCCTCAGCAGAAATCTTTCAGTAAGTCCTGCAGAAATTCAGAGGATTGTTGGAGGTAACATGTTAGAATTACTACCCCCGAGACCTCCGTATCTAGTCTACAAAGAGAATAACAATTCAGTTATGGCTGAAGAAAATCTTGGAAAAGCAGCATTGAATGAGCTTGTTAGAATTTTGCAGGTACTAGCTGCTCGTAATATCCTGAACATTACTTCTGTTGACCATACCATCGAAGAGGATGGAGGAGTAGTAAATCTGGATAGTGCTGTAATAACGGCAGTTGAGCCAAATAGTGAAAGAGCAATCAGTCTCTCGATTGTTTTGGAGAAGAATGGTGCTGTAATGATCTCAGGGTGGAAAAGAGCTTTTACAGATAGTCTGAAGAAAAGAGATGGAATGATGCTCCAAACACTTGTTCGAGCTAATGCCAAGCTGGATGGTCCAATCTTTGGTTCACCTGCACACCTAGTAAATTTCGATGAGGCACTTCTCAAGTGTCTAGAAGTAGAAGAACCACGTCCAATCATGAAAGCACTTCATTTTGGAATTGAGATTGCAAAGACCGACAAGGGAGTGTTCCTCATGTGTTCAGCTGATATGGATGCACTTGATGTACAAACAGGCGATATTGTCCTGGCTCTGGAAACCCGAACAGGACAATGGTGTGCTGGTCAAGTGAAAGAGCATTCAAAGTGTGCAGAACGTTCCATAGTAGTATCCGAAATAGATGCTACAATTGTAGGATTTCGTAATTCCTCAGTAGTTAATATTGTAAAAATTGAAGATGAAATACCTGAAATCACAAAGCTTGTCCTTTCATATAAATCCAAGAAACCTTCTTCCAATATGGAGATAGTTTCGTCAATGCATCTACATGGGAATAAGATACTGGATAGTGTAATAGGAAGGTATGTCGGCCGCGGGTCAAAATTACTTGCAGGACCAGAAGTCCAACCATTGACATTGAGTATTAGACATACTGAACCAATTCTCAAAGCAGGGCAAATAGGAAAGATATCAGGAGAAGAGATGATTCTCAAACCCAGTCAGGGTTTCCGTGAACTGAACATTGTGATGTGTATATCAAAAGGGAAAGAGATGAGCAAGAAGGACATACCTCTGAAGACACTTCATGCATCTATTAGAGAATTAGAGGACCTTACGAAACTGGTACCAGAAGTAGGGACATTCTTGACTAGTCTTGAAAAGAATCCAACTCGTGCGGAAGTAGCAGCACTCTCTGCACTGCTAGTTGTCAATACTTTAACACAAAATCGTACTGAAGGTAGACTCGGCCTAGTTACCTTCGCAGATGCTCCAGAAAAGTTCTCAGTTCAACATGGTTCGGAGGTTAAATCCTATGTTGAATTCATCAGGGACCTACAATCAGAAGAAGTCTTAGTATCTCTGATTTTCTCGATACTTGATAGTATCAAGGATACTGGTGGATATGAAAGGATGGTTGGTGCGTACAGGTCCATTGCTGAATACCTAGAAGATTTTGGGTCCACACGACCAACATTGCTACTCGTTTTTTCAGGGAATATTGGAAAGTATGATGAAGAGCATCTCCCCTTTATCCAAGCAATCAAGGAGAACGACAGGTATCAAATTGAATTCTTCACATTCGACAATACAGAGAACCAGAAAAGTTCCCTACGTTTGCTAAAAGGAATCAAAGCACACGTACTACCAGTGGAGTCATTTTCATCTCAGTTGTTCATTGGACATCTTCTTGATGTTATCGACAATCTTGTTCCGATGGGCACTACTCGGTCTGACGTTTGAATTTTAGTGATTCAATCTCAGTAGTCTGAGAATCCAATTGTCCAATCTCCACTTCGATTTTATCAACCAGCTCTCTAAGGGCAGTCATTTTGGAAACAATTTTTTGAATTTCATCTGTGCTTAATGGAGAGTCCGCGCTACTGAGGGATGAAGCATTTTCAATTTGTTTTTCCATTTGTTTCAATCGCTTGGAAATATCTTCGAGGATTTTTGTTTCATCCTCAATACGACGTAGTTCTTCAATTGTACTTTCAGAATGTTCGTTCATTGATTGAATCCTCGCATCTTTAATGGTCCTTGTCGTCCGTTTCTTGATTCTTCCAACAAGTGAGATCAATAGTGAAAATCGATTAGTTAGTTCAGTAAGACGAGTTCTGAGAATGGCAATAGATTGAGTGTCATGAAGTGGTAATTCGGACTCCCGCATCAGGGGTTTCGTCTGTTTCCGTCTTCCACTCTTCTCAATCACTACTTTGGGACCCTTTGGTTTATCCTCTGTAACATCCTCTGATGTATACCACAGAGGAAGGATATACTTTCTCAGAGTTCGTTCAACATCAATGCTCTCGATAACCGCAAAAGTAGCTAGATTCTGTGGACTATCCCAGAAGCATAGTACAATGTGAGAAGGCAGTGTAAACAGAATAGTTGCAATTGCATTCTTTGTTTTTCTAAATGCATCAAGACCCATCAGCCAGCGTGAAAATAACAGAATTGTTGATGAAATCTCATATGGTTGGCCAAATTGAGCTAAGATGGCTTCAGATTTCAAATCAGTCTTGAGGAGTTTCTGAATCCACCCAGCAATTTTCTGTGTACCAGAGGGTAGTGAGAGTGCAAGAAGATGGCGTACATCACCATCTGCAGCAGCACTAAGGAACTCCTCGATATAGTCCAAGTGCGGATCACTATCAATTACTACCTCGGTTTTATTTGATAAGAATCGAGAGATTGTATTGATCAATTCCTGTGTTTGAATTTTATCAGATCTGAAGCCTATGGCTTCGAACGTGGTGTTTTTTGAAGCCTTCAGAATTGTCATGAGTTTTGATCTATTCGAACCTTGTTGTCCAAGTAGGAACAATCCACTGCCAACTTTAGGTTCATACTCTCTTACTAGGCGAGTAAATCTATCGATTGGAATAACAATGTTTTCTTGGTTCTTCTTATCTTGTAAGTTACCAGGAAGACCCTTACTTAGCAATCCCTGCTCAACCCATCCAGTTTCTAATTTCCCTTCAGGCAGTTTGGAAATGATGTATGCTGAAACTTGTTCACTATGGTACATCGCTTGCAATCTAGTTTCAATATCATCAGACATTCTATCATTGACCTCCACCGGATAAGTCCGCGAGAATTTCAATGATGTCTTGTATTTCGTCAATATCGTTCACTTTCATTGCTTTGCCTTGACTAGCCTCAGCAATAGCCACTAGAACATCTTGATTGGATTTTTCCCCAGGGATGAAACATAGAATTCTTGGACCATCGCTTGTCATTTTACTCTTAGTAACTCTAACAGGGTTTGGTCCTGAAGTATGAACACCACTTGAAAAGAATAGAATGATTGTCTGAAGAGAATTTGTTTTGGTAAGCTCTATTGCACTGGCAATTCCAGTTTCTAATGCAGCTCCTGGGTTTGACGATCGACCAGCATGATCGGTAATTAAACGTTCAATCCAGTCAGTGAATGCGACAAAGATAGATGATGAATCAATCCGGGACACCTCTGTAGGGTCACCAGTTTCTGAATCGAACAGGGTGAAATGTTGTATTTCGTCTGAATATGCGAATCCATGAAATTGAGCATTGGAACTGTAATCAGAGTAACTTTCTGAAACCAGTTTGATAGCTTTGAGTGCAGCAGAGTATCGAGGGATATAGTCCTCAGGTCCGCTCCGCACGTCTGAGATTTGTGCTGCTGCTCCCACTTCAAAAATACTGACAATATTAGATGGGGTCAAAGACTCAACAGGATCAAGATGAATTTTTTCAAGATTCTTCCAAGAGATTCTAGCAGCATGATGAATACTATCCACAGGGTCAAGTGAGTTTACACTGAATCCAATTCCAAGTCTATCAATTTGAAACGATTGACCAACAGTGAGAATTAATCCATCAAAATCATCAGTCAAATCGCTAACTCTTTGGGATATTGCATCAGCTACTTTTCGATTGTTGAGGTCTTTTGTGGAAGTTAATGAGAGTCGAATCTCAGTACATGTCGGTATATCAGTTAAAACTTCTTCAAGATGGAGGTCGCTGTCTTCTTTGCAGGAGATTCCTTTGAAGATTCGGTGGTCAAGAATTATCAAATCTTGCGGGACATTGGAAGACCGACGAATATCTGCAAGCATTGAATTGCCATCAAATGAAATCTGATACAGCCCTTCTCCGACGGGTCCTTCTTGTTCTGAAACAAAACACAGTCCTTTCTGATTTCGTCCCTGTTTTGCTTTCAGAATCAAAATGAATCCTCCTTTAATATATTCGAGTTTCATACAGCTCTGTAGCAACTGATTTTGAACCATAAAACACCTCAACCCGTAGAGTTGCTTTGCCCTTTACATCAGTCATCGGAGTAAGTTTTAACTCAAGTAGCCTGTCTGATTTCGGAGATAAATCATGTCGTTCATTGGTCACCTCAGAAACACCTTCAGATGTTACAAGGGAAGCAATGACTCTTACACTAACTATTGTAGCACTGGGATTATTCACTCGTATAGAGTAATTGAACGCCTTACCAGCTACAATGTTGTTAGGTACTTCACCTAGATCAACATTCACACCCAAGCTCTCAGTACTGAGAGGTCTTCCTTTAGGCCATCGAACAATACGACCCAACTCTAGAAGTCTGGAGAGAGATGTCTTTAATTCACGAACTTCAAGGGATAGATTCGATGCTGCTTCACCCATATCGAATATGCCATCATGATTTTCGTAGTAAGCCAAGACCTTCCGGTCAGCCTCAATCAAATCACTAACCCCTTCCAGTATCCGTAAGATAGCTTGTGGAAGTTCGTGAGCTTCTAGCAATGAGTAGTATTTTCCTCCATCAACCGAATCTGCAATCATCCTAAAAGAAGCCTCTACTAGTGGATTGCATCCACAAACAAAGATGAACATTGTACTTCCAAAATCTATCCTGAATTGTTTGACTTCTTCTATCGGGTCGTGTCCCTTTGGGCACCCATCCGGAAAATAGTCATCACCTATTGAATTGTACTTCTTTCCATGCGGTGGGGCATCACCCACCAAAAGCATCACTTTGTATGAATCTTTTAGCCAAGATAATTGAGTACGTGCATCAAACAAACCATCAGCAACAGCTTCAGGTGTATCGCCTCCTTCGGAAGGACGGAGGTCAGCAATGAGTTTCTTCACTCGTTTCACATTGTCCGTGAAATCAAAGACCTTTGTAACGTACGTTTTATCCTGAGGAGGATGATCGCGGTAAGAAACTACTCCAAACCGAATTTGGAGATCTTTTGTTCGCGAAGTGATGTTATTTACAATATCAGAGAGACTGTCTTTAACAGCCCGTATATCATCCTTCATCGAACCAGTGGTATCTACAACAAATGCTACATCCATTCTTGTTGGTGGCAGTCATATCCTCTCCAAGTCAACTATCTTCCTAGACCAATTAAGCCTTTGCCGCTGAAGCAAGCATAGGACATTTTAAGGGTCATGTTCCAAGATGAGCGTATGACAGATCTGAGTGATACCGATCTTCATCTACGTTTTGAATTCGAAGGAGATTTAGTTCTGGAAGGATACCTCAATAGAATACATGCACCACTCCTTGTTGAGGAAATCAAGTTCAAACTTCCCTTAGAGGGAAAAACTGCTTTGATGCGTTCAGAAATGCAAATCACTCTTGGTATATCAAAAGGGAATGCAAAGCCAACAAATGATGTGAAGAAAGGTGATATCTCATACATGCCTCTAGGTGATGCTCTTTGTATTTACCTAGAAGATCAACGTACTTACAGTAAAGTGAATATTCTTGGAAAGATTACATCCTCTGAAGAGCAAATTGCCCTGTTGAAAAATGTCCGGAGAGGAAGTTCGGTTCATATCAAAGTGAGTAACTAAAACTCAAAGCCGTTGGAGATTCTTGATGAGATCTTCATGCTCATCAATTTCAATCTCAGAAGGGTCAACAACCATCCCGGCTTCATTTGTGATTATCACCACTTCAATGCCATCATGTTTTACACGTTTGATACCATTACTGGAAAGGGCTCGTATTCTCAGTTGAGTAGTATTGAACTCAGTTTTGTTTTCCATCTCAACTGCCTGGATATCTCGTCGAAGTTTGGCTCGAGTAATACGAAGTTGTTCTTTGAGTTCTGCAACCTGAACTTGAAGGTCTTTGCGTCCATCGCTCTCATGCAATAGTTGGATTCGTATTTCATCATGGAGGTTTTTTGCTACAAACTCTTTAGATTTGTCAATCCAAGTAATTGTAGTACCATCGAATTTTCTGCTTGTGTGAACATGACCTAGTGCTTTCAATACAGCAATAACATCGTAAACTCGTCGCTTTGGAGTATCTAGCTTCTCAGCTAATAGATCACTCTTGATTCCATCTTCTCCACTCTCTTGGAGAATCCTAACTGACTCCTGAGCCAAATCGACAAGCTTCAACTATGCACCCCACTGAAATCCGGCGGCTGCTCAAAACAGCACTCTTCCGTCATACTGATTGCATTACATATTTAGGTCTTTGTATTGCTCTCAGCTATAGTGCGATTTTCCGAATGGTTTGACGGAAGATACACACTACGATTTATAGAAAGCATACTTCCTATTAATCAATTCTAGTAAAAACATCCAACTTATTCGTAGATAGCGGAGTTTTCTCTTCGAAAAATCGCATACATAAATACAAGATTACTCAATGATCAGTATTGAAAGGGCATTATTGACGGGACCAACAATTTCTTAACGTACCTTCAAAGTCAGCCGACACAGGAACCCGCACTCCCGAGGAGCGGAGCTGATTATGAGTAAAACGAAAGTTATTATCATGGGCGCAGCCGGAAGAGATTTCCAGAACTTCAACGTCTTTTTCCGAGACAATGAAGATTACGAGGTTGTTGCCTTTACTGCAGAGCAAATCCCTGGAATCGGAGATCGTATGTATCCCCCCGAACTTTCAGGTCCTCTTTATCCAAAGGGTATCCAAATATATCCTGAAGAGAAGTTGCCCGAACTAATCGAGAAATTCGATGTAGAGCAGTGCATTCTTGCATACTCTGACCTTCCATATGAAACAGTTGGTCACAAGATAGCTTGGGTAAATCAGCTTGGTCCTGATATTAGACTCATGGGTCCAAAGAACACATCCATTAAGAGTAAGAAACCAGTTGTCGCAGTTTGTGCAGTGCGTACTGGATGTGGTAAGAGTCAGACATCAAGACGAGTGAATCAAATTTTAGTTGACATGGGTCTTAAACCAGTCAACATCAGACATCCAATGCCTTACGACCCAGATCTTACTTCACAGATTGCTCAGAGATACGCAACTCTTGAGGATTTGGACAAGTACAGATGTACAATCGAAGAACGTGAAGAGTACGAACCAATGATCAACATGGGTGTTATTCTCTACGCGGGAGTAGATTACGGTAAGATCATCGACCAGGCAGAACAGGAAGCTGACGTTATTACATGGGACGGAGGTAACAACGATTTTGCGTTCTACAACCCCGACCTTCTTATCACAATTGTCGACCCTCACAGACCAGGGCACGAAATATCATACTATCCTGGTGAAACTAATCTCAGAATGGCAGATGTTGTAGTAATCAACAAAGTTGCCACAGCAGATTACGAGGATATCGAGGAAGTCAGAGAGAACATCATGGCAGTCAATCCAAATGCAATTATCATCGATGCAGCATCACCTCTTGGTATTGAGGACATGGAGTCAATTCGTGGTAAGCGCGTGATTGTCGTCGAAGATGGTCCAACTGTAACCCACGGTGATATGCCCTATGGAGCAGGATTCATTGCGGCTCGAAAGGCTGGAGCAATAATTATTGATCCTAGACCATTCGCTGTTGGAAGCATCAAAGACACCTTTGAGAAGTATTATCATCTGGAGAATGTCTTACCTGCAATGGGCTATGGCAAGAAGCAGATGGATGAGCTTCAAGAAACAATCAACAAGTCAGATGTTGACGCAATTGTCATTGGTACTCCAATAGACCTGAAGCGTGTCATCAAGATTGACAAACCAAGTGTCAGAGTCAAATACGACCTTCAAGAGATTGGTAAGCCAGATCTTGAAGATGTTCTGAAAGAGTTTGTGAAGAAACACAATCTCAAGTAGAAGAATAATGTCCGGGTCCAAGACTCGGACATCCTCATTTTCTTTTTGAAATACCCAAGCTTTATTGACCTATTTTCATAAATAACAAATTGGTGAAAGAATACATGTCAGAAGATCTTCCCTTTGGTATCTTTCTTTTAGCAGCATTACAAGGACTTCAAGCACTGGGACTCTTTCTTGTAGGAGGACTATGGTTACTTCTTCCAATCCTAGGATTGTTCGTTGCAGTGCCCTATGGCATTGCAGGTCTCTTCGGATTATTCATTGCATTCGGTCTCTTCACCCTTCAGGACTATGCATGGACGTGGTCATTCATTCTCAACATCATTGGTCTTGTTTTGTATCTCTTCGGTGGAAATTGGTTGGGCGTAATCCTTTCTGCGATAATTCTGGTTTACCTGAACCTTCCTGATATCAAGAATGAATTCGATCTGAAATAAAAATGAGTTCCGGGCTTGATAGCCCGGCTCATTGGAAATTCTGCGTGTACGCAGAATTGCTTTTCAATTTACAATACATATCCAGGAAGGCTGCTTGTGTCTTGTTGAGAAGCTAAGTCCCTGTATAGCACCACAGCAAAAATGTAGCTTAGTGCACCAAAGAACAATGCTGTAATTACTGAATCAATTACTACGACGAATCCTGTTAAAATTATTACAACAGCACCGAGTGCAATGGTCACAATACCAAGTAGTATCAAAGCTACAAAGATATGCAGGAAATTCCCACTAGTTAGCTCCCAAGATTTCTTCAAAGAGTCAATAGCTGACAAATCGGTGTCAATAACAACTGCAAGAGCTGGAGCAAACCGGATTTGAACGTAGAGCATGACTAACCCGCCTACAAAAAGAAGACCCAAAGAAGCCATCATCATCTCTATTGAGCCTTGAGGGAAAATTGGATTAAATGGGTCAGTGATGTCAATCAATTCCATTGCTCTAGCAGATAGATACGTGGAGGGAGTGACAACAACAGCCACCAATCCGGAAATCAAAATCTGTATGAATATTACATTAAAGAGGCGGCTCAAAGAGTGTGAGTAACTAGTTCCAATGTCACCTTTTGTTCCACCGTACTCATCAAGAGTAAACTTGATTGCAGCCCCAGCAATAATCGCATTTAAGACAAAAGCAAAGATCCCATAACCCAGCGTTACACCTACGAGAGACCAATCTGGTGGTGTTGTGAGTAGGAATACATTAATCAAATAGTCTATGGGATTACCTCCAATAACTCCAACGATTCCAAATAATGAATAGAGCAGGACAAAAGAGAAGAGTATGCATACTGCACTTACAATGCCAACAATGATGAAGTATTTAACAAACCTACTTGTCAATAGTGACAATGTTCTCGATATGAGTCCTGTAGCACTTAATGTATAGTCTTGAGCTATGGGCTGAGAGCCGTCATCCCCAAGGTCTTCTTCAAACGCCATATGAAATTCTCCGTTGGGTATGACTAGCTCAGCTTTTCGTTATATCTGCTCCGCATTACCAAGGATAGAGTCATGCAGGCTTTGGTCTGCTATCAATAATATCCATGAACTTCATTCCACCAGCTTTCTCTATTAACTCCTCAAAGCCTATGATGAAGACTTTTGGCGTAACTTCAGTACTTTTCTTCGTTAGCTGTTGTAGTGTAAGTATGAGGGATGAATAATCTGCGTTGACTGGTCCCTTTGGAGCAACGTAGAGGTTAAGCACATCCATGCTGTAGGGATCTGCCATGTTCTCTTTTGCAACTTCAATCTGAAGTTCCTCAATCTCAGACAAAGCTATCAGGTCAGAACGGAGTGCTGTAAGATTCACAGTGGCACCCTTGATCTTCTTCTCTGCGAGACCCATTATTTCGATCTGTGCTTCTGCATCGTTCGTACGCCCAACATCCCAGAAGAAGGGTCCATCTAGTCCACATATTGGACATTTACCGCGTTCTTGATGAGAAGCAACATCACCTAACAGAAAGCCTTCAAACACAGTACCTGTACTATCGAGATGGAATAGGCACATGTGACCTGGTTCATCATCACCAACAAAGTTGTAGGTTCCATCATCATTGAATGAAATAAGTTCAAAGGATAGCATCAGAGGTGATACATTGTGATATGGCCCTGTGTGTTTGCACTGCACTGCAAAGGAAACCTTACTTTCTGACGAAGCATATCCTCCAACAGCAAGTACTTCCTTAGCTCCTTTCTCTTGAAGAGTTTCAGTGATATCAGCTACAACCGGATCATAGATCTTCTCACCTGCAAGAAGAGTGATGACCTTCTCAGGTGCTTCATAATCTTTAGATTCCTTCATTGCTCTAAAGAATCGATTTCTGAGGTAACTAGGCATTCCAGCAAATCCATTGGCTTTGAACGATCCTGCAATCTCAACAAGCTTGTCGCTGGGTATTGCACCACCTCCGCTTGTTGCAACATAGAACTTTGATATCTGTCGCAAACCTAAGTTGACAGCATGCCATCCAAGATGCGGAGCGTAGGGGAACAAGTTCATACTACTCATTTCCCAACCTTTCTGAATCCAAGGATCGACAGGTAACTGACCTGCTTTCACACAGTTCTTAGCCAATAATTCCCAATCATATCGGGTCAGGAAAACTGGAGATGGAAGACCTGATGCACGACCAGAACTCAACCAGAATTGTAAGGGTGCAAATTGATGTTTTGCACGTTCAGCAAGTCGGGCCATCGCAGCTTTCTTTCCAATTCCAAGTTTCACTTTTGCACCGTTGTTTCGAATGAACTTGGCCAGTTCTGTGTGACCTGATTCATTTGAGTACTTCATGAGGTTTCCAATTGACTCAGAAGCTTCTCTTGGTTGTCCATCAACCTCAGAGGGATTAATTACAAATTTCGGAATATTCTCTTTGTAATCGATCTTCTTAACGAGAGGGATATTGTATTTCGCCCAATCTTCAATACATGTGATATTGAAGGGATCGATGTTATTGTCTTTGAAGAGACGTCGATAGTATGCATGATTTGGCCAGACTTGATATCGAATAAAAGCCCTGAACTTCTTATCCTGCATCTCCTTGATTTCTCTGTGATTTGTTCGTTTGAGTTCTTGGAATGTAAATGTGGTCTTTGTCATCAGACAACCTCCAATACTGTTTTCAAGAATGACTCGTAAATTATCCAACATAATAGTCTTGTGAACACACCTGAAGGAAATACACGCCTTTAAGATGACACTGTAGAAAGCCATAATAGTTCAAATCATAGAGAACAATCAGCGCAGTTTGAGTAGTCAAGGAGTGTATCAGCTTTGTCAGAAGTCGACGATAAACTACAGAGAGGCATTATAGAATTAGACAAGGGCAATGACAAGAAAGCCTTTAGCTTATTCAAGGAAACTTTTGAGGATAGACAAGAGTTGCTTTTGAAGAAAGTCCAAGATAATCCAAAATCTCCAACACTTATGTTGGATGCACTCTATATGGTTCATTCCTTGGTTTGGTTGCGAGTAGCAGAAGCTGGCAAGGATAAGAAGCATAGTATTGAGCTTCTCGGAAAAGCCGTTGGTACAGTGGAATCAGCAAGATCAGCTCTTGGACCTCTAGTCACAGGTCTTGCACAGTGGGCGAAAGAGAAGAACATCACTCAAGTTCGTAACAAGGCATTGGGTCTACTAGCAGCAACGAAAGACCTTGAAGATATGGCTAAGAAGGCACTCGAAGCTAGTCGTAAGATGGGATAACGAGATTACCTATCATTCATATGACGTGTCCACTCTTCTGCTGGGAATCGCTCTTCCATAATTTCCAATTCTGACAATATACTAGATTCTAAATCTATATTGTAATGATTTGCAATTTGAGTAAATAGATTGAATACCTGAGCGAATTCTCGATGAAGCTCATCCTTGTTTGGTGCCTCATGACCTAATCCTATGACCTTGTATCCCTCATCGATTGTGATGTGTCTGGATATTTCTCCGAGCTCTTCTATGAGATGTGCGAATACAAGTGATGCAGGAAATTTGTCCCATCCGCGAGCTTTGTCAAAGGCATCTAGTTTTTCTTGGATTTCCTTCAGATGCATCTAGATCATCCTCTTCATGATTTGCAATACTTGAGCTCGAGCTTGGTCAAGTGCTGCTTGTGGTGGATTCTCCAACGGTCCAACCTCTGTGGCTTCGGGTAAGGGTTCACCACCGAGGAACATTGCTTCACTTAGAATATTCATCATTTCAACTGGAGGAAGTACAGCACACACAAGTTTAGTTCCAGTCTTCATATCTGGGAGATTTGTAACAATTTTCCAGATACGAGAACCATCAGTACAACGACATTCAGTGAGATTCTTTGAGTCAGGTACAGATTGCGCTTGGCTTATCTCTACAGCTAATATGTCAACCGCACGACCAGGTTCATCATCATAAGTCTTCAATTTACGTTGAAAATCATCTACAATCCGGAAGGAGTAATATGCTTCAGCCAAGGTGAGGGCATCTTTTGTGGTTGTAGCTGAATAACCCGTGGATTTCATTGCATCGTCGAGTGTCTGATTGAATCCTGCAAGACTTGATACAATTTTGTTTGTTGCATCAAGGTCAGCAACCTGCTCAGGCGGAAGATATGAGTATTTTAGCTCATAAACAAGACTTCCAGCTTGTTGTAGAATTTCAACAAGCTTCGAATACTCGATATGAAACTTCAACTTCCGATGGTTGACTATTTCATTCAATCTGCGAATAGCATCTTCCAAGACAATAATCCTAGCATCCTTTGCGGTATCCAAAGACCTCACCAATATTGCATAAGTTTGCGCTCTTGATAAACCTCACCACTGGAATAGGAGGCCACACGAAGTTCTATATAGACACATGCGGTATTCGACAACACCAACAGGAGGAGAAATGCCCCTTGATTCAAGCTGTCTATATATTGGTCGCTGATAGCGGTTTGTGCGTACTTGATCGCAAGTACGGAGAAGCAGATATGGATCCCAACCTGATTAGTGGTTTCCTGACTGCTTTGATTCAGTTCGGACGTGAATTGAGCGATGGAAATCGAGTTCACGTTATTGATTTTGGAGCATTTGACATCTGTTTGTCACTTAAGGACAATGTAATCGTAGCTGCTACTGTAGACAAGGTTGATGACGGGAATGCCGCAATGGCAGTTCTCGGTGAAGTAAACAATTCGTTCACAGATGATTATGGTAGTATGCTTGCAGAATGGGATGGTAATCTGGAACCATTCGAAACTTTCTATCAGAAGTTAGATGATATCACCAAGAATGGTCGAGCCTCTGAAACCAAGATCGTAGTACCTTTACTAAAAGGAAAGGTTTCACCAATGCTTGTTAGACTTGGTCAAATGACCCAAGAAACCTTTGATGTTGCTAAGATGTGCAAGGGTAAATTGACCGCACGAGATATTGCAGACCAACTGGGTCATCATTTGAAAGAGGTTCAGAAATCACTCAATACTCTCGAGGATATGAAAATACTCGTGTGGAAAGAGGTTGGTTAATTCCAATTCCTACTATTCACTCTTCTACAATGAGAATCATATGTCATTTTGAAGGGTAGCTGTTTTACTAACCCGTTTGACCCCATTCATTACCTGCAGCAATCAATATCAATCCAATGACTATCAGACCTGGTGCAATGACTCCTGGGATTGCAATCGAGTCACTGAATAGGAGTTCTGCCATGGGATATCGTATAGCATGGATTACTCTACCTGCAAACAGGACAAAGAATCCTAATCCTAAGAATAGGTTAGATCGCCGCAACGTTCCTCCTGATTGCCAAGCAAGGTACCAGAATAATAACGGTATGAATAATGCATAACCGGCCCCGAATACTCCCGATAGCAATCCTCTAAATGTTGTTTCAAGAGGGATAAATCCGAGAGTTATAGCAATTAAGACCGCTGGAATAGCAAATGCAATCTGAGCTTCCTTCTTTCCGAATATCATGAATCCAGCAGTTGCGGACAATGTTGCTAGTGCTATCCATTGAATGAATGAGCCAGCCATTAACCAGAAGTCGGATGTTCCTAAGAAGGGTGTGAGGCCTGCTACCAAACTTTGTGGATCCGCATAGAAATCTCCTACAAAGTAGAAGCAGCGGCCAGCAGCAAGTAGTAGGAAGAACATGGCCATTGCAAACTGGAATGGATTCCTAGTATTTCGCCATCTAAAGAATAACAGGAAAATAAAGAGGAAAAAGTAATACCCTACAACGAGAAACCAAAGTCCCGCGTGTACTTCTCGTATTATCATATCTATTGTTTGCATCATGGAAATCGCTCCATCCTAATCCTTCTAACTAAAATTAGATTGCGCGCCAACAAATAAAGCTATTCCGCGGCACTTCTTAAAGCGCTATACGCCCAAACAATCCCTATATTCGCTCTTGAAGCTCATAATATTGGTGTTAGATGACTTCAGGACCTACTTGGAAACTAGTCAACGATGATTCGAGCATTGACGAGTTCATTGACATACGACGAATCGTAGGAAATCAAGTAATCAGAGCATATCTTCTCGATAATATCATGGAAACCCGTAGAGTGGAAAAGATTCCTGGTAAACTACGAGGACCGAAGAGTGAGTTCAAAGACTTTGCCAAATTCCTCATTGTCAAAATTAAGAATGGGGAGTCAGAATTCAAAATTCTTGCAGAAGCAGGAGTATACGAAAATCTGAGAATTGTCGGCACGGACTCTAAGGCTCTTACAAAGAAGACGCGAGATGAAGTTATCAAAATATTTACAGATGCTCTGGAAGATCCAGAACTTAACGATACCAAACTGATACTCAGTAATGATTCAGAAGTAAGATGAGATTGAGCGGAGGGTGATTCGATGTTTGAACGATACGCCAAATGTCCAGTGTGTGAAAAAAGAACTGTACTTAGAGTCCCACCCGATGTCATAAAGAACGCAGAACGATTTCCATTCACTGTAAAAGTCAAACATGATGATCACTACTTCTACATCAATCTGGATAGTCAAGCATGGATTACAGACATCTTGCATCCGGAACTCGTTGAGTGATTCATCCAATATACATGTCAGATGGATTTTCTCCATCTGCATCGGTTTCTGACTTTCGAACTATCTCTTTTCTTGCCCACTCGATAAATTCAATGACTTTGGTGATATGTGGTGTCATAATATCGAGGTCAACACTAATCCCCACCATATCCACAATTCTTTCGAGTATTGCTTTTGCTGCACGATAATCAGCTTTGATTACTCCAAGAGTTTCCCCCAGAATACAGGCACCATCCATATTATACATAGATGCAGCCCACGCGGGTATGACTCCATTTGCGCCGACGATAGCACCCGCCTCTGTAACTACGGCCTGTGGAGAATCAGAAATCGACGCCAGCAATTTCTCAGAATTTGCAGAAACATAGATTCGAGGGTCGTTAGGATAAGATTTGAAATACTCTTCATAGTCCTGTTCATACGCAGCTAGTGAATACAAAATAGTGACCCCTAGTTTTTCAAATTCCTTTGCCACAAAATCAGCATATTCATACACACCTGTACTAGTAGATGGTTGAAAATCTGCAGTAAGGAACAAGATGTCATGAGGTTCATCTGGTGCCGCTCGATATAGATGAAGTGTAGTCTTTGGAATTGATGCAATTCCCTTTCGCACAAGAACTCGTGGTGGAAAATCTTTACTGAAAAGATCCATGAAATGCTCTGCTCGTAGGATCTGAGAAAGGGTTTCGATTGCTATTTTCCCAACATTAGCAATTCCAGGAAGAGCTACTATAGCAACAGGAGCTTTGAGTGATTCTTCACCCACTTCCATGAATCTACGACCATACATGATTAACCATTGCCATAGTAACCATTTGGCCCTATCGGTCAAAGGCGATAGAATCGTTTTGTATTTGTTGTAGTCGTATCAGCGATGGTTTCGATGGGTTGGTCTAGTGTTTTGCTCAGAGATTCGCATCCATATTGAATATTAGCAGGCTCATTTCGACCCGAAGTTGGTGAAAGGTAAGGACCATCGGTTTCGAGTAGAATCTGCTCTAGTGGGAGAATTTCAGCAGACCGTACTCTGTTTCTATACTTGGAGAAATTTGCAGGTAGTGTGATGCACCACCCATTATCCGCAACCCTCTTTGCTACATCGGGGTCTCCATCAAAACAGTGCATGAGAACATCACCAGAGAATTGAGCCTCGAGCATTTCAGTAGCCCGATCTTCTGCTTTTCGTGAATGAATTACAATTGGTAGGTCTAATTCTGTGGCCAGTTCAATGAACATTGAGAAGATTGGTTCTTGACCCGTTCTTGCCGTAGGTTCTTTCACCCAATGATAATCAAGACCAACCTCGCCAACAGCCACAATATCTGTTGAATACTTCCGTGTTAGATCAATTATCTGCTCGGCTTCTTCTTTGGTTACTTGCGACGCAGAGCAACCTGCTGAATGATAGATGAGATCTTTGTGTTTCTTCACGATACCCAGAGTTCTCCTGAAAGATGCAGGACTGATAGAGGAAGTCACCATCCCCACGAGACCAGCTTCTCGCGCCCGCTGAATTACTCTATCACGATCATTCTTGAAATGGCGCATATCGATATGAGTGTGAGCATCGAACATCTGCATGGGCATATACTCCAGGCATTACATCCAGACGAGACGCCTTTAATTATCGATTGTTGTGGTCAATAATTGGGACCGATTATGTCAGACGATGTTAATACGCGCCTACGTGAGAAGACTTTGTTAATTGCTTCATTGAATCAGAAAATGGAAGCACTCCAGGCTCAGCTCAGCGGCTCTCAGAGAAGGGCAAATCAGCTTGGTACTCAGATGGCAGACCTAGAACAGGTTTTGACAGAGAAGGATTCCGAGATACAAATACTTGGATCCCAGCTTTCTCGTACAAAGGGAGCTTTGGATACTGTTGGTAAAGAGATACAAGGGATCAAATCTGAACAGACTAAACTACTTGCCAAGAAGAGACCTGAAACAGTCAGTGCATCCGTGAAGGATGAACTGACCCTCGCTGAAATGACAATAGGGAGGTTGAGAGAGGATTTGAAACAATTCTCCCATGCTACAACGGCAGTCCTCAATCAAGAAGAAGGTGCTCTTGATGGATTGAGAGAGGTTCTGCTAGAAGTAGGAGATCCCAAATATCGAATTTTAAATATGGTGCTCAATAAGAAATCCATCAGGATGGAGGAGATAGCTTCTAGTCTAGTTATCGACATGGCTGAAGCTCTCAAGCATGTTGATGCGCTACAGGTCGCAGGAGAAGTTCAAATTCGGGATGGAAATACTGTTCTACCTGCACAGAAATATCTTGAACTGAAGGTTCCAAAAGATGAATGGATGTCAATGGAGCCAACCGATATTTTCCAAGAATTGGAAGAATTCGTGGGTAAAACTGATGATACCTCAAGTATTGTAGATGCATTGGAAACCGCTGTTGATATAATAGAACAGAAACTAGCCCGTAGTGGATCTCTAATCTTCCAGATACGAAGGACTATAGATACCTGGAAGAAAAAGGCAGGAAATATTGAGGAACTTCAATACACCATCAAAGACTGGAAAGGTCGTGCCCAATCTCTTGGTTAATCTTTCTTAGCTTCACCATTATTCTCTTTGATTGCTTCTCGTACATATGAACCAAAATCAGATGTTTCACCATCTCGCTGTACGCGAATCTTTGGACCTTCACCTTTGATCTGTCGCTCAATATACATGACATCTAATTGTTTTACGGTCTGGCGGAATCCTCGGTATACAATCAGATATAGAATGATCTCTTGTACTCGATTTCCAATGTGTGGCTCTTGCTTCTTTAAATGCTCAAGATAAGCAGTTGCATCAGAATCAAGAAAACGTTTGAGTAGCTTCTCGCGTTCGTCTCCGACTTTCTCTTTTTGCTCACGTGATGCTTGCATTTGCTTTTCACGTTTCATAAGCTCAGCCATTTTCTTCCTTCTGATCATAGCCAGCTCATATTCATCGTCGCTCAGCAGAGAAACCTCAAGGTTTTTCGCCTTCCGGGCGTAGTTAAAGGTAACGATACAGCGAGAGTGAGTTTTTTAACCTACACACTGATGATGCAATTAGAAGTTCGGAGTGTTTCAAATTGTCAGGAGCCGAAAAATGCACATGGTTAGCTGTGAACGAAGATGGAAAAGATACGTGCAGGCTTCGAGGACAAAGACTACCAAAGGCTGAAGTATCATCAAAATGTACTAAAACAGACTTGGCAACAATCTGTGCAGATGCGTACAGTTCCTTGGCTAGAGGAGTAGAAGCAATAGAAAAGAACAGCACGGATGCTTTTCCATGGCTTATCGAGTCAGCAACACAATTTGAAAATCTAGGTGAAACTGACAATGCAATAATGGCGTATGTGAAGTCCATTTACTTTGCAACAAAGAATGACTTGGCAGAGAAAGCATATGATTTCTTCAGGGCAGCTAGAACCGCCTATGAGAATGGTCTAATGGAGAATGATCCATCGCTCAAAGATCCAGCTATCAAGAATAATCTAGCTAAAGCGGGTAATGCAATAATTGACAGAATGAGAAAGATCAGTGAAAAGACAGATCTTACTGATATGCAATCTGAACTCAAAGCAGCTGTACTGGGTGGCGTTTCTCTCAAGAAAGTCAAAGAAGTGGAACTTCGTGTTCCGAGAGACCTCATAATCAGTCACGGTAGATCGCTCTATGAGAAGAAGGGTGAAGAGTACAAGGATGGTGCAAAAGCATACATTGAATCGGGTATGATAAAGAATGCAGTCATTCTATCTTGTATGGGAGCTCTATCAGATTTGATGCTAGGAAAACCAAAAGAGGGAATGGCATACCTTGCTGAGGTTGCCTCTACAACTGGAAATAGTCAAGTTTTCCATGAGCATCCTTGTTTTGAATGGACTAAGACAGTTTTCAAGGCACTCATCTCTAGAGATGCAACTCTAATGATTACTGTAAACAAACTCTTCCTTGAAATCCCTTGGTCGTTCAAGGATGATAGGGAATTTGCTCGAAGGGTGCTTCAATCTGTGGAAAGGAGGATTAGTACTTCTAGCGAATAAACTAACCAGCAAATCTATTTCAAAATCATTCTATACAGATTGTTCAATCGTACAAGATCATAGTTCTCTGGAATCTCAACCTCATTCCAGCGTTCAAATGCTTCATCCATGAATGGAAATTCTGATTTCTTAACAAGCTCTTTCTTCTCAAGTTCGGGTAATGAGATTTTGATCTTCACTGAACCAGATTTCACCTTTACCGATGTTGGAAGGTCAAATCTAAAGAAGTATGGTCCATAGAAGGTTCTTTCCTTCTCAACAATGTACTCAGTATCATATTTTGCTTGTATCTTCTTCTTCTTCAGTTCGATATCTTTCAACCTATCGAGGTAAACAAAATCGACATAGGAAAGATAGGGTTCTCGTAAGTCACCATAGTAGAGCTTATGTTTCTTGCCATATTGATTACCTGTGTAACCACCTACTGCAATAAGCCTCTTGTTCGTTACAATGAGAAGTCCTCTTCTACCTACATCCTTCTTCTGAACACCAAGTGTACCAATATCGTAGTATTGGACCTTTTCATCAGAAGCGAAGATGCCTGCTTCGATTAGCAGGTCAATAGCAATATCGTTTGAACTTGCACAATCTTCTTTGAAATCAAAATGGTATTGTAATGAGGTTTCAGTTGGTTTTCTCTGTATTCTACTTCCTGTATATGAGAGAATATCACATAGAATATGAAATTCACCTTTCTTACCCATACTAAGATGATCAATTGCGGCCTTCCTAACAAAAGATTCCTGCTCATCAGTAAAAGAGAAATTCCTAACAAGAGCCTCGAATTTTAGGTTCATACTTTCAATACTGTACTCCCAGTAATTCTCATCATCATAAGTACAATTCTGAAGTCCATCTATCACATACTTCAATCGCTGGAAGTAATCATCATCAGACATTACATCATCCCTCCATATACTCGTACTGCAACTGTAGCAAACTGCAGTCCTATCGAAGCAATGTTCAGAGCAATAAGCATTCGGATTGATTGCTGCAATCCCACATTACCATAGTCTTGTACTATTGACCATGACGCTCTGAGTTGTGACAACCTTTTTCCAATGAAATTACTATCTGCACCCACTTCATTCTGAAGCTCATCCATCGCAATTCCATAAAGATTAGATTCTAGTTCATTATGATTCTTGAGGATTCTCTGTTGGCCTATCGAAACAAGAATCGAGGCAACTAATAAACCCTGTAGGGCAATCTCTGCAAATAGGCTACCATCACCAAATGTAGTCCCTATAGCTCCTAATGTGAATAAGAACATGGAGCCTACCATGAAGTGCTTAACATGGTGCCAAATATATCTCAATGCGGTTTGTGTTAGTCTTCCTGCTGATCCGAGTGTACTATAAGCACTAGACATAGTAGATGTTCCAGACTTGAAACCTCTAATCCACGATTTTGCTTGCATAATAGTCTTCAAGAAAGCTTTTGAGGTCCCCTCAATCTCTTGACCAGCTAGTTTTGACATGGCGTTTTGAATAGTTCCTCGCAGACCAGCTCCACCACTAAGCACACCGCCAACTATCATAAACGCTAGTTGGGTAAGAAGGAGATTAGCTACCGACGAAGTAGTGAACTGGAAGAAACTGAACTCATGTCCAGCACCTATGAAGCTCCCATCCTTTCCTGCAACTGCAAAAGCGCCTCTCAGTAACATCTTAAGATTCTCATCTAAGACTGAGAATCCCAGAGTGTTCCCGGATATCATATCCAAGCCAAACACAACCGTTGGAACTCCCGCGAGCGCACCCCAACCAGCTGTCGCTGGTGCAGTACCGATTGCAAATGCTCCACCTGCAACAAAGACACAACCAACAGTAATCATAATCGGTTTCATAACAGCATGATTCAACTCAACTGTGTTCCAAATTGCCCTGTACTCAGCTGCATAATCTCTATCTACCTTGATCTTTTGATAGTGATAATCAAAGTATACCAGATTATTGACATGAGCCAACGTATCTCCTGCTGCCAGAGTTGCAGGATCATTCCTATAGATAGTTGTTATCAGGAGTGGAGATGATACCTCAATCTCAGGTTCACGTGAGTTGTACAACATGCGGTTCTCGTATTGATGTTGTTGCTCAGACACCCAAGATGCAGCCGCGCGAGGGAGACCCATTGTATTGACCTCTGGAGAGAGTTCTTCAAGATCAATCCTGATTGTAGACTCAGAGCTTGACGTGAGTGTTACTTCTTTGAGATAAGGAACATCTCTAATCCTGAGTTCAACAAGCAGGTACAAGTCCCCAGTAGCCAGCTCATCCTGAATATCCAACATGTCAAGGTCAAACTCAATATAGTCGGCCTGCACCATTGGATATCGTATCACTGGATGGTCAAAGAGGTCTTCCAAGAATCCTAACTCTGCTGATAAATGGCGAGCCTCTGCATCCCACGTAGACAGCTCTTGTGATGGTTGTCTGAGCTTCAGTGTATCATTGAAGTTGTACATTGTATTGGTGGAATATGCAGAAGAGAACCAATCAGCACCATTCTCATCAGTTCCATATCGTTCATAGGTGTCGAGAACTCCGTTCCCATCAAACCACTCATTTATCCAGCCCTCTTGACCTATTACAGTCAACTCATCATACTCTTTCACACCAAGACGAATAGCACTCACTGTATCAGTCTTCGTAGATGCACCCCAGAGGTTCATCAAGTTATGACTCGCTACCATCTGTTGGAACACACCAGCCAAACTTGAGTTGGTCACAACATGATCTGCTGTAATATATGTAGACAAACCATACGACAGGATACCACCACCCAGAGCATCTCCTTGAACTGTCACGGGATTCGCCATCTGTGCATACTCGCTACCGTATCCGGCATAGTCTACATACTTCCGATTCTGCTGTTGGAGCTTGTTCGTATCCAGACAGTAGACAGGTGAGAAGTCCTCAAGTTCTGCGGGCATCATTCTACCAATATCTGTGGGTAAAGTCGTTGTACTTGACCGGAGTATGCCTACTGGTGCAATTGCAGACCATCTACTCTGGTCGGGACCCGTGGTGTAGGAACCATCCTCATCCCTTATCTTCCAGAGATATCTAAGCCAAATGGCTGTAGTACCCGAACCCTTCGTGACCTCCAAAGTATATTGTGGGATAGGAGCTACATCATTAGTACTATCAAATTGTGTGTCAAAGAGAAGTGCTCCCTGAGCAGTAAGGTCCCCGCTTTCAGTCGGATAGGGGTAGTCGGAAACCCAAGAGGTCGGTGCTTCAAGTGTGAACGAGGCTGTTGGAGTTGGTGGGTCGGTAGGATCGTATATGTCCAAGTTGACTGGTAGTCCTCCTCCTGCTGGGAAGTTTACTATCGGTCTTGCAGTGGCAAAGGAGATGTCCGAGAGTGTACCCGAACTACTAACTGGTAGGGTCATCCTGTCATTGAGACCACCTCCAATGAAGACATTGAAGATGTCTCTGACCTCAATGCCGAGTAAACTACAGACCTCCATGTCCCAAGGGGAAGACTGATAATCAACCATAAAGTCTAACTTCATCTCTGTCGTAAACATTGTTGTGGTCATCCATCTTTCCGTACTGAGAGCTACTGTCACTGCTAACAGCCTTGTGCCGGATTCTTGATGGGCGAACTGTTGATACTCCTCAGGTATGTGTCTAAGAGTAGGATAATTCTGAATACCCTCAAGTGTCGTTTCATACTCTGCAATGCTATCAATATGACTTCTGAACTGTCCATCCCGGACATCGTTTCCAAATAGATCGCCGCCCAATACCTGAAATGTGAGCGAAGATGACGATGTTGAGAGGAATAATGTGACATACAAGTCACCAGGAGGTATGATGAACGCAGATTTTGTATCGTTGTGGAATTCTACTGGTGTACCCGTATCCATAAAATCCTTGTACAGAGTGAAGCCCATGCTTGAAAAGTCAGCTGTGTACAGGTGATCATCTGATATCCCAATGTCAGGAATTGGTGTCCTGTACCTGTACTCTTCACCCCAAGAATTGGCAGAGTCCGTGTCTAGGAAATTGTGGTCACTATCACTGTCAAGGTATGAGTAATGGTCGTAATGGTCGTCTGTCACATAGACAGTGTCCTCTGTGATGTCCAAGACTCTAGCTATCGAGTCTGCAACCTCCGAGGTTGTTCCATCAGCAAAGCTCACTGTTGAAAATGGTTTGTTACCGTTAACAAGCACATATCCATAGGTTTCAAAGAATGCCTCAAGGACACTCCCACTATCCTCGCCTGCAAATATTGTTGAAGGTACCATGTCTGAAGAGAACAATACCTTTCCAGCTGTAGTCACCATCGGACTCAGAGTTGATTCACCAGCACGATATCGTGCAGAAAGAATGTCCCGCATCATGTAGTCTGCAAGTTGTCTAGCCCCCATTGCAACGACAGGACCGACCACCGGACCTGCACCCATCAACGCCTCTGCATGGTATTGTGCAGTTGTTGAAAGGTCATAGAAGGACGGACTCTTATCATTACCCAATCGTTGAGAATGTTCCCAATCGTAATAGACTGCGGTGTACCTTCCATGCTGAGCAAGGAAAGCCTGAGCATCTGTCACCCCCAAGTCATTCATCTCAAGCCGCATCCTGAAGGCATTGTGATGTCCTGAACTGGTACTTCCAGTCTTTTCGATTGTGAGTTGGACTGAATGGAGACCTTGACGTAAATATTTAGTCACTGTTCCACTGATGATCTCACAAGAGACCCCATCAATATACAGTACCCAATTGTCAATATCACTCGGAGTTATCGCCTCGATCTCAAACTCATACAAACCAGTGGTTCCAATGTCCAAAATGGTATGATAGTGTTGGAAGTATTCATCCATTGAGTATCCAGAACTCTCCATCTCGTAGGTGTATCCACTTAGGTATTCAGGATAGAGCGAGTCATCGTATCTTGTTACCCGATACCAGCCATTACAGAACTCTAACCATGCGGATACTGAGTTCGGAGATGCTAGTATCTCAGGTTTGATTCCGAGAAATGGATTTTCACTTCCCACATTCCATAAGGAGCCTTCCTTAGTGCTTAGACCCCAACCATTACCAGATACATCCCAACCCAATAGGGAACTGACAGTAGGCGAGTCAAAGGTCTCTTCGAAGACAACGTTTCCGTCGGAGATGACTTTGAGAACATCTAGCGATGCACTCCACGGACCATTTTCATCAGGAACTGGAGTATAATATTTCGGATCCCCTATCTCAATCTCAGTGATGGTATGAAGATCAATTGCTCCATTAAGTTCCATCAATGTACCAGTGACATCGAAGTTACCATCAAGTGATTCGATCTTAAGCAATGGTTCGCCTGCCTTGAAGCTGATAGTCCATAGAGTCCATTTACCATACATGTCTGTGTAGGATGCACTATCTGAAGCCAATGGAATACTCCCGGGTGCACCAATCTTCTCATGGAGAGACCTCTGGAATACATGGACTGAACGAAGAACTTGTCCAGTCTCCTGAACTGATAGGGATATATCCAGAGCAGAACCTCGAACCTTGTCTTCAAGGGTGATGAATTGGAACCAGCCACTCTCATATGCTGTTGAGTACGCATAGTTCATATCTTTGAGATAAAATTGGACCTCAATATCACCCTCTTCCAAAACTGACTGTGGAATCTCTCGACTCATTCTGTTGGTGAACATCCAGTCCTGAATGCATAGTCCTCTGCGACTTACATCTCTGGGAGAAGCAATCCAGTTCTCAATATATCCTGAATTGGACGTGAGGTATGGATCATATGAGATGCCTGAATAGTCACCGGATAGTGATGAACTACTCATACTGAGTCTATTATACCCAACTAGAGGTGTAACTGCATCAAGACCAATAATTCTGAGAGTAGGTGCATCTCCAGTTCCAACATCAATTGATACCCTATACAGTGACGGCCATTCGTAATCTTCAGTATCAAGTTTAAGAAGAACATCTAACGCATTGATGTAGATGCCGCCCTTGTAATCGCTGGTAAGATTGAGGTAGTAGATTGATGGGTCATAGGAGATACTTGATTCAGTAACATCAAGAGTAGAAACAACTACACTGAGTTCACTAGGACCACACAACTCTCCTGCACCATCAGTGAAAGTGTATGTGACATTCACATAGTCGTTCAATGATAGGTCTGCAATATAGTGTAAGACTCCATGTTCCACTAGATCAACCAACTCATTCTGTTGCAGTAAAGTACATTCAAATTCTATGGGAGAATCTACTTCAGAACCAGTAAAGAGAGATCCTGACTTCGTAAATGGAATCCCACCTAACTCAACTTGATTATCCAGCACGAAAACAGACTTGCTACTGTAATGTTCTAAGATTAAGGGAACATCACTGGAAAAGACAGTTAGTCCAGACCTACTAGTTCCACGAATCAAAGATATTGACTCGCTATCGGCATACACTGTATCAATCAGATAACCCTCGTTCTCCATAGTAGATGAAGACAGGACCTTCCATCTCAAATCATCTTGACCGGATGTAGTGGTCGATGAGGTAAATACATCATCGATCCAGAGATAAGGTTCTTCACCTGAACCGGAACCTAGACCACTAAAACTGAAGAGAAGGTCTTCAATTGTCAGAGAATGATTGTTTGTATTTAATCCAAAGAGAAGATCAATCCATATCTCCACAATTTCATTTTCGGGAATCTCATCTCCCACGGTCCAATCAACATCTCCATCTTCTGATAGACAATCAACTACAGGTCCTTCTACAGAGTCAAGTTGAATATTGATGTTCTCAATTCCTGTATCTACCTTGAGAGAGAGATGCAAGTACCGTTCATCGATCAGGGTGAAGTCTTCGAAATCAACGATAAACTGACCCATAACCGTATTTACCCTGTTCATCTTTACTGAGAATTCGCCCTCAGTGAGTGGATCATCAAGTTGCAGATTGGCGATGTTTGCAGACACTGGAATAACTTCTGTGATATTCTCCATCAGAGATAACTCGGTAAGGGGAGTAGTTGTCACAACAGTAGTCCAGACCTGAACAGCCTCTAATTCCTCAGTACCAGTTGCGTACGATGTAGTCCAGTTGACCATTCCAGTATTTGTGATAGAATAGTTTCGTACTATTTTAGTACCATTGAACCATCCTGTCATCATTAGTTCGAGCATCAGAGAGTCCATGTATAGAATCTCTAATTCATCTAGGACTATTGAAGTTTCATTCTCACCAATGTTCACATTCATCTGAGGGGTCTCGATGAGAAGATTCAGGGAACGACCATCAGTAGAAACAGCCAAAGCATCGTTAGGACTCCAAGAGATAATTGCTGGAAGTTCATCATTAAGGAACTCAACGGTGTTTGATGCTGAGCCATTCATTGAGAAATCTGCATATCCTACAAACATATCCAGACTATATCTTGATCTAGATGTATGACTGAGGGGAGAAAATACGATACGGTCAGATTCCAGTTCCCCAGTCATTCCAACTGGGTCTTCAATTCCAAGTCCATAATAATCAAACAGATACATCTCCCAGAGATCACTATCTTCGTCTACTCTCAATTGTGTCTGTTCGAAGAGATTCAGGTAATCAAATTCAATGTGTCTTAGGAAACCATCAACCTGTATTTCAATATCTGTGATGATGTCAATCTCAGTCAGACAATCTCGCAATAGTATCTCAAGATCGTTTCGACCCACAACTAGAGATAGGTCTTCGTTAGTTATTGTTTCTGGAACTTGCTGTACCTGATTGAGGTCAAGTCCGTGGACTACCACAGAGTATGTGCAACCCTCATCAACTACAAGACCTAGTTGCAGAATTGACTCATTGGCAACAAAATAGTCGATGTCATTATAAATGAAACTTGATGCATCGGTCTCAAATCCAATGGCAGACCATGATAGGCTCGTTGCATCAGCCATTATGTCAGGTCTGACAGTACCATCAGTGGAGAAACAGCCATACGGAAAGATTCCTACATAGCTTACATGCATCTGATCTTGAGTTGCACATAGATGAATGGAATCTACTCCAGAGAAGTCAGATATCAACTCTATTAGGTCGAACTTCATGATATACCACTGACTTAGGCCATAATTGAAACTGATTCCATCAAGGAGATTGATTGTGAAATTGGTATCTGCATAGGTCACTATGAGCTGGTATGAATCTGTTGAGGGCATTGATGTAGAGTTGAACCTCCAGCGAATATAGAGAGTACTATCATTGGTTGAGACAGTTTTAGATGCAATAGCAATTTCCTCTGTTGCATCGAGGATTCCATAGGCAACACTCTCTTTCCATAGCCACGTGAAGGTATCCTGAGAGTTTGTTTCCCAGTCGTCTATAAGTCCGGTCATCCGCTCCAATACTATTTCAGACCCAAGGATGAGCGATTGGGTTTCAAGACCAATGAAGTCAACATTCCAAGTGTCCTGAATACCATCTGAACTCTCCACTGTTCCAATGAACCTAATCTTGAACACACTTGATGGTACTACGATATCTGTGAAGTTTATCCACCCTGTCCCCGAAATGGTTCCAAGTGAGTGCCATCCACTATCCTCATACTCTACATACAGGTCATCATTTCCTGAATGAGTGGCCACATGTAAGCATAGGTTCTTGGTATCAGCCAAGATGTCTACATTAGTGAACGTGAATTCTGCATTCAGTTCATAGTTAGTGTCTGGTTCAGTCCATGTATGAAGAATGATGGAATCTATTGTCCAGCTGTCGAGTATAGTATCATCACTCTCATCAGTTCCTTGTAATCGAATAGTGTAAGTTGAAGAGATGCTACTGACAGTATAGTTGTTCCATCCCTGAGTTGAAACTACACCTGAACCAAGCGAAGACCAGCTACTCCCAGTCCAGTAGGCAATGGACAGATTCTCTCCACTACCCTCACTGACATAAACACAGACCTCTGCATTGGACGCACCAATCTCATCCTGAGATATCGAGGTGAACTGGTATTCAAGATCCACTTCATAATTAGAGGGTGCACTTGCAGACTTGATAGCCACAGTGAATGTCACCCATTGTTCACTACGTGTCATGGAGAAAGCTGCACTTCCAGCATCACCAGCATTTGTCTGTGCAGTATATGCCACTGCACAGTGGGTTTCGCCAGAACGTCCAGTAGATTGACTGGTGAATACGCCAGTGTGACTTGATGGGTAGTTGTTCCCACTGGAATAGTCGTCATCATCGGCACCCATCATACGCAATATCAACGCGTTATCAACGGTAGTTATCACAGAGGGACTTAGCGGAGAACTACTAGTTCCAGTACTTGTCGAAGACTGCACATCAATAGGATTACCCGTATCCGCACCGCTTATTCTCAAAATGCCAATGCTCAGCTGATCATATCCGGTGCAAGTGAACCTGTAGGAACTAGGTTCACTACTTCCTGCAATCTTCCACGAACACAGCAACGAATTACCACCGGAGGTTACACTGGAAAAGAAGTCTGTCCAACCTGCAGGTGAAATCAGACTAACACTATAAGGTCCATCACGGCTGAAACAGGCAATGAGAAGGTCACCTGTATCAGTACCACTTGGTTTGTCACAACCTATCCATAGGACATTAGTTGAACTACCAGCAGTGGTGTATGATTCGATAACTGGAACTCCACCTCCAGCTGTATTTTCCTCGGAAACCATCCATGGTCCCGAACCCCACATGTCTGTACCTATATCATCGATTCCATCAACGTTCGATGAATTGTTGTCTATCTCATGTTCGTTTTCGTAGCCAGCAATTCCGTCATTTTCCTCAGTGAGTGTTGCTCCCTGTGAGGACTCTATGATTCCACCAAACACACTAAACGAACCGGAATAGATATTCATTGTAGAATTGATAGAGCCTGATACTGTCTTCACTATCTGCTGTAAAGTATCAGGACTGTTGAAACCATCAACGAATCCGCTCATAATTGTTGGAGATGCTCTGATATCTAAGTTCCAGACTGTGAACCACACTTCTCCTTCTATGTCGATACTTGACCTTAGACGGACACCGATATGAGTGACATTAGCACCCAAGTCAGTATCAACTAGCTCAATAAGATCAACTACTATAGTCCTTCCAAAGATACTCGCAGGCAGATCAGTATGAATCTCGCTACCGTCGATTAGGGCAAATACCTGTGGCTCAATACC
>Ga0114923_10000151_pt1 | contig 54429 bp, 73 predicted proteins | sample SumtaG_FD_89578 | JGI IMG/M metagenome (GOLD analysis project Ga0114923, IMG submission 89578) | Deep subsurface microbial communities from Indian Ocean to uncover new lineages of life (NeLLi) - Sumatra_00157 metaG | ecosystem: Environmental > Aquatic > Marine > Oceanic > Sediment | place: near... | reverse complement strand
CCGTCGTTGACGATTCTACCCGAATTGATGCCTCTCAGCTTAATACACATTCAGCAATAACCGCGGCAGGGATTGTTAATGAATGGGAAACGCAATCTCAAGCAGATCCGACAGGCTTTCATGTTAACGTCAAAGAAGTCAACGGCACCGCACAGACCGCAGGGGATGTTGTAGCCCTAATCAACACGATTACGGCCGTAACGGACGATATGAAGGTCCTGGACACGACTATCGCCACAGTCACAACGCCTGATACAGTCTTTACGGTAGCAGCAGGCTTGACTGGTAATGACGACATCAATAACGCCGTTTGCTCAATATTCGATACGACTGGCGTGATTTGGAGTGGCCCGAGAAGGGTTACGGATTACGTCCACGGCTCGCTTACAATAACTATTGACGCAAATACGGCATTCCCGCTTGCCGCAGGCGACAGGGTAGTTATCTGGAACGTTTCTTATGCAACGACCGCGGCGGGTGGTTCGATTACGCCAGGCGACATTGGCGATATCGTTGACGGCGTTTGGGACGAACTCCAATCCTTACATCTTACAGAGTTAACCATGGGTGCCAAGCAGAACGTTTCCGATAGGGTAGGAAGATAAGATGATAATAGGCGCCGGTGCTCATTACAAACTAAACGAAACATCCGGAACGTCTATTGCTGATTCCGCCGGGACGAATACCGGCACTTGGGCGGGAACTGGCGCCCAGGGACTTACATCTATGACGGCCAAAGTGGGCGGTGGCCTCTTCTTTGACGGCGGCGCCGCTGGTTCCGACGTGATTACTGCACCTGCCGATCCTTCAATAGATATTAAAGGCAAGACTTCCTATTCTGTTTCGACATGGATAAGACCTGCAAGCGTAGGGCGTACTACAGGCAGAATAATTGATAAAGCAAATAATAATAACGCAACCCTTGGCTATAATTTCCTTTTGAGAGATGAAGTTGCGGGTTTTACTAAACTCCAAGTAATAATACAGCACGCAATTACTGACGCTCAAGCTCGGAGTGATGCCGTTGTCCCGAATAATTTGTGGTCACACGTTGCTTTTGTTTATAATGAAGACTCTGATGGCAAAATCAAGTTGTATCTTAACGCCCTCTTGTTGGCCTTGGATATTGATATTGCGGGAAATGTTATAGGCTCACCATCAAATGATAGCGCATTGGACTTGAATATAGGCAATTCCGCTGCCAAGGACCGGACCTTCGACGGAACGATAGACAATATAATAATATATAACAGGGCATTAGGGATAGATGAAATTCAACAGCAATACAATTTGCGTCGTCACGAAAGAGGCAGAACCCGAACCCGCGATAGAATCAGTAGGAATTGGTAAGATGGAAACTGAGACTTTTTGGCGAAGGGACTGCAAGAATTGCACGCACGCCTATTATCTTCCCTATAAAGAACAGGGCAGAATAGCCAGGTTTTTAAGACTCAAAAAGAAATTCCGTGATACCTGTCCGAAGTGCGGTAGCTCGAAAGTGAAAACATCCAAATTGGTAACGCGGGAAATAAAACAAACTTCACCAACTATTTAAGAGGTTATTATGGGCCAGCAATTAGAGACAATCAGGCAAAAATACAGGTTACTTCGAAACACGGTTTCCACTGCGGATACTATTCTTTCAGTAACGAACAGGACGTGGGCGTATTTCCTTGCAAACCTAAAGCCAAACGACCCCGCGATAGTCAATAAGGCGTTTAAGATGGATAGGTTTGAGAACCGAGCTATAATCTGCTTTGACCATGAGCATATTGATACAGATACAGCAGCTTTGACCTTATGGGCCTACGCCGAGGGCGGCCCTGCCGAGTTTATTTGTAGCATAGACACAATAACATCCGGCAAACAGACCAGCGACCTCGACCACTCAACGACCCTAAGATACTTCTCGGATACAATAGGAACGATTACGCAAGCGTTTATTGGCGGCTCGGGCGCAGTCGAAGAAGTTGATGGCGGAGGCGCAGACCGCGTAGCGAAGATTAAATTCGATGCCGTAGGTTACAAATATCTATTCCTGCAATTCACAACCATATCATCTACCGATGATGTCCGCGCATGGATTAAATTCTACTAAGATGGAACACAAGCATAATCTCAAGTATTCGAAGCGACTTGACGACCCCATGACTTTGAAGGAGCTTGAGATTTGGCATTCTCAGGAAATCGAAATGAGCACCAACCCTAACGCCAAAAAGCACAGAGGCAAAACATTCAAAGAGACCTCAGAAGAACTCCGTTGTAGCCCCAACAGGATAGCTCGTACTAAGAGAAAATCTACTTACAACAGTCAGACGCAAGCGTTTTTAGAAGGCGAATTGGATTTTAGCACAAAAGAATACGCCAAAGGATTAGTTGAGCTTACGAAGGCTACAAAAAAAGTCAATATCAGAGTTCCATCGAAAGTAGAAGGCAAAATCAAGGGCTCAGCCTTTGTTATAGAAAGAGTTGAAGAGCCAGAGAATAATGTAAGATTTAACGCCTTAGTTGAAATCGGCGACATCTTCGGAGCCAAAGCGCCCAAACAGATTGATTTGAAACATTCAATGCAAGCATTAGGGGATGATGAACTTATAGAAGGCTATGAGCAATCTGCCAAGGAGATCGAAGAAAATGCAAATACACGACGTAAAATTACCGGTTCACTTGATGCGGGAGCGTGTATTACGAACGCGACAGCTTTTGCAGGATCCGAAGTGGCGGTCGAACCCAGAGAACACGCAGAGGGCGCAACTACTCCTTGAGCGTTCCCGAGAACTCTTCTATAAGTACGAACCCTATTTTAATCGCAGAGACGGCAAACCCGGCTGGCAATGGCAATTTTTGGCGGCAGCCGGTGGTTACAAAGGTCGAATAGCAATTGGCGGTAACAGAATCGGCAAGTCAGACGAAGGCGCTTACGAGTGCGTTCTTGCCCTGACCGGAAAACACCCTTACAGGAAGTTCCCAAAAAAAGGCAAAGGATGGATAGTTGGCCTTGACTATAATATGGTCCGGGATGTTAACTTGCCGAAGTTCAATAAGTTACTACCAAGTAATTACACGGTGATCGGAGAATCCACATTCAATAAATCAGACAATATCTGGTATATCAAAGGAGAGGACAGGGAATGGAAGATTCAGTTCAAATCATCGGATTCTGGACGTGAAAAGTTTCAGGGCGACGAAGTTGATTTTATCTGGTTTGACGAAGAGCCCTCAAAAACAGACATCTTTACCGAGTGTATGACCCGTTTAATTGATAGGGCTGGTATTTGGTGGATGACAGCAACGCCAATTCGAGGGACCGCTTGGCTTAAAGCTCGAATGGCAGAAGATGATGTATTTGTTACCACTGGCGCCATGTGGGATAACCCTTATCTTCCGCTTGAGGAAATTAAAAAGGCTGCCGCTAAATATCCGGAAGATGAAAGAGAAGTTCGAATCGAAGGGAAATACATCGTTTTCGGCGGCAATCCGGTTTTCAAGATACCTGTTTTGAATGCGATGTTGTCTGGAATTAAGCATGATATTCCGCTTTCGATAGGAACGCTCCGTGAAATACAAGCAGCGTAAATACGAGTTCAGACTTGCCAAGCCGGAAGATAAGTTCCGCCAAGATTTAATTACTATTTGGAAGAAACCAGAGCCGGGTTTGAAATATACGATTGGCTTAGATGCCGCAACCGGCTTTGGCGCCGACTATACTTCGATTCAGGTTTGGTCCAACAGGATTCCTTTTGAACAGGTCGCTTGGCTTTGGAATAAAAGAACAACAACAGTCGTTGGTTCCGAGGTAATGGTAGCCCTTGCAAGGTACTATAATAACGCCTACATAGTACCCGAGACAAGGTACCCGGGCAATGCTTACGTCGATAATGCGATTGAGAATTTCGGTTACGGGAATATATACCAGAAGCGCCAGACGCTTGACGAAAATCCTTCGGAGTCCAGCAAATACGGAATCTGCACAACCGAAACCGACAAGCACCTTCTCGTTAATAATTTCAAGGAATTAACCGAGGACATTAACGGTCCACAGATAATCTTCCACGACGAGAACACGATTTATGAATTTTGCAATTACGTCTATCTTGAGGATAAGGACAAGATGGGCGGTGGCGAAGGCTTCCACGACGATACTGTGATGGGGGCCATGCTTGCCCTGTACGGCTGTTCTCTCAGGCCGCAGAGGCCAATAGAAGTCGTCGAGGAATTCAGCATAGAAGGTGAGCACGCCGCTCACTGTGCATATCTACAGCAGAAGCACAAGGAAAGTTTATTCGGAAAGAAAGAAGAAGGGATTTTAGTGTTATGACAGGCGAGAACGAAGCTTTTTTTAGGCATCTATGGATATCGCTCAAGAATTCAAAGCCGAGAATGCGGAGATATATGGACCAAATGGAAGTCGAAGTCGAACACGCAAGTAAATTCGGCGACTTCAAAAAGAGTTCAAAAAAGGAAGAAAGCCCAAATGACAACCCAGACCCAGACGAAGGTTTCGACCCTGTGTAATCGGATTAAGGTTCATTGCCCTAATTGTGCAGTCAGGCTTTGTGATAGGAAACTGAGCCAAGAAGGCTGGCTATTGCATGTTCGATACAGTAACGCGGGCAAAGTTACTCACATTAGCGCCTTAGAGTTTTTTATCCAATGTCGTGAATGCGGAATGTTGCACAAAATAACAGCAGACGAAGGCATAACGGAATCAAACGATGGTACAAGAATTCAAGGCTAAACCGGTAATTCTTAATACCGGAGCCGCCGAAGAAAATCAAAGAGACGAAGCTGTTCGGGATATCATGGAGTCTCGGATTAAGACTTTCAATCCGTTTCGCCGGGAAAGAATCCCCGAATGGAATATCAATATCGCTTATCTCTGCGGCCATCAGAACATCGGCTGGAACGGTACGAATCTTCGGGTAATCAAAGGCGCCAGCCCGTTCAATATCGTTGTCAATAAAATAGGCCCCGCCGTCAGAAATGACGTTGCTATGGCGACGAAGGTACCGCCAAAGTTCGATGTAGTCCCTGATACGACCGACGAAAACGACAAGGCGACTGCGGTTGCCGGCGACAAAATGGCCGGTTATCTTCGCAGAATTAATGATTTCGATAAGTCCCGCGGCAAGATAATTATTTGGTACGACATCGCCTCTATAGCAAGGCGAAAGCAATATTGGGATGCCCAATACAAGATGATAGGGCTCAATCCAGACGAAGAGGATCCGAACCATAACCCGGAACTGCCCGTCGGCGAACCGATTTATCAGGGCGAAGCTCTTTCGGAACATACTCCGACAAACGAGGTTATCTGGGATTGGCGTCAGAACACAGAGAGGCTTCCCTGGATCATCCATGCAAGGCCGGTTACTTACGGCGACCTTCTCAAAAAGTACCCAGAAAAAGCCCCTTTGATTAACGAGGCCGCATTCTTAGACCCTAACTCGGGAATGAATGAGTTTGAGATTAAGGTTTTTAATGAATTCTCACAGTTCGCCGGTAATTCTACAGGCTCTAAAACCAAAGCAGATTCATCTCAGATGGCCAAAAGAGACAAGGAAGTAATGGTCTATGAGTTCTGGCAGGTAGCCGACGGCAATTGGCCCGAAGGCGTATTTGCAACAATGGCCGGAACTGAGCCGGGAGTTGTGCTTGAAAACGGGCCATATCCAATTGAGAGTTACCCGCATGGCGAAGTACCTTTTACGGCCTATGACATGATGGTTCCTGATAAAGCGGTAGTTGGCACAGCAAGCAGGATATCACAGGCAAGGCCAATCCAAAGAGAACTAAATGAAATCAGGAGCCTTATTCGAGAGAACACGGCCGCTTTAGGCTTCGGGGTTATGTATGTACCCAGAGAAGCCAATCTCAACCTTAAGCGCCTCGACAATGGGCCTGGTTTAATCATAGAATACGACAACTTTAAGAGGCCCCAGAGAGAACAGGGTCAGCCGGTTTCCGGACAGCTATTCGTTTACGCCAGAGAAATCATTCAGGATATTAACGATATATTCAGTTTCCCAGCCGTCACACAAGGCAAACGTCCCACAGGCGGCCCCAAATCCGGCATAGGCATAGCTCTACTAGAGGAAAGTGCGAATGCTCAGCATTCCCCGATTACAAACGAAATGGATCGGCGCGACGAAAGGGCGATGAACCAGCTTCTTTCGATAGGCTTTGCAAATTATGGGAAAAGAAACTTCCAGATAGTCGGCAAGGACAACGAATGGACATTCTTTGAATTTGACCCGAATTCATACAATACACATTTTAACGTCGTGGTTCGCAGCGGTTCGTCTTTACCTGTCAGCAGGGCGATTGAGGAACAAAGGATGTTTGAATTGCTCGACAGGGGATTATTTGGCAATCCACAAGACCCGGTTACCAAGAAGCTCGTACTTCAGCAATTGGACATTGGCGGAAAGGACACTTTCCTCAAGGCGAACAACAAAGACGTTAATTACGCAAAGACAGAATACTTAGCACCTTTCAAAAATTACCAAGAGTTGATGCAGCAATCTGGCTTACAAATACCATCTGATGAAATACTCGCTACTATATATATTCCCCCACCAACCTTCTTCGATAATCACGACGTTCATATTGTTGAACACAGAAACGATTTAACCGATAAATATCCCAAATATTTAGGTTCGGGCGATGAAGGTTTGATGGTGATTGCAAACGCAATGCTTGTTCATTTTCAGTTGCATTCGGAGATACTGTCTGAAATCCAACTTAGACAAGCAATAATGACCGGCCAAATCAAGCGGGAAGATTTAGAATCAAGCCAAGAGAAAGAGTCAGCCAAGACATCATCGTCGAATGAGTCTGATTGACAACATATAAACGAATAGGAGTATTACCATGTTAAAAACAGCCGAAGTAGCTGAGGCGGCCGTATCGACAAACGACCAGCCAGCAAGCACATTGGAGAACCTGGACACTAACGTAGCGACCGAATTGGCCGCACAAGCAGACGTGAATGCAGGCGTTGTCCCAGATACAACGACCCCAGCATCAGGCGAACCGGAAGCGGCACCGGGAACCCCAGTCGAAGGAACACCAGAAGCCGAAGCAGACCAGGGTAAGGCAAGTCGCCTTAGTCAGCAGAACGCTCAAATGAGGGCGGCTCTGACTAAGTTCGGCGTTGACCCCGACGGCGATACGATTGAGGCAATCAATACCGGCTTAGTGACTATAGATGAAGTAATAGCAGCGCGACAGCCAATTGCCCCGACAGCAGCATCTACCCCAACTGCCCCAGAACCAACGCTTGGCGAAAAAATCAACAATCTAAAAAGCGTCTTGGCGGTTCCGATACCAGAGAAGGGGTTATCTTCTCAAGACGTGCAGGAAAGACAAGAAGCATTTTTGGATGTGATAGCGACACAAGCTGAGCAAATCAATAACGTAACAAAAACACAGGACCAAGACAGGGCCACCGTTGAGGCAAACAAATCGGTAGCGGCAATCAATACTGTTTTCGACGAACAGATAACTCCAATATTACCAACGGGATTATCAGAAGAGTTAAAACAGACCGCGACACAGATGTTCCTTGCCACAGTGGACTTCAGTAACGACGACTTAGTTAGGTCTCACGGCAAAGCAAAAGCCCAAACCCCAGAGGGTTACACTTTTACGGCTAAAAAAGTGGCTCCACAATTCGCCGCTGTGCTTAAAGGCGCTTTCGACGCTGGCATAGCTTCTACTGGTGCCGCACCTGCGGTTCCGGCAGTACCAAACGCCGGAGTCCATAACGTTACGCCCCCGAACGTCCTGAAACCCGCAGTAGGCGGCGCACCGCCTGCCCCTGTAAATACAACCAAATTCACTTTAGGAAACTTGGAGGCTAATGCGAATAACTATTTAGCCGCACAACAGCCCCGAGTTTAAGGAATACAATTATGACAACTTCAATTTCAGACCTGAACAACTCCGGTAATTTGGACGGGTTGCTCAAAAACGTTTATCTCCCTACCATGCAGGAAGTGGCATACAACGACTTCTCCTTCTCTTCGATGATTAAGGACAGGTCGGACCTGATTGGTGGCGGCGGTAATAACATAACGCACTTTGCAACGCTTCAGTGGGCGCAGGGTGTCGGTGCATTCGGCGAAGGCGAGAACTTCGTTAACAACGTCCCTGTCAAGGGTAAACAGTTGACGGAGAACGTGAAGTACCTGAACGCCTACATCGCATTGACTGGCCCAGTCGTAGATGCAGCAAACGATGGTAAGAAGAGTGCCGTCAATATCGTCAATAAGTCTTTTGAGACTAACATTCTGGCGTTTAAGAATGATTTCGACCGTCAACTTATGGGCGATGGTGCCGCAAGACTGGCCCTTGTCTCGGCGATAAATACCGGCACAAGCAAGATGACCGTCACCAAAACAGATTTTGCCGGTGCGGCTTATTTTGCCGACCTGTTCATGCCGGTTGGTACCCGATTCCACGTTGCGACTTTTGACTCTGCCGGAATTGATTCCAGCGGCCCGGCCAACTCCAACAGTGGCGATGACTTCACGTTCATCGTTAGTAATATCGACTCTGTTGACCTTGACGCCGGCACTTCCGTTTTGTCGATTACAGACGAAAACGGGGATGCCTATGACGGTTCGGGCTCTGAGGATATAGCAGTAGGCGACTATTGCTACCGAGAGAAGTCTTACTACAATACGGCAGCGGCCCAAGCCTATATATGGTCAACTTCGAGAGAGATTAACGGCTTGAGCAATCTTGTTTCCGATGGCGTAGCTAATTCAGAGACTACGAGTAATTTCACAACCAACTGGAACTTGACTCGTACAAGCTTCTCGAACCTGCAATCCTTGATGAAGGACTTTGCAAGCCAGCAACTCGGCGAACAAAACCTGCTCGAAATCATGCTTGACCTCAAGTATCACCGGCAGGGCAGAGCGAACCTCCTGATGGTAACTCCGAAAATGGAATTGTTCTATTTCCTCAACCAAAAGGACAATAGGCGATTCAATAACGTCGGACCCCTTGACTTTATGGGTGGTGTTACCCGAACAGGAATCCAACTTTCGGAATGGCAACTCGTATTGACATCGCTTGGTGCCGTCCCGTCCGGAGTACTGTTTATGATTAACACCGACGACTTCGCTTTTGCACAGAATTCCCCAATGCAGTGGATCCTTGGCGATGGCCAGAACGCTCTGATTCAGAGCCACACCGGCGACAATAAGTTCGCAACGATGAAACAGTACGTCAACTTCGTATGCTTCGACCCAAGACGACAGGCAAAGGGTTTTGACGTAGCAGAATCTTAATCAGACTTCTAAATTTTCTTTCCTTTTGGCGGTCGGGCGGGGACGTGGTTCCCCGCTCGTTTCTGCCATTTCCTTACGTTGCGGCATTGTCAGGGGTGTTGCCGCATAACTTGGATTTCCTCAGAATACACACCCACGAAAAGAGGTAATTTATTATGTCAGGTATCAAACCAGCAAATATTCGCTCGGATGCGCGGATTATTACAGTCGCCGCAACGATAGCAGAATTTCTCAAAAAGTCTGAAAAGACTACTGCTTCTGAGGGCGATACATATTACGACACAACCTTAAACCAACTTCGGACCAACGACGGCTCAAGTTGGTCGCCTGCCGGCCTTAACAGTATGAGTGCCGGTTCTCTCGACGACGCCGCCCAGATAGGCGCCAAGATAACTAACGCCGTTGCGATTGAGATAGAGTCAACATCCCCCGCCTCGAACCTTCTCATTCTCGATTCAAATGGTACTGGAACGGCCGACGTTCTCGATATCAGTCAGGCAGGCGGGGCGACACACCTTATCAACCTGACCCAAGGCGGGACAGGTATGGATATCGACGGTACAAGTTCCACATGGTCGCTCAGTAAAGCAGGTGCGGCTATCCTCAATAGCTTGTGGCTAAAGGACGCCAAGAAAATTGAGTTCGGAACGGCATCCGGCGGCGACATGACCCTTGCCTTTACGGACGGCTCAACGCCCGGGACGGCAGGGGCAGGCTTACTCCTTGCCGCAGTCGGCGGCGCAGACCAACTTCAGATAGGCAGTTCAAATGCCATTGATGTTCTAATTATAGGCACATCGACTGCCAACTTCCTTCACTGGGACGCGAGTGCAGATGTTCTTATCACCGACAATGCTGATATAAGAGTCGGCGACAATGATCTGTTTGTCTGTGGTGATAGCAGCGATGTCCTTATAGGTTGGGACGGAGAATTTAATATAGTACCCGCGGCCAATAACGCCGACATGGTAATCGGCACATCTGGTGCCGCAATGAGTTTGAAAGTCTTTGGCGACACAGACACAAGCTACATCGAATGGAAGTCGGATAACGACAGATTGAATTTCCAGTCTGCCGCATCTTCCAGCGACCCGATGTTGCAGTTCGATGATTTCGTTCAGGTAACATTCGGAACGGGAGCCAACTTCGGGACTACTGGCGTTGGTGACGTTCAGTTTGAATTCGACGGCACGAACTTCAATATGGCAGCGCTTGCCACAGATACGCCTTGGAAAATAGGCGATACGAGTACCGGCTTCGATATAACTTACAACTTCGAGACATCTGGTACAATTGCCATAGACTACGACGGCAACGTAATGGCCTTTGATATTTGCGACCTCCGACTCGGCGACGACGATTATCTTTTGCTTGGAGATTCAGCCTCGGCAGGCAGTACCACCGATGGTACTCTGCGATGGGACAACACCAACAGCGTCCTTGAGATTATCGGCAATACCACTTTCGAAGGCTCTGAGATAATCGTTGATAACAATTTGACCGTTGGTGGAACGTTAACGATGTCCGGTGCTTTAGCCCCAGGTTCAATTGCCCTTGGTGACGGCGAGGAACTTTCGTTCGGTGACGGCCCAGATTATACAATCTCGACTGCCGGATCTACCGGAGCTCTTATTCTTGCATCAACTAACGCCAACGACGCAATTAACATCGGCGATGGTTCGGTTCTCTGTGACTTCAGAATCGACAACGCCACCGTTGCAGGTGCCGATGTATGGTTCGACGCCTCAGCAGATTCCAATAACGGCACATGGTACTTCGGCGGAAACGATCTCGGTGTGGACGTTGTATTCTACGGCGGAACTTCCGGCGACAACATCACATTCGATATGAGTGCTGACCGGATGGAATTTGAAGATATCTCACTGACCATGATGGACAGCACCACGCTTCTGTTTGGTGACGGTGCGTCCGGTGCGGGTGACTTCAGTATGTCCTCAACTGGTGCAAACCTATACATCAGAGAAATAGCATCTGCCGGCAAGGGTGTCGAAGTCGGTGTCAACGGCAAGGGCCTGGACTTCAAGTGCTTCGGAGAAACATCTTCAGCCTTTATGGAATGGACCCAGGCTTCGGATGCCTTAATCTTCGACCTTGCTGATATTAACATGGGCGACGGTGATAAGGTCACTTTCGGCGATGGAAAAGATTTGGATATCAGCGCGTCAGGAACGACCATCACTCAGACGATACTTGCCGGAAGTACAATGATCATTGCCGATGCCGACAATTCGTCCACGTCGCTTACTTTCGGCATCACAGGTACGAATGGATTGGATGTTATATTCCAATCGGGAACAGCAAGCGACGATATCACTTTTGATGCAGCTAACAAGACCCTGACATTCACCGACTGTAGCACCGTCTTTGGCTTCGACAACAACACTGTGGCCTATACTACCGTTGTCGATTCGGGCGACTTCTTGACATTGAGTGCGACTGATAATTCCGCAGCACGCCTTGTTCTCGGAACTACCGGAACTAATGGAATGGATATCGTTTTCAACACATCCATTACCGGCGTTAATTCCACGTTCCTTGCAGGAGCAAACCCATCTTGGACGTTCGGAACTTCTGTCGGTGCAGGACTTGATGTGGTATTCCAGTCAGTCAATGTAAGCACTATGGTCAAGTTTGACGCAGGTGCGGAAACATGGACGTTTGGTGCGACCGCAGGCAACGGCATTGATGTTGTATTCGACTCAGTGGTTACAGGCGCAAGCGTCACATTCGACGCAGGGGCAAGCTCATGGACGTTTGGTACATCTGTAGCGACCGGCATTGATGTCATATTCCAAGGCTCGGCTACAGGAGCAACCCTGACATGGGACGCGGGTACTGGGGTTATGACTTCAAGTTCCGCAGCGCAAACTGTTTACACCTTGACGGCTCTTGAGTCTGGTCTTTCTATTCCCATCAAGGCAGGTACGCCTTCGAGTACAAGTGCGACAAGCGCTTCACTCGTTTACGACAGTACCAACAAGAAGCTTTACGTCTTTGACGCAGCTACTACAGCATGGCTCGGCACCATAGCTTTGACTTAAAATTATTTTTCTCTTGACAAATGGAATTTATTTGTTATAGAGGGAAATGGATTTGATGGAATAAGGGTAGCTGGTTGCTTGACCCCCGGCCAGCTACCCAGTTTTTGAAGGAAAGAAAATGGACAAAGTAAAGATAGAATACCCCGAACAAGTCTTTTTAGGTATCGTTTTACTTTTGGTTTGTTTCTGTGGAGAACCTGATTTAATTGATGCCATTATTCATTTTCTGATGAAATAATACTAAAGGAAAGAAAATGAAGGAAAGAAACATAAATCAATGCCCGATTTGTAAAAAGCCTTCCAAGCCACAGAACAACGAACCCCGTCTTTGTGGCCGAAAGAAATGCTCCAAACGTCACCAAAGAGACATTGAGTGCATAGGAGGCTTTTGATGGTAGAGCCCGGCAAGACGAACATTATCCACCTTGGCACCGAAAGCGAAAGAGAAACCGTTTCTGATTGCCCCTGGTGCGGTTCGGAGAATTACAGCAACGACTGGGGCGGAAGCGAGTGTAAGGATAATTGCGAGCAGGTTCTTTGTGAATGTGGGTTGATTTATCTTCGGACGCGGTACACGCTTGAATATCTCCGCAAGTATTACGACGACTATCAGGAACAGCATGAGGTTGATGAAGTACGTCGTAAGAAGATGTACCAGTTGGAATATTCTTGGATAAGGCCATATCTTTCTCAGACAGGAAAACTACGTCACTTGACAATCCTTGATGTCGGTTGTGGCGACGGGAGCTTTGCGTGGCTGTGTACGTATTTTCTTGGAACAACTCTCTACGGCGTAGAAGTCGGCAAGAAAGCACGCGAAAAGGCAGAGAGAAATTTCCATCACGTTTGGTCGATGGATTTAACTTGTGTCCAGACCGAACACCGCTTTGACCTAATAATCTTCCGCGGCTCAATCGAACACATGGCACAGCCGAGGGAAACGCTTGACAAAGCGATATCGTTACTCAAAGACAACGGCATGATTTTCATTACCAGCACGCCGAACTCGGACTGCATTGCCGCTAAGGTTTTCGGAATCCACTGGAATCAGCACAAGCCTAAGAGTCACCTGATGCACTTCAAGCCAAAGCTGTTCGACGAGTATTTCCGAAAGAACGGCTTTAAGAAACTCGGAGAGAAGTTCTTCTACGAGGAAACGCCTTATGCTGATGTTAAACCGGATATTTGTACGATGGCCTATGCAATTGAAAACCGAGATTTAACCAAAAACTTGAGTATAATTTGCCCCCCGTTTTACGGTACTTTAATGACGCTTTTGTATAGGAAGGGAAAATGAGTGCCAACGATAGAAACTAAATACGAATATGGGCAAACAGTGAGTTGTTACGGTCTTATAGGCAAAATAACCGCAATACATATAAGAAACGGGCTAAATGAATATGAGTTTAGTTATATAGATAATGATGGTAAACATCATACTGAAAATGTAGCTGAATGTGAATTAGAAACGACTGAATTAAAACCAATAGGGTTTAAGGTGAAATGAGTAAGAGTGTCACAAAAAGAAAAAAGCTTGCTTTGATGAAAAGGCGTGGCGCTCAATGCGAAAGATGTGGTTGTCCACTGCACTTAAGAGGCGAAAAACCTGATTGGCCGAGTAGTAGAAAAGCTCAGGCGCATCACATAATATCTCGTTGGGCTGGCGGTTCTAATAAACAGTCTAATCTTGTGCTTACTTGCAGTCCTTGCGAGAAAGAATATCACCGAGAAAACCCTGAGCACCTTTTCATTGGTGCAAACAATGTTATTGTTGGTGAGTTATTATTGTTATAAGGAATTAAATGAGAGTCCTAATACTGACTCAGACAATATCACGTGACGGATGGATTGACCAGAGCATCGCCAACCATCTAAAGAAACTCGGTCATACCGCCGAGGCTATTCAGTTCATACCGCATGGCCGCAGAGAAGTTCTCAAATACAAACCCCACGTTGTCGTTGTGCCGGAGGCTGGAAGCGAATATTGCAGAGACTTCTGTATAGCCTGCCGTAGAATGGGCATCAAGGTCGCTGTACGTCGCTGTGAGCCTGGATTGACTAAGCATGACTACGATGAAGCCAGCGAGGACAAAAGACGCTTATACATAAGCTCATGGGATTATTTCGTTGATTTAGAATTGGTTTGGTCCGAGCCGTTCAAAGAAATTCTAATGGGCAGAAGCGAAGTGCTGAACAAGAATGTTAAAGTAATCGGCGGCATAGCCTTCGACCCATATTTTCCAATAAAGAAACGGGAGGCGAATAATCCCGGCAAGAAACATCTTGTGTTAGCCGCCTCTTGGGACTACGCTGACAGGACTTCGGCATTCTCGGTGCCTGAAGCCCCCTTTGGAAGTCCCTTGCATAAATACTACTTCGACAAAGGCCGAGAAGGCCGGATGCTGTGGATCGACGAAATCCTCGATTGTTACGACGACTTGAAAGATGAATGGGACATAACCTTAAAAACGCATCCGGTTGAAGCCGCAGCCGAGTACGAACACTATTTCAAAGACACGGACATCAAGGTTATCCAGCTACCTTCTGCGAGAGAGACTTTAGAGCATACCGACCTTTTGGTTCATCCTGCTTCTACGATGGCAATTGAGGCTCACTTGATGGGGATACCCGCTTTGCGGTTCGGCAACTGCGGGAATAAGGGTTATTTGTTGGCAAGCGTTTCGACAGGGATTAAAAGCCTTAGAGAAGTCAATGACGCCACGTTGGGCAAGTCAAACGCCAATCAAGATGTTATTGACCAATTATCAAAAGACTTCTTCGGCCCCATAGACGGCAACGCCTGCGAACGTGCCGCCAAAGCAATATCCGAATTAGAGCCAATGCGACTAACGTTCCCGAGCAGATGGCCGGATTCGGATACAAATTATGAGATTGCAGGGACATCAAAATACCCACAGGTAGCAAGCAATAATACAGACATCGGACAATGCCCTGCTTGCAAGAACGTACATTACTTCCATCCCGCTCAAAGAGTCGGCAAATGCCCTTGGTGCGGCGCGATGGTAATTCGACCAAGGAAGGGACAGCAATGCCAGAACCAGAAGAATCCACAATAGCCCAGACAATCAAAAATCGCATGGCCGCACTTCAAAAGGAACTACTTGCGAACCGAGAAAAGGGCGCTCAGGCACAGACCATACTGAACGAATGCAAGGCTAATGAGCTCAGATTTAATGGCGCCCAGGAAGCCTTGCAAAATATGCTCAAAGAAATCGAAAACTAAAAAGGAGTAATGTTATGCCAGAAGAGAGATGTGAACGCTGCGGAGAAACAAAAGAACTGAAAAAATACAAACCTAATCTCGGCAAGGTTCCGGGCAAGGAACTCAATTGTTGCGACGATTGTGCAGGCAAGGACGGCAAGTTGATTGCTTTAGATGTGCCGAAAATTGACCCTGCGGTACCCGATGCGTGTGCGGTCACAGCGGTTGACCCCAACGACCCATTGAAGGGCAACCGACCCGTTATCAAGAAATTCGAGGGCGTCCAGAACGAACCAATCGTAACGCCCAAGAGCGAACCGAAGCCGGAGCCACAACCTGCGAAGCCTGTCAGCACAGAACCTATCAGCCGAGAAGATATTCGAGCAAAACTCAAACTGCACGAAGGCGACTTGAACAAACTTATGGAAAGCGAACAGCGATTGTTAGCCCAACTGCAAACATGCAGGACGGCCATCAATGTCAAAAAGGGTGCAGTCGCAGTCACAAGGGACATCCTCGGCAAAAAAGGGTAATTCATCCTATGATAGCAAGCGAAATTGAATTCAGCGAAAAGTCGAGCGCAGATTTGCGGATGCGCTCGTTTTTCCATAACCTACCGCAACCGTCCGGGACGCCGAAGGAGTGGGATAAAACGCTCAAAGAGTTTGACCCGGAACTACATCTTCGCTTCAATCCTGAATCTAACAACTTCCTTATCTTCTACGACCACCACGGCCAAGTGCAATGTATCCGGTCGTTTGCGATGAACGAATCGTTTGCCATGGCATTCTGGAACGTCAAGCATAACAGCAGCTTGAGTATGCGTGATGTTGTACGGATGCGCCAAGACGAAAAGGGAACCGAGGAAAAACGGCAGAAGGATTTGATTCGGGAATGCTCCGAGGAATTTGGCGAAGCACTACATCATTCGGCCCGCAAAAGGGTAACGAACGATGCTATAGTTGATAATGATTTTTAGTACATCGCAGCGTAGAGAAGCGGTTATCTCATGTGGCTCATATCCACAAGGTCTCGGGTTCGAATCCCGACGCTGCTATTCAGGAGGATTAAATATAAACGTAATTTGAGGGACAAATCATGGCACTCAATTTAACAGAAATCAACGCAGAAATTGCGAAGAACCAAATAAAGATAAATGCTACTGATGCCCAGATAACAAAGGGTATTAAGGCTCAAGATAAGCTTAAACAAAAACAACAGAAGCAAGTCGAAAAACAAAACAAACTTCAGGCTGCAAAAAGAAACCTTACTCAATACAATAAGGCAGGTTAATCATGGCTGCATGGTCACTAAGTTTTAATGTAATCCAGAGGACAATCGAAGCGAAGGTTGTGCGCTTGTCTGGACGGGCTCAAATTACAGCGAACGACAGAAAATCCATCTACGGCGCCATCAACGAAGCTCTTATCGATTTCTCTATCGACCGCAGCCTTGACGCTCCGAAGGTCATAACGTCCCACACGACTCTTACGACTGTAGCAAGCCAGAATTATGTTGATTTGCCTTCTACTGCTATTCAGGTGGTTGACGGCACTGTTAGGATTATTTCGGAAGGAGTAATTTTGACGCCCTTCTTCGGCGACTTGGGAAGTTTCTACAGATGGGATCCCCGAGAAAACTCCGCATCTTCATTCCCGACCAAATACGCAATGGATACCGATGGTTCAGGGATACTTAGAATGCGATTGCGCAATACGCCCGGCCAGGTTTACACAATTGACTTGGACATCGAATCCATTCCAGACGAAGATTCCGTATCGACTTTCCCCGGCTGGTATCATCCCGCTTTGCGTTCGAAGGCTACTTCAATTGCCTTGGATGCCCTTGGCCTTGATGGCCGTGCAGATGAAGCAAGGTACCAAGACAGGAAAAAAGATATACGAGAGAAGATGCGGGGCCACAGCGGCCCACAGCATATCCAGATGCGAGAGAATCGCCCGGCGAATTTCCGTTCACCGCAACTGAGGGCCAACTTCTAATGATTAAGGCCAACACGATACAGTTTGAGCAGGTCGAGGCTGCGTTTCATAAATGGGCCCAAATATACTGCAATAAACAATTCGATTATTGGGAATTAATAAACTCGGCTTGGCTCGAAGGCGGAGTTAGGCGTATGCCTCAGTCTAAAATCAAATATGCTCCTGCTCGTATTCGCTGGGATATGATTGATTATATGCGGGGCATTCTTAAGTACCGAATGTACGAACGGCGACAAACGGGGAAGCGATGGAAGCATTTTCCTTTTATGAATTTCATTTCTGACATAACATTCAGTTCGCAAGTCGAAGATGGCGATGGATTTGAAACCACACTAATCGCCAAGAATGACGACCTCGAACAGAAGGATTTGATTAATTATTTAGTAAATCACCCTTCGCTTTCAAATGAAGAGCAACTTCTTATGAAGTCAATGTACCTTGACGGTTGTACGCAAGCGGACGTATCTAAGGCCATTGGACTTACAGAGTCAAGGATTAGCCAAATTCACGCCAACGTCATAGAGCGCCTCAAAGCCCTTAATCCCTTAAAATTGGTTGGATAAATAATGTCAACAGGCCAGGATATAATAGATGAGATTCGTGACGAGACTCAAGACACGGACGATTTGAGCGTGGATGATGCCGTCCTTCTGCGATACATCAATCGCGGAGCTAAGGACTTCTGCACCCTCTCGGGCGCCTTGCAGGGTACAGCCAATATCAATACCGACAATACGAATTTCAAGTTTACCTTATCGGCTTCATTAACGAATAACGTAGCCGTGTTCGAAGTCGAATTCAACGGCACTCCACTTTCGAGGACGTTTCATCACGAAGTCACTTATCAGTTCGGAGCCGACAAAGAAACGCCGACAAACGCGACTGCTTGGTTTGAGTTCAATGGCGTTCTTTATATCGAAGTTATCCCGCCAACGGCGACAGGCGCCGATGCCTTGAATATATCCTACTTCCGAACGCCTACGGTTATGACGGCCGTTGGTAGTACGTTTGATTTTCCGGCGGAGTATGAACCTGCAATCGTTGACTGGGGAATCGCAAGGGTAAGATATTCCGACAGGGATTCGATTCTTGCATCCTCGGAAATGGCTCAGTATTACGCTATCAGAGAAGGCGCGAGAGCCATCAATAAGAATAAACTTTTAGGTGACGCAAATTAGAAAGGAAAGAATTATGAAAGTGACATTAGGGAAAAAGTACAAAGATTCAATCACTGGCTACGAAGGCATTGCGGTTGCGCGTGCAATTTATCTTTATGGGTGTGTTCGGGTAATGATTATCCCTGATAAGTTGAATAAAGATGGAGAATTCCTAACCGAGGTTTGGTTTGACGAGCCACAACTTATTAGTGTTCGCTCAAAAAGCGTCCCTAAGAAAGCCTCGAAGAAAAATGCTCCGGGCGGACCCCCTCGCTCGGTTTCACCCAAACGCGACCCAAGTAGAATTTAATCGATTCTTTTTCATTACTACCCTCCTTCGAAGGGCGGCCATAAAACGGTCGTCCTTTTTTATTTAACTATGCTGAATATACCAATCCCAATTCCGAAACTTCCCAGCCAACCTTCCGAGACATGGGAGCCGTGGCAGATGGATGACTTCAGTGGCGGCTTGAATACCGCAGAGCCTTCGGCCTCGATTCGCAAGGACCAGCAAACGGCCTTATCGAATTACTACCACCAGCCGAACCGCACGCTCGTAACCCGCGGCCCGTTCAGGCCATGGCTTGTCGCTTCTGAGGACACGATATTGCCGGACAGCGCTCCGCCTCTTACGTTTATTATTGTAGAGCTCCGAGGCGCAGATTACCGCGTTGCCAGTTGGGATGCGGGGGCTACGGACGAAGTCAGTGTTTACGACGAAGCCAACGACAGATGGGCAGGCCAAGGCGGCGGCACTCCCATTAAGACCGGCTTAACCTCCGGCAATCAGGTCCGTTTCGCCAAGTACAGCATTAACGAAGCAGAGGACTTGATTTTCTGTAACGGCAAGGATGTGCCTCAGCGCTGGATAGGAACAATTGACACGGCTTCATCCGACCTTGGCCTTGGCGTACCAGTTGACGGTGGCGTTACAGCTACCTTAACATACAATTCCCATGCAACGGCAGGTGGCGGGGCAAGTACAGAGATAACATTTAATGCCGGGGATACCGACGATGTTGAAGTTGCTGAGCACGTTCTTTTCGTCGGCGTTTCCGGAACCGCTGCGGCTACATGGAATAATACCGACGGCATTGAGGTTACTGCAAAGACAGCGACAACTTTAACTTTTGCTATTGCATACAGTGCTGGAACTAACTTCGGTGGCGCAACAATAACACACAGCCACTTCGTCATATCGACAGGGGCAGCAACGGCCGATGGCAGGGGAATAACGATTAATGGGACATATTATTATAGATTCACGAACAACTGGGACGACGGCGGGGCATCGACTAAGTTCGGCGAGTCCGGACCCAATAGCGTTAACACGTCCATAGCGGTCACAGGAGGGGCAACTGCCACCCCCCAGAAGGTTACATTAATGACTTTCCATTTCGAAGCCGGCGTCGATACAATAGGTGTTTATCGTTCGCCGGCAGACACCCCAGACGGGCCTTTTCGTTTCGTGGGACTTATAACCGGCGAGAGCGTGGATTTCGTTGATGTTGTCCCGAACGGAGAAGAGGGCGTCGAAATTACCTTAGATGCCGGAACGCCGCCAAGACTGAAAAATCCAATTGCATACGATAGTAGAATATGGGGAATCGGCATAAATAGTTCCGACGAGCTAACGAACAAAGGCGTCTATACGAGGCGAGGGGCTCCGGATATGTTTCCGGCACTCAATTTCATATACTTCCCGGACGCCCTTATAGGCCCTGCTCTTTTCAATAAACAGATATTTTGGTTCACCGAGTCTCAGATATGGCTAACGACCAACCTTGAAGATCCAAACGCAAGCACAGTCAAAATTGCTGACGTCGGTTGCGATGCTTACGATTCGATTGTCGATGTTGGCAACGGCCTTGTATGGCAGTTCAACGGCAATATTTATTGGGCCAATTTCAATGCCTTTAACCCGCAAACCGGAGAACTGCCTTGGCCTGTAGGCGACCCGATTCGAGACAAAATCGGCAACCAAAAAGGCATACCCACAGCACAAAGAGATAATTCCGCCGGCGTTTTCTATATGGACAGGTATTATCTTTCGATAACCGGCCCGAATCAATCAACGAACACGGCAACGGTCGTCTGGGATGTGAAAAACGGAACAAGGCTTCTGTTTCAAGGCTTGACCGGGGCATGGTCAACAGTTAGTTGGGCGGCGAATGACTTGCATGTTTTTGATGGAACGCTTTATACTGCCGACAATATCAACAAGTATATAATGGAACACGACTTTGCAGGCAGCGCAGACTTCCTTAACAAAACAGATTTTGACGCATCAACTTCCCAGAACTTAGCTACTCAATATACCACAGGCGACTTTTTCTTCGGACACGAAGCGACTGAAAAAGTCGTCAATTCTCTTTCGATTGTCGCCAAGAGTTCGGGCGTGACGTTCGACACGACTATTTCTTTTAACGGCAATGAATTCCAAAGGACAAAGCAATTCGTTCTCGGCAGCGGCTCACTGGCAGTTAATAGCTCATGGCTTATCTGGGGCCAGGGAACGTGGGGCAACTTCAATTGGGGCTCTACATCTTTTGCGCTTCAGAATGCCCATAAGAAAATCGGCAAAGGCGGTAAGGGCATAAACGCCAAACTTGATATTCAGACGAGTAACGCACAGGATACAACTTTGATTGCCCTGAAACTTTACCACAAGCAACTTCCGATTCCAAGTTAAGGAATTCTAATATGGCAACTTACACAGTTACGAATACGTTCACGGCCGATACAACTGCCGTTGCGAGCGAGGTCAATCAGAACTTTACAGATGTATTGACTGCTCTTAATGCTTTCGACGCTTCCAATCTTGCCTCTGGGACCGTTCCCCTTGCCCGGATATCCGGCCTTACGGTTGCCCAGCTTGCCGCATCCACCTTAGTAACGGAGGCAGAAGGTATAGAGAGCAACGATAACGATACGACATTAGCAACGTGCGCCGCCGTTAAGGATGCTTACGATACCGCTATTACGGCTGCGGAGAGTGGATTTATTAAAGCGTGGGTGAATTTTGATGGAGATGACGGGACGGTTGCCGATTCATTCAATGTCTTTAGCGTGACCAGAACTGGAGTTGGGGCATATACGATTGTGTGGGACTCCTTTTTTCCAGATGCTAATTATGCAATCGCGGGATTTCTTGCAGATTTGGGCCTTCCGGCTGGCGTAGTTGCAAACGGAGCTACGGACACGCCTTTGTCGGCAAATCAGGCTTTAATACAGACGCATAGAGTCGATGGTGCTGCGGCTGATTATAACCTTGTAACTATTATGGCAATAGGCAATTAATAAGGATTAGAGCATGGGATTTCTCAGTAAATTACTTGGTGCTGACAGCAGTAAGCCGAAACTACTTGCGCCTCAACTCGAACCGGAAGCGAAGGAATTTCAGGCCGAATTGTTTCCCAGAATCGAACAGGGACTTCGCGGGGAAGGTTTGACACCCGGAATTACCGCTGAGACAGAATCCGGCATATTGCGAAGGACCGGCGAAGAATTCGTCAGTACAAGAAGAAATCTGGAATCCGGAATCAACAGGGCAATCCCAAGGGCAGATGTCGGCGTTCGAAGTTTTTTGAGAAGTTCACTTAAAAGACAGTTCGCAAGGCAAAAGGAAGGAATTAATCGAGAGTTTGAGTTCAGCGGCTTTGAGGACAAAGGGATTGCCCAGGGACTTGCTTTCAATGCGGTCGGCGGAGAACGGAGAGTTGCTACGGATATTTTGAATGCAACGAATCAATCTATCCTGCGACGGTCGCAATCACCATCTTTTAGTTCGGAGCTTGCAGGGGGCGTAGGTAGCGCTGCGGGAATCGCATTGGCAAGTGGATTCAATAAGGGATTTACCCCATCCAATGTAAACCCAAACACAGGCGTAACGGGCAGCCCTGGAGTAACATCTTCATTTGCAGGCCAACCAGCAACGGGTTCGGTAGGATTCTTTCAGCAGTTCGGGAGTAGATAATATGGCGTTTTTGACAACAGCACTTTTAGCGGGAAGCCTTGGCTTGGGTATAGCCGATTCGTTAAGTGGTGACGATAAAGCCAAGCCATTTACACAGCCCAAGCTTACCCCCGAAGGCAAGAAGCTTGAGAAGGGCCTGTTTGAGTCTATCAAAACCGACCTGTTTCCAGAGAACCTTGCTTCAAGATTTATCGGCGACGCAAAGAAGTTGGCAGGGGCAAGGCGTAGGCAATTCAAGACTGCAACGGCCGGGGCAGGTTTTACAGGACCAGACAATATCGTTTCCGGCAATGTAGGCAAAAGCTTGCTGAGAGAATCAGCGACGAGGCTCGGGGAATCCGGAACAGGAGTCCGGGCGGCAGGCCAAGCTAAGAGAGAATTCAGCCTCAATCGTCTCGGTAATTTACAGAACTTTATCAATCTTCAATCCAGCACGCCTCTATTGCGGGCCCAAGCCGGATTGATTAAAGGCGAACAAGACCAAGCCCAAGGCGCCCAAACAGGTGCCTTAATAGGCTCTGGCCTAAGCCTTGCAACTTTAGGCGCTACGGGAGGATTCGGATAATGGCAGACGAAGGCATAGCATTCGCAAGAAATCTTACAGACAAGTTCATTCAGATCAGTCTGATTAACCAACGGAATCGCCGAGAAGATGCCCGGAACAAGCGTTTCGATGCCCAGCTTCAGGACAACCGGCGGTTCAATCAGGAGAGGATTGAGATTGCCCGGGAAACCAACCGGATACGAGCGGCACAGCCAAGAACTACCAATATTTCAGTCTTTAGCCCTGGCCAGTCTGATGATATCCGAGGCTTTGTAGGCAGTAGCTTTGCTGATGCAACCAGAGACAAGTCCGGCCGAAGGCTTATTCGTAAGGACAAACCGGATACGATATCCCGCGAAGAAACAGAACGCATAATACAGGGCATCAAAACAAGAGCCGGCTTTGATTTTCTCGGTCCCGCCAAACAACAGCAGGTTCAGGCTGAAATTGACTCTATAATCGAAACTGGATTCGAGGACGAAGATGGCTTTACGGTTCAATTCGAAAGACCTGCGGCATCACAGGGAACTCAGCAATCCGGTACATTCCCAACTAAAACGCGAAGCCAACCAACTTTCCCTCCATTCGGTCAGTTTGGTCCAAGCAGCATACCTCCACAAAACAAATCAACCTTCCCTAACGCCACACAAGACAGGTCCACTCTGCTCAGAAGATTCAAAGAGTTGGGTGGCTCAACTAATCCAGACGCTCGGAAATTTGCAGAAGATAATGGACTCCTTGAATAATGGCAAAAACATTCGAAGATTTAGATGCAGAAGTCTTTGCTTCTCTGGACAACGAGGCCGGTCTGTCAGCACTTGACGTAGAGGCCGCACCCCCCACAGTATTCCCATCCCTTCCCGATTTAGACCCCAACAAGCCCATCGGGGCCATCGAGAACACAATCCCCCAAGTTGACATTCCCAGGATAGCCGATCCGCAGGGAATTTCTGCGCCTTCAGCGTTTCCAAAAGAGAGAAGCTTTTCCGAAAGAGCAGGCGAAGCTTTCCAGCGTGGCCAACAGAATATCTCTTTAGATTTCACATGGCGGCAGGCAAAATATGGTCTAATTAGTGAAGAAGAGGCTTTCGCTGCCGACAAGAGACTTGCCGAACTTAACGAAAGCAATCCCATTGAAGGCAGAAACTTTGCCGAATCCCTGCTGTTAAGCACTGTTCAGGTTACGCCGGGCATGATACGAGGGTTGGGGGAAGGCGTTAAAACGGGAACGGCCTTTGCTGGAGCAGCCGCACTTGCCGGCCAAGTCGGGCCACAGGCAGCCTTCCCCGAAGAAATCGTGACCGTCCCAGGCTCTTACGTAGCCGGCCAGGCCATCGGCAGTACGAAGTTTTGGTCAGAGCAAGGAGAAGGTGCTATTTATGGAGCCGCAAGAAAAGCTGGCGTTTCACATAAAACAGCCGCCCTTGTGTCAAGCGTAGGCGGCCCTCTTTATGGTTATATTGAACAGTCTCAGATTGACAAAATCATTCCGGGCCTTGGCAGAGCTAAAAGCGGAATCCTCAAACTCCTGATAGCATACGCCAAGACAGTCGGAACCGAAGTCGCCGAGGAAGTCGTTCAGAAGGGCGTCGAGGAAATTGCCGTCAAGACAGGCAGAGCTATTGAAGGCCAGATTGAAGCGGCCGATATTCCGGCAGAACTCAAAGACACCGCCAAGGCAATGCTCGAAGAGGGCAAACAGGCAATTGGTCCGATGGCACTCCTGCCCATACCCGGAGCAGCGGTCAGTGTGGCACGCGGCGTAGTTGAGACGACACAGCAAGACGCAGAGATTCAAAGCGAAATTGAGCAGGCACAAGGCCAGGTTGACGAGGCAGGAAGATTCATCCGTCGGGACATTGGAGATATCAAGGCCAAGGACGAAATTCCCCCCGTCTCAGACATTCTCAAAGAGCCAATTGCGCCCGAAGATGGAATCCCGCCTGTTTCTGATATCCTGAAAGGACGAACGTTTCCGCCAAGAACGCCAGAAGCAGAGCAATCCATAGCTTTCCCCCGCGAAATCCCCGTCGAACCACAGCCCGCAGAGGGGATTGCAGAGCCGTCTGGAGCCGTGGCTGGACAACCGCCTGTTGAAGCGGCGGATATTACCCCCGTAACAATACAAGGCCAACAGGTAGAAAAGATTGGCGGAAGATTGCCAACGCCAGAAGAAGGTCTTTTTGTCGCCAATATAGGAGCAGACGGAAAGGTGTACGTCGGGGACGCAAGCGATATCCACTTCAATCTGTCAGAGCAATATTCGGAACAGATACGAGAGTCGGAAAATTTAACGCCCGGCGAACCAACATTTACATCAGAAGGATTTATTGGCCCTGATGGCGTTTTCCTTACAAGGCAAGAGGCTTTCGAGAAAACAAATGTCAAGCCAACTGCCAATATGGTGTTTGAGGGCGGGACAGAACTGGATGCTTTGAGCTTCAAAGAGCAAGGCCGCCCGATGAAGCCCGACATAGTAACCCCCAAACTCCACATCGGCAACGTAACGCCGGGGATGAAGACCCGAATAGAAGCGGGTACCGGACTGAAAGCCGAGGACATTCAGGGATTCAAAGAAGGTGGATTCCCGACAAAGAAAACTCAGATACCCATGGCCCGATCAGAAGCCGAGAGAACCCTTGTCTTTATTGAGAATAGCTTGCAGGAGAAGGTTGATAACGACCTGATCAGAACAGAGAATGGACTGAGACAGGCAAATGTTGACTGGGCGGATATCAAGGCATTGAGGGAAGTACTCGGCATCCCAATCGGGGCCAGGCCGTTCCGGGAAGTCAATATCTCCACAATGACAAACGAAGAGGTCGCGGGCATTGCCGAGGACCTGGAAATAGATATCCCGACAACCACAGAAATCCAAGGCAGGGAAATCGCCCTAACTCGAGCGCAAGTACGCGACTTACAAGAAAGAGCGATAACCGATATCAGGCGTGGTAAAGTCATTTTAGCGCCATCAGAAGCACAGGATATTCCCGTCAAGAAACGAGTACAATTAGCCGTCCAGCCGTCCAAGGGCATTGATTCGGGCAAAACCGCCCAGCAGGTCCTTGATATTGCGATGAAGAAGGCGGAAGTATCGTCCGCTAAAGCTTGGCTTGAGAGCGCCAAGGATATAGTTGCGAGCCACAAAGACCTTGCGGCACGCATCAAAACGAGGCTGAAAGGCGTCGATATAACGGCTGCGGAGCAAAATCGACTTCTTTCACTCGTTGCTAAAGGCAGAACAGACCTTGAAAAGCAGAAGGCCGTTGCGGCAGTTGAAATGCTTGCCTTCAGAGCGGAACACCGTGGCGCCGTTAACGAGCTCAAAGACTTTATGAAGAAGCTCCGGAAAGAAAGGCGGTTCGGCAAAGTTGAACTCGGCAAGTTGTCGCCAGAGGTCCGCGGTCCGATTAAGGCGTTCTTCGATACCTTTGATTTTTCGAAGATGTCCCAGAAGAAATTTGACGAACTACTCGAACGCGAAGCCTTTGTCAGTAAAATGGCCGGGAACCTTGCCGATTTGGGCAGTAACCTAAAAGACGAAATCGGAACGTTGCTTCCCTGGATGCCGCAGTCTCACATCGACGAATTGAACCGGCTCCGGAAAGTACCCATAAAAGACCTTGATATCGACGAAATCAACTACATTAAAACGTCTATAGAGCATTTAGTGGCTATGGGCGATAAGGCGTTCCTTGAAAAACAGTCCGCCAAGGCCGAAAAAGAGAACCAACAGAAGGATGCCGCGGTCAAGGAAGTGGATTCAAAGTCCAAGGAAAAGGGCGTAAATGTAGATATCCTCGGCTTGCCGGGATTCATACCCAAGGTCTTAACAATCCAGCAAATGACGCTCAGAACGCTTTCCAGTAAAGTGACCGGCAAAACTACGGACGCGACCGACTTCTTTATCCAGGACAATCTCAGGAAGTACGAGGAAGGCAAGGCCAAAGTCAGTAGGCAATTCACAGAAGGCGCTCGAGCCATAATCAACAAAATCAATTTCACAAAGGCCGACTCAAAACGTCTGGACAAAAAGGTAAAAGTAACCCTTGGCGGCAAGTCGATCAATATGGACCTCGACAACGTTCTTTCGATTTACCAGCACATTAAGGCTGATGGCAATCTGAGACAATTGCTTCGAACGGACGGCCTGGTTATACTTCAAACCGAACGCGGCGGACCTCTTAACGTTATTAAGAAAAAGGTCGTAACCGAAACCGGAACGCCTACAGATGCCGAACTCCGCAGGATCGTGGAGATTATTGAGGGCGACCCCAAATTCAAGGCATTGAGCGATGCGGCCTTCAAGATTAACAGGGAAGTCGTAACCCCAGAGGTTAATAAAACATCCAACGAATACCAGAACTTCGACCTGAACACCGAAAAGAAGCATTGGCGGACGGTTCGGGTGTTCGATAAAAAAACGGCGACCAGGCCAACCGAAACAACGAAGGTACTCGAAGAAGAGTCAAGGCGGCAACCAAAGACCGGCGGAACCGCCAAGATCCGGATAGTGCCATTCAGGCAGGAATTAATGTCCTCGCTGCAGGCCGACGCCGCTTATGCCGGCGGAGTTATCCCCATTCAGGATTTACGGATCCTCGTTAACAGCCACAGATGGCAGAAGGCAATGCGGGATGCCGGTCGGGCCGACGAATTAGATACGATCATTAAACTGGTCAACAGGATTCAGGCGTTCAGTTCGGACGCTTCTATGATTGACTTGTTTTTAGCAGAACAGTTAAACAACTTCGGAAAATCGGTTTTGTCCTTGAGGTTAACTGGATATGGAATACAGACTGCCTCAATACCGGCAGCTTATGAGACAATAAACTCTAAATATTTCTTGAGGGCAAGACCTCTTATTTCGGCAGCGGAAATCCCCCGGGCGGGCGTTACGGAAATGAAGGAGCTTTCCGACATACTCTGGATGCGTTGGGAAGGGCGCCGATTCAATTACGTTACAGGTGCCGTAGCCGCACAGCACGCCTTTGATACGATGGTATTACAGGATTCGCCCATGACGGACAAATTCCTGAACCAATACCTATGGGGCGACCAGAAGGCCATTTATACGATTTACCTGGCCGCACAGGAAAAAGTTGCCGCAGAACAGGGATTAAAGAAGGGGACCAAGGCCAACAAAGAGGCGGCTATGAAATTGACTGAAGTAGCCCTGGACAGCCAGCCTCAGTGGGATATGGTACACAGGAACCTTCTCACAAGTAGTCCGAACGTGCCTTTGCGGGGCTCTACGATATTCTCTTCGGCCAGGGTAGCCCAATTGAACGTCCTGCAAAGAGCGACTATTGATAGGGTAAAAGGCCGAATCAGTACTGCCCAGATGCTTGAGCGGTGGGGTGGAGTATTCTTTGCCAATGTTCTTGTCCAGGTAGTCAGGGGCTTAGTTGCCATCGGCGTAACTTCAGCGACCGCGGCTCTGATATGGGCAAGCGGCGACGAAGAGAAGGCCAAGCGGATAATCGCCGAATCAGTCAAAAAACAAGCTACGAAGGTGCCTTTGGGGACAGTCCTTAACCTGATAAGCCTGCCAGCATTAATAGGCCCATTCGCCCAGAATACGGCCGACGAAGTCATTAAAAGACTCAAAACGCCCGGATTGCCTATTAGAGACTTGCAGAGCATACGGACAGGGAACATCTTCGTCGATATGACCCTGGACGCTTCGGACGTAGTTGGCAGTTTCGGTAAGATGCTTCAGCTTATGGGTACCGGCGAAGTGTTCAAATCAGGATCCGACAAAGGCAAACCTAAATGGAAGCGGGAAAGAAATAGATTCGCAGTCTCGCTGGCAGAATTGATAGCCCTGCGTAACGGCCTGCCCTTCTCGGCGCCCCGCGGAGAGATAGGATTCAGGGTTAGGCAAATCACAAAAGACTCTAAGGGCGACTCAAAAGGCAAGAAAACGACATTCAGACGACGTTCCACATCAACTTCAGGTCGAAAGACTACATTCAGAAAAAGGACTCGATAGCATGGACGAACAGCAATTTTACGAAAAAGTAATCAAGCCGGACTTTACCAGAATTGAGGGGTATTGCAAAAAAATCTTTCTCATTCTCGAAGGCAACGGCACCGACGGCCTTGTTACGAAGGTTGCTCTGCATGACGACAGAATAAAGACTCTTCAGGCATGGAAAAAGTGGGCTATTGGATTTGGCACGTCGCTTATTCTGGCCCTTGTTATTTACGCTTTAACTCACGATTGGGGGAAATAATGGCTACGAATATCCAGGACGTAACGAACAATGGCGCCGGTGACGGCCTGCTCAAAGATGTTATCATTAAGAAAAAGAACAAATCTAAACCCAAAAAGAAGAAGAAGCCACACGGATTCAATACGCAAATATTCGGACCGAGAACATGACAGAAGAACTCGACAAAGACGAATACATCAAGGTTCTGGAAATGAAAAACGGCCGACTCAGTAAGCGAGTCGATATTCAGGAAGCCCAGAAAAACAGCCTTAAAAAGCGGATTTTGGCACTACAAAATACGATTAACGAGCTCTTGGAAAATAATCCTTGACAAAGTTGATAGTATTTGGTATAATGCCGGCTCTTTGAAAGGAAAGAATATGGAGTACTTTGTGCCGTTCTCGATTTTATTTCTCATTTTGTGTAGGCAAATTTACCAACTCTTCCATTGTTGCCCAATCTGCGAAAACACTTACGCGAAATATGGGATTTTCTATTGTTTTCACTGTGGCATACAAGGTTGTGAAAGATGCCTTCCACATCAAGAAGGTGACTTCCCTGAAGGCCGATATTGTTCCGATTGTTGAGGGAAACAGAATGAAGCGACGCGACTTTCTTAAAGCATTGTGCATAGCCCCGGCGGTCCCGAGCGTGCTGATGGCGGTGCCTACTGACCTCACAGAAGAGAAACTCGAAGAAGCCCACGAAGAACTCAAGGGACGCACAAGGGAACTTATTTTTATCGGCGAAGAACCATGTTGGACCGCAACAAGCGGTGATATGTATTATAACGATTCCAATTTCACACTTTATGTTTATAGTGGTAACGAATGGTTAAAGGTAGGCGATTATGGAATTCAAACTTAATAAAGAAAAAATCGTCCGCGACAAGTCTTTGAAGAAAAAGATTAAAAAACAGCGGAAGGCTGAGAAGAAAGCAGGCAAAAAATGAACAAGCGAATCTTAATGGTCTTGACAGTATTAGCAATAATCGTAGCCTTCGTTCTCATGTCCCGCGGAGCAGTCTTGTATAAGGCCGCAGATATCCCCTTTGCTTACGACGCCGCATCGGTCCAGTACGAACTCCAGGGCGGAATCGAAGGTCGGGCCGGCACAGAATTCGTATGGGACCAGAAATGCACCGACCCAGACGGCGATCCGTTCGTGATAGCCATTATCAATCCAGAGCCGGGTATGACAATCACCGAGAATACATCGACTGGCAGATGGGACATTAAGTGGACCCCAACAACGCCCGGGACGTACACCATCGACATCGAAGCTATCGACATTCCACCGCCGGGAAATCAACCTCTATCAGCCAGAGGCACGGTCGTTTTCAACGTTTTATTAGGTAACAGAGCACCTGATTTGGAGCCCAGATAATGGCTAAGAAAGCAAAAAAGAAAAAGAAACGCGGCGGCCGGGCCAAGCGGAATAAGGCCAAGAGGGGGTATTAATGGGCCAGGCAAAGCGAAAAAGAACGGCGATGCTGGAAACTCAGCAGATTAACCAATATACCAAGAGTATTGCCCAGGAAGCCATAGAGCAGCATAATTTCAGTAAATTAGTCCAGCAAGGCGTAATCGTAGAAGAAAGGGGCCCGGAATGTCCGAAACCACAACAGACCTGAAATGCGTGAGCACACAAGATCTACTCGACGAACTCTTTGTCCGACACGACGAAATAATGGTGATCCGAGAAGATATCAAAGACCCAGACACGCTACAAACCTCCATAAAGACCGAGGCAGGCAAGTCCGGAAACTTCAAAGTGGATGATTACGACTTCGCAAAAGCAATGGATTTACTCCAATCGGCAACAACTATGATAACCGGCGAGTACATTTTACTTATGAACCCGCCAGAGGACGACTCGGAAGGCCCACAGGATTAAATCTGAGGCCACAGCAGGCCGGTGGCTGGACGAACTGCCTTCAAGCGAGGATTATTACGCAGAAATCAACACAGAGCGAACTGAGGAAAGAAAATGGATAAATGGGACAGAAAAACAAACTTCAATTGTAATTCGTGCAGATATTATGTGCCGAAACCACCCTACGGTGATAACCGAGGTGCCTGTAGGCGAAGATGTCCTACTTTGCAGGGGTATCCAGTAGTTTATGCCTACCTCGGATGGTGCGGAGAACACAAGATCGGCTCAAACCCCGTCAGGGATGGGAAAGAAGAAGAAAATCCATGTATAGGATTAAATGTTCAAGTCAGCGACGATGGCAATATAATCAATACCAAGGCACCCGAGGAAAAACAGAAGATTAAAGAGGAAATAAGCACAATAGCCAGAGCGATAATAAACACTTGCAATAATACTACGGGCGATTACCCGGGAGAAAGATTGCTCTGCAAAAACGGCGCCATTGAAATCAAAGAACTCCTCGAAAAACTCTGATATGGAAAAAGAAATACCATACGAAGTAGGAATGATTCTCGTCTCAAAAAATACATGGGATAGGATAAAAGAAGAATTCCCGCCCGAAGTTGAAGGAATCTTCCCAAATGTAGGATTCTGGGATGGCATACCCTTAAGAATATCAGATTTAGTCGAAGATGATAAAATCGTACCGCTACCAAAATCTCTCATAGATCAACTAAAGGTACCAATAACTTTTGAAGAGCCAATATTCAAAATGATGCCAGAGGAATTTGGGTTCAGATACTGATATGGAAAATACACTCGAACAATTTAAGTGGAAATGCCCAAAATGCCACAAACAGGAAATCCACGACGCCAATGTAATCAAAACCAGATGCGATAACTGTGGGAAATGGATGGAATGGAGGAAAATTGACAGATGAAGCTAATAACAGCAAATACGCAACCAGACTCAAAAACCGCCAAGCATCCAATATATCACCCATCAAGTCCCTGCAAAAAAGGCGGACCATTCCATCCAGGAATATGCTGCCAAGCAGATAACTCAAAGTATGAATCAAAATGCCCGCATTATAATACTTGTGAACATCTGAATTCGTAAGACCAAAAGTAAAAAGGGAAGATTGTGATTAAATATACAATAACTCAATTAATTAATAAAATCAACGAACAATTAAAAATCGACAGAGCTTCAGGTAAATTCGAAAACCCAAAGCTGAAACCAACCTTCTCGAACCTCTGTAGAAAACACTTTTGTCGGAAATTGAATCGAGTGGGACTCAAGTAGTATGGTACCTAAATTATGAGAATATGCACTAAATGTAAAAAATCTCAGCCAAATAAAGAATTCTTCGTTTTGGCAAGAACGACTAAAGCAGACCGGAAAAGATATAAATCATGGTGCCGGCTCTGCGAAAATGCCAGACTCAGGAAAAAGAATAAACAGATCCGAAAGCGAAATAGAGCTTTTCTCGACAATTATAAACGAACCCATAAATGCCTGATTTGCCCCGAGAACGACCATTCCTGCCTTGAGTTCCACCATGTCAATGAAAAGAAGGGAAAGACCGATAGAGCCGCTATGTGGGCACAGAAATCATACTCTATAAAGAGATTAAAGGAAATGTGCGAAGAATGTGCTTTAATTTGTGCCAACTGCCATAGAAAAGTGCATTACGCTGTAGATATGGTCGTTCTTGCCGCAAACCTAAAACGAATCTATGGGATTTCATATCGGTAGGGGGGAGTGTAGTAATGGGACCCAGCAAGCCCCCCGCCCCCCTTGGGACGCCTGCCCGACCTTTCTGAGAGAATCGCCTTATTGAGCCCTAAACAGCCTTAATCGTATTATCTATACTATCAACACTATCACTAAGTGCTTGCTACTACCACACTTAACACTACGCTATTACCCGCATCATACTATAATCACACTATCAGGGCTACAATGAGCCCATATACAGGGCTAAAAGCGGGTATAAAGCGGTATTAAAGCGGATACTGGTGGTAGTGGTTAACCGGGAAAGATTGAGCCGTACTACATATTGCAAGGTCTGATAGTATTAACGCCTTGAGTCTGATACACTACACACAAGCTGGTTTGTGTCTCATATTTCATTGGTTATGATACACAAGCTACTTATTCAACCGTCTATTAGTACTGCATTGCTCATTCAAGCTGGTATTATAGACTGTGTTTATAATTGCACTTCATTTAATCAATTCAATTATCTTAGTTGTTCATTCCTTCACTTCGTTCGTTCTGGACTCACTCTACGTTCATTCATTCTACCTTGTTTATAGTCGCTTTTGGAGTTGTTTACTGTCTGATTTTATGCGCTGATTTATTAGTAAAGACTATTATAAGTTGACAGAATTAAGGCCCTGTCTGGCACTATTTTTGAAAGAATAGCCAAATTGTTTAAGCATTTAATCGGTGAAACGTCCGAGACTTCTGCTGAATTTGGTTCGAGTCTTAACTTTGCGTTGAGTAGGTTTTTCGACGTCTAAGTTTTATGTTCCGGCCAGCTTACTGCGCCGCTGATCCATCTGCGATTAATCCTGCGACTCGCTTTGTTTTCGCCGCCCTTACTACACGACAGGGATTAAAGCTGCCTTAAATCAATTGTCTTTGTCTATCTTCTATCCTGTTAAGGATATATTGCTGCTGTTTGCCTACAGACTTTGAGCCGTAACAATCCGTTAGGAAGTCGCGCTCTTTGCCTGTTATTGACTGGGTATTGAGTAGTGCTAAAATACGCTTACAAAATGGGCTCTGTTGGTGTTTGTTCTGTCTTTTGCGTTTATGTTTATTTGGTCTCATAAGCAAGAAAAAAGCCGGACGGCTTATGATTAAAGATAACCCGCCCGACGGAATTGCAAATAACAAACAGTATAAACTCTTTAATCATATTTACTCTATCGTCAAAAAAAGCAAATTAATCTTAATATTTTTTATACTATTATTATAGACTATAACTGTTATCATCGAATAAATATTACAATTGGTTACATTTTATTGTTGACAACAACATAAATAGCCGATATAATTTGAGTAGTAAATGACAAGTTAATCGAGTTTAACAAGGGGTTAAAAATGGAACATGAAAACGGCATTTTAGTCTGCAAGAAACACCGAGCACCAATTAGCAAGCGCAATGGTAAGTTTTTTTGTGTTAAGTGCCAGCGTAACGCTGCTGCAAGGGCAAAGAATCAGATTCTCAGAGATATTTGCGGCACATCGGCAGCCGCCGCCAGACGTGATATGGGTATCTAAAATCCGCAGGGCGGGGCTATTCATAGCCTCTGTATATGTGCTATATCGACCAAACAACTAAAACAACGCCCATCGGCCTCAATTCTCTTCTTTGGTCGGTTGATTACTGGTCGGTGGGCTTTATTAACTTTAATTGAAAGGGTTGGAATTATGAAACTATTAAGATTAGTAGCTATAATTATTACATCCCCTATTTGGTTGCTCGCTGGCTTTTTTGTAATCTGTGTAAGCATACCTTTGTGGATAGCCGTAAGCTTTGCGATGTTGTGTGAATGGGGATTTACTGGAAGATGGGATAAGGCTTGATACAACCAACTCCCGCTCCACTTGGTAGTTGGAATATCTGCCGGGCGGGGCTTTTGAAAGGGAAAGCCATGAAGCCTAAAAAGTTTAAGAATAGACACAAGTTAAAACTCAGTGAAACTATCGGGTTAAGTGATATTAGAATCAGAGAAAACCTTGATTACGGCACACGGCGTGCCTTTCCTGATAAGCAGAAACGCATGGAATATATGAGAGCCTTAATGCAAGGCTTAGAAGATTAACCACTAACTTTATTAAGGAGTCGAAAAAATGAAAGCAGAACAAAAGAAAATTGACGATGACCAAAAATTGGTAGAATTATCGGAAACTTTGGGCATTGAAATTGGCGGTTTATCTTACGATGAATTGGATGATCAATACGACGAAATGCTCAACGAGATAACGCCAGAACATGAGATATTAGGCGTTCACATCGAACCTGCCAAGTTTCTCAAAGAGAATGACCCAATAGCCTATCGTTGCGGAAAATGCGATTGGTTGGACTCACAGACGACGGACGGTATTCTTATTGAGCTTAATGAGCAATACTTGACTCCTGATGAATTGGACGAATTGAAAGAAAACCTCAAGGATGCAATAGACGACTTATATTAAAACCGTTTGCCGGGCGCTCTGCGGAGTTCCCGGATAACTGTTTTGATAACTTTTGAAAGGGGTTTATTATGAACATTATGCAAGAAACAAACGTAGAACGCTCGCTCGTTACTGGCAGGAATGGAACGCATAAACTAAAAGCTGTCCACGTTTGGGATGGAAACGAAATGGTTTATGTTGACGCTATCGGTCGCTCTGGCAAAACATTGAACGCCGATTTGATTATCGACAAGTTAGCTTTTAACAAGCTACTCGAAAAGCTAAACGAGCCGGAAATTGAGGACAATCAGCGCCGATGCGAGAGTAAATGTCCGAAATGTGGCGCAATGGGCGACGATATAGTGTGGGATTGTTCCGATACCGACTGGGACGAAATCACCTATACGAACCAAACCGCCACGTGCCAAAAATGTAAAACAGATTTCTGTGAAGTTCACAAGCACGTTTACCAATACACAGCGATTACAGGCGATACAGGCTGAAAAACGCCCGTAAATATCGACACGGCCAATGCAATAGGACTCAGAAACTTTTTTGGGGGCTTAGAAAGGAAGTGATATTATGATATGGTTCTTAATTGCGATATTATCACAGTTATTACTCACAAACTATATTTTACTCAATTTATGGAAACTTTTAGTTAGAAAGGCTTGAACAATGACAAAAGAACGCAAAAAACAAAGGGCGCTAAATATCGACCTGCCGTTATATCGCAAGGTTATGATTGCCTATCATCGCGCCGCTGCGAAGAACGCGGAGCTTAGTAAAGCGGAGTTTTACAAACAGCTACTGGAGAGGGGGTTGGGGAAATGATTAAATGTATTTTGAGAGTTTCCAATTGTTGGAATGAAAACAATTATGGCGTAAAATGCTGGAGTTGCACTCGCAATGAGAACTCTGAAGCCGAAGAAAAGACCGATAATTATATTGGGATTTGCGAACAAGTGAGCAAGTTATATGAATACTTGACTGGCGAATTCCGTCCAAAGTTGTCCCAAAACAAAGCTTTTAGTCTGATATACTATCTACAAGAAACCATACATTGCCTACCAGATACAATCGAAAAATGCGATGTTTGCGGCGAACTGTATAACACGGACTGCGAAGGATTTTGGTTTGACGACCAATACGAGCTAAACGGAAAACCGTTACCTAAAAAATACTGGGGAAGTTATTGCTCTGATTCCTGCGCCCCGCGGGTTGATTTTCAAGTGGCGTAACTAAACTATCGGCCAATCCAAGAGGCTGCCGGTAAACTATCGGCTGCCTTTTTTTCTTCCCCGGTTATGTCGAGATAGAACTTTCGAGTTGTTTCAATCGACTGGTGGTCAAGTAAGCCCTGCGCGACAGCCAAAGAAACGCCTTTTTTGACGAGCATACTTGCGTAGGTTTTGCGAAGATTATGGAAAGTCGAGTTTATACCGGCACTATCGCACAGTTGATTCCACGCGTACCAGGTATATCTATCCGGCAATAACCGAACCTGCCCGTCCTTTTGATGCAACCAGAAGTCGGCGATTTCATTCATAACAGCACTTTGAATAGGGCGCATAGCGTGCCACTTACTCTTCTTAGGCCGGAACGTATCTATCGTATCGTCCTCGAAATGAATATCCTGAATCCGGATGTAGTCTATCGAGCTAACGTCCAGACCGGCACAGAGCGCAAGCAAGGCCCGAATATAATATGGCCGGCTGTTTTGCTTTAACGAACACAAAAGGCTTTGGATCTGTTCCTCAGTCAGCGCCCGGACAGGCTTAACAGTCGCCTTGACCTGCTTAATGACCATATACGGCCTAATATAAGCCCTGTCGATGGAAAAATAGCGAACGAACGCCTTGAGGTTGGCTAAATCCTTATTCAGAGTGTTGGCCGACTTGCATTCGTTCCCTCGGAGTCGCTTAAACTTGTCAAGGTGCTCCTGTTGGAGCTCCGTGGACCGCAGTAGGCCGACAAGTCGCTCGAAACGCTTGAACATGCCTACTATCTCGATTATCGTCGCTTTGGCCTTTCTTTCGGCCTGCTTTGCCTCGATGTATTCGTATTTGAGTTGGTCCCATGGCACAGCCAGAAGGCTTGTAGTCAGTCCGCGATTGAGCTTGTGTATAATATCGGCCTTGAATCCTTCGGCCTGGTCCCGGGAATACTGTACTTTGGAATGTTTCTTGAGTTTGCCGTTTTGGTCGCGTCCTTCGTACCATGACACTTGAAAGTTGCCTGATTTAGTCTTTGTTACCCATGCTTTAGACACTTGCCTTCTCCATTCTGCGCATCAAAGCTTGCAATGCACGGACTCGTTTGTCTATCAACTTCAGTTGTATTTCCTGCATTCTCAATAACTTGGCCTTGTCCTCGCTAATATCGGTTGATTCATAAGTTGTAAAGGTATGAGAACAATTTGGACAACCCCTTCGGCGCCTAATTCTGTTATTTGGCGCTGGTCGGGAGTCTGTTACTTCGGTTTTCCTTTGGCATTTTGGGCATTTCATAGTTCATCCTCCAGAAAGTCGGTAGAATCCTCATATTCGTCTAAATCCCCCATGCCAAATTGATAGTCGTCCTCGGGGCTATGTATTTCACATTCATCGCACCAAACCCTGTCAAGCGGAATAACTTTCCCGCATCCGAGGCAGGTGTTAATTTTCGTTCGTGCCATTATCCACCCCCTGAACAAGCATAAACAACAGGGGTTGTAAGGTCGTAAGTATCCGGGGTAGCAGATAGGCTGTCGTTCCTGTAACCTACATCTTTTTCAATCATATCCCTTGCTTGCTCAGAATCTTCGGCAATCGCAAAAGCTAAGCCGGGGGAATAATCAGGGGCATAATCATCCCATACAAATAATTTAAGTTTTTTCTTCGCCATTTTCAACTCCAAATAACCTGTCAACTTCAGCGCAGAGCACCTTTTCATCTTCGTTTAGCTGCGTAGGATAGTAAACTCCACCGCAGATACACGGCTCACCGGCCGAATCGTCATATCCGGCGAACTCGTTTCCGCAGTCTGGACACTTATATAACATTTTATTCATCCTTAAATAGTATCAATTATCCGCTTATACCACACTTTAATCCATTTGTCAAGCTAAAAAATACTATTAAATCTTGTACTATCAAAAATATCTCATAATTAAATTGGATTTTTATTGACAGATGTTAAAGTTTATGATATAATGAGTCGATAGTAGAGATTGACAATTGAATCAAGTGGAATCGTCGGAAAAATGATAACACTCAAAAAACAACTTAAAACGGCAATCGTACCGTCAAGGGGCGTCTATCAATTCTTTCCGACGATTCCGCTCCCTGGCGGTTTTATTTGCATACCTGAATTTTATTTCTTAGACTTTAATTATGAGGTGGAAATTATGAAAATACAGAAAATAACAAGCCAGCATAGGCGCGATTTTAGGGCTATTTATGAATGCGAACATTGCGGTCATACGGAAGAAGGCCGAGGTTATGACGATAGTAATTTTCACAATAACGTCATACCTGAAATGAAGTGCGGAGAATGTGGCAAAAAAGCTGATGATGATTACCGGCCATTAGCTACTAAATATCCAGATGGAATGACAATATAAACCGTAACCTTGAGAGCGGGAGAGAGAGGAAAGCAAAATGAAGAATGTTAGAAAAATGAGTTTAGCAGAGTGTAAAGGTGAACGGATTCGGCTACGGAGTATAATTTGTAGCGAGTTACCGTACACAAGGGGCGATGTGGAGCGACTTCGGGCGGTATCGAACAAAATCCGCCATGTCGAGAGTTATTTGCTCTGGGGGATCGTGGCGGTGCTTCTGTTCTCGATGGGGTTTATTCACGGATGCGAAGCTGTCGGCGGTTTCGGGCGAGATATAACCTGGACGGCAGAAGCAGGGCAAGAAATGTTAAGGCATGGACACGAAGCAGGAAGGAAATAGTTATGAGCACAACATCATCAAGTTCATCAGGTGGAATTGGAGTTTGTGGAGCAACTTTTATTGTATTTTTAATACTCAAGTTGCTCGAAAAGATAACATGGTCTTGGTGGTGGGTTACTGCTCCACTATGGCTGCCAGCAGTGGTTACTTTGGCTATATTAGTAATCGTAGGCATAGTTCTTTTGCTGATAGCAATTCTTGGAAAGTAGTTATGGACTCAGCAGGGACCAACGGAGTGAAGGGCAAGGATGCCTCCTGCTGTTTATTTAAGCCGTAATACGCCCGGCCACAAACAATTGATTAACTTTTTAGAAAGAGCTAATTATTGAACTGGGTTTACATCAATTGACATAAAAATGCAAAAAGGAAAGTGGCCGGGCGTTTACTATTTTGAAGGGGTTTTATTATGAAAACACTATTTTGCGTACTTTTGGGACTTGCGTTCATCTACCTGATGGCGATTGTCTGCCGTGAAGCCGGGGCTGATATGAAGCGGACTGTCGAATTGACTATACCGCACGCTTCGGCTCCAAAGCCGCCTTTTGAGCAATTACTCGATGCGATGGAGTTCGTGGAAAGCGGGGGGAACAAACACGCCGTAGGCGACAATGGTAAGGCAATTGGGAGCTTCCAGATTCATTCTATCTACGTCGATGATGTGAACCGGATATTGCAATCTACATATCAGCACAAGGCATACAAATTCAAATACGAAGATAGGCACAACTATTGGTACAGTAAATGTATGGTTAAGCACTACCTTGAGCATTACGCCACAAAAGAACGCATCGGCAGAGAACCTACCTTTGAGGATATAGCAAGAATTCACAACGGCGGCCCGAACGGATGGAAAAAGGATTCCACAAAAGCATATTGGCAGAAAGTGAAAAAGAGACTTTACGAATGACCTGAAACGGGCCCGTCGGGGCGTTATCCTCCGGCGAACCGGCGGGCTTTTATTATGAAAATATTACACTTTATAACCGACATTTGTTTCTTCCTGCCGCTTTCGTGGCTGGGGATTTTTGAGGATTGAATTATGAAACAGATTGAATTGACTCAGGGCTATTTTGCTATTGTGGATGATGAAGATTTTGAGTGGCTCCGAAAGCTGAAGTGGTTTTATTTTGAGACGGACTCTGGAAATTGTTATGCCAAAACATCTATCTATATCAGCAAAAGCAAAAGCGAGCATCCTTATATGCACAGAATGATAATGAAAGCCAACAAAGGGCAACAGATAGACCATCGCAACAGAAACGGCTTGGATAACCAACGATTAAATCTAAGGTTTTGCAACTATAGCCTTAATCACGCAAATGCAAAAAAACGCCTCAATACAAGCTCTAACTACAAGGGGGTGTGTTGGGATAAAGCAAGACAAAGATGGATGCTTCAGGTGGGTAGCAAGCATTATGGCCGCTTTGACGATGAAATCGAGGCAGCAAAGGCCTATGATACCAAAGCAATAGAACTTTATGGAGAATTCGCAAGGACGAATTTTTGACATGGGAATTACAGAAGAACAAAGACGGGCCCGTCAAGGCTGGTTGGGCTCAAGCGATATGGCAATGGTTTTAGGGGTAAGCCCTTATGGTAACGCATACGATTGCTGGATGGACAAAACTGGCAAACTTGGCCCAGACCCAGCAAATAAACCTTGGCTCGATATGGGCAATAAATTGGAAGCAGGCATTTTGTCGTGGGCAGAAGGCGATCTTGGCCCGATTAAATGCGAGCAGGAAGATGGTTCCGCTCTATTCCGCAAAGCACAGGGCTTCCCAATAGGCTCACATGCAGACGGAGAAGTTATTGCATCTGGCGTTCCTGTCGAAGCAAAGACCGCAGGCATCCTTGGCCCGTTTGTGGAATATTACGGTGAACCTGGAAGCGATGAATTGCCTGATCGGATCCTCGTACAAGGCCACGTCCACATGCTCTGTTGGGACAGGGAAGTTTGCTGGGTACCTGTCCTATTAGGCGGCAAGGGCTTTGTGATGTACCACGTTAGCCGCAAGCAGGAAATGATAGACATTATCTGCGATACGGCGATGGACTTCTGGGAAACCTACGTTGAGAAGGATATGCCGCCACCGGATATTATTCCGTCTTTTGCTATGGCAAAGCGTAGAAAACGGGAGCCAGGTAAGATTATCAAGCTCGGCAAGGATGAAATGACCTTGTTTATGGTGCTCGTTACGGCTTGGGAAAACGCCAGAGAAGGAGCAAAATTAACTAAAGACATCTTAGAAGGGGCTTACACTGAAGTAACTACTTATATGGGTGATGCCGAGGGCGTATATCTTGAGGATGGGAGGATAGTAACTTATCTGGAACATACGAAAGAAACTATCAGCGGTAGCGACTTAAAAGAAAAAGAGCCTGAGATATTCGAAAAGTACAAGAATGTATCAAAATCAAGAGTTTTAAGAATCAAGAAGCCGCCGAAAAAGAAATTTTAGGGAGAAAGTTATGGAAAAAAGCACAATAAAAGAGGATGTGAATGGATACGTTCGCCAATTGACCATAACTCCACCTTTTGACCGCAGACATCCAGACCCAAAGAAGAATTATGGGATTGGGGGCATGACTTTGCATTGCTTAGTAATTAAAGATAAAAAAGCCGTCCAGTTTCTTGCGTATTTGCCAGTTCATCTTCCTGAAGTTACTGATGAACTGTGGAATAAACATGGTACATACAATTCATTCAAAGGTATGGGGGCTGATGTAGGCTATCACTCTCCAACGCCAATGTTTGACGACCAAGAGCCTATGAAAGAAAAATGTCCGTATATTGGCTGTGCTTGTTATTATGATGGTTCGTCTTTAAGGGCAGACGAGTGGTATAAGGTGTTTCTCAGAGAAGGATTAGGCCGCATCTGGGAAATGCTGGAAGCGGACTGGATTGAACGTTTTAGTTAATACTTAAAAGGAGAAATAATGGCAGAAAACGAAATTCAAACAACAAAACCAACGCAAATGCAGGTCGTTCAAGGCAGTTTGCAGTTGGGGACAATTGACGACCTGTGGCGAACCGCTAAGATGTTCGTCCAATCAGGATTATGCCCTTATGGATTAGACCGGCCCGAAAAGGTCGTTGTTGTTCTTCAAGCAGGCGCAGAGCTTGGATTTAAGCCATGGCAGTCGATGCAAATAATGCACGTTATCAATGGCCGACTGGGGATGGAAGGCTCTGCAATGCTCGCATTGGCACGCAAGAGTGGCGCCTGTGAGTATATTACCTGTTATTTTGAAGGTACGCCTTACGAGGACAACTACAGGGCTATGGTAACGTCAAAGCGACGGAATGAATCGGCGGTTAATGTGACAGAGTTTTCGGTCGATGATGCCAAGCGAGCAAACTTGTGGGAAGGCGGCTCAAAAAAGAAGGATAACTGGATAAAATATCCCAAAGACATGCTCACATGGCGAGCAGTAAGTCGGCATTGTCGGCGGTATTACAGCGATTTAATTCAGGGAATGTACACTATTGACGAACTTGCTGACATTGAAGCCCCGCCACTGACAGAGACTTTCGTCCCTACTGAGGACGCACCAAAGACTGGCACAGCAGGCTTACTTAATCGCATGAAGGAAGAAACTGCCGCCGTAACGCCGCCCAAGCACGTCGAGAGCCAGCCTGTAGAGCAGCCACAACAGGAAAACGTCGTCCCCCTTGAGCAGACCGAGGTTGAGCAGCTTGCCGAGGCCGATAAGAATGCTAAGAAGAAGCAAGGCCGCCCCAAAGGCTCTAAGAATAAGAAGAAGGAAACCGTCACAAAAACGACTCTTACAGCCGAGGAAATGAACAAAGATACTGTTAGTGTTCCCCCTGAGCCGACTAAAGAAGAGAATATGATGCCGGTCGAGCAGGTCCAGGAAGCCCCGATGCCCGTCGATATTATCCCAGAACAGGCGCCGGAAGAAGAGCCTGCACCGGTCGAGAATCCCGCGGATAAACTGCTTGATGAAAAAGATTTTACTTGCAAGGGCTGTAACCATAGCTTTAATAAAGAAGAGGGCAACTCCGCAGCAGGCGGTTCGATATTATGCCCAATTTGTTACAAGAAAGCCAATTAGGGATTTACCTTTCAAACGGGTAAGCCGGCAGAGCCCGATACTTTATCACCGGCCGATTCATATTTTCAGACTCCGGGGACGGTTTTATCCGTAGCCGTCCCCAACTTTGACAATTTAATATGCTGGCGCCCCGAGGTTGACCCGTCTCGGGGGTATCAGGATAACGGGTCCATATGGCAGGGCGAGTCGGGAGTCCCTAAGAAGTGTAGCCCGACACCTGACGCTAAGTGTTTTTCTGGGCGATTGTAATGGCGAAAGTAGCTCAACTGGTTAGAGCACCGGACTGTGATTCCGGGGGTTGCGGGTTCAAATCCCGCCTATCGCCCTATTAACTTTTTTCGAAAGGACATATTATGAAACGGATTCTAATTTGTTTACTACTGTGCCTGCCGTTGTGCCTGCCGTTGTGCCTGCCGTTGTGCGGGTGCCAAAGGGGTGACGGTATGATATCCCCAGTACTGGAAGGACAGAGAGCCCCGCACACAGGCTGGAACTTGGGCCCTGATATGTACGTCGAACAGGGCGATATCGTCAAATTGACCGGCGTTATAGTTTACGCAGAATGGCTCGATCCGAACGATTTACTGAGTAGCGAGTAATCTCCTTACGCCCGGCAGACCCCTTTGGCAACGATGCCCGATGCGGTTACGGCCACTGGAAGCGCTGCTGGGTGCAATTATAACTTAAATTTTGAGAGCAAAGAAATGAACAAAGAAGAAATCCAACACAAATTAGCTCAAGCCAGAAAAGACAACGACCTCGCCTACGCCAAATACGTCGAAGCAAACAACGAAGTTAACAGGGTAGTAAAACAACTCGCCGAGCCTGAGAAGCCGGAGCTTCGGCATGGGGATTATGGCTATACCGACAGTGGAAATGCCGATGGGTATGCAAGAATCGTTATCAAGCATGGTAATGATTTGATGCAAGTAGGTAAAAGTAATATGCCGATAGGTGGATGTAAGAATCAAATGAGCAATACCGTCCTCGGCAACATCTTCACCGACCTCGCCGAAATCAAGCCGATAGATGGGTTTGGCAAAGGCAACCAAAGAGTGCTTATTGACGATGGCGCCCTTATTATACACCCATATCGCGTCAAAGAATCAGACATCCACGCCTTCATCCTCAAGCTCCGAGGCATGGAATTGAAGATGCAGCAAGACAAGTAAGCAATTACAATTATTTTTTACTTAACGCACAAGAAAGGACACACAGAACAATGGCAAAGGAAAAATTTGTAAAGGCAGTCGGCCAAGCCTCAAGAATTAAGAACTTCAGGCACTTACCAAACGGGAATTTGATGCCGTTCTTTGATAGCCTCGTATTCCCAGCCGAAGAGATCGGCAGGCTTTCGTATCTTTGCGAGGAAGGAACGCTTGTAAGAGTAACTATCGCACAGACTGAAAAGAACCTGTTTGAGACTGAGCAAGAGGCTTTGGGCGAACTTCCGAGCGAAACCACAAACGAAGGATAGTTGTTTCGAATAAGGCGTCGGGGTTTTCGATGCTTGCCCCGGCGCCGGTTTTTGAGGTTACATGTGGATAATACCGAACAATTTAACTGTATCAGCCTGTGTACGGGATACGGTGGGCTGGAATTGGGACTCCGTAGAGTTATTGCGAACCTTAGAACAATCTGTTATGTGGAGATCGAAGCCTTCGCTTGTGCGAACCTGGTATCGAAGATTGAACAAGGGCGGCTGGATGCGGCGCCTATCTGGACGGATATTAAATCCTTTAATGGAAAACCGTTTCGTAACCAAGTACATATCATCACTGGCGGTTATCCCTGCCAACCCTTCTCAGTCGCCGGCAAAAGACAGGGAACAGACGATCCTCGACACCTTTGGCCGTATATTGAAAGAATCATCGAGGCAGTTAGACCTGTTTGGTGCTTCTTCGAGAATGTCTCAGGACATCTTATCATCGGATACCCCGAGGTTTATCGAAGCCTACGAAATTTGGGTTACTATGTCGAGGCAGGACTGTTTACAGCGTGTGAATGTATCTCGACATTTACAGAAACAATCACGTTTGAAGATGGAGAAACTATTGAAATCGAAAGGTGTGAATGTTGCCCACACAAGAGAGAAAGGCTGTTTATCCTGGCCAACAATAATGGCAACGGACGCCGGACATGGTCACGGAGGAACATGGTCAGCGACACAGTTCAATTTACACAACGCAACACTACACAGGGGCAAATTACCGGTGAACTGGCCGACACCACAGACAATGGACTGCCTGGACAACAACAGGGAAGTATTCAAGAGAGGCAATTCAATACGATTCAAGAGCAACCAGAACATAGAGGGCCAGGCCGCTCTCAGGGATGCCGTTGGCCTTCTCGCCCCGGACAGCCCCAGTACGAATGGGAAGAGCCAAGAGTTGTGGGGAACTCCACAAGCAAGCGATTGGGTAGAAGGGGCAAGGACGATACCCGAAAGCAAACAAACCTGCATAGGGCGAAATCTAAACAGGATGAAACAGAAGGGCAAACTAAACCCCGACTGGGTAGAGCAGCTAATGGGCCTGCCAGTCGGGTGGACAGACTTAGGCTCTTGGGAAACGGAGTAGTGCCGCAATGTGCGGAACTGGCGTTTAGGACTTTGATACAGCTTTTTTAGAGGAAAGAGGAAAGAAAATGTCTGAGCAATTCGAAAACTTCTGGAAATTCCACAATCCAGACAATATGGATAAGCACGTCGTTAAGCTCATAAACCACTTGGGAGCCGAGAATAAACGCCTGCGGGAACAGGAGCTTTGTGGCATAGAGACTACTCTTGACATGCTAATAGATAAGGCCGACCAAGAAAAATGGGGCCTTGAGCAATTAGAGCACCCCCGAAATGTGCAACATATCTTTATGAGATTATGTACTGCTTTTAACGAACTCAATGAATCTCAGAAATAATTTATTTTTATATTGACAAATGTGAGGAAGGTTGATATAGTTGTTTCTTATGGATACTGGTCAAATACAATTAGGTGCTTATAAAGGCTCTGTGGAATTCTCTGACCAGTATTCTTCACAGGGCTTTTTTTATGGCGGTAGCTCAGATGCGATAGTTAGAGCGGTGGGTCACTGCCGCAAGGCATACCCACAGGTCGTAGATGCAACTTCTGCCCGCCAGGCACCTAATTTTTCAGACAATTTATGTCATTTCCGTGACATGGGGATTGGCTTGTGTTGGCGCACGATTATGGCCAGTCCCCGAACTTTTCAAGATAATTTATGCAGGCAGCGGCGCAGGAACCGGATTCGTAGTTTTGGTGATTTCACCAATGTCAGAATAATCCGCGGTCAAACTTGTAGTGCTTGCCATATGAATCGCAGTACCAACTGCCTGCCTGCACCTTTTTGCAACTCCTACTCCGTTATGATACACAAAGCTTTTTCGGCCTTCCTTTTTTACTTCCAAGGATGGATAAAGCGTCTCAGCTATCGACGAGGACCTATCCCGAGACGGTACCGTAATGCAGTACCCGGGTCCGCCCGCAACGCATAAGCAAGGGCTATGGATAGCCAAGGAGAATATCGTAGGTGTTGGTAGCGCATTGTTAATATGCGTAGGAACTCGGTCTTAAAAGAAAGAAGGTAAAAATGAGCAAAAGCATGTTAGAATTGTCGAAAGAACTAAAAAAACAGCACAAAACAGAGAAAAACAAACATGGGGATTTCCCTGTCGGCGCAAAAGCAAAAGTAATAACCCCGTGCCAAGATTTTCATTTTTTCTATGGAGAGACGGGGAAAGTTATCCGTAATAACGGAGGATATCTCGGAATCATTCTTGAGTTTGATACACCGAGGGTTTTTGAAGGCGGCATGATACAAAAAGTGTTCAATTTCAACCCAAGTGATTTAATTCTAATCACAGAAGAGATTCCAGTAGAATCCTGTCCGCATTGTGGAAAGCTTATGCCTTAATGACCCAGACCTTCTTAAAATTCTTTCAGCCAGAAGTGAGCAAGAAAAAGCTACTTGCTGTATCATTCAAAGTGTTCTGGAAGCTGTATCCCAAAAAGGTCGGTAAGGGATATGCAAAAAAATGCTATATTAAAATCAATTCAAAGGTTAATTTAGCTTTAATAATGTTAGAGGCGCTCAAAAAACAGTTAAAATCAGAGGAATGGAAAGACAAGAAATACATCCCGAACCCGTCCACATGGCTGAACCAAGGCCGCTGGGACGACGAACTGACGTACAAGGAAACCATGGCCGAGAAGCACGAACGGCTGAAGGCGAAAGGGGAATTATGAGTAAGTCAACATTTGAGGCAACCATGGAGAGTTCCACAGAAGATTTTCGTGAAGCCATAGGATTATTATTGAACGCAGAAAACATCTTTTCTAACGTAATTGGTCATTGCACAGATGAAACATGCGATACGAGCCATCATTGCCGCCAATGTAAAGAATGTGAGCAAGTTTGCAAGAAAATAGATGGTTTTATAAATGACTGAAATCGAAGCCCAAAACTTCATATCTTCGCAACTGCAAGGCTTGTGGCAGGGCTGGGAGCCTACGGACGCCCAGTACGGCCTCTGGAGCCGCAAACTCAAGCGATACGACTACCACAAAGCCAAAGAAGCCCTGAATGAGTGGTTCTGTGAGCAGACCATCAATTACAAGCAGCCGCCTATTAATAAGATTTTGCGGTGGTTTAGTATTAAAAAAGTATTCAAGACAACCGAGAAGAAAGACCCGATTCCGGATTACGAGCTTTTCGATCCCGAGGATATCGCTTATGTACTCAGCTTCAGCCCTGCCGGCGGGAAAAAACCGTGGCCTGTCCAGGAACTTGAGGTTGAATCGCAGAGGATGCGCAAATTGTGCTCGGAACTGTACGGCCGGAAACTGATAGTTAGGCAATTATGGAATATGAAAGAAGGGAGTCTGTTATGATAATACTGGCGATTGACCCAGGAAGCGAGAAGTCGGCCTTTGTCACTTATAACTCAGAAACAAAGAAGATTACCGCTAAGGGTATAGTAGATAACGAAGACTTAGCTTTTAAGTTAACACTAACTCATGCAACGGTCGATTTCTTCGCAATTGAAATGATAGCATCTTATGGCATGGCCGTCGGCAAAACAGTGTTTGAAACCTGCGTCTGGATAGGGAGATTTATTCAGGCATGGGCAGGTCGTGATGATAGAAAATGGAAGAAAATCTACCGCATGGACGTTAAAATGCACCTTTGCCACAATACAAGGGCCAAGGATGGCAATGTCAGGCAGGCGATAATCGACAGGTATCCAGCTACGGGCGGGGGAAAGACTCCGCAGATCGGGACCAAAGCCCAGCCCGGGCCGTTGTATGGAGTCTCTAAGGACGTTTGGAGTGCTCTTGCAGTAGCTATAACCGCAGCAGAAACTTTGAAAGGATGAGCGATGGCTAAACCAACGGTACTCACAAAGCTCTACAAATACCGTTGGGGCAACAACTCAAAACGAAAGACAATGAAGGGACGGACTTGCATAGTACTTGCCAGAGGCCGGATGAATAGTTGTCTTATACAGTTTACAGACAATGGCCAGCGAGAGTGTGTAAGCAGAAATTCGATTAGGAGATAGATGATATGGGTAGAAATTGGGTACCCAAATACCCCGTAAAATGCAAGTGTGGCTGGAAAGGCAAAAGAGCGATGATTGCAAAACCATGCCCCAAATGCGGATATTATTATCCCAAAAGGATTAGGAGAATAGAGCATGACTAACGACAAACTACTCGCCATCCTCGCTCATATCGAGGATGAGCAATGGATATGGTTAAGAGAAAACTATTATCCTTTAACTGAGCATCCCGAAGATTATCAATTCGATTCCTTTGCTGACCTCGCCTTCAGGCTGAGGGATGAAGCGATTACCCCCCGTATCCCAGAATCGCGAAAAGCAATGAATTTGGTATGGAAAACATTTGACCAACATAAAAACTGGCGTTGGGTTAGTGAAGATGATTTTTGGTTGTACTATGCCAAGCCCATCCACTGGATAATCGCAGCCTTAATAGCAAAGGAGACAAAATGACAGATAACCAAAAAGCAATCGAATTACTGAAAAAGGTATGGAATAATCTATATGCTCTATACCATTGGGATAGTTTATCATGGTCGGACGGCACACCAAAAAATGCTGAATATTCTCACATTCCTGCCTTGATAAAGGATGTCAAACAAGCCCTGCTCAAGCCCTGCGACCCTACTCAAGCTGAATGTGACCAAGCGATGGCAGATTCAGATACAGCGATTATGATGGCACACACAGACAAGCCAGAGAGCCAAGAGGATACCGAGAAGGTATCGGCTTACAACAAGAAGCCCCTTGAGCCTGCGGATGGAAGATGCAAAACAGCTGAAGATTTCGAGGAATGTTGGTTAGTGCATCCTGACGATGATAAAGATTGCGAAAATTGCGTTCAGATTAGGGAATGTCGTGGATTAAGAAGCCAAGAGCCTGCTACGAGTGAGTTTGTGAAGAACGCAAGATTTCACCTATCAACAGCGAAAGAAAAGGAATGGGCTACTACATGGCATTTTTTAGCTAAAGCCTGCGACCGCCTCGAAGATGAGATTAAGAGAAATGAGACAGGGCAGAAATATATCACTGCTCATGTAGAAAAGAGTCTTGAATTACAAGCCAAGCTCGAAGCCGAGACCAATCGGGCAGATGAGGCAGAGAAAAGAGAAAAAGCATGGCGAGACTCTGACGCTATGTGTGTTAATAGACTTAGAAAAGCAGAGGCAGAAATCAAGCAACTCCAAGCCAAAATCGCCGAATACGAGAATGCGGAGAATAAAGCCAATTGAAATGCCCTATCTGCAAAAATCACATAAAATACCCCACACAGAGACAGTTGACCGCCTTTGTGTACCGATACGCATACCGTTTGCCAATACAAGAGGTTGCGAACAGGATGCAGATTAGCCCAAGTGCCGTACTCAAGTTACTCCAAAAACTACGAAAGATTTGGCCGAACATAGCTCCGAAGCAAATGCACTTCAAATTAACCGTTCGTTTTAACGAAGAACGCGATTCTCAGCCAAAAAGGCGGTTCTAAGTTCCATACTTCCTTACCTTACAAAAGGAACGTAACGTTTCGTTACACTTTTTTGTAACGAATCATTACACTTGAGAAAAGGAAAGGAAACCATGTTTGGCCGTTAAAAAGGACACCGGCACGATAAGCTGGGGCGAACCTGCCCGTATTGCAGAGAGCAAAGAGCACTTCACTTGCGGTTGCTGTGGAGCGAAGCGGGGGTTCTACGGCAAACACTTCGGTATCGGCCCATCCGGCCAACCATTACCTGTAATCAACGATTCCGCCTTCGATTGCACGGTTTTTTCCAATTCTATCGCCGCTAAATGCTGGCATTGCGATTTCGCATTTTATCAGATCCTTTCTCCGGAGCCGGACGAAGCTCCCGAACCACCCAAAACCAAGAAAAAGCGCCGAAGGTCTAAGCGCAAAAGGAGTAAATGATGCAATTTAGAATTATTGAAAAAAAGGCAAAGGACAGGGGCAGAATATTTGCTGGTAAACTTCTCGATATGACATGGACGGTTAAAGTCTGGACTAAGGCACAAGACCCAGATGCCGATGACCCTGTTTTCGAGAAAGACCTCAAGCACGATTATTCTCGTTCTGCTGCATCAGCCGACCCCGACAAACAAGATGCTGTGATAGATGCCTTTCTTGAGAAAGAGGCGAAGGAGGTGGTTGCTGCTTATCTGAATGAGCAGAGCCTATTAGTAGATAAACATATAACTGATAGGGCGGGCATTTTGAAAACAAAATTAGATTCTGAGTTTGGGGCAATATAATGGCCGATACAGTAACAATTAAAGCTGGTCTTGACCACGAGCAAGACCAAACAACGTCTATTATGTATGATATAGACCATGCGATAACGGAGTGCGTAGGAAAGTTTCCTATTCACGTTCCGCTATCAGTATCACAGGCTAATATTACATTTAATAATACCTATGACTCTGACGGTTCGACTGTGTTTATAATGGCGAGATTGACTAAAGTGACTGATATTGCCGGTGTTACCAAAACAGAGAATACAGAGGTTCTTGCATGGCAGGAAATAGCACAGAACGCAGTCCTTGAATCTGGCACTATTGATGTCAGTGCTTCTCAGAGTTCGACACTGCATATCTTTATTGCTCTGTCGAGCACAACTGCTCATACAGGGACTGAGATTATAGTTCAGTACGGCTCTGAGGCTGGAGTCGAGGGTTCATGGTCAGATGGCCCTCGTTGGATTGGCCCTATCGGCACGGCCATATCTACTGCTTTTGCTGCTACCGAACCTGCCGGTGAGACTGTCCTTGCGATTACTGACCCTGTAACGAATAATCAGGACAATGATGGTAAGTACAAGTTCATAGAGAATACCGTAGCCGCTGATAGCGAGATAGTTTACCAAGTATCTAATTCCGGTGACTAATGTCTCGACCACCTAATCAAAAACCTATGCTCGGTTTCGGGGTAGACTGGGAAGATTCTCTCGCTCCCAACGCCGCTATTTGGCTGTTTAACGAGACCACAGGCTCTATCGTTCAGGACTTGAGTGGTAATGGGAATACAGGGCCGTTTGTAAGTGATGTTAGCTGGGTAGCAGGTAGGCATGGCCCAGCCTTAGAATTTGGCGGTGTTGCTGATTATGTAGATATATCAGTGAGCTTAGGTGAAGTATTCACTATTGTAGTTGATATATGCCCAGTAACGATGGACGCCTATGGAGTGATAGTTGGTGAGAGCAATATACACGGCTTATACTATCACGAAGGTTCCGATAAATTAACATATTTTCTTAACGGCGACCATTTTAGTGACACTGTTATACCTCACGATACATGGAGCCAAGTTGCTTTCGTAAGAAACAAAAGGGCAATAGAATATTTCTTGAATGGAGTATCTGACGGAACAGATACGTTCGCCGCTGATACAGCCTTTACAGCAGAATATATAGGCTCTAATAATACAGCGGAAGATTATAAAGGCAAGATGGGCTATGTCTATCTTTACAACAGAGCCTTAACCTCAAGCGAAATATCCGACCTCAACCGAGAACCGTTCAGATTCATCCTTGACGAAGAAGATGTATCTATATTCCTACCTGCACTTGCTCCTGCGTCTATAATAGTCCCGCATCGTTTCAGGCATGGCAATCAGAAGCCTATGCTCGGTCTGAAACCTAATCCTGACATTTCTCTCAATAATAACTTAGTTCAGAACTTCCCGATAAATGCGACTACGGGTAGTGATATTACCGATGGTATTAACGACGATAAGTTACCATTCGGGGTAAGCGGTACGATATGGTCAAAGAACAAACTCGGCCCTTGCCTCTTATTAGATGGTGTCACAGGTATCCAGAATACGGTAAAAGCAAACTTGACAGATATAGGCGTTAAAGGCTCTGCGTCGATTTGGGTAAAGGATTTTTTTACTGGTGGCGACCCGCCGCAGGCTCCAACTGAGGGCGGTGCTTACTTCTGCTTGCACGATGGCACAAATGTAAACAGAATAATATTAGCGTCCAGAGTAGATAGTCAGCCTTTAGATGTGATGGACCTTGTAATTAGTGATGGTGCTGCCGCTCCGCCCGGAGAGGCAGTTTGGGTAGAAAATGGTAAACTTATGGATGATGGTTTACTTCATCATCTTGGGGTATCATGGGATACTATCGCTAATGAATATCGTGTTTTCAGGGATGGTATAGAACTTATACCTGATGATACATCAGTAGCAGCAGCATCACCGACAGGCATGAACCAGCTTTCTTTAGGCTGCATACACGACTCAACATTCTGGCCGCTTTCCGGCGAGATAAACCAAGCGGCAATATACAATCGTATTTTAACGCCAAACGAGTTTTTGCAATTATACCAGGAAGCATACCGTCAATGGGATTACGATGAACTTCTTACGAATGAAGCGGTTGTGGTTGCTCCGCCGTCAGGCATATTTTCACCGCACTATTATTATAATTTCCTAAGAGGCGTTGCATAATGCAAAAGAACGTCGCAAGCCAAAAATGGGTAGTCTTTGCGTTTGACGAGACTGATAATACTGCTAAGGCCGGCGATGCGGGCCAGATAACGGCCGAGATAAGCATTGATGGTGCGGCGGGCGGGGGAAACATAACCGACACAAATCCAACTGAACTCGAAGATGGTTATTATGTTTTTGATTTAGACCAAGGCGAAACAAACGGCGACTATTTATTGATAATGCCCGAGAGTTCGACTGGGGATATACAAGTAATCGGCGTCCCGGGCGCTGTTTGGACTACTGCACCGGCTATCAACACTCTTGCTATCTCGAACGCCATAGTGGACGCCAATGCCGTCCAGGTTAGCGGTAGCACAACGGCGGCAAATAACGTCGAGGTCGTATTTGATACTGATTTTGCGACTAACTACAGTGCTGCTAATGATAAATGGCAAGTCGAGTCCGACTGTTTATCTATTAGTGGCAATACAACCGCGGCCAACAATCTTGAAGTTGTGTTCGATACGGACTTTGCGACGAACTACGGCAGTAATGTTTGGCAAGTGGATGTACTGAGAATAAGCAGTAGTGCGACGGCAGCGAATAATGCGGAGATTGTTTTCGACACCGATTTTGCCACAAATTACAGCGTTGCAAACGACAAGTGGCAGACCGAATCCGACTGCCTCACTATAGAGGGCTCAGACGCTACCGACCAGATACGAGATTCCGTCGTTGACGATTCTACCCGAATTGATGCCTCTCAGCTTAATACACATTCAGCAATAACCGCGGCAGGGATTGTTAATGAATGGGAAACGCAATCTCAAGCAGATCCGACAGGCTTTCATG
>Ga0114923_10000150_pt1 | contig 54506 bp, 50 predicted proteins | sample SumtaG_FD_89578 | JGI IMG/M metagenome (GOLD analysis project Ga0114923, IMG submission 89578) | Deep subsurface microbial communities from Indian Ocean to uncover new lineages of life (NeLLi) - Sumatra_00157 metaG | ecosystem: Environmental > Aquatic > Marine > Oceanic > Sediment | place: near... | reverse complement strand
TATGGACGGTGAACCCCCGATATACTTCCCAGACCTGTCATGTGTGTGGGGAGAGAGGTGTGCGAGTAGAGAATGAAACCTCCACCACCGAGAGGAAGGGTGGAGAGTACTTCTACTGTAAAAAGTGTGAGGAACACTTCCATGCTGACATCAATGCAGCACGGAATATCATTCATGTTCAAGATTCCAGTGTCGTTCCTGGAAGGACGAAGGGCTCAGGTCCAGTTTTGTCCACTTTACAATGAACGATTTGTATGTGTCTGCATATGATAGACTATTGTGCTATTCCAATTTGTGTAAAAGGGGAATCGATATTGTGGACTTGGGCATTTTTGGAAGGGATTACTGCGGACTCTGATAGATGGTGATCGAGCAATGAACGAAACCTGATAGTGTAGAATTCTCGGCTGCGATAATTTTCATAACCACTATGTAGATCCCGAAGTCTTGCCCAAGATTCCAACTACCTGCAAACCCACTATACTCGCCTTGTGTTCTGTTTCTATAAGTGACGAGAGATCTTCGAGCGGTCTCATTTAGCAGGTTGAATTCTGACTCCTGCATATGCAATGAAGAGTAATAGAAACTAAGTGTTTCAGGAGCAGAACCCCAATCAACAATCTCACACTCACGATGAAAATAGTTTGACTGTCCAGCAAGTGGTGGTCGAATATTGCAGGTGAAAATATACCACTCTCCCAAATCAATTTGCTCTCCATCTTCGGGACTCTGGTGGAATATAATAGCCGATTCTTCAAGCACTATATTTGAATAAGTTGTTGTCACAAAAGGTAAAAGTGCTAATAGTAGAATGATAGAACTGGCAAGTACAACTCTACGTATTTTCATTTCTCGTTTGAACTTCAGATTATCTCCCTTATGGTCTGGTTTTGATTCCCAAATCTCTGAATCTTTTTTCTGCACTAGTGGCCAGAATGAAGTGGTACGTTCTAGAATTTTGATACTGACAATAATACAGCTAATTGCCATGACACTAAAGACTACTAGAACAATAAATACTGAAGCAGGAGTTGCATGGAATCCAAAATATGTTGCTAGCGATTCATCACCCGAAGGGCTATACCCAGAAAGAAGACCAGCCAGTATTCTTACAATGTTGGATGGGCTAAGCAGAGCAATACCTCTGACTAATGAATGTATGAAAGAGGGAGTATTCAAACCAACTGCCAGCGCCAGCCCTATGGTTAAGGCGCATCCAAGCGAAGTAGAAAGTATCATATCATCGGTGATTATCACAAGGAATACTCCAATGGTAGCTAGCAGAAGAGACACAACAAGAGTGGCAGTCATCACTGGTAGAAGATAGATGAGATACCCTGTACCTATTGGATCATAGAATGTTGTTTCCACTACCTGCGGTTCAAGGAATAATACCAGTGAAATGAATACACTGAACACTAGTACGAGGGCATATGTTTCACCTAGGCATCGAAGAAACACTTCGATACTACTCTTACCTGATTTTTCCAGTGCAAGGATGTGTCGTCTAGCGCTGGAAGTCCCGAACCGGATACCTGAAGCCAGAAAAACTGGTAAACCAATTGCCAACACATATGAAATCACGTTCGTTGCATTTACAAGAACTGCGAATTCATCTTCATAGCTGACATACGGACGTAATACATAACAAGCAATGATTGCAGTACTCGATACAATGACCCACCCAATAAACCAAAACTTGGTAGTACTGAATCGATTAGCTCTCAGGTCCTCCACTTTCTCTACCACGATGATTTGCCCCTTGTATTAGATTAGGTTTGGACAACTATTAGTAAAATAATGAAGCAAAGAGTGTTTCCATCAATTTATCCCGCCCATTAATGATGCTATATAGATTAACTAAGACCCTCTCATGCCGTTCTAGCTGGTGCTAGGAAGTGGTGATGTTTTTGATATTGAGCATTTTTAGAAGAGTATTACTTTATTTGGTCAAGGTACGCGTAAAACTAATAGCACTAAATACTATATCCTCATAGTAATTAATGCGCGTTTGAGAGACGGAGTGGGTTAATTTGAGCACTCTCAGGAAACTGCAGCTCCAGCGAATCGCACCACGCTTATTGGAGGTATTAAGAAGACAAGGCCTTGCGAGCCTAACTCAGTTCCAGTCAGATGCAGTTGAAAATGGAATAGCACGTGGTACAAGCCAGCTCCTCATAACGCATGATTATGATGAAGCCTATGTAATTGGTGAGATAGCATTATTGAATCGTGTTGCATCTGATCATAGAGCCAAAGCATTGGTGCTCTGTCCCAATCCACATCAAGCAGAAAAGCGGTTTAAATCTCTGAGTCAGAAGTGTAGAAAACTTGGAATTGAGGCAACATCTGTAATAAGAAGACGAGAGGCGAGTAGTAAACCAACTAGTGATGGTAGAGTCGTTGTAGCTACATTCCAATCCTTCGATATTGCTTCACGAATTAATCCCGACATCCTAGATGGAATCGTATGTGTTCTTATTGATCGCTTGGATCTGATTGGGCACCCCGAATTAGGTGTCAGATTAGAAACTGCCCTTGTGACCTTACTGGGAAAGAAAGATATTCAGTACATTGCGATTTTACCTCCGTTAGAGAATCAGAAGGAACTAAGTGATTGGCTCAGCGCAACATCTGTTGTAGATGAGAAAGAAGATGTAAAACGGATTTTCAGTGTGAAAGCATTTGATGATATCAATGATTCACTTGCAGATCTTACCGAGTTTGTCCTGCACCGACGTGGTCAAGTGATGATTCTTTGTGCTAACATATCTGCTGCAGAAGACCTTGCAGGTCAATTATCAGGTGTTATTGATGGACCTCCATCAGCTATTCTCGATTTGCGATTGAGTCCAGAACATCGAGATGATTTAAGGAATCTATCAAGACTAGTAATGGAGAGATATCCTCAGTGCTTGATGACAGTAGACTTGGGTGAGATGGTCTCTAGAGGTATCGCGTTTGCTCATGAAGGAGTATCAGCTTCTCAAAGAAGAATCTTATCAGATGCATGGGATGACGGACTTCTTCCTGTCATCGTGATGCCAATGCGTTTTGCAGTGGCTAGCGGAATGCGTGCTTCTGTTGTATTCTTGATGGGAGTGTTCATGCAGAATTTTGGAAAAGAGCTAGCCCATGAAGAATCAGTCACGATGTTGTCCGAGTGGCAAATGAGTGAAGTCCTTGGTTCTGCAGGAAGACGGGGTATTGACAATGAGGCATTTGGGATTGTAGTTACTGATAATCACAGTGAACGGATGAGGATTCTAGCCAAGTATTTTGACAAAGATCTTGAAGGAAATCTCCTACCTCTCCTTGGTGAAGTAGATAGTGCAATGGATGAAACTGAGAATATCCAAGATCTTGTCCTCATGCAACTATGTGGGAGCCGTGATAGTGAAGAGGATCCATTTTCAGTAATTGACCGCTCATTCTGGGGTAGTAGTAGCAAAGTAACAGATGTCAGCACTATAGATACAGAGGCTCCAGATGATACTCTGGTTGAATCACTTCTAACTATGCGTTCAACGAATGCAACTAAGAATCGAGCAAATGAGATACCTGATGATAGTGTGAAAGTTGTATCGATAAGACCTGACAAAATCGAGGGTCTTGTTCATAGTGGCAGTAGAGAAATTTGGCATTACATTACGCTGAGGTCGAAAGATGGTGTTTCATGTTCTTGTGAATCATGGAAGTATCAAGGAATAAGAAAGCACAGACTCTGTAAACACCTCGTTAAATTCTCGAATTATGCTTTGCATCAAGAAGAAACTAAAGCCTATGCCGCGGGGGTTATCGTTCAGGCACTTCGAGGTCTTGAAATATTTGGGGAACTTGAAGCGGATGGCCTCATCACAAGAGCAGGGTCACAAATCAGTTGCACTCCACTAGGAGAAAGTGTGACCGTTCTTGGAGTTCCTGTAAAAGATGCAAAGAGAGTAATGAGAGCAATCAGTGACAAACGGTCAGATTTGAAAACAATTCTCAGAGGATTGGTTCGTGCAAGAAAGGGTATATCAGAAGCTGTTGTTAAACAGGTACTCGATAGACTACCTGCAAAGAATATCGAGGATATACTTCGCGATGATCATATGCCCGGAGTCATAGAGAATTGCCTTGAAGAGTTGGAGTATATCAATTCCATTCTGTTTAGACTTATGGACAAGAAGAATCCTCTAAGAAAAGAAAGTCGAAAGTTAGAGAAGAGTCTCCATGCACTACTTAGTGCCATGAGGTAACATTTTTACGGAAGTAGACTTGTGGCCGCCTAGACCTTGGACTAGTTATCAAGTCTTGGTGCGGTGAAAATCAATGAAGCTGTTTGAACACGAAGCGAAGGAAATCTTCCGAACCTTCAAGATGCCTACACCACCTGGTGGTTTTGCAAAGACACCTGCAGAAGCAAAGAAACGTGCTGAAGAGGTTGGCAAACCAGTTGTTGTAAAGGCTCTCGTTCTTTCTGGAAAGAGAGGAAAGGCAGGGGGAGTTAAGTTCGCAGATACACCTGAAGAAGCGGAGAAATTCGCAGAAGAAATCCTTGGGATGAGAATTAATGATTTGCCAGTGGAAGCAGTTCTGATCGAAGAGAAACTCGATATTCAGCAGGAGATTTACGCTGGAATTACAATTGATCGAAACGAACGCAAGTATGTTGTGATTGGTAGTGCTGCTGGTGGAATGTCCATTGAAGAATTGGCAGAGGAAAGTCCAGAGAAGATAATCAAGATGCATGTGGACCCAAGTCTTGGATTCCAAGCATATGAAGCCCGTGAGATGGCAATAGCCATGGGATTCAAAGGAAAACAAATCAATCAACTAGGTAGTTTCTTCCTCAAGCTTTGGAACATTGTTGATGCACTCGATGTAGAACTCACTGAGATTAACCCTCTAATCCTTGCCAAAGATGGGAGATTCCTAGCTGCTGATGCACGATTGAATATTGATGATAATTCACTATTCCGTCACAAAGACATCATCGAGAAGCTCAAACGAGCACCTGAAGAACAGAATGAACGCGAACGTCTTGCAACAGAGAACGATATGGCATATGTCGAACTTGATGGAAATATCGCTTGTATCTGCAATGGTGCAGGTCTCACTATGGCAACACTGGATACAGTATCCACTTACGGTGGAAAGGCCAGCACATTCCTTGATCTTGGTGGTGGTGCAGATGCTGAGAGAGTTGAACGTGGAATCGAAATCGCAATGATGTATTCCAATGTCAAGGCTATTCTTGTGAACATCATGGGTGGTATCACCCGATGTGATGATGTCGCAAAAGGTATTCTTTCTGCTCGAGATGATGGAGACATCAAAGTTCCTCTAGTCATCAGAATGGTAGGAACTAACGAAGAAGAGGGGCAAGAGATGCTAAACAAAGCAGGAATTCCATTCCTCAAAACAATGGAAGATGCCGCTTCAAAAGTAGTTGAACTTGTTAAGGAGGTTGCATAGATGGCAATACTAGTTGACAAAGACACCCGGCTAATTGTACAGGGTATCACTGGTGGACAGGGAACATTCCATTCAGGCGCCATGCTCGAATATGGAACAAAGATAGTAGCTGGTGTTACTCCTGGAAAAGCAGGAGAAAGTATCCATGGAATTCCAGTGTTTGACAGTGTGCGAGAGGCTAAGGATACTCACGATGCAACTGCATCAATCATCTTTGTACCAGCACCCTTCGCAGGGGATGCAGCTCTTGAAGCAATTGCTGCAGATCTGGATCCAGTTGTTGTAATCACAGAACATGTTCCTGTTAAAGATGAAATCCGTGTGATTGCAGAAGCCAAGAGGAAAGGAATCACAGTCATCGGCCCCAACACACCAGGTATCATAACACCTGGAGCAAAACAGAAAGTCGGTATCATGCCAGGTCATGTCTTTTCCGCTGGTGAAGTAGGTCTCATGTCCCGAAGTGGTACACTCACATACGAGATTGCAGCAGGTATGACTAATGCAGGAATCGGTATATCTACAGCCCTCGGGCTTGGTGGAGACCCCTGTGTTGGACTCACAACCATAGAAGCAGTCAAGTTGTTCGAACAAGACAAGGACACCAAAGCTCTGGTTCTTGTTGGTGAGATTGGTGGGGATGCTGAAGAACGCGCAGCCGCCTATGTCAAGAAGAACTACGATCTACCCGTTGTTGGCTTCATTGCTGGAAGAACTGCTCCTCCAGGAAAAAGAATGGGCCATGCTGGAGCTATCATCAGCGGTAGTTCAGGAACTGCTGCAGCAAAGATCAAAGCAATGAACGATGCTGGTATTGCAGTGGCTGAGAAACCAAGTGATGTCGCAAGACTCCTGAAGGAACATATGTAGAAACAAGTTGAGATGGGTCTGTCATCAAGATGGACTCACTCAATAGAGTACTAGGCGGGGTTGGAGCACAAGCTTTTAAAACAGAATACTTGTGGAAAGCCCGAGCGGGCTAATCAGAGAATACTCTGTGCGCCATCATTAACATGAGGTCTTAACATGCCAGTAGCTGACATCGAAAAACGTAGGTTAGCACAGCATTACTTGCTGTACAAGTCAATTTGCCGATACTGTGGTTGTTCTAATCCACTGAAGGCAAAGAAGTGCAGGAAATGTAAAACAAAGGATCTCAGACCAAAGAGACGTACAAAGAAGTAATCTTCTGAGAGGACCGGGAATAACGGGCCGGTGGTCTAGCCCGGTTATGACGTCGCCTTCACACGGCGAAGGTCGCTGGTTCTCATGAGATTCCTTCTTCGAAACATCTTTGCAAGCAATGTTTTCCTGTTTCAGTCAGTTCGTACTTTCTTACAGGGGTTTCTGTTTCTGATGGTCCTATGGTACCAATTTTCTTGTTAACTAATTCTAAAGCAACCAGATGATCAATTCCTTTCTTTGAAAGGGAGAGAAGCTCACCTTCTCTTGTGTATATTTTCAATAATTTACTTTCTCCCTTAAACCACCCACCTCGAATCTGATTATAACGATTGTGTGATTTTAGATACTCATTTTTTAGTTTTTCCGGATGGAGAGGTGCCCAGTTGAATACTACAAGAAGAACCCTATCATATGATTTCATACTACGAAAAATTGCAGTAGGATTTCTACTCTTCTCCTTCTTTCTGACAAACTCGATTTCTTCAATTTCATCTATGGCAGTTTCAAGTTGACTCATGAATTCTGTTGATTTCTTGTATAACTTCCTTAACGAATCCGCTGTGCTTCGTGTAATTTCTAGTTTATCACTAGTCATAACAGAATCTATATTCGCTATCATATTAAAATATAGTCATTAAATTAGATAATATCGATTTAATGAGCAAGGCGTTCTAATATAATTATAAACCATATAGTATCAAGGTGAGACTTTGAGTTTCTCATCTTGGGAGAGAGAAGAAATGGTATATGGAAGAAGTAAATGCAGGACCTGTCTGGGAAGTGGAAAATGCTACAAGTGCGGCGGAAAAGGTTGCTTTGCATGCTACCGAGACGGTAAATGCGGCTTTTGTGGTGGCTATGGCTACAGATAGAAGCAATACTAGTCTAAATTGAGCACTTCGGTGCTCAATCTTTTTGTTTCTAGTGGATACTAGGTGTATATTTGGTTACAGGATATTGTGCCCAAAAATCAAGTTCCAGCTTGGATCAACAGCACCTAATTTGAAAAGACTAAAGACCTAATTAACAAATGAGAAAGAAGGATGACTAGAAATCCAAACTAGCTCGGACCTTCCGAGATAGAAGATTATCCCCTTCAATGCGAACATACTCTCAGAAGAATCGTGAGTAGAACGCAGTGCCAGATACAACAGCAGAATCTACATTGAGTGAGTTGAAGGGGAAAACCCTCGCGGGGTGGGAAGAGGTCCGACAAGTCTTGTAGTTACGGATAGACTTCTAATGGATGATTTAAACTATTTAGAGTGAAGATCCACACTTACCACAAAACTGATTTTCGACTTCATTCTTGTGATTACAATGTGGACAAGTAATTTGATGAACTTCACTCACAGTTTTTTTTGCGATATCTTTTTGATAAATTTCCTCAACCTGTGTCTGTACTTGACGGTATCCCACATAATAGGCTACCACTCCAACAGGTAAGAGAATCAGACCTACAATGAAAAGTATCGGATTGAAAAGGATCGGATTGCCAAGAAAGATAATCGGCATAAATAGAAACATCGCACCAATAATTACAAGGACAAATCCAATCAAAAATGTCGTGTTCTTCCACATCAGTTTAGCTGCTATGTAATCTTTATCCCTTTTCTCAAGTATTTTTTGTTTTTCGCTCATTTGTTACATAAACCCCAAATTGTTGGTATTTTCTAGAATTTTTCTGTTCTTATTTTACTTTCTGTAGAATAATAGTCTAGAACAGTTGTACATGATAGTCAATAGCTACAAGATCTGTTTTCATCAAAGCAATTACTCAGGTAGGTGCTTTTCAATCCCCATCAGTACATACTCCCGTGGGCACAATGTGTAAGACGATTGTACTGAACAACGGCACCAAGTGGAAGACCCTTGCCAGAGCAACCTCCGATGACATAGCCTCAGACAAGATGGTCCTGATCTGTCCCTCCTGTAATGTGGCCTATATTGTGCAGGCTAGGACCGTGAGAGCTGTACCTGTATAGACTGAGTGGAGAGTGAAGGGATGTATTGTGGTACATGTCTGGGAAGTAGATTCCAGAAGATATTCTCCGAAGGTCTAGTTACATTGGTTACGTTTGATTATGTCACAAGAGAGGTATCTATTGAACTGGTTCCAGAGGATGAGATGTTCGAGAAATGGACCTGTGCAAGATGTGGGAAACCACTACATCTCAAGGATATGCAGAATGCTCTTGATGAAAAGGTAAAGACGTGGCGCGGCAAGAAATCTGTTTGTTATAGGTCAGAAACAGACTCATGGCCTTTGCTTATTCGTTCTCTTTGATTTGACATGAAGTACTTGGTAGGTTATACTCCAGAATCTTCTCCTAATCCGGGTGCCGCTACTAGGTTAATCATGCCCAAAAAATGCCCAATAACGTTAGAACTACCAAGTGACGATGCACCGTCTTCAGTAGAGTATACCGAATTGAAGAAGAAGTTCAAAGGAAGTTCTGAAGAACTACGGAGCGCCCTCTTTGGTGATACTTGCTTTTTATGTGGTATGAAGAAAGAGTCTGGAAAAAAGATTCCTCTTCATAGGAAAGATGGAAGGCCCCATGATAATAAACTGATTAAAAGTGAGAAATACTTCCGAACACTAAATCCAGATGAGTGGGTCACTATTTGCCAGAAACATCACCGGCTTGTTCACTGGGCTATGGAGAAGCTGAAGCTTGAATGGCATGATTTCGCAACCGACTCTAAGAAGAAGTGACTTGAATTTGTAGTGATATTTGGTGGGCCGGACGAGATTTATTCAGACTAGGAAAACCCTGAATCTATTGAACTCGTGATATTCGCCGGTCTCCGGTAAGTTCTATCGAGCATGTAATCCAAGCTCAGTAATGAACTCACCTTGTGAAGGCGACGTCATAGCCGGGCTAGACCACCGGCCCATGTGAATTGGTTTTGGATATATGTTGGTTATAAGAATGACGTTGAGTAGGATTAGAAATCGTTCCCTGCCCACTGGATGATTTTAGAAAATGATCGATGGGCATCTATCGGGCATTCACAGCGTTAGAGTTATAACCCTATCAAATGACCTCCGATTCGGTTGCGCTGGAAGTTTCCGAATCTCGTCCGGCCCACCACCAAAATTCAAACAAAGGGGTATTTCAATGCCAAAACAAATCTACGATGTCGAAAAATTCCTCGAAATGACTGAGGATGCAGTGGAGTGTCGTGTAAAGAGAGCCAGTGGCAATGTGAAGCTCAAGCTCCGCACAACCAGATACCTCTATACAATTGTTCTTGAACCCCAAAAGGCTGAAGAGGTTCTACAACAGGTCAAGTGCCAGATTGTAGAAGCTAGATCAGAAACAGAAGAAGTTTAGATTTCGACTGTTTCATTTAGCTCTCCAACTTGGGCTTTACGTCCTTTCTTCTCTAATTTTTCTGCAAGAACTTCACATGATTCTGATTCACCATGAACTGTATAGAATTCAGGTTCACCGGGTATTTTCAGTAGGAAATCAAACATTCCTCTTGAATCAGAATGTGATGATAGATGGTGCTGGCGGATATCCGCAGTCACCTCAAATTCACGATTACCTACAACTACTTTTCCAGTAGCGAGAAGCTCTGCTCCAGGTGTTCCAGGAATCTGATAACTCACGAAGATGATGGAGTTCTTTGGATTATCATGCATCATCTTGAAGTAGAGATGTGATGCTCCACCTTTGAGCATGCCAGCAGGGGAGATTATGATTCCACCTTTCTTGACTGCTTGTGTTCGGTCTCGGCTTTCACGAACGGTGATTGAGCGGCTTACGGCTCTTTGGAATGCCTTCGGGCTCTGGAGATAATGTGGATGTCGTATTAGTATATCATTCACGGCCCTTGCCATTCCATCAACATAGATGGGATATTTTCGTGGAATATTACTCTGTTCTAGGATGATCATGATTTCCTGACTTCTACCAACTCCAAATGCAGGAATTAGAGCAGAGCCACCTCGTTCAAGGGTTTCCAATACCGTATCGATAAGACCCTGTTCTGTCGATTCCCTAGGAGGGTTAATTCTACGTGCGTATGTGCTCTCGGTGACCACAACATCGTGTTTGGGTAGGTTCTTTCGAGCTCCGGGATTTAGCATAGACTCTGTAGCATTAAAGTCACCAGTAAATAGAATTCTCTTACCATTCACTCTAATCGATACCATTGAGCTACCAGGAATATGTCCTGCATTGAACAAAGTCAGTTCAAAGGGCGTACCTAATGGTGTAGTTTCTTCATAGGAGGTAGCCTGACAATTTCTTCGTACCAATGCAATATCTTTCGAATCATAAGGTACTTTTCCGCGAGATATCTTGAGCATGTCCCTAAGAAGGAGTTGGCTTAGATCTCTCGTTGCTGGAGTACAGAATAGTGATGCATCTGATTCTCGAAGAATTTTAGGTATTCCTCCAGAATGGTCAAGATGAGCATGTGTGATAATAGCGCCCTGAAGATCCTCTGTAGGAATCATATCAGGAAAAGAGGGTGGATTTGTGAACTTGACACCATAGTCCACAAGAACACTTTCGTTTTTCTCCTCAAGATAAAATCCTGATCGGCCTACTTCTCTACACGAGCCTAAAAATGTAAGTTGTGCCATTTATTGTTACTTCCTTTCGCTTGCCTTTGCGTGTAGAAGAAAAGGTTTTCCTAATAGCGTAATAATTAGCAAACATGTTAATCTTTAAGATATCTAATATAATTAGATGATTGATTACAAAACGAAATCTATATCAGATGACCCCGTATCGTTCCTGTGAAAATCTACAGTTGTAGGCGGAGAGACGTCGGGTGACGGAGGAAAACACTGGCAAAACATCCAGCAGTAAGAAAGAGGAAAAAACACTGCGGGATAGCACTGGCATGGATTGCATACTGGTAGGAAGTAAGAATGTCATGTCCTATGTCTTGGCCTGTGTCACATTGTTCAACAAAGGGTCAAATGAAGTTGTCATTAAGGCAAGGGGCCGACTAATCAGTCGAGCCGTAGATGTCGCAGAGATTACACGTCACAGGTTCATAGAAGGTCTCGCTGTAAAAGCCATCGTGATTGATACTACCACTGTAAAAACTGACAAGGGCAGTGACCTTAACGTGTCAACAATTGACATTACTCTTGCCAAATAGACACACCTATAATGCCTCGCCCGAGGTCCAGCCTGCGCTGTGACTTTTAAAATCGCGAGGATGAGCAAATGCGACTACCGGTCTGTAACTTCGACATAGAATCCGACATGTTGTGTCCAAATTGCCAAGCTAAGCTTGATCGTGGAGAAATTACTGAATTTGATATTCAATTTAGCAAGTGGTTACTTGAGAAAGAAAAGCAGTATCCAAGTCTAGAAAGTTTAGTCCTGCGAAAAGCGGCTAGGACTGGCACTAACCTAATTCTTGTTGTGAATAAGAAGAACAAGGATACACTGCTTGCTGATGAAGCACTGGTGCAAGAAATGACTCAAGAATACGGAGAACCTATCATAGTCGAAGGTGCTCCAAAACTGCGTCGAATAGTACGAGAGTTCATTGCTCCCGCTAACGAGGTCGGTGTGAATAGTCTTTGGTCTGCAGATGGTACAAAGGAAAACATCGTCATGCTTCGTGAAGAGGACCGTGAACGTATCAAGTATAACAAGGATGAACTACGAGAGATAATCTCTGCAATTATGGGAGAATCAGTACTCTTTGAGTATCAGGAAGATCGAAGACATCTAAAGGAAGAAATTGAGAAACCTGATGAGTTTGATGAGAAGATGAAAGAAATAGGTGAAAGACGTTTCTGAGTGCCTATATTCGATTGATTGGATGATTCTTCATTAACTCGCGTAGTACTACTGTAGCATATGATCCTTTTCTCAAACTGAATTTCACTAAGAGACCCTCGTCCTGTATTGAGGCGTCCCAATCAGGCAAAGTGATTGAGGTTCGATGGAATCCTCCGGGAGCATCAATAGACCTCATTTGTGAATCTCTGAAGTCTTTGAGAGTAATTTCTTCAGATTTCAAAATCTCTTTCAACATTTCCGATTGTTTCGTAGGGGGAAGGCGAGTACCATATCCAGGAGATGGCAAGGCTAATGCATATTCCATCTCTGAAACTTGTCGCCTACGTTCTTCCAAAGTTGATTCTGTCACATATAGCCAAGAATCTGGACCCGATTGTATTTCATTTAAGGCAAGCAAGAAATCACCAGGTTCTGGAATCACATATGACATTCCACTCTTAACACGAGCACTCAGTAAATGATTGAAAAGAAATGATTGATACGCGTGAACCATTAGAGTAAGGATTCTTGGTGGAATTCGTGTTACTGCTCGCTTGAACTCGTCAGGATGTTTCATGAGTTCATACATGACAGTTCGTTCATAATGCAAATCTTTAGGAAACACTTCGATGATTTTCTCGGTAGGTGTCAAACTATCTGCAAGCTCTACTCTAGCATCAAGAAGTTCTTGGTTTTCATATTCACCAGGCATACAAAGAATCGTTCTGATCATTCCTTCAAAATCTCGCTCGATAAGATGTTTTCCTGCAATATGGGTATTAGGTCGTGCAATTCCAAAACGTTGAATGCCAAAGTAGTTGAGAAGAGGTGTAGATCGAACTTCTTCTGAAATTTCTAGTGCTTCATCCAATGATACATCCAAATCTCGAAGTAAGATTGAAAATCTATTTCCCAAGAGGTCTCCAATTTGCACAAGTTTTTTCGAATATTGAATGTCACGTATCTCTATATTCGTTAGCTCCAATGTTCCCAATCCACTTGCAGCTCGTGTTGGAGCAGTCATTCTCTGAACAGTAACAGCACGTTTGTCCTTAAGACCTGCATAACTTACTAGATTTCGTGGTAACCTCAATGAAGAAGCAATGATTGTGGACGCATCCATTGTGGAGAATCCCATCTTCTGAACGGTGAAAGAAACATACTTCTTCTTCTTGCCTTCAAGAGTTGGTTCTCCAGGTGGCTGATTCGACCATTCTTTGAATGATAGAATTTCGTTATCGGTTGTTATCTCTTCAACAAGAAAATCTTCGTATCTCTTTTTGAGTCTTCCACCAAAACCTTCACAATCTGTTGAGTAAAGCTCCATCCCTACTGTCTTTTCTAATGGATGAGCTTCTTTCAATGAAATCCCCCTATAGTAATTTCAATTCCTTCGTGACTTCATCAATAGCATCAACCTTTGCTGGTCCGATGCCAATCACTGTTAGCGTTCCGGGGGGTAGTTCAGTCATCCCAGCATCACGGATGATAGCATGTGGAAGGCTATGCGTAATAGCCTGTTTCCTCAATTCCATAATCTTTTCTTCAGAGGTCACTTTAACTGCTACTTTCTTCTGACCCTCTCTCATCCATGCACGCCATTCTTCTTGTTTGGTAACTCGAGCTCTCTCTGCAGAACTTATCGCACCATGAGCAACCTGAACAGCTGTCTTTCCTTTGCTCATGCCCAGGTCAGTTCGCACAGCAATGACCTGTTTGTACTTGAAATTCCTTGCTGATATCATTAGAGCTCGATTGCTTCTTCTGAGGTGATAGTTAAAAACGTGCGTTCATCTCCATAGAATGGAGATTATTATGAACCATGATGCTATTGTCATTGGCGCAGGACCGGCAGGTCTTCTTGCAGCTAATGAGATAGCTAAGAGAGGGTATACAGTTCAGGTATTCGAAGAACACGAGGAAGTTGGCAAACCTGACCACTGCGCTGGGCTATTGAGTACTTCAGGATTGAAACGGTTAGGAATTACTTTGCCAAAAGAGATCATTCAGAACACTGTCATGGGTGCTAGAATTTATTCTCCTGCAGGACATTCTATAACGATAAAGCGGGGGAAAAGAGAAGCTAACGTTGTTGATAGGAAAAAGTTTGATGCATGGCTTGCCTCTAAAGCCATTGATTCTGGTGCGGAAGTTACAACACAGGCAAAGGTCAAAGAGTTCGTTAGAAAACAGAGCAAAATCCAGAGCGTGCGAGTTAGTACTGAAGGAGATGATGAGTATAGTGCAAGAACATTTGTGATTGCAGAGGGTTCTCGATGTCGTCTTTCAGGGAGTGTCGGTTTCCCAGTTGTCCAGAGATCAAACAAATACCCTGCATATCAGTACGAAGTTTCTGGAGTAGATATTGACGAAAACATTGTAGAAATGTTCTATGGAAAACAGGTCGCACCAGGTTTCTTTGCATGGATTATCCCGCTCGGTGAAAAAAGAGCCAGAATTGGATTGGCTGCTCGAAATAAGTCAAAGATTCGGCTTAATGCTCTGATGCGTCATCATAATATCATCTCTGAAAGAATGAAGGGAATGAAGATAGAACGTTCACTTGGAGGAATTGTGCTGGTAGGAATGCCAATATCCAAGATGACGATGGAAAATGTTGTAGCCGTCGGGGATACCGCAGGAATAGTGAAAGCAACCACAGGAGGAGGCGTGGTCTTAGGGGGGATGACTGCAAGGGTAGCAGGGAAGATTGTTGCAGATTCATTATCAACTGATGGATTTTCAGGGAAGTCACTTTCTCAATTCGATGGAAAATGTAAGGCAATGGTCTTCAATGAACTGCGGATGATGTATTTGGCACAAATGGCATTGACTTCCCTAGATGACAAAGGACTAGATTCAGTTGTCAAAGATGCAGCCTCCAAGGGACTTCTTGATGTGGTCAAGAGTGAAGGTGATATGGACCTTCAGGGAAATGTGATCAAAAGACTGCTAAAGGACCCACGAATGATCTTGACTGGGCTTCGAGCAATTAGGTACATCAATCCGTTTTTATGACCATATGATGCTGACGAAATACCCAGAGGAAATCCAGATGACTGACGCACAAGAGAATGGAGTATTGGTAACTGCTCAGAAGCTGATAGAACAGCATACACTCTGTGACAAATGTCTAGGTCGTCAATTTGCGTGGCTCAGTACGAATACAACTAACTATGACAGAGGACATTCTCTGAAACTTACCTTGTGTATGTCAGCAGATGCACAACTGAAATCTGGAAAGAAAGAGATTGGTAGTAATGCCTTACGATCGCTTGCGGGTAATGGTATGTTTGAGCCAGCGAGAACTATTGCAGAGAAGAATGGCATCGAGTTTGAAAAGCAAGAAACTTGTTATCTTTGCACAATCGATGATGAATCGGTATTCGAGAAAATCCCATTAATTGCAGAAAGGATTGTTGGATTAGCAAAAGATATTGAGTTTGAATCATTTCTGGTTGGATCTATACCTCCTCCATTGCTTGCAGAACGTCAAGACGAATTGAGTGGTATCCATTCAATAATGCATGCGGAAACCCTGAAATCTCAATTAAATCGTGAACTTGGAATACAGCTTCATGAGTTATTACAGAAACCTGTTGAATTCATGAAACCAGATGTAGTATTTGTTTATGCAATGGAATCAGATGAACTGAAGGTTCAGATCAATCCGGTATTCATCTTTGGAACATACAAGAAACTGGTCAGAGGAATTCCTCAAAGTAAATGGGACTGCAAGAAATGCAGGGGTAGAGGGTGCGATGAATGCAATGGAACGGGCCGCAAGTATCCAGATTCAATATCTGAATATGTTGGAGTTCCTGCACAGAGTATTATTGATGGGTCCAGATTCAAGTTTCACGCTGCAGGAAGAGAAGATATTGATGTTCTCATGCTTGGGGATGGGCGACCTTTTGTTGTAGAAATAACAGAACCAAGGATAAGAACACCTGACCTTGAAGAGATTGCTAAGAGTATCAATAAGGAAGCAGAAGGAAAAATTGAGGTTTATAATCTAGTTCTCACTGATAGATTCAAACTCCAAAAGCTCAAGGAAGATGCCTCAACCAATGTAAAGGAGTATGAGGCACTTATTGAAACAGAGAAACCTGTGACGGCTAAGGAACTAAAGAAAGTGGAGAAGGAGTTCAAAGGAGTAGAGATTGAACAGAGAACTCCTCATCGAGTTTCTCACAGACGGGCAGATTTGGTGAGAAAGAAAGCAGTTCATGAGATATCTTTGAAGAAACATAAAGATGGACTTCTCAAAGCGACCTTCAAGGTTCAAGGCGGAACATACATCAAAGAATTGATCTCTGGAGATGAAGGGCGAACTATTCCATCGATAGCTGAGAAATTAGGAACTAGTTGTAAATGTGCGGAATTGAATGTCACTGCAATCTACAGTGAAAGCTCCTAGCATGACCAGACTAACAAAAAGCATAGCTGTTGCGAAATGCTTAAGTGGCGAACCAAGAGGTCATGCTGGAACTCGGATGCAGTTCAGCCTAGGCAGAGCACCGAGTGGCAATAATTCGTAGTGATGTCTTATGGTCAAAAAGAGTCATGGATACCGAGCCCGTACACGTAGCCTGATGAGCAAGAGAGTTCGCTCAAGAGGTCTAAGTTCACCAAGTAAGGTGCTTATAGACTATGAAGTAGGGCAGAGGGTGGACATTGTAATCAACCCAGGTTTCCACAAGGGAATGCCACATAGAAGGTATCAAGGTAGAACTGGCAAAGTTACTGCTTTGAGAGGGCGAGCACTCGTTGTTGATGTTAGTCTTGGAAAAGCAATGAAGACTCTTATCATTAGACGTGAGCATCTCCAACCAAGTAGAGGCTGAGTGATTAAGAATGCCCAAGGAGATAATCAGCGAAGAAGAAATTACCCTTCCTCAAGTCAAGAAGATTTTGACTCAGAGGTCAAAGGAAGGAGAGCTGTCATTTCAGCAATCAATAACTCTTGAACATGCTTCATCTTTTGCAAAGATGGCACCTGCAGTATCTGCAAAACTAGTAGAGAAATTGATGAAGGATTACAAAATCTCAAGAGCCCAAGCAGTTCAAATTGTTAACATAGCTCCAATTAATCCAGAGGAGCTGAAAACAATAGTCGATGCGCGTTCTACAGACCTAACTGATGAACAACTCATCGAAATTGTAGATCTTGTCATCAACAAAAGATCCTAGTTAATCACCTCAAATTTCTATGAGTTATTGCGCGCAGAACACCAATCATAGAATTCGTGGTCCGATTAGTTTTTATCATTACCCGACAGTAAATACAGTAATGTGCCCGAGTAGAACTGGAAGTGAATATGAATGGAAGGACAACAAAACAGGCAGTTTGAAACACATGCTTACGTCCTGTCAATCGTTCCTCCGAAAGAGTTCTTTCGTGATTCTCGACCACGTGGGGACACGGTGATACAGGGCATTGGAGAATCTCATTTTACACTTCTTGAGATGATACCTCACAGAGGAGTAAAACCACATCCTCAGGAACGTGTTTCCATTGAACGGAACGCTAAGAGCAAGATTGACCACGTCAGAAGACGCATTTTCTTCGAGGATCTTGTTCCTGAAAGCGTCACTGAACTTCCTCTAGTCATAGAGATGATAGTAACAAAGCATGAGCACAAATTTGTGCAATTCTTCAACGAGGCAGCTCCATTAACTACTAGGATGCATTCACTTCAGTTGCTCCCTGGAATTGGGCAGACACTGATGTGGGCAATTTTAGAAGAGAGAAAACGGGATCCCTTCAAGAACTTTGAAGACATAGCAGCTAGGACAAAGCTGCAGAACCCAAAGAAAGTCATAACAGCTCGTATAATCGATGAACTCCGGGAAGAGGTTAAACGTTGGCTATTTGTACGACCTCCAAAACGTGATGACGACGAGAATGACCGATCACGTCCACCTAGAAGGTAAATCTACCAGTACGCAGGTGAGTTTCCTGTCAGACGATGAAATCCGTGCAATTCTCAAGAGATACAAGGTGAGACCTACAAAGAAACATGGTCAGAGTTTTCTCAAGAGTCAGAATATAGCTAGGAACATAGTTGGTGCCGCAGAAGTAACAAAAGAGGATACTATTCTAGAGATAGGTGGGGGACTTGGTATTCTCACGAAGCAACTTGTACAGGAAGCCAAGTACGTCTATGTTGTTGAGATAAATTCTGGACTTGTAAAAGCTCTCGGTGATCTGTTCACTGATTGTGATAATGTTAGTATCATTGAGGGAGATGCTCTCAAGGTCCCCCTTCCAGAAGTCACAAAAGTTGTGTCCAATTTGCCATACAGTATCTCATCAGAGATTACTTTCAGAATGCTACGGGAACTTGAATTTGAGCAAGCAATTCTCATGTATCAGAAAGAATTTGCTCAGAGACTGCATGCAACTCCGGGAACCTCCGAATATTCTAGACTTTCAGTTAACATCGGATACCAAGCAGAAGTTGAACATCTGATGGATGTTCCAGCAGACATGTTTTACCCAATACCCGCAGTAGACTCTGTCGTTGTAAGACTGAAACATTACACTCAGGGACCTCGTGCAAAGAATGATGATGTGTTCTTCTGGATGATCAATGGTATCTTTCCTTATCCTAACAAACATTTGAGAAAGGCATTGAGAATCTGGTTTCGAAACCTGAAAGTGGACAAAAACTTGGCTGATGTTGTACTTGAATCCTGCAAAGAGTATCCAAAGGGAGATGAACGACTGAGAACTATTGCCATTGATAAATTAGTGAATCTTTCTGATTCACTTCTCCATTTGATTGAAGCAGGAGATCTTCCAGATCCGCGAGGGAGCAAGTTGTGAGCGAATCTTTTGATTTCGATGTTTGGCAAGGGGTCTATGAACCAGCAGCAGATACCTATCTCCTATTAGATGCAATAACAATCAATCCTACGGACTCAGTACTAGATGTAGGCTGTGGAGCAGGATTAGCATCACTTGTTGCAGCTTCAAAGGCAAAACGAGTAGTTAGCATTGACATCTCATTCCTAGCAGTTAGAAATACATCAGAGAATCTTAGAAAAAATGGATTAGAACAGAATGTATCAGTTCTTCAATCGGATCTCTTCATCGGTCTATCAGATGATGTGAAGTTCACAATGATGATGTTCAACCCACCTTATCTCCCAGCAGATGATATGAACACTGAGATGGACCATGCCCTAATAGGGGGACCAGAAGGGTCAGAACTAACAGAAAGATTCGTGAAAGAAGCGGCAACCCATATGGGAAACAATGGAAGACTCTATGTTGTTGTTTCATCTCTTGCTAACACTGATGCAATTATCAAGACGTTTAATGAGAATAATTTCCAAGTTGAGCAAGTAAATGAAACACCATTGTTCTTTGAAAAGATACAAGTGTTAAAAGGTGTCTTCAAAGGACACAAGGAAACCGTTTTATAACACTCCTGTGGAGCTTCCTGAAAGCAACCAGGAAACCGAGAGGGTACTGGCCATGTCAGAAAAGAAAACTACTAAGAAGCCTGCAAAAAAGGCAGCAGCAAAACCAAAGGCTGCCGCTAAAAAGACAACAAAGAAGACAACTGCTAAGAAAGCCCCAGCCAAAAAAGCTGCTACAAAAGTTGAAACAGTAGTTAAGGATAAGAGCATGGTCTATCTCGATTTCACCGCGAGTACAAAGGGTGACGATATCATCTTTGATACAACTCATCTTGAGGTTGCGAAGGAAGAGGGTCTATTCAGAGAAAATGACCGCTATGAACCCGCATTAGTAGTAGTTGGTTGGAACTGGCTTCTTGCAGCAGTCGAAGAAGAACTCGTTGGCTTGAAAATTGGAGAATCAAAGACCATTGAAGTTCCTCCTGAAAAAGGAGCAGGTGTTAGAGACCCTACCAAGATCAAGAAGATTGCAAAAGTGAAACTTGCTAAACATGGCGCAAGAGGATACAAGGGTGAAGAAATCAAGTTCGGAAATGAGCGAGGCATCGTAACTTCAGACCTTGGTCGTACAGTTAGAGTCGACTTCAACAGCCCATTTGCTGGAAAAACCCTTGTCTATGATGTTATCATCAGAGAGATAGTTTCTGATAAGACCGAGAAACTCAAGGCAGTCCTTCGCCGCAGAATCCCAGGAATTCCTGAGGATAGATATGATGTCACTATGAAGAAGAAGGTCGTAACTGTTGAACTACCTCAAGAAACAAGATACATTGAGAACATTCAGTATGGTGAGATTGGTATGGCATCTGACATACTCAAGGCAGATGATAATATCGAAGAGGTCAGAATCGTAACCTCATTCAAACGACCAGAGCCACCAAAAGAGAATACAACCTGATAGGTCGACGCGCAATTTCTATGTTCACTGAGAAAACCTTAATAACACTCTTCAAAGACGGGTGCCTGTCACTTGTTCTCTACGATTCATTTCTTAGAAGGAGTCAATAACCATGGAACCTGAGATGCAACCCCCAGCTGAACTAAAGACTGGAACAACTACACTTGGAATGATTGCTAAAGACTGCGTAGTTTTAGCTAGTGATCAGAGAGCTACAATGGGTTTTCTGATTGCAAACAAGACAGCAAAGAAGATCTTCAAGATCACAAACCGTATAGGTGCGACAATTGCAGGATCCGTTGCAGACGCACAAAATATCATGGATCTCTTGACAGCAGAAGCCAAACTTTTTGAAATTCAGAGAGGCAGGCCAATCCGTGTCAAGGCATTAACCCGTCTTCTTAGTAATATCATGTTCCAAGGCCGTGGCGGCTACATGTTGGCATGTGTCGTCGGAGGATTTGATGATGAAGGCGCACAAGTCTATTATACAGACTACGTGGGCAGTGTCATTCCTGACAAGTTTGTATCTACTGGTTCTGGATCTCCAGTAGCTCTAGGTGTTCTGGAAGCAGAATACAAAGAAGACCTTCCTAAGAAAAAGGCAATCGAACTTGGCGTTCGTGCAGTCGCAGCAGCTATCGAGCGAGATGCCGCTTCAGGCAACTCTATCCTAGTTAGTGTGATTGACAAAGATGGTTACCAGGTAATCCCAAAGGACACCATCATGAAGATTTGGAAAGGACCATAGTGACAGTGTTTCTTACACTCGTAGCACGTTAAACTGCTACACCTGTCAACTCAGCACTTCTATGTGTTGAAGAATAAAATCAGGCCATTAAGGGCATTAATAGGCCTACAATTGTGATGTGACTATCATGCAGCCCAGTGATGAACAAGAATATGTTGATATTAGAGAAGTAGTCAAGAAGGCACTTCCTCGCTCAGCAGCGATAAGTACAGTTGAATTTGAAGGGCCAGAGATAGCAATATACTCTAAGGCACCAAAAATTTTGCTAGATGACGGAGATCGAATCAAAGCTCTGGCACGGAAAATGCGGAAACGTATTGTTGTTAGGTCTGCTCCAGAAGTTAGATTGACTCATGCAGAAGCTGAGAAAACAGTACGTGAACTTGTTCCTGAAGAGGCTATGATCACATCAATTGACTTTGATATTTCAAGAGGAGAGGTTATTATTGAAGCACAAAAACCAGGTCTTGTCATTGGAAGAAGTGGTACTACTCTCCGAGAAATAACACGTCAGACCTTTTGGCGTCCCAATGTCATGAGGACACCACCAATTGAGAGCAAACTCATCAAACAAATTAGATACATCATCCAATCAGAGGCAGCAACTCGGAACAAGTCATTCCGTGAGATTGGAAAGAGAATTCACCGACCTATGCTGATGAATAACAGTTGGATTAGATTTACTGCAATGGGTGGATTCCGTGAGGTTGGAAGATCCTGCATGTTTCTGCAAACTTCAGAGAGCAATATCATTATTGACTGTGGTGTAAACGTAGGAACACCTAGCAAAGCATTTCCAAGATTAGATATGCCCGAATTTAGCATCGAAAAATTAGATGCAGTTGTAATCACTCATGCTCATCTTGACCACTGTGGTATGGTCCCATTCCTATTCAAGTACGGTTATCGTGGACCGGTCTATATGACTGCTCCAACGCTGAACCTTGCAACACTCTTGCAACTAGATTATCTAGAAGTCGCAGAGCGAGAAGGCAAACTCAGACCATATCGAGACCGTGATGTAAAGGAGGCAATCCTTCATACAATACCTCTGAATTATGGAGAGGTCACAGATATCGCCCCCGATGTTCGTCTTACATTGCATAACGCAGGTCACATACTTGGCTCAGCCATTACGCACTTCCACATTGGTGATGGTCAATACAATATGGCGTACACTGGCGACTTCAAGTTTGGAAGAAGCAGGTTGCTTGAACCTGCAACGTTCACATTTCCAAGGCTTGAAACAATGATCATTGAAAGCACCTACGGTCACCCTACCGACAAGATGCCACCAAGGCAAGAAGTAGAGAAGAAGTTCGCTACTATTATGAAGAGAGCTCTAGAACGTGGAGGTAAAGTCCTGATTCCAGTACTTGCAGTTGGTCGGGCTCAAGAAATCATGCTTGTCATCGAAGACTTGGTATCAAAAGGTCGAATACCAAAAGTTCCTATATATATTGAAGGAATGATTGCACAAGCTACGGCGATTCATACTACCCATCCTGAGGCACTCAGTAAGAAGATACGTGAGATGATTTTCCATCAAGGCGTAAACCCATTCTTATCAGACATATTTGTGCAAGTTGATCATCATGACCAACGTGAGGAAATCACTGAAGGAGAACCTTGTATCATCATGGCCACATCCGGTATGCTTGCTGGAGGACCTAGTGTTGATTACTTTAGGCTTCTCGCTCCGGATGATAAGAACATGCTCACATTTGTCAGTTATCAGGGAGAGAATACACTTGGCAGACGTATCCAGAAGGGTTGGAAAGAAGTGAATATGAGAAATCGTGATGGTCAGACTACTGTTATTCCAATAAATCTGGAAGTGACAACAGTGGAAGGATTCTCTGGACACTCTGATAGAAAACAGATTCTCAACTATGTAAAACGTTTGAACCCAATTCCTGAAAGAATCATTTGTGCTCATGGTGAAGCATCAAAGACAATTGGACTAGCATCTATAATCCACAAGGCTATGAATATCGAAACAAGGGCACCAATGGTGACTGAAACCGTCAAACTGAGGTAAAACACCTTACAACCTGACAAATGATGGTGTGATAATCATGCATCCATCATTGACTAGAGCAATGTCAGCTTGATATCCCCTTGTTGCACCACGAATTCTCTCTATAATACGTCGTAGTTCTATGTGGGTTTGACCATTCCCGTCATTCAGACGTGAGATATCTAAGAGAACTATGTTGCCTTCTTTGATTTCTTCCACAACATAGGGTACATCAGCTAGTGACTCAAGTTTCTTGGATCTTACGAATATTTCTTCAAGCTCACTCATCCTTTTGAGCTCCCGAACTGGATCAACTTGAATAGATTCTGTAGCGGGAGAGAAAAGTCCAAGGCTAGGAATGGATCGTTTAGTACTGATTTCCTCGGATGTGTCATCGCTTTGTTTTCGTCTGAAGATTGACCTCATTATGAGTCACCTCTATTATCCAAGTTACGCAAGTGGGTGTACGAAGAAAAGACCGAGTATTATAAAACATGAAGTTGGAGCCAATCTTTATCACAAGGAGCAGTTTATGGTAGGTGAGCAAGATGTCTGCGCGTAGTATGGAGGAAGATGCACAATCTCGATTACGAGGTCAGCTAAAAGCCCTAAGCAATCGTCATGCGATTGAGATACTTCAGGTGTTGAACCCTCAGACTGGAGAGATGGTACCCACATTAGGTTGGGATAGCATCGTCGAGGGACTACTATCTCTTGATGATATTATCAAACCCGAGAAAGCATCCAGGGGAGAGAAGTCCCAAGACGAGGTAATCTACGAGGAAAAACGTCAGGGTCTCATGTCCGGGGGAACCATCTATGAAACAATGAACAAGCTCGTGAAAGTTGGATTTGTGATTTCATCAGGTGACAAAGGACGAAAGCAGCGCGGTTTTATGATTACTCACGAAGGAAGACTTGCTCTCGCATCAGTAGGTCAACTCGGTGGTCCAGTGGGAGCTAGAACTGAAGTTCAAAAAGCTGCAAAGACTCTATTGAAACACAAGAATTTCGTCAGTCTACTTCCTGCACAGAAGAAGTTTGTACAGGAGTTTGGCAATATTGATGAAAATCTAGTGATTCAGATGCCACCAGGGTCAGGTAAGACCTTCCTCGCAATGATTGTGATCTTACTCAAGTTACAAGAGGGAAAACGTTGTCTCTATCTAAGCCCATACACTTCTCTGAGCCGTCAGATTATAGACGATTATGGAACCCTGTTGAAGGACTTAGGATATTCTGTTGTACGCCATGATGGAATCGCACGAGCAACAGATGAAGAATTAGAAAATGCAAATCTTACAGTGGTAATGTACGAAACTTTCGCAATAGCATTACTGCAGAAAAAGAAATGGACTGATGATATTGGATTATCAGTCATTGATGAGCTAACAGAACTTGACTCATTTCAACAACGTGTGGAGCCTCAGAATATTGGAACTGATAGAAGTGTCAAACTGGATCTCATCATATCCTTTCTTAAGGAGAGTTCTCAAATCATCACCCTATCATCTAGATTTGGCAAGAGTGAGGAGATAACAGATTGGCTCAAAGCGTCAATATTTAGACCTGATGTTCGGCTCACACCCGATGAGTTCATTGTTTCTGAGGAAGAGAATACAATCACTATTGAGAGTAGTGATGGTACGCAGAAGAGCATTACAAAACACATAGACCCGCTTGATGCAATCATGGAACATCTTGAAAATTATGATAAAAAATCAATACTCGTAGTTGTAGGCTCAAGATACGGAGCACAATCTTTGGCAAGAAGTCTTGGGAGAAGCCATCCAAGATCAATGAAGAATGAATCCATAGAACGTATTGTTGGTATTGGTGAGAGTCTACCTCTGAGTGATCGACTATCCAAATGTCTACAGGGAGGTGTTGCATTCCATCACTCAGGTCTAGATGCAGGGGTACGCCAGCGACTAGAACTTGCAATCAAAGAGAGGGTTGTACGAACGGTTGTATCAACTACAGGAATAACTTCGGGGATGAGTCTACCCTTTGATTGTGTTGTGGTCATTCTAGATCCCAACATGTATTTCCTAACAACACGGTCTCGCTATCTTCAGATTGCAGGTAGAATAGGAGAATATCATCTTGGTCAATATGGTGGTCGAATATACATTGTATTTGAAGGTCCATCTCGTGTATTCCCAGATGTTCAAACAATGGAAGATACTCTGTTACACAAACCCCTTACACCACTCAATCCAGGACCGCTCTATCCAAGTCTTGCAGTAAGTGTTTTGGTACGGGGTATGTTCAATGGAAGAGCAGCAAGTCGAGAAGACCTGAAGAAGAAATTCTTTGAGTATATCAAAGGGACATTAAGAGGAACAAAAGACTCGGATTATACAGCACAAATGAGTAAATTCTTTGGTTCAGTTTTCAAGTGGCTTACAAAAGAGAAGATGTTTGAAGAAAGTGGAAAGGGATTCAAAATAACAAAGGAATCTCGTGCTGCAATTCTTGCTGGTATCGATCCTATTGACTACTTACACACTAAAAAGATGCTATCAAAATTAACAGAAGATATTGAGGAATCTCAACTCATAGAGGTTCTATTAAATTTCAGACTACCTCAAGCAATTAGACCAAGAACACTAGTACCATCATCAGATGAATTGAAGGTACTTGGACTCGAAGCTCCTTCAGAGTGGTACATGAAACTTGTGCCAGTGCGTTTAGATATCAAGAAATCAGTCTTGCAAAGATGGATTGATGAGCAAGAGGTTGCAACCATCATCAAGGAAACAGGTGAGAAGTCAAGAGGTATCAGTCTTGATGAAGGAGACCTCGACTCACTGCTTGGGATATGTAGCACAGTAGTGGAAAGCGTAAGCCGCTTCTTCAATTCAACAAAGAAGAAAGACTTGGCTGAACGTTTTGGTGTCTTCAGTAGACAATTACAATATGGCGTACATGCTGATCTTGCTAGTTCTGATTTGCTTGAGCTACATCTACTGCAAGGTGATAGTACTTTCTCAAGTCAATTGTCTAGAAACACTGCTAGAATTCTCTACGACAATGGTTACAAGACAATCTCTGATGTGATTAGGAAAGATATCGATGCAAGTAAGAAAGGACTTGCACGGGATAGATTCTCTCAAAATTGTGGACTGGATATAGACGTGGCTAAAGAGGTTTACAAGGCTGCTATGATGTACATTAGAGCAAAGCTCGAAGGTGATGATGACGACGATGAGGAAGACTAAATCTTCCCAAAATCCCATAGATCATCATTGATGTGATGTATAGATTTCACAACTTTGCCACTTTTTGCAGCCCTAAGGTCACTTGCAGACAATTTTGATACACCTACAGCTAGCGGTTTTCCATGCCGTTCATCAACTACAGCAACTATTCCATTAGCTGAAACGAAGTCATCCACCTTGGTTATTCCAGGTCTCATGATATCTGCACCGTTGACTACAAACTTCACTGCACCCATATCAACCGTTACGGTTGGAATCGCAATGATACCAGCAAGAAGAGCTCGCAAAGTGGGATAGTTTCTTCCTTCATGTTCGAAAAAGAGTATCTCATTGTTTAGAAGTAGAATCCGAGAACCATCATCGAGAACTCCACCCTCTAGCTTTGCCTTAGAGTCCAATCCAATTGATGAACCTAAATCGCTCTGAATTCGTTCTATCTCATCACGTTGCTCGCGTTTCTTCAGGAGATGACGCTTCTTGATTAGTTCTATCTTCGGCATATCAAATAGATAGAGTTGTACATTCCTTTTGAAGCCTACGAATACTCAGTTTGAGTACAACCACCAAGGGGCTCCATCGTCATGTTTTTAAGCCATCTCCAAAGACTAGCGCGAACAGCGTATGACCGTCGGCCATATGATGTACATTCTGTGATGGTGATTCAATGAACTCAGGTAAACCCATGGAACTACTCCAAGCCTCGATTGGTTCACAAGTACTAGTCGAGTTGAAAGACAAAAAGAAAATCAGGGGAAAACTCCGTGGATACGATACACATCTCAATCTTATCCTAGAAGATGCTGAGGAAATTTCAATTGATCCCGAAACAGATGAACAGACTATCGTACAAGTTGATACAGTGATAGTACGAGGCGACAATGTAGTTATTGTGTCACCTCCACCAAAATAGTTCAAGGAGCAAACATCAATGGGAAAAGGCACTCCGTCAAAGGGTAAGAAAAATAATCCACATCATATACGCTGTAGAAGGTGCGGTCGAAGATCATATCATGTTAGACACAAGAGATGCGCAGCCTGTGGTTTTGGTGCATCAAAAAGAATGCGCCACTTCAACTGGGCACACAAGAAGGTTCACGGCACCCGTGTTCGTGGTTAAGAAAGATTCAACCTTTCTCATATTCTAGATTTTAGAATATCACCAGTATCTAATATCACTTCATCGTAGTCTTCCTCACATTTACCATAGAGCAGTGTAACGTATGAAAATTTGAATGGTAGAGGTTCACCTTTGAGAAAATCTTGCAGTTTGGGAATTTTGCATTGATTTGATTCTTTGACTCAAGGCATAGAAACACACCTGTAATTACTGAAATTGTTGAACCTTAAAGAAATGCTGGAGATTAGTGAAAGAAAGTATATACGTCTTCATGAGAATTCCAACTGGGGAAAGTTTTGCCAATTCGTATACTACTACAGAACGTGGAAGAAGTCGAAAGTTTACTGGAACTCATAAAGAAAGATTATGCTAATGACTACAGGAGAATTTGGTCGTTAGATGATAGGACAATTGCTGTTCTGATGTATGAGAGGTTAGGTGTTATTGGGGGATATTCTTTCACCGTAATGACAATAGTGGATTATTCTATTGAAGACCGATTCTGTGAAATACAGGTACGTTATGTTGGAGGAAATCTTTCATTTCTTGGAACTGGTAAGTCAGAGGATTTTATCAAAGAGATCACAAGTAGTATTGAAACCCTCGCAAAAGAGAAGTTGTGGAAATTTCAAGTTGAGAAGGTCAAAATAAGAAATGCTGGAACTCCATGTCCCAATTGCAAAAAGGCATACAGGTATCCGAAAGAGAAAATAAGAGAGGATGGAACTGTCGAGTGTCAAAACTGTGGTAAACCATTCATACTCCAAGATAACCTATAATGTATTTTGTTGACAAGAACGAATTGAGTAACAATCTTATTTCATTGTTCTAAGCGAGATGCACTGTCCCTGTTGTGCATCTCCATAATTTGCTGCTTCATCTCATCAGAGAATTCTACAACCAACTTTTCTTTCAAATCCTCGGTAAGTTCCTCGCCTGCGGCAAGCTTTTGTCCTGCAAGCTTTACGGCTTGAAGAAAGCCTGAGAGTTGTTTCTTTCCTTCTTCATAGAGCAATAATTGTGCAGCAGGAAGGAAAATTGGTAGTGCCGTGGGATAGAGGGCCCTCACAATATCGAAGTTACTCGAATCAGGGAATCCGCATGTGGCAGCTAAGACAATAAATGGAAACTTGCGTATTCTACCAGGATGTTGTGTTTCTCCCTCTTTACTCACCATTTCAGGAAGTGAGAACACAAAGGTTCTTTCAAGCAGTTTTTGTGTATAGTGGGTCACATTGCGACCGTAGATCGGTGTACCGAGAAGCATTACATCCGCTTCTGCAATAGCTGGGATTAGTTGGTCCATAACATCTCGTTGTATACATTTGCCAGGTGTTACCCACCAACAGTTGAAGCAACCACGACATCCACCAATATTTAGGTCTACAATATGATGTTTCTCAACATCAGCCCCTGATGACCGTGCCCCCTCAATGAAGGTTTCTAAAAGCACATCTGTTGTACCATGGGATTTTCTAGGGCTCCCATTGAAAACTAGAATCTTCATGTTTCTCACATTCTCTCATCTGCCTTATAGGATTGAGGTCTCAGTAATTACCACATATTGATATCTCTGTGAAAAAAAGGTGGACCGAGCGAGATTCGAACTCGTGGTTTCCTCCATGAAGTATTCGAAAAAATCAACTTTGAGTCACTTGAAGAATCTGTAGACCCTCAGATCCACAGAGATAGATATAGTCTTCATCCAAGACTACGTCCCAAGGTCGACCTCCATCTGAAAACCTTTCAACCTCGATAGGTGACGAGGAATTGGTTACATCGAGAAGATACAACCCGCTTTCAAAGTCAACAGCATAGAGTAGTGAATCCTGCACATAGAAAGATTGGAACGTACCTTCTGAATCAAATTCACATAATTTCTCAATATTAGTTGGGTTTGTCGCATCAAATATTTGAAGTTCACCAACTCCACCATCATGATTCCCTACATAGATTATCCCATTTGAAACGGATGGATCCCAAAAACCACTGCCATCTGAAAATTGACCGATGTATGTTGGATTGGTTGGGTCGCTGATGTCAACTAGTGTTAGTCCTCCTTGACCTGTGATATACGCTATGTCGCCTTCTATGTCCAAATGAATACAGCGAGAACCATAACTTGAAACAAAGACTGGTTCACTCGGAGTACTGATGTTCAGAATGACCATTCCATTATCATCGTCACCAAGATAAAGCAGGTCATCCACGACTTCTAGGTCATATGCGGTTTCGATATCAGCGTACCCCTCAATTGCGGTAGGTAGAGATGGGTTTGTTATATTGATTATTCGAAGTCCTACAACCTGGTCGGCTATGTAAACAATATCACCTACAGATTCTATTGCGAAGGGTAACCCTCCATCATGAAATGTTCCCAGAATCTCGGGTTGAGAGGGATTACTGATATTGACAATAATCAATCCATACGAGGTCTGGTCTCCATAATCAATCACGAAAGCAAGATTGTCTTCTACGTGCACTCTCAAAGCTCCGCCCCCGGTATCAATCGATCCAATCAGATTTAGTTCTACATTCATTGAGGGTGGTATCGGTGGTATTGAAAAGTACGCAAACGACAGCGTAACACCTACCGTAAGAGCGGCTATTAGAAGTCCAATCGATGCTAGGTTTTTCCGTGATTGATTCATGGTGTCACAAAGTGTACTCACTTAAGGCATAATAAAAGGAGAGGCGTTCACGCAAGCAATTTCTGTTGTGGACCGAGTGAGATTCGATTTATTTAAGTTCTATCAGTGAATTCACTGAGGAGATGTGCCGAAAATGAAGACATACATCAATCTACCATTTGTGAAACGACGTCTGATTCCTGAAGAGTTTCAAGATGATGATAATAGGTATCCAGAATCACTTGTAGAGTTCTTCATTCATCAATTCACACTACCAGGTGACACCATCTTCGACCCTTTTGCAGGTTTAGGAACAACACTCCTTGTTGCTGAGGATATGGGTCGAACTCCGTACGGTATTGAAGCAGATGAACGACTGCATGAATACATCCGCTCCCAACTAGTCATGAAAGACAATATTATCCTCGGAGATTCTCGGAACCTTGACAAGTTTCATCTACCCAGCTTTGATTTGGTTATCACATCACCAATCTTCATGAGAAGCGATGAAACAATGAACCCACTTTCAGGGTACAAAGAAAAGGGCACATATCAGAAGTATCTTGATGAGCTTCAAGATATATTTCGAAAGGTACGGGAGTTCCTAAAACCTAAAGCCAAGGTGATCGTTGAAGTCTTTAATTTGAGAGCTACAGAAACTCGACCATTGACGTTCTTGGCTTGGGACATGGCTCGTGCAATATCTAGCGTTCTTAGGTTTGATAAAGAGATCATTGCATGTTGGCAAGGTGAAGTCAGTGGGGATAATCCATTTGGACAAGGGTATGATCACAGCTACTGTCTAGTGTTTGATCCAGAATGAAATGGTGGATCGAGTGAGATTCGAACTCACAATCAATAGTCATCTGATCTGTTGATGTTTTCCTGAAGATTCGGTAAGAATATCCAAATAAGCCAGAAACCAATAAGAGACAATGCTAAGCCCAGCGGAATAGCAATACCTCGTAGATTTGAGCCAATGAATCCAATTACGAAAGCATAGATTGATGGGATAACAGCAAACATGTACATGAGCATAGCTGGACCCATAATGTTAGGCAGCTCAGGCTTCTTCCTGAAGTGACGGTAGGAAATATAGAGGAGCAGAAGCTCGATGGGCATCAGAAATAACATTAGCCATGAAAAGGCTTCAATTGGACCAGTGCTAACTGGCAATTCATCTTCTGGTATTAGGAGAACAATAAAGGGCAGTACTATTGTATAAATTAGGAATATAATTCCAAGAAGTCTAGCTTTTCTGAGTGATGGCTTGCTATCTGGTTCCATGAAATCCACCTCTACCGCTTTGGCAATCATGCTTTTAGCTTTAATACTTAGTCCCTGATGAGGATACGTATCTAAGAAGTTGAACGTAGAAGAAGGAGTGGTGGACCGAGCGAGATTTGTGAGTTGGACTGGAATTTAGCAAACCCTTTTCTTCTTTGGACTAGATACTTAATTGTAATTATAGTAATATGTCTACGGAGAGTTACTCCAACGGATAAGTATAGTCTACTTGGCAGGGGAATAGCATTCATCGGGGTGGTAATATTCCTTTTTCCCATAGCAGTCATAACCTATTGGATTGGAGGGAATCCTGAGGGATATATTCTCCAACCATTTGACATACCTATACTTGCGGTATTCGGAATCCTTGGACTCATTTTGGCTTACAGTGGAGCGATTATTCATAGAAGGTTCGCTGTGATAGGACCGTTTCTCACCAAAGATGGTGAACTCATCCACTCAGGCAAAGCTTGGACGAAAGGAACTGAGTCCGGGTTGTTCCTCACCTCATGCGGACGCGTGGTATCGATAAATCAAACTTCAAGAGAAACCGCGCATATAGGATATAGAGTTGTTACCGCAAGTTACGTAACATGTAATGACTGCAATCTAAAAGAAGGAGGGGCAATAATGGATACAGTCAGACACGGCCGGATATGGTAAAGACATGATTCCTCATATAGGCTCAACAATGAGATCCTTGACCTCCCTATCTTGTTCTGAAATAATTTAATACTAATAATGGTGGACCGAGCGAGATTCGAACGGTTCGATATCAAGGACTGATTCCAAATCATTCAGTACTATCAAGAGCGGCAATTATCTCAAACAATTCTTTATTTAGCTAATGAATAGAAATATTAATATAGGAATACAGATTACTGTTACGTAATATCTATTACATTCGTTATGAATGATAAAGATTGGTTAGGAGATTCTAATATGAGCGATAAACGTGAAAATATCAAAATCAAAATTTTTGCATCTCCCAGGGCATTTAGGAAACATGACACGAAAGATGAGGAACGGATAGCTGACATCGTCCGTAAGGAGATCCTTACTCGCGAAAAGGCTAAACATCATAGTGTCAAGGTGAAGGTCAAGCGTAGGAAAGATGGATCACCCAAATACTTGGTCGTCTACATGCTAAGGAAGGATACGTATACTGCCGATATTGTGAGGGTCGATGTCGATGAGAATTATGCGATTCAAGCATTCGTAGATGACTACGCTGACACCGAGGATGACGAAGAGGAGAGTGAAGCAGAAGAAGTGTACGAGTCGGTCGACTTTGTTGTCGGCACACCCGTACCGGAAATCCCGACTGCCAACGCGGCTGTCGAAGAGATACGCCAGATGGTAGTCGATGCTGGTTTTACATGTAAGGTTCTACTTGGCGAGGATGCCTCAGTAGCTAATTACAAGAACTATTTGAAGTCTGGTCTACGGGGCTTTGTTAACATAGGTCACGGGAGTACAGATCTTATTGTTCTCGATGATGGCGCGCTGTACGCCAGTTGGTTCCAAGATCTGCCTGGTAAACAACTCGCTCCCGCCGTTGTGTACTTCAACTCGTGCAGGGTATTCAACAATCCGCTTCAACCTGCAGTCATGAGGGCTGGGGCTCGGACCTACATTGGCGGTATTGTCAATCTGTTAATTGGACCTTCCGAGGAGGTCTGTAAGTGCTTCTGGAACAAGGTGCTAACACAACGCGCTGCCATGGGTCAGAGCCTAGAAAATTGCGAAACAGACAACTATCCAATGCAGGGTGCACACGGTATATCTGGCGATCTGGGTACTTTCAACTTTATCACGTCAGTAATTGACAAATACAAGGTCGTACTTTACGGAGAGGATGCAACAGTTGGAAATCTAACAGCATTCATCCATTGCTACTATGAGGGTACGAATGTGATGAGTTGCGAATTCTACAAAGAAGGTGCCGCTCTAACTCAAAATCGGTATGCGGGCGGTAGAGTTGGATTGGTCTATCCATGGTCACGGTTCAGCTCAATCCTGGATGTTCTCAGAAACGAGAAACCAGTCTACTTTGGCTTCATCATGTCCACGAAAGTAGGATATGTTGCTACGCACCGAGAACCTGTAGGCGAAGGATCTGATCAGTCGTAATCTCTTCAAAACTGTGCATTTGATGTCCCAACTTAGACAAAGCAAAGGCTAACTATCACTATCATCTTCGGTAATCTTAGGATGATAGTGATTTTCATAGCTCATCCTGATGTAGTTATTAAATTTCATTCAGGAATGAGTGGTGGACCGAGCGAGATTCGAACTCATTAGAAATCTTCATCGACTAGTGTTCTACCAGAACCATTTGATTTGATTTCTCGTGCGAAACTATCAATAATTTTATTCAGTTGCTCAGTTGTGTATTTTTTTTGAAGGGTGACAAAAACTGAGTAGACAATCCCTTTTCCTGTGTAGAAAGTATTTTGGTCCACTGGAATTGTGAATTCACCCTCCTTTCTTGCTACCTTGATTTCTCCAATCTGATGAGAGTAATCCCATTTCCAGATAACTTTTGGAATCTTCACTTTTGTATCGAATGATCTCTCAGATTGGAAAAAGGCTAGAAAGAACAGAGTATTTGACCACCACTGAACAATTGCGTATACAGGGTCTTTGTTGAGAATCGCAAATTTTCCCTCTATGAACATCTCAGGTGGTGTGATTTGTCGAAGAATATCCATACCACGAAAGAACATGGAACTTCCCTTAGCATAGTATACTAATCCAAGCATTCCAAGCACAAAGGTAATAGGAAAAATAACAATCACTATCGCAAATCCTACTACTTCTGGTGTTGACTCTGGCAGGAAAAATAACACAACAAGTAGAAGAATGGATATCAAGCATAATACTCCACTCCATACCACCTTCCGCTTAACTGATTTTCGGAACACTTGTTCAGAATCTGATTGCGTATTGTTTTGAAACTCTTTCAAAATGATTCCCAACCAACAAGTAGACATTGTTTTGGAGTAAAATAAGCTTGGTGGATTTTGAAGAAATCAATTAGTCGATTGGCGTGTAGTATAGAAATGGTGGACCGAGTGAGATTCGAATCTCATTAAGAAATCTCACTTGACTTAGAGCGTAGAAGCTGCCAGATCAACAATATCACAATCCCGCCTACGAAAGAAATCAATACTGCAATCTGTAAATGATTAAAGCCCGAGGATTGTGGTTGGTCATCTACTGTGTTTGGGTACTGGTCGACTGAATTAGAAGGACCATCTATGGCATAGGAACCAGACCCTGAGTAATCACTCCACCAGTTGCCTTCTTCTGTTTCGGTATCATACCATGTGTTATTATCACCCTCATCAAATCCCTGACTTGTCAATTCGCCCCTAGGTTCTCCATCAATCCTGTATGTATCATCTCTTCCATTATTTACAAATTGATTGTGATGAGCCACGTTGTAGTTTGAAGTTCCTACAAATGCTAATCCATGTTGCGTGTTGTTAGTAACTATGTTGCCAATGATAGTGTTGAAATGTGAGTATCTAATGTTGATTCCTTGGTAGCTGTTGTCAGAAATATTGTTGTATGCAATGTAACATCTACCAGCTTCATTGAGATGAATCCCTTGAGCTAGGTTGGAACATCTATTACCAACGACTGTAGCGTTTTGGGTTCCCCAAACAACAATACCCGCACCGTCATCAGAATTTGATATACAAGTGTTATTCTCAATTCTTACTCTCCCTGCTGCAGTTTGCAGAATCTCTATGCAAGCCCAGTCAGTTTCGAGATAGCAATCTCTAATTATGAAATACGCCGATGTGTAGGACACTGATATTGAGCTATTTTGAGTTCCAGTTGCAATAATATGCAATCTTTCAATCACATAGGGATCTTCTTGAGATCCAGTGCCATTGGTGGTGATCTGTTCGAACTCTTGATTTGAATTGATTTCAATCGGAATATGTTCGATGAAGTAGCTCGTATTAAGTTCAGAAAGGTTTCTTGAGATCGTTGATATGTCGCCTAAGTTTGGCTCGTAACTGTTCAAGGAAAACTGAGAAATCGCTGAGCAGATTAAGATCATAATTAGAAGATTTATAGCTCTTCTCTGATGCATTCTTCATCAACCAAAGAAAAATCAAAGGTTTCTAGAATATTAGGTGCTCGTTCAACGCAATAACTTCTCTTCTCGTGAATAAAGAAATGAAAATGGTGGACCGAGTGAGATTCGAACTCGCGACCTCCTCCATATGTTGTTTCTAAGTACACAAGCTGATTAATGTTGAAGGGATGTGAACTGAATATGAGGAGGAAAAATGAGGAAACGATATGTAGCAATTGTTCTTGCAATCATTCTTCTTATACCTAGTACACCTCATGAAATTTCAGCAAACCCAATTACAATGTCATCAGCGATCTCGGGAGGTTTTTTGTGTTTCTCCTCAAATATAAGTATGCCAAAAGCCAGTGTCAACATCACTCTAACATGTAGAGATGTTATCCCATCACATGCATACTGGTCAACATTCTTCTACGAAATGGATATGCAATCCTCATTCGTGGTTTATTGTGAAGATGATCAGAATACAACTATAGCTTTTGCATATCCAGCGAGCTGGGGGGAATATTACTACCCAGTAACCTATGATGAGTTAGAATTTGAAGTATTCGTCAATGATACTGAGGTTCCAACACAAATTGCGATACTGGATCATACAAGTTTAGATTGGTCCCTATGGTCTTTAATTGAGCAAGATTATTGGTCTAATTGGGGTTTTCTGTTTGAACAGCAGTTTGTTTTGTTCAATGTGACACTCTATGCAGATGAAGAGGTCACAATGAAGGTAAACACCAATGCCATCATGAGTTCGGATAAGGATGTATTCGATTTTGATTATTGCGTAGGGACAGCTAGAGCATGGAGAGGTGAAACTCTGGAAGAAGTACGAATTCGATTGACGAATACAACACAATACATAGAAGATTCATTTCAACCCAATGGATCGCTGACCATTATTGAAGAGGATGACAGTACAACAGGAATCTGGAATCTCAATTTTACTTCCTTTGAAGAAAATACAGTAGGAGTATCAATCAGACAAAATGAATATCCTATGATGACTGTTTCCACAACTACTACTACTACTACAAACCAAACCCAAGTAACAGATGACCTACCTACTTTGATGCATACTATGTTTCTATTTGCTGGAGCAGGTGTTGTAGCTATTCTTACCATAGTGATAATTTGCAAGAAGAAAGTGTGAAAGAGTCAACAATTTTTAAAAGTGGTGGACCGAGCGAGATTCGAACTCGCGACCTCTTCCATTTTGGAAGCATGTGAAGTGCGTTACTAGCTTCAATCTACGGATTGATGTATTCTTGAATGATACAAGTGAACAATTAGTAAAATGCACTTGGAGATTCAAGGGTGTTATACACTAAGATTGCGTAAAAAAATCGATATCCTATCCATAATAAATTCAGAGGGATTGCCTCCTTCGGATTTCATCTGAAGCATTTGAATTAGATCCGATTTAGACAACAAAAGTACTAGTTTTTCCTCTTCTTTCCATAGCTTTGCTCTACGAGCAATGGCTGCGTCTTCTGCAGGGACATGGCTACATAGTATTCCAAAAGCTCGTTTTGCCTGTCGGAAAAGATAGTTCCCAATCTGTGCAACATCACCGGGTTCAGGCGAATAAGAGGAATTCTTGAATTCTACTAACAAGAACATAGTAGCGAAATCATGACGGATTTGGTCCCAAATTACATTACCAGATGAAGCCAGTCTGTAGATAGCATCCCTTCGCTCTCTTTTATCTTCAGTATATGATTGCACCACTGGTGGTACTATTAAATGCGGGCTAAATAGAAGACTCAAAATTTCAATTCCTACGTCCTCAAAGGCCCTCCAATCTTCCAAACCACTCCTCAAAGATGATAATCTATTTATCAATTGATTAGCAAGTTCTACCAGGTTTGCATGAAGTGTTTCTTCTACTCTTACGGCTAAGTTAGGACCTCGTATATGAGATACCATCAGCTTCCAAGAAATATCAAAAAAGTCTGAAAGAACATCCTTCAAACCAAGACCTAGAAATGCAAAGAAAGTGCGATAATCTGTGTCAGAAGTTGTTTCGATAAACCGCAAATCATCCAGTGGAAGCAAATTCCCTGTCAATGAATTTCTAAGATCTTCGCAGATTCTTTTATCAATTTCAACAAGATTTTGATTAGTTTTGATATCTGGATTGAAAGAGATAGAAACCAGTATCTTGTCATTCTTCTTTTCATAAGATATGCCTTCACTGGCAAGAGTTGGATAGCCTCGGTTCATATCTTGGAGAAGTAGAACAGCATCCCAAATTAGATTCCTTAGCTTATCTGCACTATACCCTTTGTCTATATGTTCGTATTGACTGCGAGAGATTGCGTGAAGAAGATTTGAAACATCCTCTCCTTTTCGATTTTGCATCACTATCGAAAACATATTGAGCCAACTCTCATTTGAAATTGCATCACCTTCGCCGGAAATAATAGATGAGATATCTTTCAATCCAAAACGTTTGAACTCATTGAATCCTCTAACTTGTTCACCAACTGGGAGATTTTCGGTGATTTTAGTCCTTATCTCTCTTGGAATATGATCAAGTCTATCCTCCAAGTTCCCGTAGCACAAAGTGAAGTAATTGTAGAGATGTTTAGAAAGTTGTACTTTCAAAATCTTGTTTAGTGCTTTAGCAGACTTGGAAAATCGTCCTTCTATCCAGTATGAATAGATATTACGAAGCCTTTGGGATTCTGTTTTTGTTAAATCAAGTGACACTATTGGGAATATTGCAGATTGATGTATTTGTTTTACAATAAATGAAAGAATGACAGCAAACGTTTGTCGATACATATTGATTACTGGCCAAATTTGTTTCTCACTTAGTTCTGTATTGTTTACAAGTTTGATGAATTGTTGAGTCTCTGATGGGAAGTACCAATATCGTGCCCATTGTGCAATTGGGTCTAATACGAGTTCGATGGGATCTACATGAGTAAAGTAGGTCCTACTAAGATTTTCCAAATTTGTAGTACATAAACCAACTAATTCATCAACTGAAAACTCAGACCTAAATGCTCTTTGCTCTCTTGCGATTTTTAGATGAAGCTCTTTAATAATTTCCATTTGGTGTTTCAGTTCTTTGTTCTGATGTGTGTCGATTATCTCATCTATTAGATCGATTTCTTCATCAGCTGTCGCTCTTCTCCTTGTTGCAAGACCGTAAACAGGAATCAAGTAACTCTCGAGTGATACCTGATATATCCTGATTATCTCCTTATTACGTTTTAAAATCTCAGGACAAATAACCCAGCTAAATCCTCCGTCCTTTTTCTTCCTTTTCATTATCAATTGAGCTTTCTTGAGTTGTTGATAGTGGTAATGATATTCCTTCAATAGCGGGTCAATATCCTCTATGCTACCTCTAAGAAATACATGAATTAGTTGCTCAAGTGCAGCTTTGCGGTTCAGTTTTGCTGTAACATTTCCAAACAAGATTTTTAATTTCTTCTTAAGCCTGGAATCCCCTTCCAGTATTGCTTGAATATTTTGAAGGGTATCATATTGAAAAGTAACAGGATCGGAAGTCAATATATCGAATTCTCCTTCCCTGAATTTTTCCCTTACACGGTGTATGAAACTTCTATATGTCAAGGGAACACCATTGTTCAAAAGAAAACTGTATTCCTGTTCAATAAATTCTCGTTTAACTTCACGATTTACTTCTGGATTTGGCCAAAATGGTTTTAATCTGATATTTAGCATCTTATACGCGTCTTCAACTGAAATGTCACGTATAATTTCCCGGTTTGGAAAAGATCCTGAGAATTTAGGTTCTTTTGATACAATGGATTGCCATTCAAGTGCCCCGGCAACATAGAAGGATATTCGAAGACTACCGACTGCTCTATTGAGTCTAGCTGTAAATATTTGCAAATAACTCAAGAAGTCTAAAGATGTATGTGTGTATGTGGTATTCTTATGAAGATCATCAATGAATATCACAAGACCTAATGGAGACTTACTATTACAATAAACATTTAATATTGAGCGAATTTCGTCGTCTATATTGGTAGAGCTCGGAATTTCGTCAACAACATCAAGTTGTTGAAATAGTAATTCCCGAAGCTCTCTACAAAGTTCATGTTTGAATCGTTTCATAACGGAATCAATTTTCTCTTGCGTGAATATCTGCAAATAAATAGCAGGTATATCAACAGACCAGAATTGCTTAATTAGAAATTCAAAAAGAGTGGTTTTTCCAGACCCGAACTCGCCAAAGAATATTGTGTTCTTCAATATCTCTTCAGGTACTTCATCAATTACCGTTTGATACCTATTAAAAATATCAGTTTTATGAAGGACAGTTTCATGGAACTCTGCTGGAATTTGACTCAACCCTTCCAAGGTCGGAAAAGGATCACTAATCATATGAAGTTGCTTCCACCAAGGTTCATAATGATCATATTCACTGTCATTTTCAACAGATACTGTTGGTTCTTTTATATCACTAATATCCAAAATTGAGGGGAGAGAATTATACTCAGTCTGTTTTTCTTCAATCATTTCAAGAAAATCAGCCTCTTTTGATTGTTTCAGGTCTTCAAATTGTATCATTGCCTCTTCTTTTGCCTTTCTTAGAGCCCAATCATGTAACCTAGCTTTCGTTTCCAGTTGACTCATATCAGAAAGATCAATCGAGGGGGTTTCCGCAATCTTAAGATTAAGTTCTTGCCTTGGAGGTTCTTGATTTTTGATATAAGTTCTAAAATAAGGAAGGGACAGGATTGATTCTAACTGATTTTGGGTAGTTATTTTTCCTATTTTTATCATATGAGAAATTGCAGTTGAAGCAATTACTAGGTTAGAAACCATTTTGTGGCCAGATTTTTTGTGTTTTTCAAGGAAGTAGTTCTGTTTCCTCTTTTTGTATTCATCTTTTGGAAATTCCTCCAAGAGCATTATACTCAAATCTTGTTTTATGAAGCCCAAAATTAATTCTTTTTTATCCAATACGATAGTCCCCGTGAAATCGCAGTCGCTGCTCTGTGTCCTACTGCAGATTTGCAAGACATTCATCCTAAATTAACTTTGTGAGCATTGCCTTGAATATAATTTTACACTTTGGAAATTCCAGTAAGGTCTTCACTATCACCGACTCAATTTCATTTAAGGATGCAATAAGTTTGTCTTTCTGCATAATATGGTCGCTCCTCGGTTTTGTAATGATATGAATTTCACCAATTCCAATTGTATCTTGTCCCTCTAGGTTAAGATAAATGCATTCAATATAATTTTGGGTAATTTACATAATCTTCCTACATGCTCATTAATTTCACTTTCCAACTTTGTATAAAACGAAAAGAGAAGTGGTGGACCGAGGGAGATTCGAACTCCCGACCTCTTCCACTTTGGATAGACGCGAAATGCGTCAAAAGTGCCAAGGAAGCGATCTAATACCCTGCGACGTCATAATGAAGTCACAACCGGGCTGATCTATCGGCCCATGAGCACAATGTGTGCGATTCGCTATGCCGAATGGAACGGTTAAAAGAATTGTGGAGTGTAGAGAGAGTATTCATCTAAACCGAAGGCAGAGAGATTTCACAGTGAAAGAAGAGAGCAAGAAGTCGAAGGCATTCAAGAAGTTCGAGGCATATTTCTTTGGAGATGACGACCTTTCTCTGCCAATGTCCCATGTTCTCGATATCTCGACCGTTTCAAAGTTGGAAGATGAAGAGAAGAAAACCTCAGAGAAGATGCTCATCGCTGCTTTGACCAAGAAATACGACCGAAGATGGATCTATGCTCTTGAAGAGCTGAAGACTGAGACCGCATACCAGTTTCTCTTTCATTGGTACAATCGCGAAGAGGTTGAGTACACAAAGATTCGACTTGCCTATTCGCTTGTGAGGATAGACGGCAAGGCTCCAGTGTTAGAGTATGTCCAGGAAATCTTGAGTTCTAATGCAACTAAAGACTCGAAGATGAAAGCACTCAACTGTTTCTTCTGGATAAAGGAGGCTGGACTCGAAGATAAGGAAAAAGAGCAGTTGTTTCTCTCGATTCTCTTTAGTACCCTGATAGACAAGACCAAAGAAGTTCGCCTTTACGCATACGAGATTCTCACAGAATACTACAACACGAAGGATTTCACCCCCATTGATGACGAAGTCTATAGTATCCTATCAAAGACATCTAAGGGAACAGAATATCAACGAGCGGCGCAGATGTTTGAGGATAGGCTGAGGTCTATGAAGGCAGTTCCAGCTAAGAGGAAAGTGATTGTGGACCATATCAAAAATCTCCCACACAATCCTCCTTCACTAGATGTGTCAAAGTGTAAGGTGTGTAGTACTATTCCCGATAATCTGACAGCAGATATTGCAGCTGGTGAGTCACTCGATACCCACAAGTCCAAACTAGAGAGAATGATCATCTTTGCGTACTATAGCAACTGCATATTGCGGTGTCCTGTTTGCGGTAGGCTGTATAGATACAAGTACGAGTATGAGTTTCTTGTCGGTATGTCCAGCGAAGAGGATGAATGGCTTTGGCGAACAGATACTGATGGAGCAGTAGAAATAGTAGATTCATTCCTGAAATACTACGACTTCAAACACATAGTCACCAGTGGAATCTTTTTGAAAATCACTTATTGATGGAACAGAGAAACTCTGTACGATACTGTGATTTGGTGATGGGATTCCATATCTCCTCAAGGGCTGAAAACCCAAATCGGTCCAATGTAAGATGTTCGACCATTTGCTCCTACGATTCGAATGGCATAGTAATCCATTCCCTGAGTGTTCAACGTAGCTGGGTCTATCGGATTCTCGCTGTGGTCATTGATGTAGTAGTTCCCATCAGAACCTTCTATGCTACTATTGTAGCTGATTCCGGATATTGCATCAATATCGGAGATAGTAATCGTACCAGTTGGTGAGGTAACATTAACCGTTTGCCAAATCAAGCCATTCTTGATTATTTCAATCGATGCTCCCCAGTTAGGTACCCATCCCGCTCCTGCGGTGGCAGCGTGATTAAGTCCAGCAGCTGGTGAACCATCCTGAGCAAAGAAGATTGATAGATTACGTGCAGTCGTTGGAGTTGAAACAGTTACTGTGGAGTTATAACCGACAGATTCACCGTTTATTGAGAAATCAAGAATTGGTCTACCATAGTCAGAAGTTCCATAGACCCTTCCAGTTTCAAGACCACTGAACACGCTGTCCCTTGTAAGGCTGCTAGCGTAAACTGCGGTTATTCCACTCGGATAGGGATGTCCGTTTCGAGCATTATAGAGGGAAAACGGATACTGATGACCAATACTGGCTCTTGTGTGACTAATGCTATGTCCAGGGCGACCATCGTGATTATCTCCATTTGCCATGAATGTCATTCTATAACCCATATTGAGAGCATCAATGACTGAGGATCCTGGAACTGGAGTTTCAGGGAAGTCTACTGAACCTCTGTAATTCAGTGTGTTATCATATAGGCATTCACCATGAACTGATGTCACTTCGACCATTTTCACATAATCAGGATTCATCAAAGTCCAATCCTGGATGAACATACTTCTCACAGTGTGATGAGGAATAGCCAGTGCTCGTGCTCCAGTTGATGTAGTGAATTCATCAAGAACGGACCAGAGTTCAGGAATTGTGTTTTCAGTTATTGCCGAAAAGAGGGGCATTGAATCATCGCTGAAAATGCATGTATAATGTCCTCCAGACGCGATGGGAACTGGAACGAACAAGAGTGCCTGATCTACATAATTTGTTGTCCACTCTCCTCCATAGAAGGATACGAATTCTCCAGGATCGTGAGCATCAGATGTTGCTTGTAGATAATTCTGGAATGCAGCATTCCCTGTTTTCTCTCGGTCAAATATTGTGAAGTGTTCTCCATGGTCAGTAAGTGACATGAAATCGAGACCTGCAATATAACGACCATAAAGGTAGGATTCTGTAGCAGTCCCAGAACCGTCGGAAAGTGAAGAGTGTCCGTGGAGGTCTCCCCAGTAGATTCTTGGTGTATCAACAGCATAGTCATCTACAATTATTGGATTACTCCAATACGTATTCTGAGTGTGAGAATCTTCTACCAGAATATAGTGAATGCCGGGTGTGTCGATTTGAAAATCAAAGGTATGAATTCCATAGTCTACGGATCTATCAGAAGCATAAACTGCAAGTCCTGGGCTAAATATTCCCCCTGTAAATGTGAATTCATCTGGAATATTCGCAACCACACCTGTCAATGCAAGGCCTGTTGTGAGATTATAGGATTGAATCGAAAACTCAACAGTTCCATAATAGTTAGCGCTAATCCGTTCAAAGGAATCCCAAACCTCTACAGTTGCATCAAACGCTTCTCCTACATCAATTGATGAAGGAGCATGCACCCAAAGTAGAGCCGGGTTATTATCGAACATTACTCCTACGTCTATGTTTATACTAGACCATAGAAAGAGTGGTGTCAGAAATATGATCACTGTAATCAATGTCTTGAGTCTTAGAGTCAAGCGGGGCCTGCTTACCAGTGCTTGGATTTTTATTCGATTCAGTACCATTCGTCGGAGCAATGATTCTTTGATATCTTCTGAGGGGGTTTTCTGTTTCTTGAGTATTAGACGGATTCCTGCGATAGCAAGTCGAATGGTAACGAGTATCAAATTACCTAGGAGATATGTAACGAAGAAGAGGATGATAACAAGAAGCACAAGCCAAGCATACACAGCCATTGCACCAGTATAGATGCTTGAGGAATACGCCAACACGTATCCATGTCTGCGCCATGCAGAGTTTTTCGAGAGTGCAGCTATTCCTATTCCAATAAGTATACCAAGTACACTCCAGAAATAGATTAGAAATGTCCAAACTCCAAAAACATACAGAGCAATGCGACCTATTCTCATAATAGCCGCAAAATATCGAGTTTCCAAGAGTGATTGTAATTTGGTTGTCATGGAAGTATCAAGATTAGTAGATGGTTGTCCGTCTTCGCCAGTCATTCTGTAGACCCAATGAACTGGATACATCCTGACATAAAAATCAAACTAATTTTTCTCATATAATCTTACTAATTTAATAGACCCTTTTGCATCTCAACAAGTCTATCTATCGCCATAGGTGAATATGATGGAACATTCAGAAAAATTGAGTCGTAGAAATCTATGGGGTTGGGCTCTTGGTGCAATCCCTACTGGACTACTTGCGTTTGTCTTTGGCTTGAAATACGTTGAATTCTTCTTCGATGATTTAGGATTACTACCTGGCTTCTTCATAGCTGGACAAGTCATCTATATGACTATCAATGCGTTGAATGATCCATTATCTGGTCAGCTATCAGATCAAACAGATCGTTCTCGGTGGGGCAGTAGACGACTGGTATACATGAAGTATGGAGCCCCAATTTGGGCACTAACTTTCATTCTTGTATGGTTCCCTTGGAGCCTAACCAATCAAATTACTATCTTCATCCATTATGTAGTTTCAATCTGTCTGTTTGATACGCTCCTTACTCTTGTGCTTCTCGTCTGGCTTGCAGTACTTCCAGAAATGACTACGGATATCGATGAACGAAACAAAGCACAATTCTATGCTGGAATATTGGGTACAATCGTAGTGCTCCCAATATTCATCGTGATTGCTACACTCGAACCTAATTCTGAAGGTTTCCGTTTTCTGATGCTGATCTTCGCGTTGGTTTCTACTATCTTCCTGTGGCTCACGGCTCGTTATTGTGAAGAAAGACCAGAATTTCAAGATGATCAGAAGTATACTCTGATGGAATCGATAAGGGCCACTTTCAAGTCCAAGACGTTCCTTGTCTACGTTGGATTCTATTTCTGTCAGAATTTCCTAGGTAGTCTTGGATTGAGCTACTTCTTTGTGTACATTCTTCTACTTGAAAGAATAACGCCAGGTCTAAACATACTCGTGCTATTCTTCGTGATTTTCTTCATAGTTGGATATGCGGGCAATATAATCGCTCTGAGATTACGACCCAAGTGGGGAATGAGGAAGATAATCTTGCGGTTCGGAGCATTTCGGACCATCAGTTCATTCGTCCTGTTCCTGATAATTCTCGTGCCGGGATTAGAACCACTCATCTGGTATGGTCTCATTGTAACCACATTTGCAGGTGGCTATGGTATTTTCCATATTCCGATGCAGTATCTGGCTATTGATGAGGATGAAGTTCTGAACGGTTCTCGAAGAGAAGGAATGTTCATTGGCGTAATGGCACTCCTTACAAAACCTGCTACTAGTTTGGGTCCAATAATTGCAACAGTGGTATTGACAATATTTGGATATGTACAAGGTGGTGGCCTTGGAGATCAACCAGAATTAGCATTTCTTGGTATCAAGATGATGTGGTTGTTACTTCCTGCAATAGTTGCAGGAATTAGTTTGATCTTCATATACTTCTACCCACTCTATGGTGAGAAACTCACGGATATGCAAGAAAAGCTTGAGATACTGCATAAGGAAAAGAGGGAGAAATTCTCGACTGCCTCTGCGGCTTCTCAAGATACCGAAGAGAGATCATATTCTGATTCGTAATCATTGGAATATAGATGCTGGGGAGATGAATAGTCACCCCAGCCTCAATCTCTAACTGGAAGTCTGTATTGGGTAGGTTCCATATTTTTCTCGCATTCGCATAACAGCTTCCCATCTATCTACAGTTACTGTTGGAGGGATACTATGACCGCTAGCGAAGATGTAACCACCACCAGGTGCGAGTTCTTGAATTAACTTCTTGCTGTAATCCTCGATTTCTTGGATTGAACCTTCAGCCAACATGATGGGGCTGATGTTGCCAACAAAAGTAATCTTGTCGCCATATCTTTCGTTTAGTTTGAAGATGTCATATTCAGGGTTTGCCGTTGATGGTTCAATTGGGTTAATTGCATCAATCCCGCAATTCACAATATCATCAAATAGAAGCATAAGGTCTCCATCCGAATGAAGGAGTATTTTCGTTCCCCTCTTATGGGCTTCATCACAAATTCGTTTCAACCAAGGGAACACATAGGTTTGGAAGTTTTTAGGGCTCATGAATGGTCCATTTTTGAAACCATAGTCGTCCAAGACCATAATTAATTCGGTGCCTTCATCACCAAGAATCTTCGTCAATTCCACCGCTAGTTTTCCACTATCGTCAAAGACTTTCTTTGCGTGCTTTGGACGTGCGAGTAAACGAGAGAATCTCTCGATTCCAAATGCTTCCCAACTTGGCTCTAACAATCCGCTAATTGTAGGAACTGCGAGTACCTCATTGTTCATCAGACCTTGCACTTCTTTTCCAGCATGATATGACGCTAAGCGTTTCGGGTCCTGGGGGTCTGGACGCTCCCAGCTCTCATATTCTTCAAAGCTCTTGAAATATCCCCCATGATATGCAGATATCACGGTTCCATCTTCTTCATATGTTTCAAACTTAATGATTCTTCCAAACTCGTCTATTATCCCGCCTTTGATAATTTTCCTTTGAAAATGAGTGAAAAGACAGATTCCAACATCTATCTTGACTCGACGTAGAAACTCGTAACTGTCTGTATAACCCTTGACAAAGAAGTTCTTGTTACTAACAACCCAACCTGCGATTCGATCCTTGAAAGGCAAATATGTTAGTGCTTTGATGGTTTTACTCGAACCCTTACTTGTTGGTATACCATAATGATTCATGATGGCATTGTTTGTGAAAGCTTCGTAAGCAGGGACACGATCAGGTTCCTCATGGTTCAATGCTTTCATTACACGGGTGGGTGCATCCATGGATTGAATCCTCCTGTAGGACATTAATTTGAAACTTCGATAGGATAATTTCCATACTTCTCCCGTATCCTCATGACTGCTTCCCAACGATCGATAGTAACAGCAGGATTGATACTATGACCGCTACTGAAGATGTAACCACCACCAGGCCCCAATTCCAGAAGGAGCTTCTTACTATAATCCTCGATTTCTTGAATCGAACCTTCAGCCAACATCACGGGGCTAATGTTGCCAACGAAAGTCAGCTTGTCACCATATTTTTCGTTTAGTTTGAAAATGTCATATTCAGGATTGGCGGTTGTTGATTCGATGGGATTGAGTGCATCAACTCCACATTTGACAATATCATCAAACAGAAGCATCAAGTCACCATCGGAATGGAGGAGAATCTTACTTCCTCGCTTATGTGCAGCATCACAGATTTGTTTTAACCATGGAAAGACGTATGTCTGGTAATTTTGAGGAGACATGAAGGGGCCATTCTTGAATCCGTAGTCATCCCAGATTAGAATGAGTTCCGCACCATTGTCTGCAAGTATCTTTGTCAGTTCCAGAGATAATTTTCCATGATCATCGAAGACCTTCTTTGCCTGTTTAGGACGAGCAAGAATCCTGGAGAATTTTTCAAGCCCAAAAGATTCCCAGCTTGCTTCCATCATTCCGTTAATTGCAGGAACTGATAGAATCTCATCATTCATCTGAGCCTGAACTGCTTTTCCAGCCTCGAATGCAGCCAACCGTTTAGGCTCGTTTGGGTCTGGTCGTTCCCAACTCTCGTAATCTTCGAATGTCTTGAAAGATCCTCCATGATATGCAACAATTATGGTCCCATCTTTTTCATATTTCTCAAATTTCATAATACGACCAAATTCGTCTATCATTCCACCCCTTGTGAGCTTGCGCTGCTGGTGAGTGACAATACTAATTCCAATGTCAATCTTAACACGCCGTAGAAACTCGTATGCATCAATCATGCTTTTTTCAAGAAAATTCTTACTACTCATCGCCTTATTGGCTAGCCAGTTTTTACCAGGGAGGTAGGTAACCAAACGTGCAGCACCACTCAAACCACCAGTAACAGGAACACCATAATGAGCCATGATCGTATTATTTGTGAATGCACTCTCAAATGCAGGAACACGATCTGGTTCCTCGTGATTCAATGCTGTTAACACACGAGTGGGCGCATCCATGGAAACTAATCCTCCAAGAGCGCTTTGATACGACGTACTCCTTCAATTGCATCAGCAGCATAATCATCAGCGCCTAGCTCCTTCGCAATCTTCATGCTGAGTGGAGCGCCCCCGACAATCAGCTTCACACTTTCACGGAGTCCAGCTTCCTGAAGAGCTTCATGAACTGCAGTTATTTCTCTCATTGTCATCGTGAGTAGACAGCTTAGAGCAACAACTTTGGCGTTATGTTCTTTCACTGCTTTTACGATTTTATCTGCAGGACAATCCATACCCATGTCTATGACATTAAAACCACCAGAAACTAACATGGTAGCTAGGATATTTTTACCAATGTCATGATTATCTCCCTTTACAGTTGCAGCAATGATTGGAATCCTCACTCCTTCTTCATCAGAGGATAGATACGGTTGAAGGATAACAAAAGCCTCTTTCATGGTTTCTCCTGCAAGAACTAATTCGGTAAGGAAGTACTCGTTTGTTTCATATCGTCGGCCGACTTCATCCATCCCCTTTGTGAGGGCACCAAGAACAGAATAAGGGTCAGTACCAGCATCGAGATGTTTCTGGACAGCTCCTGCAATATTATCAACGTCTAGTTCAATGATCATGTTTGATATTTCTTCGAAACTCATCGTAAAGTATCTCCAATTTTCTTGACTCTGATTGTCAAATGCTACCCTTTTATGTTACAAAAGGGGATAATATTCTTTTCATTTTACCAAGTAGTAAAAGATTAATGCCCCATTCAGATAATTCCGGACTTCGTAAAGGTGATTCAGATTACAGGCAAAGCATTCGGATCAGGTAATTTTGGTAAATGGATTAACGATGAACAAGGTCTCCCAGCGTATCAGTATACATGCAATCATCTGGAAGACCCTAAAGCCATCACGAAAACGAATAAACAATGGAGACCTGGGAATGAGCATCTACATCAAGTTGGAAACGATCGAGTAGTAGGTGTCGCTTCTAACTATGGTCATATACAACTACGCCAAGACGAAGGAAGCCCAAAATTCCTCAATGACTATAATCCTGATGAAAATCAATATGCTGGAGGATTTGGGTATCTCACTGATGGAAACGCTGTGTTGTCAACTTATTATCCTGGAAATTCTGAGTCCTTTGAGAGAATCTTTGGAATGGGATACTATAGAAAAATTGTCGAAGGTCATGGACTGAAAGCAGACCAGACTATCTTTGCACCATTTGGTGATGATCCACTACTAATCTCTGAAGTAATAATCACTAATGAGAGGGATACTCCAGTAAATGTATCATGGACAGAATATTGGGGTTGTCAGACATACCAATTCTCATTCAAGGCATTGGCTAGAGCATTAGCTTCGAAGAAGATACATCCGAATCATTACCGTAGACAAATGTCCAAGCGATTCTCACACAACATTTCTGTAATTGGTAAGAATACAGGTCTGATAGATTATCAAATATTCAAGGGAAATCGACTTGGAGACAAAATCGGTTGGGGAGCTCTAAGTTTTGCACTGAAATTCGTTGGAAAAGCACTCACTGGTGGTCGCTCGGTAAAAGGGCCTGTTAAAGAAGCAGTGTTAGAAGATGAAACATTACCACCAATCTTCCTTGTGTCGCTAGATGATTCATTTGATGACTGTGGTACAGATGCCGCTGCATTCTTTGGTGAGGGAGGGGTTATTTCCCCAGACGGAATAAACGATCTGAAATTTGATTCAACAACAGGTTTGTTTCTGCAGAGAAAATTGGAACTCCAACCAAACGAGCGTAAAACAATTCGGTTTGCCTATGGCTATATTCCTGAAGGATTCGAACTTCATAATATTGTGGAGAAATACAAGGACAAGGATATTTTCGCGAAATCTTGCAATTCTTGGAAGGAAGGTAGAATTGAACTAGATTTAGATGAGAAGTGGGTTGATCGCGAGCTCTCTTGGCATAACTACTATCTAAGAAGTAATCTGACTTATGACAGCTTCTTCAAGGAACATATCCAATCACAAGGTCATGTCTACCAATACATAATTGGATTCCAAGGTGCAGCTCGAGACCCCCTCCAGCATGCTTTACCTTTCATCTATACCGATGGAACCATCGTGAAAGAAGTACTACGGTATACCCTCAAGACAGTAACCGATGAAGGTGAAATTCCGTACGGTATCGTTGGAAGTGGTATGGTGATGCCATCACCATTTAGACCGAGTGATCAAGAGATGTGGTTACTTTGGTTGGCTAGTGAATACGTATTAGCTAATCGAGACAAAGAGTTTCTGGAAGAAATTCTACCAACTTATCCAGTTTATGGTAAAAAAGCAGGCAAAGCCAGTGTACGAGATCTGCTTGCTAGATGTTATCGACACTTGGTTGAAAATACGGGAACTGGAAAGCACGGTCTCCAAAGACTCTCGAATGGTGATTGGAATGATGCGATGGTAATTGGATACGCTCCACAAGAAGAACATGACAATGTGGAAGAAGTTGGTGAGAGTGTATTGAATGCAGCAATGGCAGGATATACACTTGACATATACTCTCGATTGTTAGAATATATCGGTGATTCAACATTTGCTGAAGAGGTCAAAGATTACACAGAAAAACAGCGTCAGGCGGTTCGTGAACAGTGGACCGGAAAATGGTTCAAACGTGCTTGGCTTACTGAAGAGATAGGTTGGGTTGGAGAGGACAATCTCTGGTTAGAACCACAACCATGGGCAATCATCGGTGGAGCCGCAGACTCTGAAATGGCAAAGATCCTTTCCCAGTCAATTGATGATCTGTTGCGTAAACCTACGAAAGCAGGAGCTATCATTCTCGCAAAGCCAGATGAAAAGATGGTGGGAGCACCTGGTACTGGTACGAACTCAGGAGTCTGGCCATCAATCAATGGTACTCTGATATGGGCACTTGCTCTTGTAAATGGAAATATGGGTTGGGATGAATGGAAGAAGAATTCGCTAGCAGTTCGTGCGGAATCTTATCCTGATGTTTGGTACGACATCTGGAGTGGTCCTGATACCTACAATTCGGACTTGGCAAATCGTCCCGGTGAAACCATGTTATCAGCTGATGGTGGTCTAATAGATGGAGATTTGGATGAAACCGACGATGAGTATACTACTGGAGGATTCCTAGGAGTCAATTGGACAGATTTTCCAGTGATGAATATGCATCCTCACGCTTGGCCGCTATACACTGTTTCGAAACTTCTTGGCATAGAATTCAACGATCATGGATTTGACCTAGCACCAACATTGCCAAAGGATTCTTACAAATTCTCATCACCTCTGTTCGACTTAGAGAGAACAAAAGAAGGATACTCTGGAAAGTACAGTCCAAAAGTAGCAGGAAAATGGAGAATCAAGTTCAAACCAAATGAGACAGAACTTGATCGTCTTTCACGTTTGATAGTTAATGGAAAAGAGGTAGAGATAGCACGAGAGAACGGTATGATATATTGGGAAGGTGAGAGCTCACCTGAAAGCCCACTCGTATGGTCTCTCAAGTTCTGAGATTTTCAAAAGTGGACAGGTGGAGAGATAATAGCTGATGAAGTCACGTGATAGGACTTTGGCAGCAATAGAAGGTATTCCAGATGGGATTCCGTTCAATCCGTTTATCATGCATTTTGCTGCAGCAATAGACCAGTTGGATTATTCCAATGTCTACTGTAAGGATGCGTCGGTTCTTGCTGATGCTCAAGCAAAATGCGCATCTTCCTTTGGTATAGATCATGTCAATGTATCCACTGATGCCTATCGAGAAGCAAGTGCATGGGGGGTGGAGATTGACTTTTCTGGACATACACCTGTCGCTAAGACTCATCTAAGCATAGAGGAATTTGACTCGGTTGACACCCCAGACTTGAATTCTTCAATTCGTGTTCAGGACAGAGTCAAAGCTGTGCAACTATTGAAGGAACAAGTGGGAGATAACCAATGCATAGTGGGATGGATTGAAGCTCCATTTGCAGAAGTTTGCTGCCTTTTTGGGCTGATTGACATACTGAAGATGGCTCGAAAGTCCAACTGGACCGAGATAATCAGAGGTCTCATTAAACGAATCATACCAATTCAGAAAGAGTTTGCACTGATGCAGATTGAAGCAGGAGCGGATATCATTGGTGCAGGAGATTCTGCTGTTTCACAAATTGGACCGAAGAGGTATCAAGAAGCTTGTCTTGAACCAACGAAAGAGTTGTTTCGAGAAATCAATAAACATGTACCATCCCTCTATCATGTCTGTGGTGATTCGTCGGTTATTGATAAAGATGGGAATAATATGCTCAAACTGGTTGCAGTATCTGGAACATCTGTGCTGGACATTGATTATCAGGTAGATATGAAATCAGCAAAGAAGATGGTTGGAGATAGAGTCTGTCTTCGAGGAAACACAAATACCACGATTCTTGGTGATACTATGTACGATGTTTCTCAGGTTGCAGAGGAGATATCTCAGACCATTCAAGCAGGGAAACAAGGTGGTAGGTTTATGTACGCTGCAGGATGTGAATGGCCCTGGCATCCCTTTGAACTGGCTGAACGGAATCTTAGAATCGCAAGAAAACTAATTGATGAGATTGGAGGATATTGATGTGAACTCACGTGAACGTGTAATGGCTGCTCTGAATCATGAACAACCAGATATGGTTCCACTTGATCTCGGAGGAAATCAATCAGGTATCCACATTGTCGCATACAAACGCCTACTAGAATATTTAGATATTGAAGATCCCAACATTTGCTACAGTGATTTTGTTCAGCAGGTTGCTAAACCATGTGAGGAACTACTGACACGATTTGACATAGACATCAGATGGTTGCATCCTCCTTCAGCATACTTGCCAGAGAGTTTTGTCCCTGAGGTGGAGGGAGAATATCAGGGAAACTGGGATCAATTTGGAGTATTCTGGGGGAATAGTGCTGAGAAGAAACGTGAAGATATTCTCTATTATGATCCAGTAATTCATCCTCTTAGTGATATGAAAACAGTCCAGGAAATTCACGAATACGATTGGCCTGATGGTACTGATAGAACTCCTTTCAAAGGTTTGAGAGAGAGGGCCAAGAAACTAAGAGAAACTACGGAATATGCTATTGCAACATCCCCACTTGGGTGTATTTACGAATACACAACGTTTCTTTTTGGATTCACGAAAGTGATGAGATATTTGCAGAGAGAGCCAGAACTAATTATAGCAGCCATGGAAGAGTTAGAGAAATATTGGACAGATTATGCAACTACATTTCTAAAAGAAGTCACTTTTGGCGATGAGTGCTATGTTGATATTGTAGCAAATAACGGGGATTTGGCACAACAAACAGGACCCATTATGAGTCCAAAAAGAATCTATGAACCTGTAATCAAACCGATTGAAAGGAGATTTTCAGAAACCATCCATCGACTTGCTGATGTGAAAATAAACTACCATTGTTGCGGAGCAGTATCCCATTTCATCCCACATTTCTCAGAAATTGGGTATGATGCAGTAAATCCTGTTCAAGTTGGAGCAACAGAGATGGAACCTTGCGGTCTCAAAGAACGTTTTGGAAAAATGATAACATTCTGGGGAGGTTTGTGCGATACACAAAACACACTTCCTTTTGGTACTCCAGAGCAGATACAGAAAGAAGTTCAACAAAATATGGCATGCCTGAAACCAGGTGGCGGTTATATCGCATCAAACATCCACAACATAACTGCCGAGGTACCTC
>Ga0114923_10000149_pt1 | contig 54571 bp, 50 predicted proteins | sample SumtaG_FD_89578 | JGI IMG/M metagenome (GOLD analysis project Ga0114923, IMG submission 89578) | Deep subsurface microbial communities from Indian Ocean to uncover new lineages of life (NeLLi) - Sumatra_00157 metaG | ecosystem: Environmental > Aquatic > Marine > Oceanic > Sediment | place: near... | reverse complement strand
ATGGGGGGAAGACTGAAAGAGCACAAACTGCAGTCTTGACACATACAGGATCAATAGGAACCAATAAAAAGGTTTGGGATGCTATTGTTAAACAAACCCCTATCATTGAAGTTCCAACTTCCATGGATGATATAATTGACTACCTTTACCTTTTTAATAATTATATTTCTAGATTCAAAAAAGTTGGCAAACCAATTGAAGAAATTATATATCCTGAAGGTAAAAATGTGCTTCTGATTCTGTGGTCTGGTGGATTTGGGATTATTGATACAAACACTTTGACAGAATTAGAATTAAATGTCCCATATTTTGAAGGGGAAACTCTGGAAAAACTAAGAAAAATCTACCCTATCAAAATAGGAAGCCTGAACAATCCTATAGATATACCGTGGATCTCTTCATCCGCGAAATATTTGGAAGTTGCTAAAACAGCTATTTCGGGAAATGTTGATTTAGTAATGATTGAAACAGATTTATTCGGTGATTTTGAAGAGCGATATCAAAGCAGTTATTACAAGAACATATTAGAAATAAAAGAATATACAAAATCGTTGGGTAAGACATTGATGTTAATTCTACCTCAATATCCAGGCAAAAACAGAGAAAAATATGTCAATAAACTTTTTGAGGATGGTTTTATTGTATATCCATCAGTCCGAAGAGCAGGTAAATCATTTCTAGCTCTTTATGAATATGGTAAAAAAGTCAAAGCATTAAATAAATAGATAAATCTATTCCCTTTGAAATTTTTAATTGAGATTGCTCATTATAGGTATTGAAGTAATTAATGGTTGATTTTGAAGAATTTTTGCGCTATTTAAAGTCTCAAGAATATTATTCCAACCAAATTTACCATATTGAACATATTCCCAAAAAAGAAGCTCAATATGGTGTCTTAGAAGAACCATTAAGAAAACGACTTCAGCGTTGGTTAGATAACAATAACATAAATCTCTGGCGCCATCAGACAGATGCAATAAATTCAATTCATAAGGGGAATAACACGGTTATTGTAACTTCTACATCGTCTGGAAAATCTCTTTGTTATAACCTTCCTGTACTTCAATCAATCTTAGAGGAACCAAAAACAACAGCAATTTATGTATTCCCAACTAAAGCTTTAGCAAGAGATCAATTCACTGTTCTATCTCAATTATTAGCAGATACAAATATAAAACAAAATAGAGTTGGAGTATATGATGGGAGTGTAGATGCAAATGAAAAGAGACTCGTTTTAGCTAATGCTAATATTATAATAACAAATCCTTATGGACTTCATTTCTACTTACCTTGGTTCAAGAAGAATTGGAGGAGAGTATGCAATAATCTAAAATATATAATCTTGGATGAGATTCATATATATAGGGGGATTTTCGGTTCGAATTTCGCGCTAATGATTAGAAGACTAAAAAGAATGCTTGATTCTTACAATGTAAAACCTCAATGGATTTTATCTAGTGCCACAATTAATAATCCCAAAGTTTTCTGTGAAAAATTAATTGGAGAAGAATTTCAAGTTGTCGAAAGAGATGATTCTCCATCAGGAGCAAAAAAAGTTATTTTATGGGATTTACCTTATGATAATGTTTCAAAAAAATATCGTTCAGCTCACCAAGAAACTAAAAATCTCTTTATTAGCCATTTAAAATTTAAAGAGGGTATACAAACCCTAGCCTTTACCTTATCAAGGAAAATGGCGGAGTTACAAGCAATTTGGACAAGAGATGCTATTCCTAAGCTAAAAAATAAAATTTATAGTTATCGAGCCGGAATTAGTAAATCTAAACGGAGAGAAATAGAACAGGGCTTCAAAAATAAAAGGATTTTGGGTATTAGTTCTACAAATGCTCTTGAATTAGGAATAGATATCGGTTCTTTAGATGCTACAATAAGTTCTGGATTTCCAGGAACAATTTCTAGCTTCAAACAACAAATTGGCCGTTCTGGAAGGGGAACTGATCTCTCCATATCAACTCTAATACCTATGGCAGACCCGTTAGATTTATTCTACATTCACAATCCCGATCAGCTATTTGGATCCATTCAGGAAGAGCTACTTATTACACTTAACAATAAATATATTATTAAAAACCATCTATGTTGTGCTGCTAAGGAGATTCCTATTAGAATGGAGGATTATAAGAAATTTGGAGTTCAAAATAAAGATTTTTTTTTAGAATGCTTAGAAGAATTAATTTCTGAATCTCTGCTTATGAAGCGGGGAGATCGTTTTTATTGGAATAGTGATTTTTATCCAAATGAAAGATATGGGTTAAATAGTCTTTCAGCAAAAGGTTATAAGGTCATGTTAAGAACTGAATTTGATGAGGAACTATTAACTATCGAGGATGAAAGCTTTGTATTTCGAGATCTACATCCAGGTGCAGTCTACCTTTACGAAGCAGAAGCATATCTAGTGGAAGAACTCGATCTGGAAGAGAGAATGGTATACCTTTCAAAAAAAAAAGTGGATTATTATACTCAATCTTTAAAGCATACTGACATTACTCCGCTAGATGTAATGTATGAAGGAGTAGCAGGAGTAGATAATAAAATATCCTCTTATTTTGGAAAAGTAAAAGTGGAGCATGAATATTATTCCTATAAAGTTGTTGATACTTTAAACCAAGAAATCCGCTCAAGGCATCCCCTTGAGGATATTCCCTTAATAAAATTTGAATCACAAGCAGTATGGTTCACTATTCCATTTGAATATCAAAAAGAATTAGAATCTAATGGGTATGATCTTGGAGGAACAATTCATGCCATTGAACATGCGATGATTGCGATGGCACCCGTTTTAGCTCAGATTTCTCGTTGGGATCTAGGGGGAGTTTCAATAGATTTCGATCCGATTAAACAACAACCAATAATATACATCTATGATGCTTATAGAGGTGGTATTGGAATATCTGAATCACTTTATTTTAATTTAAACGAATTATTATTGCTTGCTTATAAGTTAATTAAATCATGTGGCTGTAAAGCTGAAAATGGATGTCCAGCATGTATAATGTCTCCAAAATGCGGTAATTCAAATGAACCCTTAGACAAAAAAGGAGCATCCTCCTTGTTAGAAAAGCTACTTAATAAAGACATGCACTTATTATATGATTTAAAAAAAGAGTAGCAATATTTTTAATTTTTGAACATAACTTTAAGCGGTAAACCCTAGTTTGATTTTAATGTTAAATTTTTAAGGAGTAAAATAATATTATACTTAATATAGGTCAGATACCTACTTAATTAGGTAAAACACTTTATAAAAAGAATCTTATTAAACGGGATTTCAAGGTTGTCAAGTGAAATATATACATTCAAAGTTGTAATTTTTGGAGATTCACAGACAGGAAAGACTACTCTAACTCATAGATTTTTGACGAATTTATTCAAAGAAGATATTACAATGACACTCGGTGTAGATTTCTTGCTGCAAGGGATAGAATTAGACAACGTAAAGGTTAAGCTTCAGATTTGGGATTTTGCGGGTGAGGAACGCTTTAGGTTTCTGTTTCCCTCGTATATTAAAGGTGCAAATGGCGCAATCTTTATGTATGATATTACTAACTACGGTTCACTTGCACATATTGATGATTGGCTTGAAATTATCAATAAAGAAATAGATTACGACTTCCCTCTAATATTTGTTGGGGGAAAAACAGACTTAAATCACCTTAAAGAAGTCTCGACAAGAAAGGCGATGGAAATAGCAAACTCAAGAGGTGCTGATGGGTTTATTGAGTGTAGTTCAAAGACGGGAGAGAATGTTCATAAAATTTTCCAATTATTAACAAAATTAATTTTAAAAAATAAAATTCCTCAACAATAGTAATCTTGTCATTTTTCATGATTACAACCTAATATTGTGGGATTCTATTATTATTAGCTCCTTTCAATTAATGGTTTTTACCATGATTTTATGAACTATAAGATAATTTTTTTAATATTAATTGAATTTCTTATAATTTATGATAACAGATGATTTGAAATGGGAAGATCTTATTTCACCAACAATGAGTCCTGATGACTATTTAAAAGCATATGGTGAAAAAATAGAATTTACATATAAAACTTATGAGCCAAAATTAGATATTTTAGAAAAGATCAGTACCCTACTTAAAGAGAAAAAAGAAAAGTTAAAGATTGTTGCATTGGGGGCGGACTGGTGTCCAGACTGCAACAGAAATGTCCCAAGAATGATTAAAAATGTAAAGTTGATGAAAAGTAATGACGTGAATCTTCAAATCTTATATGGAATTATGGTAAATGCTTTACATAAGCCTGGAGAATTAATTTGGCATAAACAACGTTCTCCTCCAGAAGCAGTCAAAGACATTTTTGATTTAAAAAAAATCCCAACTTTTTATATTTTTAACGAAAATGGTAAACTAATTGGTATTATCGTAGAAAATCCTAAATATTCTTCAACTCTGGAAGAAGATTTACTTGACATCTTAGAAAATAAGCTTTAGAAATATTATTTTTGTTTCATTTTTTTAAAAATCTTTTTTTGTCTTTTTTCATAATTATTTATAAAAAGAATGGTAATAATATAAGGTACCAGATGATTTTATGATTAATATAAAAATTGATTTTTCAGATTTGAAATGGGAAGATCTTGTTTCACCAACTATGAACCCTGACGATTACTTAAAAGAATATGAAGAAAAAATCACTTTAAACTATAAAACTTATGAGCCAAAAATAGATATTTTAGACAAAATCACCAAGTTTCTTGACGAAAAAAAAGAAACATTAAAAATTGTTGCTTTAGGGGCAGATTGGTGTCCAGATTGCACCAGAAATGTGCCAAGAATGATAAAAATAATGAAGTTGATGAAAAATAGAGACGAGAATTTTAAAATTTCATATTCTCCTCCATTCGCAGTCAAAACTCATTTTAATTTAAAAAGGCTTCCAACGTTTTACTTCTTCAATGGAAGTGGTGATCTTCTGGGTATTATCGTAGAAAATCCAAAAAATTCTTCAACTCTAGAAGAAGATTTACTTGAAATCTTAAAAGACAAGCTATAGCAAAATTATTTTTGTTGTTTTTACAAATTCTATTTCTTAATTTATTAATATTTAAATTAATGTGATATTATAATAATTCTATGTCGAAACTCAAAGTTACAAAAGTTATAATTTTTAAACATGGTGTTTCCTATTACATCCTTGATGGTACATTAAAAGGATCAAGTACATTTGAGCTTGAATTTAAAATTGAAGAGATGAATGACGTCTTAAAATCTCTTTTTGTTTTAGATACTAGCGAAAAAGGATATATATCATCTATTTCATACGACGCTGCTTTAGAAACATCTCAACTCTTAAAATCAATAATGTTAAATATACCAGATCTAGATTCTTTCTCCTCATTTATCACACAAATTAAAGGAGCTGATGTCAATTTAACAATTGGTGGCGCTAAAACGGTTTCAGGTAAAATAATGGGAATAGAGTTGTTCGATAAACCAAACAAGAAAGAAAAAATTACTGAGAAACAATTAATACTCCTACAGGATGATGATATAATTACAAAACATAACTTCTCGGAAATCAAATCAGTTGACGTTGTAAATGAAGAAATTAAGAAAGATTTGAAATTTTTCTTAGAGACCGTTATTGCTGGAAAAAAGAAAGACTCTAAGAAAATAATAATTAATTGTCAATCTGGAGGAGCTGATGAAGTTGAAAGGAATATTTTTGTATCTTATATTCGGGAAGCACCTATATGGAAGACATCATATAGGTTAATAATGAGTAAAAAACAAGCGATGGAACAAAAATGCTTACTTTCTGGATGGGGTCTTATTGAAAATACTACTAATCAAGATTGGGATGAAATTGAATTATCCCTCGTTGCAGGAATGCCTGTATCTTTTATCTACGAGTTTTATAGACCAATTTTTATACAACGACCTGTAATTCGACCTCCAAAGGTGTTAAGTGCCCGTCCTACTGAAATTGAAGAGGGTCTAGAAATGGAAGCATTTGGTGATTATAAAAAAGGGGAGGCTGAACCAATGGAAGAAAGAGAAATAATGGCTCCTCCTAAGATGGCTCCAGGAGCAAGAAGAAGATCAGGGGCATTCGGTATAATGGATGCTGTAGGGGGAGGGATGTCGGATGATGGCATTATGACAAAATTAAAATCCCAAACAAAAACCCAAACTAAAGATTTAGGCGAGTTGTTTGAATATAACATATCTAATCCAGTATCAATTAAAAGAAAACAGTCTGCTTTAGTTCCGATTCTCACAGAATCAATTAAAGCAAAAAGAATATTATTATATAATATGAGCGAACATGATAAAAACCCAAATGCTTGTTTAGAAATAACAAATAATACAAATTTAACTTTAGAAAGAGGGCCATCTACAATCATATATGATAACAACCTTGCGGGGGAGGCAATTATTCCATTTCTCAATAAAGGGGATACAAGGTTATTAAATTATGCCGTAGAACAAGCAGTAATAATAACACATGAAGAAGAATCAGAAAATCTGAGTGTTCACAGAGTGACTTTTGGAAGTGGTTATTCTTATGAATACTATTATACTAATTTTATGGTCACCTATAAGATAAAAAATAAAACTGATGAAGAAAAAGAACTATATTTAGATCATCCGAAAAATTATGGCTATAAGTTTATTGAAAAGCCTGTGGATCCAGAAGAAACTCCAAATTATTGGCGTTTTAAGATTACTTTAAAACCAAAGGATGCAATTAATTTCAAACTAAAAGAACAAAGAGAAGAGAGTTCGAGCAATTATTTATGGAATTTTAGCAAGGAAGATTTGTTTAAAAGAGTCGGTTTTTATGTAAAACAAAAATTCATAAACCCAGATATAGAAAATAAGCTAAAAGATATCGCAGAGTTAATTCAAACATTAAATAATCTAAAAGCAAAGAGAGAAAAATTGAATGATGAAAGAAGTTCGATGACTGGTGAACAATCCAGGTTAAGAGAGAATATTACTGTATTAGGTAATGATACTCAATCGGTTTCATTAAAAGAGAGGTATGTAAAAAAATTGAATACCCAAGAGAGTAGATATGAAGAAATTAATAAAGAACTTGGAACACTAAATAAGAAGATGGCTGAATTAAATAAAACAATTGATGAAAAAATGACCTTACTCACCCCTCCCTAATTCTTGACTAAAGAGGTTTACATCTAAATTTGATAAACATTACTTTATCTTTATGGGATACCGGAGGTCAAAAACGGTTTAGTTTTTTTAAAACCGATTTTTTCAAAGGAGTAGCTGCAGTTGCTTTAGTATTTGATTTATCTCGACCGGATACCTTCGATTCAATAAACGAATATTTCGAAAATATACGAGAGCGTTCTGGAAATATTCCTATTATTTTAGTGGGAAATAAAGATGATTTAAAAAAAGATATCGGAGAAACTGTTCAACGAGAAAAAATAATCCAAATGGTGAACAAATATAATTTATTTGAATATATCGAAACATCAGCGTTAGAAAATTTAAATGTGGAAAAATTATTTCATAGGTTAGCTTTAACAGCTTTAATAGATTTACAACCAAGATTAGGAGAGGTTGTTGATTCTAACCATTTTAGATTCAAAATACTACTCGTAGGGAATGCTGCTGTGGGAAAATCTACATTAATAAATGTTTTCACCAATAAAAAATTTGAAGAAAATTATAAATTAACAGTTGGATTAGATTTTATGATCCAATATCTTGATATAAAAGAAGAGGATATACCTAACGAAACTCTTAATTTAATTAAAACTGCCACGAAAAAGAAAAGAATTAAAAAAATTCGAAAAAAGGAAGAAGTATAAAGCAGTTTAAGTGGTTAATTAAGGTATTTATAGGTTAATAATAGCATTCCCAATATTCTTATTTATTTTTATAGATTTGTTTATTCTATAAATTTATAATTTTTTTTAGAAAAAAAAATAAGGTATCATAAACTATTTAATTCATTACAATTTGGTGAGAAATATGAGTATAACAGAACTTGAAGAACAGAAAGATGGAATTCTGGATCAAATAGAAGCTCTAGAAGAAAAATGCGACACCCTCGAGAAATGTCAAGAGGATGGCGCCTGCAATAAATGTGAAGCTTACGCTAAAATTGAAGGCCTTACTACTAAGGTGGAAGAATTAGAAACTAAAATTGAGGAACTAATGGTGGAAGAAGACGAGTAACCCCTCAAAATTCTAATATAAATTTTTTATCCTTTATTTTCTTACTTTAATTTGCTTTTTATTATAATTATAATAAAGATTTTTATAGGTTTTTAAATAATCTCCTTAAGCTCCTTGACATGATCAGTTTCTGGACTTCCTTAGTGCCCCCAACGACTTCTAAAATCCGCGAAACGCCGATATAATCTTCCATTAAGGTATTATCACACACCCCAGCACCCCCCATCGAGTTAGCAGATTCAAAGCATACTTCTTTTGCTAAATTTGCACATATATATTTGTATTGACTTGCTGAAGTAACCATTGATTGAGCTATTGGATCTGGTAAATTTCCCCCATATTTCTTGAACTTCTCATCATAAGTTTCTGCGAATTTTAATACTCCGTGAGTTATTGCTGCTGTTTTAGCATATAAATCTGCTAAGGTAAATCCAACTCCTTGAAATAGTAAAATTTCTTTATCGAACTGTCTTCTCATATTTGCATAAATTACAGAGTGAGCCAACGCTCCCCAACATGCACTGATACATCTCACAGCAATAGCAATTCTCTCAGGAATTAACCCTTCAAAAAGGTGTTCTCTCCCTTTTCCAATTCCTCCCAATACATATTCTTTTGGTACTCTAAGATTCTCAAGACGTTCTTTTCCTATGAATAATTTAGGCGTCCAAGGAATGTTTACTCGTTCTATCCTCCATCCAACCCAAGATGTATTTATTAAAAATTGTGCCATCATATTTCCCTTATTTGCTTCTGCTGTCGCATAGGCAACTGCCCATTTTGCTTTTGGAGCATTTGTATTAAAGATTTTTTCTCCATTGAGTAGAAAACTACCATCGTCTTGCTCATCACAAGTTGTCAATTGATGTACAGCATCCGAACCTCTTTCAGGTTCTGTGATTAATAAACATCCTACTTCTTGACCTGTGACGAGTTCTTTTAATGCTTCTAGTCTAACAGGAGTATTTTCATGATGCGCATAAATGGGATTGACACAAATAACTGTTGCTCCAGTACTCATCGCAAATTGAGGATCAAAATTATCCAGAGCTAAAATTCTCATAAACTCAATTGCCATTCCATAATCTTCATAATTTAAATCGATACACTCATAAGGTGTTTGACGGGTAATATATCCTTCTTTTCCAAAATCTGGCACCCAATCATATATATCTTCATCCGGTCCATGTGTTATTTTATTCTTATCTTCATAATTTAGACAGAATTCTTGAACTTGGTTAAGAAAATTAAATTGTTTTTCAGAAAGTATTGTTCTTAAATTATCATTTACGAAACTATATCGGTTTTGAAGACTCAGTTTCTCTAATATTTCATCACTAACAACTTGTGTTTCAAATCGCTTTTTTTCACTCATTTTATTCAATTGTTTTGTTATTACTTTGTATAAATATTAATATCGATAAAATTTTTTCAATTTGGTATTAATTTAAACGTTCCTTCGAGATTTTTTAATATTAATTCTCTAGAATATAATAAAGGAACATATTTACCTCTGGCCCATAATTTCATAAAATCTTTGTAATGTTTATGGAATGGTAAACCTGCTTGACCTCCTGTAATAATTCCAATGGATTTATCCCAATCCGATAAATCATGAATTTGCCGGAAAGAGGGTCCCACTGTGTTTTCAAAGTTATTTAATGGATCATAAGAACCATTACAAAGAGTATTACCGTCCCCTCCAATTTTAAAAGGACCGATATTCAACATTTTAGCTTCCTCATTAGCTTGAGAAAATGGATGGATAAGAATAACTTTGTGAAGATTTCCCCATTTCCAGTTGTTTATATCTGGTGATAATTTCTCTGATAGGAACTTTATTGTATTTTCTAATGCAGCTAATAATTTTTCCTCAAGTTCCTTTACATCATCCTCAAAGTTCTTAAATAATCTTTTGAGTTCGAATGGATTTGATGCTAAATAGAGATAGAAGAGTTCCTTCCCGATTAATGGAACCAGTATTATTTTTAAAGATTCTTGGAACCAGATTTTATAGATTGTGCCCGCAACACTATTTTTTGTTAAATAATAATCCCAATTTTCTAACAAAGTAAAAATTTCTTTTTGATGATATGATTGTACTTTATCTTTCACATATTTTAGCATAATTGGTAATAACTCTTGTGCTTCTTCGGTAAAAAAATCGAACTGAAAGTTTTTAAAATTTTCAAACGAAAACATTTCCTTTCCCTGAAGTAATTTTTTAATTCTCATTTGTCGATAAGGGGTAGCCCTATCTTGTGCTATCAATACCCCGTTTGGTGCCTTATCCTCGTTATAATTAGCAGTATATACAAACCCGTAATCTGGATTATATATAGAGAACATTTTCTCAAAGGGTACAAGTCCGCTCCAATTATATTTCTCATCAGTTCCAGGAGATATCATTGCACCATCTCCATACCTCCGCTGAGGAAGCCTTCCACCATGTTGATGACCAATATTTCCTTCTATATCGCCATATATAAAATTCTGAGGTGTGATCGTTATTTTACTTACTGCTTCACGAAACTCATTCCAATTAGACGCTGTATTGATCATTCTAAAACCTTCTATAGTATCTTCTAAATCTGCAATATAGCTTGTCCACTGCAAAGCATATTTTCCGGGAAGTTTAATTTTATGAACGTTGGTTCCAAGTTCGATATACCCCATAACTGGTCCAAATTTCGTAAATTCTACTTTATAATCAAGCGGATTAGAAGAACCTTGAACTTTTATTGGCTCATCAACAACCTCAAAATCAACCCATCTGTCATTATACTTATACTGATTCTTATTTTCTGGATTAATCTCGAGTTTGAAAAGATCAACGTTGTCTGAGGTTACCGTAGTTGCACCCCAGGCTATTTTTTCATTGTGTCCTAATACAATTCCTGATGTACCAGGAAATGAGGCCCCAATTGCATTAAAATCAGGGTAAACTATATGCATGAGTATCCAGACTGATGGTAGAGTAAGTGGTAAGTGTGGATCATTAGCAAATAAGACAGCTCCTGATTCTGATTTGTTGGGACTAACAACCCATCCGTTACTACCCATAGACCTATCGATTTTTGCTCCAGAATAGAGAGGAATTATTTTATCTGCCATTTCAACACCTAATTTTATAACCAGATTCTCACGTAGTAACTCTAAGGTATAACTCCAACCTCCCAATCCCCATTCTATCTGACTCATAATTTTAAGTGAATCTTCTAGAGTCCATTCTCTTGGTTTAATATTAAGCAAAGCAAATTCGATAGGTAAATTTTTCATGGCTTTTTCAATTCCAGCGTTTACTCCTTCTACATACGAATTATATCCCTTCAAAGTTTCATTATTAGGATCTTTTCTTAAATTTTTCGCACTTTTTTCTGCAATTCGATGTAACCCAATTATTCTATAGTGTTTATCTCGATCTAAAGTTGCTTCTCCAATAATTTCTGATAATTCTCCTGAAATAGCTCTTCTAAAAAATTCCAATTGCCATAATCTATAACTTGCATGGATAAAACCTTGAGCAAAATATGCGTCATTTAATGATTTCGCATATATATGTGGGATACCCCATTTATCCCATAGAATTTCAACCTCCTCATGAATCCCCTTTACCATTTCAGAACCAGATACGGGTGGGAAGGCATTTTTAGCGATATTTAATAATTCTTCCATCATTGAATCCTCTCATGTTAAAATTAATATTCATTCTCGACTTACGTCATTTTTTATTAATATTTTATGAATTAAAAGGAAGTATAGTTTAAATTTCAATTAAAAATAGTGAAAATGAAACGAAAAAAAAAAAAGTGAGTATTGATTTTACATCATTTTAAAGAGCTGTCGTAAAGCCATACTCATAATGTATTGTTGGATCTGTCTACTTCCCCCAACTATTTCCTGTATTCTCGAGATATTTACGTAATCATACATTAAAGTATTATCCGACAATCCTGCACCCCCCATTAGATTGGCAGCTTCATAACATACTTCCTTTGAAAGGTTAGTGGTATGATATTTAAATTGACTTGCTGATGCAACCATAGCTCGTGAGATATTCCCTGGTATTTTTCCGTTAAATTTCTCCATTTTATCATCGTAAGTTTCCGCAAACTTCAGCAATCCAAGTGTTAGATTTGTAGTCCTTGCCCAGAGGTCGGTTAATAGAAAACCAACTCCTTGGAATTTCAAAATTTCTTGATCAAATTGCTTTCTCATATTGGCATATATTGCAGCATGAGTGACAGCACCCCAGCATTGGGAAATAGCACCGACTGCTATTCCTATTCTTTCAGGTACTAACCCTTCAAACAGATGTTCTCTTCCTTTACCCACTCCCCCCAAAACATATTCTTTAGGTACTCTCAGGTTTTCGAAATACTCATGACCTAAATACATTTTCGGAACCCAAGGGATGTTTACTCGATCGCACTTCCACCCATCCCACGATGTATCTATTAAAAATTGTGCCATGAGATTTCCATTATTCTGTTCAGCTGTAGCGTAAGAGATCGCCCATTTTGATTTAGGGGCATTTGTGGTATATACTTTCTCACCATTTAGAATAAAGGAGCCATCTTCCTGTTCATCACAAGTAGTTAATTGATGTACTGCATCTGAACCCCTTTCTGGCTCTGTTATACAGATACATCCCGGTGATTTCCCTGTAACAAGGTCTTTTAACGCTTCCAATCTAACAGGAATATTTTCATGGTGTTCATATAAAGGATTTATAGCTAGAATTGTTGCACCACTTCCCATTGCAAATTGAGGATCAAACATATCAACCGCTAAATACCGAAGAAAATCTGAAGTTGATCCATAATAATCATAATTTATATCAATCATTTCAAAATTATGGGCTCTAGTGATATAACCTTCAGCTCCAAACGCGGGGATCCAATCATAGATATCTTCTTCTGGACCGTGAGTGATCCCATTTTTTTTCTCGAATCTTAAACAAAACTTTTGAACTTTTTTAAAATGATTAAACTGTTCTGTAGATAAGACTGCCATTAAATTATTATTTAAAAAACTATAACGATTTTTAAGGCTGAGTTTATCTAAAATCTCGTCATTTATGACCTTATCCATATATCTTCTCGACATAATTTTTACCCTCTAGATTATTTAGATATAATTAATTATTTTGATGAAAATAATAATTTTAATTTTTGGAAATCTACAATATTATTTCTCAATATTACAAATTGATTTCTTTTTTGTAAAAACCATTGTTATGCATTGATAAATATCATTCGGTTTTTGAACTCTAAACCGTAATAAATTCAACAAATCAACTTTTGGAGTCGGTTTGAAAATCTCTTTGATATAACAAGACCTGTTTCAAAAGGGCAATTACTTTTAAACTGAATGACCGAGATAAAATTTTCATCAATTCCTATTAACGATAGTACCCCAAACTTCTCTAATGATACTAACTCATTTACTCTATAATTTCCAGAAAGAAATCTACCTTCTAATAGTTTAATTATTTCAGAAATGACATTCGGTTGTAAATTAGAGACAATGACCCTTCCTGTTTGGGTTAATAAAGCTGATGCCACAACAAAAGAAGAAAATGTGTGCAATTCGTTGAAAGTGCCCAATAAGTCTTTCTTCACCTCTTCTGAGACTAATTGATTCCCCGTTTCCATTATACTATCAATATTTTGCTCAAAATCAAGAAATCTTGAAATCTCGCCATCAAAGTTGTCAGTTAATAGAGTTAGATCAAACTTATTTAAGAATTGATGTTTAATTTCCCTTAGCTGATTTCTGAGTTCAACTAAATTATCTGTACGATCACTAAATAAAGCAAAAAGTAATTCATCATTCCCAATTTTCTCAATTTCAAAGATAAATCGAAAAAGGCCGACTTCAATTTCAGATAATTCTTCAGTTTTTAGGGTTTGCTTTACAAATGAAAATATGGCGCTTAAAAAGCTACTCGTTAATTTTACGTTGAAAATATCTTCATAAGTCTTATAAAAGATTAATTCGCCCGTGTTTCCTTTCATTATAAAAATGTTCTTAATCATAGAATTCAGAGTTTTCTATACTAAAGAAATAACAAACCTTATTATTTCTTTAAAAAAAGTTTAGATATAAAAATCCTTTTATTAATTCATTTCTTAGGGTGAACGCAACACACATCTAATATTTCATCTTAGCAGGCTCATAACATTAATCAAGAAAAATTATTAATTCAAGATTTATTATTACGTCCGCTCTTTTCATGAAATAATAATAGATTTAATCCGTTTATTTTAAAATCCATCAAATTTAGCCCATTCATCATCTTCATCAGCTTCTTCCTCATCATCTGTATATTCATCAACGGCACTAGTTTTGTAGTTCTCTGATACATCTTCCTCAAATTCTTCAAAATCATCTTCAAACGTTATTGATGTTTCTAGATCAGTTATACCCTCAGCTGAAACCTTTATTTCAGGGACGGGACCTTTTACACGTTTTCTCTTTTCAACTAATTTTAGGTAATCTCCATGAATCTTAATGGTTATTGGAGTTTCTTCTTGTAGAAGTCTAACAACAACCTCTTCACTCTGGGAAGAGTCATGAGGTAAGCGTATTGCTAAAGCTCGAGACCCTTCAAACACACCACTGATGATCTCAACCGTATCTCCTTCCTCTAGATATTCTGTCACACTCCTTGGCAATAAAACATGTTTAAGTTCACTTAATTCTATATTCTGAACAATTCTTCCTTTAATGTGGGGAATTCCTTGAACAGCAATTTGAACCTCTCTCTTCGTGGGTGCTTCGAAAAATAAATATCCTGGCAATAAAGGGGAAACTAACATGGCTCTAATATCAGGAATTGTATCAAGTATTTTAAATCGATAAAAAATTTGTCTGAGGATATTACTTTCTTGGTTAATAGTAGTTCTTACAGCAAATAAAGTAGTTAGGTCTTCTGCGTCTTCAATGACCAAACTTTCATCAATTTTAATACTTTCTTCCTCATCACTTAACATATTTTCTTCTTGATCAGCCATTTTTTCTCACGAATCTCATTTGAATTTAGGTTTTTAAAAGATGTTGTAGAAAAATAAGTATATGCTAGTATTAAAATACTAAATTATAAAATTTTGCTTTTTAAAAAGGGATCAATATTGGTCATCCTATCAATAGAAAGCAGACTTTTATAATAAAATTATTCTTGAATGGGTATTAAAATTGAATATTATTGATATCCAAAATTCTAGGAATTCTATTATTTCGCTCAAGCCAGGAGATTTCGGCTCTTGTGTATCTCCAACTTATCTCACACTTCCCTAATTTGTCTTTAACCACCGTTTCCCATTCCCACGGATTTACAACTATTAAGTCTCCGCGTCTAACCCATACTCGTTTTTTTATTTTTCCCCGAATTCTTCCGATTCTATACTTCCCGTCTTCACAAAATACACGCATTCTTTCCCCACCGAGGATTTCAACGACGATTGCAAACATTTCCCCTAATCTTTTACTCGGGAATTTAACTCTTGTAATAATAGGAGGTCCATATCCTTTTCCCCCTCTTCCTCTTCCTCCTTTTCCTCTTCTTGATTTACCTTTTTTTTTGGCCATAATTATTATTCAGTATTATTATTTTTAATCTAGAAATTTAAATTCAAATTTTATCTCCAGTTTTATATTCTCCTTTAATAAATATTATTTTTACAGGTTTATCCGAGTCATTTCGTATATTATGCATTTCCTCAACTTCGCATAAAAATACACTACCTTCTGGTGCGGGGTGCTCTTTATCATCAATAATCATTATTCCATCCCCTTCAACGAAGTAAAATGTTTCATCTATCATCTTATGCCCATGTGCTTTGTCACCCATTTTTTCACCAGGTTCAAGTAAAATTACCCCCCAATCAATAGAGGGCCCTCGCATCAAATATTTAACACCGGAAGTGCCACCTCTATATTCAAAATCGCTTTCATGCACTTTTTTAATATCAAATCACCAAGGATGTAATTTATGCTATGAAACAAATTATCTAGAGTAAATTATAAATCTTTTCTATTATGAAAAGGTTCATATTTTGATATTTCAACTTAAAAATCATCTATTTATGAAAAGTGAAATTTAGTAAAAATATATTTATTTTGACAACTACATAAAAAGATAGGAGGTATATGTTATGATTCCCTCGTTTAATTTCACTCAAATTCCACATATAATTTTTGGACCCGGAAGACTAAATGATCTTTATGAATTTATCCTAAAATTTGGAAAAAATCTACTTTTTGTAATTGGTGAGAACTCTCTTAAAAGATCAGGTAAATGGGGGCAGATTGAGTCTGACTTAGATCAAAAATCTCTTCAGTATTCCCTGATAAATATTTCAGGAGAACCCTCTCCACTCCTTATTGATAATTCAGTTAAGGAATTTCGAAACAAAAATATTGACTTAGTTATCAGCATAGGTGGTGGAAGTGTTATTGATACGGGTAAGGCAATATCTGCAATGATTCCTAAGAAGGATACTATAAAAAACTATCTTGAAGGTGTTGGCGACAAAATCCACGATGGAAAGAAAATCCCATTTATTGCAATCCCAACAACTTCTGGCACCGGTAGTGAAGCAACAAAAAATGCAGTTATTAGTGAAGTTGGACCAAATGGTTTCAAAAAATCCTTACGTCATGATAATTTAATTCCTAATGTCGCGATCATCGATCCTGAGCTAATGATCTCTTGCCCTCAATCAATTACTGCAGCCTGCGGGATGGATGCTTTTACTCAATTACTTGAAGCATATGTATCACCTAAAGGAAATCCGATAACAGAAAGTCTAGCCTTCAGTGGTTTGAAGTTTATGAGTAAAAATTTATTAAGAGCGAGTTCAACTGATTCAACTGATATTAAAGTACGAACATCCATGGCCTATGGATCACTTATTTCTGGAATAACTCTTGCAAATGCTGGGCTAGGTATTGTTCATGGATTAGCTTCTTCAATTGGAGGATATTTTGATATTCCTCACGGTATCGTTTGTGGAACTCTATTAGCTGAAGCCACTAAAATGAACATTAAAAGATTAAACTATAATAAATTGATTGGAGGAAAAGCGTTAAGAAAGTATGCCAATGTTGGTGCATTAATTGCAGGCAAAAACATTGCTGATGAGGAAAATATTAATGACTATTGTTCCATTTTAACAAATACTCTTGATAATTGGATAGATCAATTAGAATTAGATCGGTTGGGTAAATACAATATTAATTTAGAAGATGTTGATAAAATTATTAGTAAAACTGGGATAAAAAATAATCCTGTAAGTTTAAAAAAGGAAGATATCAGGGATATTGTTATAAATCGGCTTTAATTAATAGAGTAATATATTTAAAGATTCTTTATAATTTCTTTTGCTAATAAATCAAATGCTAAATTCACATTCTCTCCCGTTTTAGAGGAAATCTTCAAATATCTAAAAAAATCATACTTCTTTGGAAACTTTGAGGCGAATTTTTCATCAACAGAAATTGATTCTATTAAATCTAGTTTAGTCCCTAAGAAAATTATTGGAATGTCTGGATTTTCTTCCCTACAAATGTTCACCCATTGATCTATTCGATCCAAACTTGATGGACGTGTGAGATCAAAAAGTAATAAAGCCCCTCTTGCCCCCTTAGAATAGTTTTTTAATAACGGTCTAAAATGTTCTTGTCCACCGAAGTCCCATATTTGTAGATTTACCGTTTTCTCTCCAACCTGAAGCGTCTTCATAAAAAATTCAACTCCTAACGTTATCTTTGTATTTGCCAAAAACCTACCCTCCACATATCGATAAAGGAGGGTTGTTTTACCTACACCACCCTCTCCCGCAGTAATCACTTTTAATAGTATCGAGCCAGGCATTTTTTTCCTCTAATTCATGATAAAAATAGAAGTTTAATTATATATGAATAACCGCTGTATTATCTTAAATATCTTTCTTGGAATATTAAAATTTATTGTATAGTTATTTTTTAAACTCGCTCAATAGCAAGAAATTTCTTTTGTCTTAGAAAAATCGTACCGATCTTTAATTTTTTTGCCTTTTTACGTAATTCAGAATCATTTGTTGCTAGAAAGATAAAATTCCCCTCTTTCTTTAATTCTAGCGACTTTCGCAATAGAAAATCATCAGTCAACTCGTTTTCTCTTTTAATTTCATCCAAGAATTCAATATTATTATGTAATTTATTATTTTCTATATATAATAAGCCAGAATCAAGTAACCTTCTGAATTTTGTAGCTCGAGCTTCTCTTTTTCTTTTTGCTTCAAGTTCGTCTAAAACCTGTTTAAATATTATGAATCTTAATTCCCCTTCAAGTATCATTTTAATCTCATTGAAATAATCCAATTTAAACTGAAAAGGAAGGAGGATAAAGTTTGAATCAATAATGATTAAATTAAGATTAGATCTCAATAACTTTGTCGCTCTAATATTTTTCGAGTTAGTAGCTCAAAAGCTTCACCAACATTTTCACCCGTTTTGGAAGAAATCTTAAGAAAATCAATCAAATTGTATTCCTGAAGAAAAGAATTAGCATAATCGTCATCGACTTGAATTTCATCAACTAAATCAAATTTTGTTCCAAGGAAAAGAACAGGGAGGTTCGGATTTCCTTTACGGACGATGTTTAACCATTGTTCAAGGTTTTCTAACGACATCATACGTGTAAGGTCAAACATAAGCATCGCACCTTTTGCACCTAGCACGTAACTTTCAAGTAGAAAACGAAATCGCTCCTGTCCTCCAAAATCCCAAAGTTGAAGGGTGCATTGATTTTCGTCAATCACAGTCTCTTTTAGGAAGAATTCCACGCCTATCGTCATTTTCGTCTCTGCTGAGAATTTCCCCTCCACATATCTATGAAGGAGTGTAGTCTTGCCAACCCCTCCTTCTCCGGCCGTCAGGATTTTGAGTATATATTTTTGTGGCATGTTACTTACCCTGTTTTGCTTTTTGGCTGAATAATTTGAAGATCAATCAAATTGAATATAAGATTTGTTTTTCTTAATTTAGAAAGCTTTTAATTAATTTAATTAAATTAGTTATGCAATTTTGCGATTTTAAATTTTTAGTAAACTAATATATTACAATAATCAGAGTTTAATATAATAAAGTTATTTAATTCCAAATAAGACTAAAATAACCTTTTGATGTTTTTCTCTATAAAAAATTTTATTTAATTAAAGTCGAATTTCTGTTTGTTAAGGAACCGAAATTTTGTTTAAGGCTTTTTGGAAAGAATTTGAAGGAATTATGAGATCAATAGAGAATATTATCAAGAAATCGCAGAAGAAGCCTATGTCTTGACCAAGGAGCAGATTAATGAAGTATATGGAGATGATGATTATCTTATGAATGTTCAGCTTGAGCAATTATGTTGCAGACTGATTCGGGATGATTTTCATTATAGGAATATTTCGCTCATAACCGTGTGTGAAGATCCTTCAAATGTTTATAGTAATATTAGTTCTCTTTCTCAAATTAAATTGAATATGGATTAGTTAATTTCATGATGGAAGAGATTAATAAAGATTCTACTTAATATTCTTTATTTAATCGAAATTTAAAAATTAAAAATAACTTTTAAAATATTATCTTTTTTTGTTTTTTATCCATTTTTCCAGCTATATTTCTAAAATAAACAAATCCAAAATAAATTTTATTAAATAGAAATAATACTTTCTCCTTATCATTAAAACTTTGGATTGTGAATGATAATGAAAATGAAAAAGAAAATTCCTGTTGAAGGGGATTTAAAAAAATTAGATGTTGAGTCTTGGGGTACATGGAGTAAGGAAGTAAGCGAATTTGATTGGTCCTATGATGATACTGAAACGTGTTACTTACTTGAAGGTGAAGTAGAAGTTACCGACTCTAAAACTGGAGAGAAAATTGAATTTAAGAAAGGAGATCTTGTTCAATTTGAAAGGGGATTAAAATGTGTCTGGAATGTAAAAAAACCTGTAAGGAAATACTTTAATTTTGATTTAGAATTTGGTGCTATCGATTAAATTGAAGTTCTTTTTTAATCTTAATTTTTTTTCAAAGATAATTTTTAATTGACTAAATCTAAGCAAATCTCTGTTTCTCTTTATGTTCTTTTACAGAAATTTCTCTCTCGTTGAGTCTTTCAAGTTTAATTAAGGTGTCTTTTATTGCTTTTATTTCTATTCGTTCATTAATTTTATAATCTTTTAAATTGTCCAGAATTTCTTTTTCAGTAAAACCTTTATTGTAGGCTGCCTTGAACGCTTGAATAGTTTCCTGGTGGTAAAATATATACTGTTTATTTAGAAATACTATCAACCAATTTTTTTTTGTTTGATTTTGTGATAGCTCATACATTTTATCTCTAACTTTTTCAGGAGATTTTTGAAGTTTACGAGCTATTAATCCATCTTCAATCTTATAAAATTCCTTCATAAACTTATACAAATTATTTTTAAAGAAAAATCTAGGAATATAGGAAATGATAAATAATACTATTGTAATGCCAGTCATCCAGATTGCTATAATTGGATTAAAAAAAACGGCTATAATTATAATTGCTATAACGAGGATTAGGAACCATTTTCGACCAATAGTTTTGAAAAAGACAATGTATTTTTTTGGCATATTCTTAAAACTAAACACTATTACTTATAATCTATATCATAATTGATCACATAAAAAAATTATTTTTAGGCAAAAACTCATAAATTTACAAGAAGTAAGTTTCAAATAACCACATAAACAAGCGTTTCCGGGTTCGGATGGGACCGGGTATTATCCTAAATCACCATGACCGTGAGCGAACTCACAGTTTGTAGTTTCCCACAGATAAGAACTGCAGTACTATCCACAACGCGAGAAAGTTTAACTTCCGGCGCTTTACTTAATGTTAATATTTATGTGGCTCTAAAACCACGAGATTACCATTTTATAAGTACGGTTATTTACTTAGTAAATACTTTCTTATTTGGTAAAAAGTAAATAGAAATAATAAAGCTTAATAATTAAATTTTTTCATTAAAAGGTTAAATTTAAAAGGAGTAAAACAAATCAAGCTAATGAATATGATATATCAGTTGATAATATGATAAGAATAGTGGTATTGTTGTATTTTTGATTGTATATAATGATTTTTTAGCTGTTTTTTGAAATTATTAGTTTTAATCAAAGAGTGTATTTCCGGAACAATTAGTTCAACATAATATCTAATGAACTTGGAAAAAATCTAAATCGGGAAGGGGTGTAATCAAATTGACCAATAGTTTTTATATTAATTTTCATAAATCCGAGTGTACGTCTTTATACCTTTTAGTATTATGTATACTGAAAGTCCAGCAATTCCAACAATTAGAATTAAAGACACAGGAAGAATATAATCTATTATAGGCTTTGGAATAGTAAAATTGAAAGTGTTATCCTGTAATATTTGAGTGTGATTTGCATAATCTCTTGATACCATGCAATATGAATATTGTCCCGGCTTAAATTTATCAGTTTTTAATGTAAATACATTTTGATTTTCAAGTAACTCATTTGATATACTGAAATGCATATAGTTTTCAAAATTATCATCAGATATTAATACATATATGCTTTCTATTCCCGAATAATTGTCATAAGCTTCACCATTAAAATTTATTATATCTGAAGTAAAAGGATTCTCAGTAATCCGGTCTAATCTAATTATTTCAGGTTTACTATCATCTGGCAGCGTTGTAAAGTTAAAATAAGTTGGGATTAAATTATGTCCTGTTATTGTCACATTATATGTTTCATTAGCTTGCGCAGGGAGTCTAAATTTTCCAATACCATTTTCATCTACATAAGTTGTAAAATACTTACCATCAGAAGTTCTTAAGTGCACTCTCGCATTAGGGACAATTGAATTATTCACATCTCTAATTATTATTGAAACTAGTTGTCCCTCATAGATATCTTCAGTGAAGGGATTGATTGCAAGTTTGGGCTTGTTAGTATAAATATCAACTTCAGGATCTCCAAGAAGGTTATAGGTTAATAGATTTTTGCGTTCAGAATCGTGGCTTATTGACCCATGTCCAGTAGTATAATAATCACTATTAATATATGTAACTTTAGAATCATACAAAGCCTTTCCTTGTTGAAATTTTTTATTTAGGAAGAATTCTTCCCAAAACAATTTCGCATTTCCTCGATTTAATTTTTCTAAATTTTCATCATATTCATAGTACCAAGTTACCCTTAATCCTCCAATATATCCGATTGCACCTGCATTTTGTTTCTTTATCAATATTTCCCCTATACTATTGTCATTAATATCATAGCTAGAAGTAGTACAAGCATCACCATAAAGTAAGAAAGGCATATTATTGTTGGCTGAGCTCACAGCCTGACTTCCTGTATAAACATAACCATAAGAATCTTGAAAAATTGAAGATTTTCCATGGCTAGCAATAATAGCGGTTGAATAACCTAAATCTAATTCTGTTTTTACATTCGTCGAGGTAAGACCTTCCTGTCTATTTGGTACTGGAGGTGTCGAGGGATCAAAAGGTGATGCTGTTCTATGTAGATGAGTAAATTCCATTTCATTAAGCACATAATTATCCCAAAGATACGTTGTTAAAACAGCCTCATCTTCTAAAGGTGATGAGTCTGAAATTGCACCCGCTAGCAGCATTCTATTCATCCAGTTTCCTATAAATGGATTAGATTCGTATTTTACTGTTTTATTTACCATAATTTCAAGTTCATTGGCATCATTTGCGGGAAATCTCCCCACATAAACTTCTGGGATCCAGGAGATTTCATCCATTCCATAAAGATTATCTCCGAAGAGGGGGCCTTCACCCCAATTACCATCACCATCACTATCCCAACTACCCGTTAGATCTGCGTAATAAAAATCTGTAGGCTTATAATATTCCCCACCAACTGTTTCAGTTTGAAGGGGTTCGCTTCGTCTTAACACATCAGGGTTATAAACCATTCTAATGGGGATCTCATCATTATCATTTCCCGCATCACCTGCTAAAAGAACCCATTGTATATTTTCTTTCTCGTAATAAGCTTTAATCATGTTTCTTATTTTTTCTGCATCATCCCGGCCTTCATATCTAGAAAAATTACTCAAAATTACTGTTTTTAGACCTTTTTCATTTTTCCAATCCGCTAATGGTTTTAACGCATCAAGATATTCGTTATTTTCAGGAGAAATTATCAACATTTCAATTTTTGGGTTGTACCACAAGTCATTTAATGAGTTATAATTAATTTCAGGAATAAATGATAAATCGACTTCTGGATTTCCATTTGTTGAAAGGTTTAAATCAAAAACATTTGAAGATTTCATGTTAAGAAAGGATGAATTAAAGATTAAACCCAAAATTGGAAAAAAAACTAGTATAATAATGCAGAAGAATTTAAACTTCTTCGAGTAAAAAATCAACATTTAATATCGATAATAAAATGTTTAAAAGTATTTAATTAATTTTAGAAATAACAATATAAAAATAAGAATGTATTTATTATAAAAAGAAAAAGTCGGGTTATTATATCATGCCTTTAAGATTCAACACTTGTCCACATTGTTCTAATAAAATTAAATTTACTATTGAGATGGAAGACATAGATACTGGCCAATATCCTGCCCCGGTTTATATTATATGCCACTCCTGTAATAAATTATCTACTTTCTATGTAGATAGCCTTTTAAGAGTGTCATATAAAGAGCTCGAGAAGAAGACTGGCGGTAAAAAAACAATTCAAACCAGATAAAGGATTTTATCTCAAATTTTTTTTAATTAAAGGGGTTTATTGATTAATTTAATAAAAAATCTTTACTTTAATGTTTTATAGAGAACACTTTATACGGTATTACAATACTTAAAATTTGTGTTAATATGTCTTTTGATTTAGAAGATGTTTCAGGAATTGGGAAAACGACCGCGGATAAAATGAAGGCGGCAGGTATAGATTCAATTGAAAAATTGGCCAGAGTTAAACCTGAAGATTTAGTTTCGCTTAAAATAAAAGGAGTTGGTAAAGCAACTGCTCAAAAAATTATTGCAAGCGCAGAAAAAATTCTTGAAGAACTTAGTAAAAAGGAAAAAACCCCCAGTTCTGTAACTGAAAAAGCTATTGAAAAGAAGAAACCAAAATCAAAACCCAAGTCAACAAAAAAACCTAAATCCAAACCAATATCGAAAGAAAAGGGAAGTCCATTAAAAGAATTAATAAAACAACAAGCAGAATGCAACATTGGTCTTGTTGGCCATGTAGATCACGGTAAAACGACCCTAGTTAAGTCGTTAACAGGAGATTGGACCGATAGACATTCTGAGGAGCAAGAAAGGGGTATTTCAATAAAACTGGGCTATTCAAATGCAACTATTCTTTATTGTCCCGCCTGTGATGAATATACTACTGCCCATCTGATTGAACAGAAAAGAGCAAAAGGTCAACCTCGGTTTACATGTCAGAAATGCAAAGGAAAAATAGAGTTTAAAAGAAACATATCATTTGTGGATGCCCCCGGTCATGAGATTTTAATGGCAACTATGTTAAGTGGTGCTTCATTAATGGACGGGGCTTGCCTTCTAATAGCAGCTGACGAAAAATGCCCCCAACCTCAAACACGCGAGCATTTAGCTGCTTTAAACATAGCAGGAATTAAAAGGATAATCATTCTGCAGAATAAAATTGATGCCGTTTCCCGAGAACAAGCCATAGAGAATTTTCAACAAATTAAAGATTTTGTTAAAGGTACTGTAGCTGAAAATGCACCGGTTATACCACTATCGGCAGTTTTTGAAGCGAACTTGAATTTAGTTATAAGAGCTTTTGAGGAAATAATCCCTACTCCAACTTTTGATAGGGAGGAAACTTTTCAATTTTTAATTGCAAGATCATTTGATATCAATAAACCAGGAAGCCAAATTGCTGATTTGCTAGGTGGGGTGATAGGAGGTTCAGTTCTAAAGGGAAATATTGAGATCGGATCTCAAATCGAAATAAAACCCGGAATACGTATCAAAGACAATTATATCCCTATTAAATCAAAGATTGTTAGCATTAACCAAGGAACGAGGCAATTAGAGATTGCAAAACCTGGTGGATTAATTGGTTTAGGAACGAACTTAGATCCAGCATTAACAAAAGGTGACCATTTAATTGGGCACTTGGTAGGAGAGCCAGGAACACTCCCTGAAATACTTAAAGAAGTTGAATTAAAAGTCAATCTTTTAGATAAAGTAATCGGTTCAGAGGTACAGATGAAAGTTCAACCACTGAAACATGGTGAAAAGTTGCTGTTAGTCGTTGGGACTGAAAAAACAGGTGGAACTGTAACAAAAATCTTAAAAAATAGCACAGTAATAAAACTTAATCCTTCTATATGTCCTCCTGAAGACTTTATTTATGCAATTTCTCGTATCATTAATCGACGTTATCGTCTAATAGGATACGGTGAAGCAGCAAACCACAAATAACTCTTATTTATGAAGAGTATGAAAGAAAAATCTCTCGAATCTTTCCCTTAATTAAATTCAATGATGGGTCAACACTGCCAAATAAACTCTTTAATGTTTTTACAACTTCAGCATCAATATCTGAGCTTCTTGATTTCGTAATATTTTGTTTTGTTTCGTATAAGATCATAGTACTTTCTACTTTAGCAAGAAAATGAAGAACAATTTCAATATCTATTTGACTAACAAGAGAATCACTTGTAATTTCTTTAACTTCGTAAAAAATCTCATTCATAGTACGTTTATCTAAAAACAAAATAAAATCTTCAATATTATCACAAAAAATAACGATCAATTTTTTTTAACGAAATTTTTTATATTTATTATAGAATAAGGCCCCTATTGCTAAAATAATCACACTTGTCATTCCAAAAATTAATATCAAAAGAGGGAAATGAGGAACACTCGTAAAAACATAATTAACTTCCTCATTTGTGTCAATAATGGTTTCCTTTACTATTTTTCCTTGGTAAATCACCCTCACAGTATAATTTCCATGTGGAACATCGTATAACACAAATTGTCCATTTCCATCAGTTGTTCCGGGATAAATTGGTTGTGAGCTTTTATTTGCAATATACGTTCCATAGATAGCTCCAAAAAGTAGAATTTCAATATTTGCTCCTATCAAGGGCATTTTAATGTTATCAGTGACTAAAATTTTAAGTGTTTGCGTAGCACTATACCTGATAGTAAACGGGCAAGTCTCACCAACTATTAAATATGGTATTTTCAACATCAGACCCGGTTGTCTTGGAACTGACGCATTTGCATCAAAATAAAACACATCTCTATTAAATAATGAGTTGGAACTTATAACCTGATCAATGAAAATACTCTTGTCATAAAGCGCTACATTCTTCAAAAATATATGTGGTGGACCTGTAACCATTGAAACAAAATAGATTCTTTCGCGGATATTCCTCCCATCTACAAGTCTGTCAACAGCCCAAGAATTTCCTACTGGTTCTTCAAACTTCAAACGAAAATTGTATGTAGAATTAAACAAAATAAAACTATTATTTATTGCAAGAAGATCTGAAATTGGTATACTAAGAGACTTATCAGGGTTTATATACTCAACGATATTTCTATCAATACCATTAATATTTAGAGCCTTATAAGTCAATAACTCTTTGTCGGGGGGATGGATTGTTACAGCTACCTCTATATAGTCAAGTTGGGTTGTACCAGATAAATCGGGTATTACCATATAACCGATTATAAAGAATTTATATAGAAATCTTGAAGTAAAGTCTTGCTCTCTTCCTGTTATTATTAAGGGTGCTTCTTCTCTTTGTTCTATTGACCATTCACTAAGTCCTATAGACCATTCCCAAATTAGATGCATTGTAAAATTAAAAGAAGATCCTTGTTGGAAATAATCTTCATAATAGAAAACAATAAAATTATCTGAATCAAGAGTATAATCTATTCCTTCCTTTAATTTAATTATAGAGGAACCGTCATCAACATAGAAATCCAGAAGTCTTGCTCCGGCAAAATGTGAAAAATAGACTAAATAACCTTCTTGTGGGTTATTATATACAACTATTAAACTTTCATTTAACTTAACAGTTATTGATTGTTTAATAGTGCCATTTAGATTGTCATAAATAGCTGGATTGATAGTCTTAATGAATTCTACGTTTGTTGTATTCAAATCTAAAGCAAATGAAGATAAATCATTATCAAGCAGAGGATAAAATTCAGTATGATTATCAATTCCTGTCTGATAATAATTAAAATGCATCTCATCAACTGTTACACTTCCAAGTCCGTTATTATCATTGGTCAATATAGCACTATAATTATCTTTTGTGAATTTACTATTATTAAGAGCATCTGTAGAAGGAGTGTCATCTATTATAGAGTTAGTTTTTAAATTTCCAACAAAAACAGGAATCATAAATGAAATAATTAGAAGTGTGATTATTAAAGTCTTTATCGAAACTATAGAATAAACGTGTTTTCTGTTTGACATAGTTGAACTTTTAGTTTTAAAATCTTAAAGTCAGAAAATTTAGTTAAATTAAAAAATTTTTCTATAGATTTTAACTTTTACCATGATTTCTTCAAAAAAAGCTAAATAAAATAGGAATATTTATAATAATTGAATTTATTTGGAATTTATCATATTTTACTCAGAATAAAAAAAGGGTATTTACTTTTGATATTCTAGTAGTCCACCTAAATATCTTAAAACTCTTCGTAATCTAATAGCTAACTGATGTTAATGACCAAGAGACCGGACAGATCTAAATTCTTAGAAGATTTTAATCATGCTGTAGATGAATTTATTGATCATTCATATAATCGAGTAATTAACATTTCTCATAATGATGCTGATGGTATAAGCGCCTTACACATTATCCAAAATTTATTGTACAAGCTAAAAGTAGACAATGATTATTTTATTTATAACCGATCTCTTTCTTGGGAAAATTATTTAAATGGTATACTTTCTAAAAGGCAAAGCGAAAAAACAGCTTTCATCTTTACTGACCTGGGATCTAATCTAGCAGAATTATTGCCAATAATCAAAAGAAGAAAGGAACATTTCTATATTCTTGACCATCATGAAGTTGAAGAATTTGCTGAAATTGGTGAAATTCCTGAAAACTTATTTTTTGTAAATCCTACAATCCATGGGTTTGATGGGCTCGAACATATCTCTGGAGCAACTCTTGCCTACATGTTTGCTAAACGAATTAAACCTTCAATAATGAAACAGGGGTGGTTAGCGATAATAGGAATTGCAGGAGATTCATTAAAGGCTATGGATAAACTTCAATCCTTTAATCGAGAAGTATATGAAGAATTGATTGATGAGGAACTTATAGAAGATGAAAAGGGACTAACTTTATTTGGTAATATGCATGAATCTATTAAAAATGGATTAAAATATAGTATCTTACCCTTTATTAAAGATTTTGGAGGTCAATCTGATAACCTCATTAACTCTTTTCTAAACTCGATAAAAATAAATCCAAAAACTAAAGTTATCGACTTGAAAACAAAGGAAATCGAAACCATTCAGCAGGAAGCTAATATCGATAGTTTAGGTCATTATGCTTTAATTCCTCAAAAGTCTGGATTATTAAAGTTTGCGTTTGAGCATGCACTTTTAATAAATATCTTGTGTTTTAAAAATATTAGCGCCGCTCTTTCAATTGTCCAATTGAAGACAATTACTCGTTATGCCAAGGATTTATATGCAGAATATATTTACAACCTTGTAAATAATTTAAAAACTATTTCTAATGATCCCCCCAGCCATGAAACAGAAAAAGCTGTTTTTATGGAAGTAAGAGGAAGAATTCCACCAAGTAATTGGTCAGATACAGCCAGCTTCAGTGCTGTTAATGAACTTTTTAATCCTGAGAAAATTTTATTTTTGGGTGGTCTAGAAAAAAAATCAGGGACAATCAAATTAAGTATTCGATGCTCCAGAAAATATATTGAAAAACATAGTGAAAATGGTGTAAATAATATTATTTCTGGAATTAAAAAAGAATTGGGCGGATTAGGTGGAGGACATAAACTTGCTGGAGGTATTAGGTTATCATTACCATCTTATAATCGTTTAAAAGCTCATTCTGAGGATTTCATTTAATCTATTTAAAAACAAGATTTCGGTTTTAATATTGAAATTTCTAGAGAAAGTAAGAGATTTTTCATATGTGGTACATACTAAAGTGAAACCTAATTCTAAAAAACAAGATGTCATTAATAACGGTGAATTTCTTACTATTTTAGTTCGATCGAAAGCAATCCAAAATAAAGCAAATAAAGAGTTAATAAATCTTATAAAGAGGAGACTCAAGATATCTTCAAATCAAATTCAAATTATCTCGGGACTAAAGGGCTCAAATAAATTAATTCAAATTAATTTTTTAGAAGATATTGAAGAACGAGAAATCTATAAGAAGTTAATCGTATAAAAAATCTAACTTCCAATTTTCTGCATTTTTCCGCATTTTAAACATATTATGAAATGTGTCATTCCCTCATCAGCGCTTCGCGTTTGACGAGTTTCCAAATGTGCTTTATTGTACCCACAACGCCGGCATTTAAAACCTTTGATGCTGCTCCTTAGATTCTCCTCTTTCCATTCCATAAATTCAGTTAGGTTTGTAACTTCAGTTCTAACAGAATGTTCTATTTTAGTTGTTAATTTATAAGCTCCAGAATTTTCTTCAGTTAAATTCTTTGTTGCTCCACATTTACATTTAAATATCTTTTTTCCATTTAACTTCGAAGGGAGCATCATACTTCCACATTCATCGCAGAATTCCATGAACCTTTAATCCACATAAAGATGATTTTAATCTAAATTTAAAATATTAATTATACCAAATAATTTTTATTATTCTATAACTTGAAACCAAAAATTAGAGCACAAAAGATTGTTCCTGCAAGGAGATCAGCTGTAGTACCGGGATTTAGATTGCCATCTTTCCTTTGAAGTTTATTATCTAATTTAATGGTTAATTCTAAACCTTCCTTAGTTGAGATCCCCCCATTCTCCAGAATCGTTTTTGCTTTCTCTGATACACGGATAGCAGCATCCATACCAGATTTCCTGATGATAAGGGAATCAGGATGAATAGAAAGTATCTTCAAATATGTATCTACAATTGCGTTATTGGGGTTGTTAAATTGATATATTTTTTCAAAGAAGTATGGTAATCCCTCAGTTAAAATAATATTAAATCCTGTTGAATATTCAGAACTAATTAAGTCATATTCTTTCGAGAATTCAAAGATTTTTTTCAAGTTAATTTTATCCATCTGAATCTCACTATTTGAATTTTTATTAGTAACATCATACTTTTCAGCTTTACCTAATCCCCCAGGGTTGCAAACTCTAATAGCTTCATACAAATTCAGTGTATCTTCAACTGTTGATTCTTCAATTATTTTTAGTAAATGATATTTAAAATCATTAAATTTGAGCATGCCTTTTTTTAAGCATATTACAGCAGCAGCAGCAAGAGGAGAAAGTATTAAAATGTGCCCTAGTAGAACATTACCTCCACTTTGCCATTTTATCATTTCTTTAGTCGCATTTATGTAAAAAAGCCCTAATTCAATAGATTCATAATCTTTATCCTTTTCATATGATGATTGGTAAGTTTTTTCACACAAACTCTTGAAACTTGGTTGGATGGCAGTAATTCCTGCTAAAAAATGTTCAAATTTTGTATCTTTAAAATCTTGTGTGCGATGTACATTACCCGGTTTTGGCCAACCTGATAATTCTAATAAACTTGCTAAATTAATGCATCTTGTTACATCATCGATAGATTTAATAGATAAGCTGATGATGGATTTTCTCACAGGCACATCTAAAGATAATTTTCAATTTATATAATTATATTGAGAAAAAAGTTGAATTAGTAATAACTTAAATCAATTATTTTCTTTTCTTTTATCGAATATCCTTCTTTATCAGTTGATTTATACGAAATCGGTCTAAAATCGTTCTTCAACCCTTTTTTATACAAAAATTTCTTTATCCTAAGTTTTACAGCTCTCCTTGATAGATTCGTGGGTAATAAAACCTTTATTTCATTTCCGTCTCGATCAAGATTAATTTGTGGTAAAGCTTCTGATAAAAATCTGATTAAATCAACTACATGCTGATCGCTTTTAAAACTTAAATCTTTAACAAATAATGTAATTGTTTTGCTTTCATCTTCACTCATACTAATTCACTGTATGAATAAATTATAATTATTATAAATTTTTTATGATTTCAATAATTTAATTCCTTAAACTAGTGTTTTTTTAAGAAATTATAAGTTTATCAGAAGAGAATAAATTTAGAATTATTTATGGTGGAAAAAATTGGTGAATTATGTTAATTTAGATTACAAACCAGATGATAACGATTTAATTGTTATGTACTATGTAGAATTATCACCTGAATGTAAAGATTTAGAACAAGCATGTGAAGAAATTGCAAAGGAAAGCTCAATAGGCACTTGGACTGAAATTGCGACACTTTCTGCTGATATTGCTGAAAGATTAAAACCATCAGCGTTTTACATTGACCCAATAAATGATATTGTAAAAATTGCTTATAATAAAGAGCTATTTGAGGCAGAAAACTTACCTCAAATTTTAAGTGCTGTAGCTGGAAATATTTTTGGGATGAAGGTTCTTAAACATTTAAGATTATTAGATATTAGTTTTCCTAAAAGTATTGTTGAAAAGTACAGAGGACCTAAGTATGGAATTAGAGGTATCAGAAAATTGACTAAAGTCAACGATCGTCCTCTACTAGGAACAATTGTTAAACCAAAAGTTGGATTGAATGAAAAAGAACATGCAAAAGTGTGTGGTGAAGCTTGGAGAGGTGGATTAGATATCGTGAAAGATGATGAAAATTTAACCAGTATGGTCTTTAATAAATTTGAAGATAGAATCATCGAAACATTAAAGATACGAGATAAGGTTCAAAATGAAACAGGAGAAAAAAAAATGTACATGCCAAATATCACTGCACCCCTCACAACCATGAAAAAACGAGCAGATTTTGTAATTGATAATGGTGGTGAATATGTGATGGTGGATATTGTCACTGTCGGATATTCAGCCCTACAAGATATTAGAGAATATCTTAATAATAAAGAAATAATACTACATGCCCATAGGGCAATGCATGCTGCTTTTACTCGTAATAAAAAACATGGGATGACGATGTTAGCTTTATCTAAATTGATGAGATTAATTGGGATGGATCAACTACATACTGGAACAATTATAGGCAAAATGGAAGGCGGAAGACAAGAAACATTAGAGGTAAACAAGGTAATAACAGAACAAAAAATCATAGGCAATAATTTATCGATCCTTGATCAAGATTGGTATAACATTAAATCAATATTACCTGTTGCTTCAGGTGGTTTGAGCCCTTTAGACGCTCCAGAATTAGTGAAAATCTTGGGAAAAGATATGGTTTATCAATTTGGAGGTGGTTGTCACGGTCATCCTGATGGAACAGAAATGGGGGCTAGAGCAATAAGACAAGCCATTGATGCTGTTTTAGGAAATTATGATTTAAAAGAATATTCTAAAAATCATACTGAATTAGCAAGAGCTATTAGAAAATGGGCTTAAAACAAATAGAATAGTTATTCTATAATTTCTGGATATAGCTTAGCAAAATAATTTGATATATGACTCGAAGCAAATATTCCTGCCTCAGTAATTAAGCCATCAATATATCTACGAGATACTGTTTCAAAAGCAGGATTTAAAATATTAACATTTTTAGGTGGATTTTCCCAGACTTCTTTTGGATCTCTCATTTCTATAGTCTCTAAAATTCCCAGATTTGTTTCAGGATTATATTTCAGCAATGGAGAAGCAACATAGAATGGAACATGCTCTTCATGGGCTACTAATGCTAGAAGTCTTGATCCAATCTTGTTGATAATTGTCCCTTCACTTGTAATACTATCAGCACCAATTATAATTAAGTCAACTTGAAAATGTCTTACAGCCCATCTCATAGCACTATCAACAATATGTATAACTTCAATATTTGCCTCAATTAATTCCTTCGTAGTTATTCTTCCTTGTAATCGAGGTTGAGTTTCAGTATTTATTACTTTAAAATTTTTATTTTGATTCTTTGCTTCTATTAGAATCGCAGTAACAAGAGAAGAATGACAATGTGTCATTACTACGAATTTTTTACTTGCATTAGGAATACGTCTTGCACCTATTTCAGCAATTTTTCTTTTTGCCTCTTGGAGCATATCTTTATACTCGTTCTTATATCCTTCAATTATATCAGGGATATTTTCTAGACTACAATTATGTTTTTCCCTTTCTAATTTATGCACTATAAAATATAAACCATTTTTCATTGCAGGTTCTGTTGGTCTTGTATTAACTAAAATATCAGTTGCTTTGTGAAGACTATCAATACAATTATCAATAGTTTTGTCTTGCAACCTTTTTGCATAATTATTTAAAAAATCAATCGCATTCAAAGCTACATTTGTAGCTCCTTGTATTTCTAGCGATCTTATTTTTTCCGCATCTTCTAATAATTCTTTCATAAATTATCACAAAATAATTTTGTTAACTTTAAGTATTATTATCATCATAATCTTTTTGATCCAATTCAAAATCCTCAGGGTCAATTTCTATGTAAAAGTACCCTGAATAGCCACAATTGGTACATTCATACATATTTGGAGCTAACCATCCCGAAACATTCACAGCATTTCTTAATTTAGGCTCTTTGCATTTGGGGCAAATTCTAATATTTACCATAATTTCTATGTAACTAATTTAATCATTTAAAGAAAAATTACATATTAAGTATATAATTATCTTTTTATAAATTTTTTAAAATCTAATCTAAGAAAATCTATTAAGTGTAACTTACCGGTAGTAGAAATATCCGGATTACAACCAAAGTAAAGTAAATCAAATAATAAGATGTTTTATAATTTAACAATAAGAAATTAATTTGGTCCTCTCCTATTAAATAATAATAGTACACCTTATTTTTTGTAAAAAACAACAGATTGATATTCTAAAAATAAGATTTATTTTTTTCATTATATGAAGGATTTAGAACTGCAGAGAAAAAGTTTTCCAAATGAACCTGGGATTTATCTTTTCAAGGATATAAAGGGTTCTATTATTTATATTGGGAAAGCACTGAATTTGAAAAAACGCGTGAATCAATATTTTCTAAAAACTAGTTATAGTGACCCTTTTTATGGAGAAAAAATTATAGAATTAGTTAGTAAAATTCATTCTGCTGAATATATTGTCACAGAAAATGAAAAGGAAGCGCTTATTTTAGAAAATATTCAGATTAAAAAGCATTTACCTCGATATAATGTGGTTATGAGAGATTCTAAGTCATATCCTTGGGTTTTTATTTTTTACTCTGAGGATTTTCCACGAATCCGAGTTCTTCGAAATCCTCATAAATACTCTCAGAAGAATGTATTTTTAGGACCTTATACTGATAAAAAAGAGATTATTAGAATATTAAAAGATTTAAGAAAAATATTTCCTTATTGTTCATGTAAAAAACCAGTTAGAAAGAGAAAACGACCTTGTTTATATTACCAATTGAAACTTTGTCCGGGTCCTTGCTTCTCTGATATAACTAAAGAAGAATATCAAGACAATATTAAGAAAATTGAGTTGTTTTTAAAAGGAGAGACGAGTCTACTAAAAGATCAAATCGGAAAAAAAATGGAAAAAGCTGCTGTAGAACAAAACTATGAATCAGCAGCCTTATGGAGAGATAAACTTGAGGATATTGAACACGCGACAGATCAACAACATGTGTTTATGGATTATGAAGCCAATAAGGATATAATTGGGAATTATGCAGAGGATAACTTTATTGCGTTGGTTGTTATCCATATTCGAGAAGGAAGAATAATTAATAGATACTCTTTTAACTTCGATTTAAGAGAAAAGGTAGTTCATAAGGCTGAACTCTTCTCTTCTATTTTAGAACAATACTATCAAGATTTTAAAACAAAATTACCAGATGCGATAATTATAACTGAAGTAAATGAGAAATTGGGGATTTTAATTAATTATTTAAAAGATTTAAATCCAGAAATACAAATTAGAGTTCCTAAAGGTGATTATGAAATCAGTTTAATTCGAATCGCAAATAAAAATGCGAAGGTTATAGTTCAACAACAAGCTCTAATGGAGCAGATTAGGATGGATGAAGGAGACTTCAGGGAAGTTGTTCTAAAAGAAGCAAAAGAAATATTGAACCTACCCAAAGAACCCAGAATTATTGAAGGGTTTGATATTTCGAATATCGAGGGAAAAGACGCAACGGGCTCAATGGTCTATTTTTTAGAAGCCAAACCGCATAATAAATTTTATAGACATTTTAAAATTAAATCCAAATCAACTCCTGATGATGTAGCGATGATGAAAGAAGTAATAAAAAGAAGATATGAATATATTATAAAGAGAGATTTGGAACTTCCTGATTTAATCGTAGTTGATGGTGGAAAGGGTCAGCTAAATGCAGGAATTTCTGTCTTACAAGAATTAGGGCTTGAAATACCTATTATCGGTTTAGCTAAAAAATATGAAGAAATATATCTTCCTAATCGAAAAGAACCAATCACACTCCCAAAAAATTCACATCTCTTAAAATTGCTTCAAAGAATTAGAAATGAGGCTCATCGCTTTGCTGTTAGACTTCATAAGAAGCAGAGAAAGAAGCGAATGATTGGTTCATTGTTAGATGATATTGAAGGAGTAGGGCCAATTTCAAGAAACAAATTACTTAATCATTTTGGGAGTATAGATAACATAAAGAAAGCGTCTTTAAGTGAAATTTCACAAGTAGTTGGAAAAAAATTAGCAAGTGTAATTTTAAAGGAATTAGATAAGTAGGTAAATATTTAAGATTGATATCTAAACCTCAACTTTAGGGTTTTTAATTAAATAGAATAGAGCTTAAAAAAAAATTATTTAGTTATATATTCATTATCGCGTCTTTTTTCACAATATGATTTACTGTCATTTTTATCCTACCTGAAATATTTTATACCTTTTTAGCATTAGTTAAGAAGATTTAAAAGGGCTTTATTTGCTTCAAGCTTTCTTAAGTAGTCTTGCTTTTCTTCACGGTATCTCAAATTATATAGTTCATGTAATCTAAGGTCACGTAATCTATAATTTTGTTTTCGCAACTTTACTTGTTTCTTGTGTAGTTTGTATCCTTTTTCTTTGACTACTTTTTCATTCTTTTCTACATTTGCTCTTTCTAGCCAAACCTCTTCTTCTACTTCTGCTAATTCCTTTAGTCCTAACAAAATTTTCACCTCATTTTTTAAATTTTTTATTTTTTTTATTTTTTTTATTTAAACTTTTTTTTAAAGATAAAACATATTTATTTATCCTAACTTGAAGTCGAACCGTACAGGGGAGTCTTACTGATAAAAGTAATAGGAGCAATAGGAATTTAGAAAACGAATCTAAATTTTTATGCAAGCAGTGTGGAAAGTGTAAAGAGTTAGTTATAGTATTTGTTGATATTCGTGTACTGTATAGGATAAAGTATTAATAGTATATACCTAGAAAAGTATATACATTAATGTCATGGCCTTTGAATGACATATAAACGGAGCACTGATTAGTGTATCTCCACCGACCAATCCAATCCGTTTATGATCTTTAGTTACCATGATAGATTCAACAAATATGTTTAAAGAATATATATCATAGATTAATATTTAAATCTTATGCAAGGTGTAGATTTTGTAGGACAAATGGGAAATGAATGGGCAAATATTAATAATTTGCTTTTAAAGAACTATTAAAAATTGGATTCTGGTGATGGTGAATTTAAAATAGCAGGTGTGGAATTAAAATATATTATTATAAGAGATTTGCTATTAGCTTTATTAATAACTTTTTTAATAGGTTTTTTATTAATTTAAGTTTAGTCTATCACTTGATTTCTCTCGATCTTATATTTTACAAATGTTAAAGCTCCTCTTAACCCTATCTCATCTTGAAATTTTGTTAATTTTATTTTGGGGGGGTGATTTATAGTATACTTAATAGGATCCTTTTCGAATTGTTTAGTTAACTCAGGGATAATCAAATCTTTATCATTCATCATTGCACCCCCTAAGTATATGGATGAACTATCAAAATAAGTGTTTACTAAACCTATACCTACTTTTGTATAAAAATTACAATCATTAACAATTTTACAAGATAACTCATCACCCATCCTAGCAGCTTGGAAGATTTCCTTGGCCGTAATTTTAGATATGTCATTTCTTACAATTTCTAACAATATATCAGCATTAAGCTTTCCTTCCTTTATTCCATTTAAAGATCTTAATTTTACTCCCGTTCCAGAACTGTATGCTTCCCAGCACCCAAAAGCCCCACAATTACATTTAACTTTACTTTTGGGATTAACTAATCCATGTCCAATTTCGGCAGCATTACCCTCTTTTCCTGATAGTAAATGTCCATTACAAATAACACCTCCTCCAATTCCAGTTGACATTGTAATATATACTATATTGTCTTTTTCACTCTCATCTGCTTCAAAATAATGAACGCCTAAAACAGCTCCGCTACCATCATTAATAAAATATATAGGAATTTCTGGAAATTCATTTTCTATTGGCTCTCTTAATGGGATGGTGCGAAATCCTAAATTTGCATTGTTGAACACGATTCCAGAGTCCGTGTTTAAAGGACCCGCAGAAGCTATGCCAATAGCTAACAATTCATCCTTCCCAATTTGATTTTCTTTCAATAATTTTAAAAGTATGTTACTTATTGAGCTACTGATTGAAAATTTATTCTCTTTTAAGGTTCTTGTTGATTTTTTCCTAAAATTGACTTCATTCAAATCAATTGTACATATTGCAACCCGAATCCAAGTACCGCCGATGTCAACACCGGCGATATATCTTTCCCCTATTTTTTTCACCCCAGATGATTTACAATTATCTGATTAAATAATCTTAAGCAATAATAGTTTTTCATTAGATAAATATTAAAATATAGTAAAAGAATTAGTAGTTGATATCTGATTCAGTAAAGTTTGATTTTAATTCTCTTATCTTGAATTATATCTTCAAGGTATTTGACAATTTCTCTTTTTCTTGTATCATCAATGGTATATACATAATATTCAGCAGGAATCCTAGCGGTTGTATATATTTGTACTAAATCAGGTTGTATCTTTTTCAATGCTTGTGCAAATTTATCTAAGTTTGATTTATTATTATTTGAGATAATATCCTTGTTATATGAATTGTAAAATAAACTTTGAATAACTAATTTATGTTCTATTGGCTTTTCTTCTCTAAGATTCACTAATGATTCTATTATTGTTTCAATATTTGATGATTTTTCGTGTGGTCGATTAGATGTTTTGAAATCTTTGTCAGTAGCTACATCTAATTTAGCTAAAATATACTCAAATTGTTTAACTCTTTCTCTAATCTCTTTAAAGCGGAGAGTGCTGGAATTTGTAAAGAGGGTAAGTATTGGTTTTTTTCCGGTCCACTCTAATTTCTCTCTCACCTCGACAGCTATTTTTAGAAAATCCAACAAAGAATCATTCAAAGTCGGTTCTCCGTTATAACCAAAGGTAATAGACTCTAAATGAGGGACTTGTATCAATATTGAAATTAATTCCTTTCGAAATCTAGTAGTAGGGGGTAAATTTATTCTATAATCTGGGGAAACTAAATTATTTTTATCAGTACTGCCTATCTCGCAATAAACACAGTTGAATGTACATAATTTATAATTTGGTAGAACGTTAATACCTAGTGAAAGACCCAATCTTCTTGATTGAAAAGGACCATACGTATACTGACGCATCTTTAATGGATTTGTAATTAAGTAATATGTCTAAAATTTAAATAAATTCTATCATGTGTTAAAATTTTTTTATAGTTAAGTATTTAGGCCTGCTATCAACTTTTAATGGTACTCTTGGTAAAATCAAGATAATTAACAATACAATAATTAGAAAAATAAATACTAATTCTATCACACTGATCAAACCTGAAACGAGTGACATTATAAAAACTCTACTTCCAACTTAGTCTGTAAGGCTATAATTTTTATTCCCAATTTTGGAAATTAAGATTCTAAATTTGGGAAGTTTTATATAGATGTTATATTAATTTTTAATTAAGAAAAAAAATTTAATATAAATTAAAAACGGATTGATAACAAAAATGACTGAAGAAACAGAAATTAAATTACGAAATAGTGGATATATGGGATTAACCTCTATCATTTTAGGTGCGGGAGGAGTCTTTCTTTCCTATTTATTTATCTTTCTCCATTTAGGAAATATTTTGGCTGCTGAAACCGCCGCCGCCCGAGAGTGCAGACTTGTAGCTCCCTTTTTCATACCGGCTTTTGCGTGTATCGGTATTCTGGGAGGAATATTATGGTTAACAGCGGGTGTGGGCTTTTTCCAGAAAAAGGAGTGGGCTTATTCCGTCGGTGTAATCGCCGTAGTTATAACCCTTTTTGCCAGCTTTTGGCCAAATATTCCTGCTATGGAAAGTAAAGCAGCGGCACCCGGTCCTTGGTTTCTGATTTTTTTCCCTAATTTATTGGTCTACTTCTATCTAATAATAAAGATAGGGAAAGAATCTGGGAAGAAAGCATTGATTGGTTTGGTCTTTGGTATGGCATTCATTCTGAATTTCATAAACGGTATTGCGGCAACTACCAGAATGTCAAATAGATTACCACCTCTTTTACCTGATTACAGTGAAGCCATGATGTATATGCTCACTATGCCTACGAATATGATTGCATCCTTTCTTTTTGGATTTGCCACAATAGGGTTTTTCCTTGCCAAAAAGAAAAATTTAGTGCGAATTACTGGATTGGCTGGGGTATTCTTGGCAATTTCGGCAGGCTTTCCTTTAGCCTTATATTCCATGTTTTTTGGAGGGGATGGTCCCAATTTCTCCATGTTCATCCTGGGTCCAGTTGTTAGCCTTTTTGCAGGGCTGATTTTCCTGTCTTCCAAAAGCTGGGAAAATTTAGTAGGATCTCGGAAGGAAACGAAATTAGTTTTGTAATTGGAGTCATAAACTCTACAAGAAGTTATTATCTCTTTTTTTTTATTATTTTTAGTTGAGGAAAATCCTCATAAAAATTAAGTTTTAAAATAATGACTATTAATAGTTTATCAGAGAAAAGAATCTAATTAATATGACAGATAAAAATGAAAACACATCACAAATAGAAGGAATCTCAATTAGAAACATTGGAAATCTTTCTATAGTTGAGTTATTAGTACTCCAAAAGTTACTGCGTTATGGAAGACCAGTAGTGAGACATATTCTGTTTAATGAAGTTTCTCGATTTCTACTTAGTGAGCAAAGTAATGTGGTTGATTCGGTAAATTTTAAGGAATTATCCGATGGGGCTCAGAAATTTCATAAATTTTTAAAAAGCAAGAAAAAATTTTCAAGTTCTAGTTTTTACTATAGTTTGGATAATTTAGAGGGAAAGGGACTAGTTAAATTTAATAAAGACAAAAATAACAAAGTAGAATCAGTTGAAGCTACTAAATATACGGAATTATTGAATAGTACTATACTTAAACACATCATTAAATTTGGAATACTAGTACCTGAACAAGATAGGTTTTTAACTGAAACGATAAAAGAAGCAATTAATTTAATAGAAAATAAAAAATTTGGTACTATGCTCTATATTTGGTTTAGAGAATTCCTAGGTATCGAATTTTTGAACACATTTTCGACAATGACCGAAAATTTGTTTATACTCTCTAAAGAAAAAACTTTTGAAAACACTATGAAATTTGGGTTGAATAATACTCAATATACCACTTTATTCAATAACACAATCAGAGAGCCAGACAATTTCTTTGATGCTGTGATTATTCCTTATCATATTAAAGATGATAGTTTACTCGGGGTGACCAAACAACAAATTCTCAAAGAAGCATTTAGAATTACTAAAAGTAGCGGAGTAGTGATTATTCATGGTTTTCTCCCCATTCCTAAAATTAACCATGGAATTTTAAATATTTTTATTAAATGGGTCGATGATATTTACAAAGGATTAGTGTTTTATACTGAAGAAGAATTCAAAAATGAATTACTTAATGCTGGGGCAAATAAAACGGAAATTTTTGTACATCAAGGTCATCTGTTTGGAGTTGGGAGGATATAATCTCTAAATTAAATCATCATCGCTTTATTGACTTTTTTTCAAGGAACTAATAAAATTTTCTATAGCTCTATTTACTTGTACAGGTTTTTCGATCATAACCATATGTCCCGCGTTTTCAATGATTATTAGTTCTGACTTTTCTATTTTATCATGAAAGAATTGCGAATATTTTACAGGTGTCGATTTATCGAACTTTCCGCATAATATTAGGCACGGTATTTTTATTGTGCTGGTTTTTTGTATTGTATCAAACTCATCACAAATTCTAAAATCATTATATGTCACTTCAGAAGGTATATTTGAAGTTTCATCTATACATTTATTAATAACTTCTATTGGCGTTTTACTATGAAAAGCACCGGCTTTTATAGATTTCAAATACTCCGTATAATCAGTTTTCACATCATTAAGAATAGATGGTTGTACCCGCAATCTTCCTCCTGTTCCAATTAAAATTAAAGCAGAAACGTCATTAGAGTATTTAAAGTAAAAGTCTTGAATAACTGCTCCTCCTAATGAATGACCTGCTAAAATTACTCGTTCAGCTTTAAGATAACTTATAAATGATTTAAGGACATCAGTATATAAATTTAACGAGAGTTCTTCAAAGTCATCAGAATTACTATGAGAAGGTAAATCAAGAGCATAAATATTATAATCTATTTTCAAATTTAACTGATCTTTCCAGATATTTGAATTTCCGCCTGCTCCATGTATGAAAATTAATGATTGGTTAGATTTATTATCTCTTGCTTGATAAAATAATTTCTTTTTAGAATATGTGAAATATGGAATAAATAGGCACCAAATTATTTTGTTAGTATTGAATATAAAGATTTTTAGTAAATTTACTTGCTTGCATTAACTTCGCGATGTTGCATTTCTAAAAGACGTTTATATTTTCCATTCAGAGCTATTAATGCTTCATGATCTCCTTGTTCTATTATTCCTTTATTGTCTTCACTTAAAACTACGATCACATCTGCATTTTTAATTGTAGATAGACGATGTGCTATGATTACCGTTGTTCTTCCTTTTCGAGCCTTGTTTAAAGCGTCCTGAATTAAAGTTTCCGTATATGGATCCACCGATGATGTTGCTTCATCCAGTATTAAAATCTTTGGGTTAATTATTAATGCTCTAGCGAAAGCAATTAATTGTCGTTGCCCTATTGAAATATTACTCCCATTTTCTTTTAACTTAGTCTCATATTTTTTATGAAGTGTTTCGACGAAATTATGTAGCCCTAAAAGTTTTGAAACTTCAAACATTCTTTGCTCATCTTCAGGTGTTGGGGCTTCGAAGGCATATAAAAGATTTTCTCTGATCGTGCCAGTAAAAAGAAACGCGTCCTGAGGAACTAATCCTATTTCATCTCTTAAATCCTTTTTCCGAACATTCCGTATATCAATATCGTCAACTAAAATCTTTCCATTATTAATATCATAAAATCGTCCAATTAATTTAATTAAAGTTGTTTTACCCGCTCCAGTTTCACCGACAATTGCAATGGTTATCCCTGCTGAGATTTTTAAATCTAGATCTTTCAAAATATAACCAGTCGATTCTTCATGTTGTATGATTCGTTTTTGTTCTACTATTGCTTCTTTCACAATATTTGGGAATTGATCATATATTTCGGGAGATATAGGCATCCTTGCAAGCATAGTTATCATTGATGTTGGAGACATTTGTGGCATCCCTCCACCCATCATCCCTCCACCTTCACCTCCCATTCCACTACCCCCTGTTTGAATTTTCGAGCTAGATTTTAAAGATCTTTCCAAGAATTTTACCATCATCAATAGAGCTTCTGGAGGCATCATGCTTTGAAACGGCATTTCTTTGCTTTGAGTTTCTTTTTCTTGATCAGTTTTTATTATGAATGATGTTTTATAATCCGGATGATTTTTTGCCATATTCGTCCCTGGAACGGCAATTTGATCTTCGGCTAAGATCTGATCGATCTTCTCTGGGACATCAGTTGGATTTGTTCCCATTAAGTTCATCATTAAATTACGCATAACATTTGGAGGCATGTGCATCATATTCTTCATTATAAATGAAGAGTATGGCTCTGGAAACGATTTAATTGTCTCAATCGCTTTTTTAAACATCGGGTTTTGCATCATTCCTGCTGGAGGTCCCCCTGTCATTCCCATTGGATGATCCCCCGTCATATTGGCATGTGGATTAAACTTTTCTTCTACTACTTTACTCCCATTGCCGTTAAGAACATAACCAAAACTTACGTTATCGAACTCAATGTTTCCTTCAACTGAAGTAAATAATTTTGGATCTTCATCATCTGGGATTTCAACTTTTTCTGCCAATAATGAATATATTCTATCAGTTGCTGCTAAAGCAGCTTCGATTATTTGTTGTATTTGCATTAACATCATGAAAGGTTTGAAAAATTGTCCTAAAATGCTCATATAGGCAGTAAGTACTCCAACAGAAACTGCTATACCAAAAATGGACACTCCCCCTATCATTGTAAGTCCCCCAGCTAATAATATTCCCACAGTAAGAGTAGTAGTGATAAACATAATTAAGGGAAATATCGTTGCCATATATTTACGTATTCTAAGCGATGCAGTATAATTAGCTTTATTTGCTTTGTCAAATTCTGAAGCTGCCCGAGTTTCTTGACCGTAAGCTTGAACTACTTTTGCACCTGCAATATTTTCTTGTATTGATGATGTCACTTTCCCTATTGACTTTCTTGAAGCTTTAAATAGGCCCATTGCTACTTTTTTAAAATAATGAGATATTGAAAGATATATTGGAAAAACTACCATACTTATAAGTGCTAAAAATGGATTTAAAATGAACATGATTACAATAGTCAAAGCTAATGATACTATACTAGTTATAATTTGAACAAATTGACCACCTACTAATTGATTAAGCTGAGTTACATCATTTGTCATTATTGACATTATATCCCCTGAGGGTCTTTGATCAAAATAATTTAATGACATATCTTGTAGTTTCAAGAAAAGATCATTCCTAATATCATAGGTTACTTTTTGAGATATTTTTCCCATTCCGTATTGAGCTATATAACTTGTGACTGCCATTAATAATAAAATTGACAATAAAAACACGCTCACGTTGATTACATAAGAGGAATTACTATTGATAATTCCAACGTCTATTATAGTAGCGGATAATAAAGGAGTAATCGATTGAATAACAGTTCCTAGCAACAACAAAATTAGGAATACTACAAATTTACCTTTAAAAGGTTTTATGAATGATAATAACCATCCCCATAATTCCTTTCTAGGATTGTCTAATTTTACGTTTTCATCAGGCATCATAAACTTATGACCGAATCCTACAGTAGGCTTAATAATTTCTTTCTCTTCTTCTTCTTCCTCTTCAATTTCTTGATCCTTTGACAATTTTATTCCCCTCTAATTACTATATTCTTTAGTTTTTACTTTTGTTTTTTGTTTTTGGAAAAGAGTCTCATAAATCTGCGAATATAAAACATTTTGATTAATCAATTCATCATGAGTTCCAAATCCAACCACCCTACCCCTATCTAAAATCAATATTGAATCTGCATCCCTAATAGTGGATATTCTTTGAGTTATGATTATTGTAGTTGTATCTTTCATTATTTCAACCAATGCGTTCTGAATTTTATATTCCGTTTCAACGTCAACTGAACTTGTAGAATCATCGAAAATTAGGATCTTAGGTTTAATAATGAGTGCTCTAGCTATGGTTAATCGTTGCTTTTGCCCACCTGATAATCTTGTACCTCTTTCCCCAACCAAGCTCTTGTAACCTTTTGGTAAGGAAATTATGAACTCATGTAAATTTGCTATTTTGGCAGCTTGAATAATCTCTTCTTCTGTAGCATTTTCCTTCCCATAAGCAATATTTTCACCGATTGATTTATCAAAAAGAAAAGTTTCTTGAGAGACAATTCCAATGTTGCTGCGTAAATCTTTTATAATATATTTCTGTATTTCTTTATTATCAATTTTAATAATTCCTTCATTAACATCATAGAAACGTGGAATCAAGCTAATTATAGTTGATTTACCTGATCCTGTCGTCCCTAAGATCGCAAGCTTTTTTCCTGCTTGTACATTAAAAGACACATTTTTCAAGATTCTACGATCAGGAGTGTATCCAAAGGAAACGTTTTCAAATTCAATATCTCCCTTAATAGTATCCCCTCGAACGGCATCAGGTAAATCTTGTACATCAGGAGTTGAATCTAGAACCTCTTTTACGCGTATTAGAGCAGCATCAGCTTGAATATACATCAGCATTATTTGCCCAAGCATCATTAAAGGAAAACTAATAGCTATAACATATGATTGTAAGGTTATCAAGGATTCTAATGTCATAATTCCATTAATTACGTTAAGACCTCCGAAAAATAAAGTAATGGTCGACATAAACCCGGTTACTATTATTATGACTGGAATGAAAAGGGAATTAAATTTTACTGATTTCACGCTTGCATTATAAAATCTCTCGTTGTTTTCCATGAATTTTTGCTGTTCCTTTTTTTGAGTACTAAACATGCGTACAACCTGAGCACCGATTATATTCTCCCTGATTGTACTAGTTAAGTCTCCAAAACTTTCTCTGGTTTCTAAAAAGATTGGTCTAAGTTTCTTCGCTATATAAAAAGAAAATCCGAGAGAAGAAAAAATGACGATAATTAATACAATTGTCATTTCAGGACTAAAAAATAAAAAACCTATTATCACCCCCCCTATTTGAAGAAATGATTGCAAAGTTAATGTTAATCCCATACTGAATATCATTTGAGTTTCTTCAATATCACTCGTAGCTCGTGAGATTAATTGTCCCGTTTCAGTTTTATCAAAGTAAGAGAATGATTGACGGTAAATAGCATTACTAATATCTGATCTTAAAAAGTAAACCGCTTTCGCGGATACTTCAGCTCCTCGTAATCTAGCAGCTCTATTAAGTACGTATCTTAAAAAGGCAAAAAACAAAATGAGTCCGAAGTAACTTAACAATTCAATTACATTAGCTGCAACTGTTCGATTAGGATTAAGGCTGCCTACCATTCTCCCAATAAATATTGGGGTGATAATATAGAAAATAGTAGAAATTATCATCCATGAAAGTTGTAGTATAAAATCTCTTCTAGATCTTAACCAATAACTCATTATCATTCCAAATGAACCCATATCGCTAACTCATCTCTATTTGTAAACCAATTGTTTTTTCAATTTTTTTCTTTTCTTTCTGAACTTTTTCTAAAATACTTAAAATATCTGATTCCATTCCAGATAATACGGATAATTTTTCTTCAACTGGAATATCTTGACTTAGAATATAATCAACAGGATTTGACCACACTTGAAAAGTAGCTTCATTAAGAAATTTTTCATAATCCAAATCAGAATTACTTTCTGGAAACCTAAGTTTAATGAATTCAAATATTTTCCCGATTTTAAATCGTAATTCTGATAATTTTTCTTCCCCTCTCTCTGAGAGAAAGTATAAATGCTTTGGTCTCCCACACTCATTACTTAAGGTTTCTTTTTTCATATCTAAGAATCCCTCATTTTCTAAATTTTTCATTGTTCGGTATATTTTGGAGTGTGGAATGTTTCCATATTTCTTTAAATCATAATAAGTAAGTCCATTTTGAAAATTTTTTACTGTATTGAATATAAATATTAATCTGAAATCATCAAAAAACTCTTGAAAGAATTTGAATTCTTTGGGCCACATATTATATTTATACCTTTTGGTATAATTTTATTCAAAATGAAATATAATATTTAACTGAATACAGCATTCTTAATAATTTTTTTCAAATTGAAACATTGAAAAATATGTCAATAAATTTAGTTTCATTAAAAAAAAAATTATATTCCACATTCATAGATCAACAATAAAATAAAAAAATATTAATAAAGATTATTAACGAATAAAATTATCGTGAACTTTAGTTCTGTTTATTCTGAAATAAAACAATTCTTATCGGTCTCCGATGAAGTTTTCGATTTAGAAAACCGCATTAACTACTCTTTTAACAATGAACCAGATGAGAATAAATTAGAAATAGTGGGTGATATCTTAAACTTCATCAATAAATTTGCCATGTTTCAAGACATTAAACCATTCATGGGTTCACTATATAAATGTATAACTCACACACTTGAAATAAAACCTGATTCTATTTATGATTTCGAAGAATTGCTAACCAAAAATGCCATTATGCACTTTATTCAGGAATATGTTAATTATTCAAATATAACCCAGAAAGATCGGGTGTTAGGATTCTTAGCAGATTCACTGGAAAAACTTGAAACTCAACCACTAATTACAAATTTAGGTCTATTAATTAAACCTATGTACAAAGATCAAGATTATCTAAATAGATTAAACCACATTGAAGAAATTGAAGTTTCATATGAAGTTTCAAATGACTCTGAAATACAAATCAAAACTGAAATAGATTCTTGGCTTAAAGGGCAAGATATCAACTTAGAAGATCAAGAAGAATTTAAGAGAAGGTTATTAGTAGAGCTAGATCGCTTAATTTTAAAGTATAACATCTCAAAAACTTCAGAAGAATCTAAGAAACTAAATTTGGAAGCTTTAGAAATGTTTAATCTGAAATTAACAATGCTAAGCTTAATGGATCAGATTTCTGATGAATCAGTTGAACCCCTTCCTATTAAATAATGATAATCAGATTGTATAATCTAGACTCAATAGATTTTTTTATAAAGAAATAAAACTATTCTATTCTTAAATCTAAAAAGAAATAAATACCAATTTTACTATTATTTAAGAAATGGTTTTTTGACTTTAAGGAAGTGAAAATAATGGATGAAAATGAAAAACCTCCAACAAAAGAAGATATAGATGAACAAAAAAAACTAGTTGATGATTTATATAAAAAAGAAAAGGAAGAAAGAGAAACTTATTTAAAAAGCATTGAAGATGAAAGAAAAAAGTCTTTTGAAGAGGGTAAAACTCACATTTCGGGTTTAATTGATGAAAAAGCGTTCATGATTGATCGCCAAAAAGAATCTATTGCTCAATTGAAAGAATTAAAACCTGATATTGAAGGATTGGCAGAAAAAATAGAACCTTCCATTGAAGAGAAAGCATTTTTTGTTGATCGTCAGAAAGAGAGTTTTTCTAAACTAAAAGAATTAAAGCCAGATATCACTGGAGCGGCGGAAAAGATTGAGGATTCAATAGGTGAGAAAGCATTTCGAATTGAAAAACAACGGGAATTAGATGAACAGCGGGCTAAAACCCATCCAGATTTGAAAGATGCCGGAGAGAAAATTGAAAGCTCTATTGGTGAGAAGGCATTTCGCATTGAAAAACAACGGGAATTAGATGAACAACGGGCTAAAACTCATCCAGATTTGAAGGATGCAGGAGAGAAAATTGAAAGCTCTATTGGTGAGAAGGCATTTCGCATTGAAAAACAACGGGAATTAGATGAACAACGGGCTAAAACTCATCCAGATTTGAAGGATGCAGGAGAGAAAATTGAGAGTTCAATTGGAGAGAAGGCTTTTCGTATTGAAAAGCAACGGGAATTAGATGAACAACGAGTTAAAACTCATCCAGATCTGAAGGATGCTGGAGAAAAAATTGAGAGTTCTATTGGAGAGAAAGCTTTTCGTATTGAAAAACAACGGGAATTAGATGAGCAACGTAGCGGGATCCACCCTGATCTTAAAGATCTAGGAGAAAAAATAGAAAGTTCAATTGGGGAGAAAGCATACCGATTTGAGAAACGACGTGAAACTGATGAAAAGCTTGCTAAAACTCATCCAGATTTAAATGATGCTGGAGAGAAAATTGAAAGTTCTATTGGTGAGAAAGCTTTTCGCATTGAAAAACAACGTGAATTAGATGAACAACGTGCCGGGATTCATCCCGATCTTAAAGGTGTTGGGGAAAAAATAGAGAGTTCAATTGGGGAGAAAGCCTTTCGAATCGAAAAGCAACGTGATAAAGATGAACAACGCACGGGGATTCATCCAGATCTTAAAAGTGCAGGGGATCAAATTCTCGGAACTGTCGAGAAACAAGCTATGCAAATTGAAGAACAAAAGGAGATTGATGATCACCGGATTGAAATAAAAACGGAAGCAAAAAATATCGTAGAAAAATTTGAATCTGATGTTGATAAGCTTAAAAAAGATGAATAGGAAATCTTGGTAATAAACTTAAAGCTTAAATTCTTGAATTGAATTTAAAACCAGCATTCAAATTGAATGTTTTAAGCCTCTTTTTATAATCAGCAATTACAGGAGCAATAGCACCATTAAAGTTGTTAATATGCCTCTTAAAGCGCAAATAAAAATCTTCTAATATTTCCCTAACAATCCCTCGCTCTATTTGAATGTCATTTTTTTTTGTTACCGCTATAACCAGTAACTTCCCCTCTCTTTCATACAATATTCTTGTGTTGTTGAAGTTGATTTCTTGGAGCTCGTCATTTCCTCCTTCCTTTAATTCATTAATAAAAAGATTGATGGCGTTTAGAAAGCTACAGATTAGATCGTCCCTTAAAAAACTCAAGTTATTAGTAAATCTATTACTTACAAGGCAGGACCCCGATTCGTAATCTAAAAAATAGATCGCATGAAAAAGACTTTCTTGAGAATTTATTTTTTTCAAATTAAATCCAGAATTACCTTGAGTATTATTATAGAAAGACATTTTATGATAGGGAAACAAAAATATTCAATTTACAGCATTTTCGCATTAGAATATATCAAATAACTAAAAACTACCTTGAATATAAAATGCAAATAATATCTTAGTATTACATTTAGAATCTGAAAAAAATAATAAATAATAAAAATTTATATAGTCTCACTGAACTATTACCATTAATTACCCTTAAGTTTTTGATTATTATGGAAACTGACAATGGAGCTCAAAAAAATAAAATTTCTGTGGGACAAATTATAACTGGCAATGATTTAGATAATAATCCTATCTTTCCTTCTGAAATAAGAGAGGCAATTTTAGATTCTCCTTATTATTTGCTTATCTTCATTTCAAGAGAAGATGTCGTTAAAATTAGTTGTTTTCCTACGAAGAATAAAAACATAAAAAAAATTCTGATAAAATTAAAGGAATTTTCCCCTGATCTTGTTAAAGGGATATCTAATGTTTTAAATGAATTGAATCTAAGTAAAGCAATTTTACATACAACAGGTTTATGTTACGAAATGGAGAAGTGTTTCTATGAAACGTACTTAATAGGGGATATCATTGACTCTGGAGAATTAACGATTGATGACATTCAAGAAAAATTTATGGCTGTAGCAAACGTCATAAGTGTTAATATCGAAGCAGTACCCTCATTATCATAATCTTATTGCTTCTTTAATAAAAATTTTATTTTTTACTAAAAATATAGATATTATTATAAATCTCCAAAATATTACTTTGTGGTTTTATGAATAGCAAGAAAATTCCTCCAGCCCCCGTACTCCCTCCATCTTTTAAAGTAAATGAGAATTTTTGTCTACTTCATCGAGGAGATATAGAAGGTGAAATCTATACTTGCCCAGGGTGTGAAACAAATTATTGTTTGAAATGTGCCCAAAAAGCAAATGTAGAAGTAAAACTATGTGTAAAATGTAAAAAATTGATTATCGTGTAAGAGTAATTAACTCCTCTTTTTCTATTACTGTACTCGTTTAATTGCCGAAATTGATCTCCAACCCATCCAAAATATTAGAAGGATTATCACAAAGATAAAAAGAGCAGTTGCGAATGTATAACCTCCAATAAATAAATCACCGTATGGTGGTTTTAGGAATGCAAATGGGATACCAGCAACCGCAAAACCGCCCATATAACCATAACCCCAGTATCTGTCTTTTAATCCAATAATCACACCAGGGATAATAGTAGTAAATATTACTGTTAAATATGACCAAATCTGCATAGGGTAAATGATGATTATACCAAATATTATTAATCCATTAAGGATGCCTAACATATTAATCCATGATACAATAAATCCTACAACAATCCAAATAACCGTTCTTACTCCAAATTTAAATTCTGGTTCGGGTTTTCCTACAGTTTGCTCCTTTTTACTGTTTGACATGAGGTACTTAGGCTTTTTATTTTTGAATAATTGAAATAAATAATTATATAATTTTAAAACTGAAATAATTAATTATTTTATTTTTTTGGTTATTATACAGGTTTGTCTTACAAAAAAAAATTTAAAATCATGGTTCTTCTATTAGCTCTCTTTTTTTACAACAAATCATTATTTAAATTTGTTAGATATACTTAGCTAGATTGAATTTATATGCCTAATTTCATATATAATCTTTAGGATGAAAATTTAATACTACAATTTAAAATGTGTCAAGTATGAATTAAATAAGATCCTTCAAAAAAACATGCCTCCTGCCTACACCCTGGATTTTTGTCTTTTGGTAGTGTACTCGTTACACTCTGATTTCGCCCTCCTCCCCCTATTGTATTTTTGACGCATATTTGCGTCCGTTGGCAGGAGGCTCTCTTTTATTTATTAAAACTAGAAAATTTTAATAGTGGAGAATTTCCCCTCAATTTAAATCCTATACCTATTCTCTCTTTAGGAAGCAGAGATTTACCATCTTAGATAATTTTAATTGACCATAACTTATACCTCAATAGCTAAAAAGTAAAAATCTTATACCAGTAAAAGAAGAACATCGAAAAAGGAAATCAGATTTACAAATTTATTAAAAATTTAAGGCTTTTTTAATAATACCGAACCTAATATTACAAAGTATAAAATATTTAAATCATTTCAATGTTTATTAAAATACTAATTTAATTAAAAAATACTTAATTTAACTAAAATATAAAACGTGTATTGAATCTTATGACCGAAGGAATTAACCAAACTTCGAAAAAGGATGTAGAAATCATCCGAACAACAATCAGTATCTGTCCTGAATGTGTGAAACATGTCGATGCTGAGATTTATGTAGACCCTGAAACGAATTGGGTTATGATGCGAAAGACTTGTAAGGATCATGGAGAATTTAAAGATAAACTATCAATTAATGCTGAAGAATATAAATGGCAGCAGAGTTTTACCAAAGATATTGGCTCAACTGTAAATAACTCTACTAAACCCGAATCTGTCTCCTCGGGAATTAAAGAAGCAAATAAAGGATGCCCATATGACTGTGGCTTATGTTCCAATCATAAAAGTGCTCCAAATATTTGTTTAATAGATATCACAAATCGCTGTAATCTGGCTTGTCCTATTTGTTTTGCCAATGCAAGCGCAAAGGGTTATGTAGTAGAACCTACATTCGACCAATTAGTGCAAATTATGGAACATTTCAGGTCAATGAAGCCTATTCCCGCTGTTATGCTTCAACTCTCAGGAGGTGAACCAAGCATAAGAGATGATCTGCCAGAAATAATTAAGAAGGGGCATGAACTGGGCTTTACGGAAGTCATGGTCACTACCAATGGCGTTAGATTCGGCAAGTCTCCAGAATTTATGAAAAAATGCGTGGATGCTGGCATGGATGCGATATATCTGCAATTTGATGCCACTGACGACCCAGTAGCATGGAAAAAAATTAGAGGCGTGAATCTATGGCCTCTTAAAAAGAAAGTCATTGAAAATGCTCGAAAAATTAAATTTTATGGTATCATGTTGGTTCCTGTAATTGCTAAAGGAGTCAACGACCACGAAATTGGAAACATCTTGAATTTTGCCAAAGATAATTGTGATGTTGTTTCAGGTGTTATCTTCCAACCAGTTTCACTAACGGGTCGAATCAGCTTCGAAGAGCTAATGGATATAAGATATACGACTTCCGATTTGAAAGACGCGATTAACAAATATACCAATGGCTCCATTACCAAGTTTTACCCTATTGCGTTCTCAGCGAAGTTTACAAAGCTGCTAGCTTGGTTCGACGACATCCCACCCTTCAGTATGACGTCGCACTCAGATTGTGGATTTGCTACTATCTGCGTTATTAATGATAAAGATGAGTGGGAGTCTATCGAAAAATATTTTGACATGGAAGGCTTGGTTAAATGGTCTAACCAAATTTGGGATATGGTTGAAAAACGAGAAGTTCCAAAACCTACTGGATTGTTGAAAGGCATCAACCTAGGTGATTTTGGGCAGATTATTTCCAAAATTGGAAACTTTGTTGATGACATGACCAGTCTGGGATACCGACAAGCGCTCAAAGCGTACTTCCTTGCTGGAGCCGCAAGATATATCAAAAGTCCTGCTAAAATTCTCACAAGTAAAACATATCAAGCATTTGCTCGTTTAGTAATGGCCCCAAACTTAAAATCTGCGGGGAAATTCTTCAACGATCGAAATCTAATGATCTCCTCAATGCACTTCCAAGACTCTTACAATTTTGACCTTGATAGAGTATGCAGGTGCCTCGTCCATTACGGAGTAATCGATCCGGAAGATTCCTCGAAAGTTCGCGAAATTCCATTCTGTGCTATGAACACACTTCATAGACCAATCATAGAGAGACAGCTTGCTATAGCTGGTGAAACAGCGAGAAAGCCAGAAGAAATTCAAGCGGAAATCGAGGAGCTTTTACAAAAAATTGGGGAGTAATCCTTTTATTATCAATCTTTTTTATTTATTCTTAACCTTAAGTTTCCCAACTTCAACTTTGATTCATTAAAGGCTTCTTTATCATATGGACCAAATTCTTTCTCAACCAAGTTAATGTAATCATTAAAACCCTTCGAATCGAATCCAGCAAGGTTGTTAAGGATTGCATCAAGAGAAACAAGATCTCTCCCGAAAGATATAAATCCTAGATCCTCTATAATGCTGTAATTAAGTCCTGAATATATATCACTAAATTTTCCTTTGGAATGGGGAACGGAACGAGTATACAATGCTTCACAGATCCCATAAACATTGAAGAGAGCATGGTAGATCTTATTGATATCAATGATGCTCTTAGACAGCAGTACATCTTTTGTTCCGTGCCACCAAGGCCTTAAAGGATCGGGTATCATTCCAAAAATATTTTTCATCGTGAAAGTAGCATAATGCTTCAGCTTAGCTAAGCTGATAAACATTGATCCACGTAGATCATAAAGTTTCTT
>Ga0114923_10000148_pt1 | contig 54903 bp, 46 predicted proteins | sample SumtaG_FD_89578 | JGI IMG/M metagenome (GOLD analysis project Ga0114923, IMG submission 89578) | Deep subsurface microbial communities from Indian Ocean to uncover new lineages of life (NeLLi) - Sumatra_00157 metaG | ecosystem: Environmental > Aquatic > Marine > Oceanic > Sediment | place: near... | reverse complement strand
TCAACTTCGATATCGAGGAATGTTATATGCAAATCCCCGATCTCAGAGCCATAGAATTGCTCTGAGAGCACTTTATTCTCTGGCTTGATGTCCGACTCACATAGGACCACATTACGGTCTGTGTAAGTCTTACGGGCCTTCTGGAAGGCAAAGAAGTCCGTAAAGTCCAGCCGGGTCAATTTGTTCCCGTATAGATCACTAAATTTGCCATCTTTGTCGGGTACATAGAAGAAATAGGGAGCGTCAAACCTCTTTACAGCCCGCTCCCCCCCGGCATTTCTAGACCAAATTTTAACGAACTTTTTATTGTTTGTTAATATGGATGAGATATACGTCATAGAATGAGCGTTTACTCCACGTCATTGTCATCTGGTAATCCAGCATCACCCAAAATAGTTTCACGAACTAGCTCAAAGACGCTGTTTTCAGATGTCATTTCAACGTACTTTTCATCGTCCATAGCTTTAGCTAGTTTAGCGGCAAGAACGGGTGGCATCCCAAATTCTTCCTTAAGATCATCCTTTATATCTTTGACGCTGGCTCGTCTGTCTTTGACCATCTGCTCTTGTGCAGAGATCTCACAGATTCGGTCTTTTATTCTTTGAATATCTTCTGGTTTGGTAGGTAATTCAAATTCACTTGTGTTACTCATTATTATACTCCATTGTTATTGTTATTGCACTCGTATATACGAGAAGATGAACATTATGTCACGGAAAATAATAAATTGCAAGAAATTTATTCAGTATCAGCAAACCATTCCATATAACCGCCGGGAAAGTTTTCTTGATCATATAGGTATTCTTCTGTAGCTATGATGTTAAAGCGGATTATATTTAAATCTCCAGCCTCTACCGGGCTAATTGCATTTACAAATTGTGGACGACAAGGGTATATAACAGTGGTGCCACGGTTGGCATTGAATCCAAAATCGTGGGTTGGAAATTCTAATTTACCACCCCTTACTTCGAACCTTTCATCAAAGTCTTGTTCTTCATTGAAGTCATTTAGAAAAACAACGACAGAAAAGTCATAATCTTTGACCTTCTGCCACAACATAGATTCACTACGTTTGCTTAAAAGAACGCTGCCTTCACATGTGGCGCTTTGCCCATTGAATCCAGAAGGATACCATTCAAAGATAAATGGTGACAGAGTTTTGGTGGTAAACGTATAATATTTTTCAATCGTTGGCATGAGGGTATTGAATATGGTTGTGATTCTCATCTCTGAAAGACGACTACCCTTATATGTAACTGTTGGTTTGCCCAATTGATCTGAGTTGGGTACAGTATTTTTCAACTTGCCCACAATGTCTTCACACTGTAGCGGTGATAACAAATCTCTTATTATGAGAAAGGGAGACTTATTGGGCATAGAAACTCCAAGAATAACGCATCATACTGATATGTATATAAAATTACAATAAGTGAGTTTTGCTTAAAAGGATATGGGGTTCTTCAGTAGTTATAGAAAGAATAAAAGGAACGTTCGTTATTCTTTTTCCTTCTACCACAACCGTCAGTTCAATGGTAGCAACATTGTCATTTTCGCACATATTCATATGTGAAGTTCTGTCATTCAATACTATTGAACCGTTCCCATATGTTCCGGCAGTTGCGGTATAATCCTTTACATAGAAGATATTTTTGTCTTCTTCGGTAAGGGTTAATTTAAAGGACGGATTACCAGAAAGAGATTCCACTACTATATTTGTGGCGGGTATTGCTATCTCAGTAGGTTCAGTAGATTCAGTCACCTTTTCTTCGGACTTCTTACAATCACATTCACACTCACTGTCATCACCACAATCACAATCGTCGGAACATTTACATTTTCCTTCAGCCACAAGCTCTTCGAAAAGTTCAAGAAGCTTCTCTTCATGGTCGTTGAAAAATTCTAATAAAGCTTCGGCATCTTTGAATAACATTTTAAGTGTCCCCTCGCAATACCTTATTAAGACGACTCAACCGCTTGGATAGTGTTTTTCTCTTGGTAAACAAAGTCTTTCTAACACGGATTCCTTTCTTAACTCTGGCAGCTCTTTTTCCAATACGAACACGACGTGGGTCTTTACGTTTCCCACACTTTTCCGGGGATGTTACTAATCGCCCAGCCTTCGGTCCTGTTGTACATCTATATTGTCGTAGAAATTTATCACCATAACGACGGAATTGACGATCAACAGCTTCAGCTAACATGCTGATTCCTTCTTGATCTAGAACTTCATTCAACTTAGTTATGATGGAATTAACTTCCGTTATAGCCTTTTCATCTAGAGTATTGTCTTTGAGGATAGTTTGAATTCGTTGTATGTCTCTACCAACCCATTCTAATTCTTCAAGAACAACTACTGTATCTTCAGCTATAGTTTCCTCGTTTAAAAAAACGCTTTCGTGTATAACGCTATTTAATTTCATTGTGGACCTCGTTGGGGATTCATGGCTTGGCCGGGTTGCTTTTCTTCCTGATCTTGTTTGGCTTTATCCAGTCTGGCTTGGGTTTCTTCTCTGCCTGCTTGATCAGCATTAAACTGCTCTTGATTCCTTGCTGCCCGCATTTTAGCCTGTAGCTCTCTTTTTGCCGCTTGAAACTGTTTCTGTTTGTGTGCTCTTTCTTCTGGCGTATCGGTTTTTCCGAGCTTATACTTTTGTATCATTATCATTTTTTCTCTATTCAAAGAAGCCGTAGTATCATTAACATCAAGTTCTAATATCATAGAAGTAAATATAGAGGAAAATCCTTCCCCCATACCTCTTTTCCTTTTATAGTTATACTTAGCCAATTCTGCACGTTCTTTAACCCGTTTTTCTTTTTCCTTTTCAGCATCCATCTCAGCCTGTGCTGAAATCATTTCTTCCTGTGATGCCATCTCATTTTTAGAAGATCTCAATGCTATTTCAGCTTGGTGGGCTTTGGCCTTTTCTTCTTCTGCCTTGGCCTGTGCTGTTTCCTTTTCATTCTGAGACTTAAGCATCCCAAGAACGGAAATCAACAGAGATTCTTTATCAGGTTCTTCGCCAAAATCATCTCCAATGTCGGCATCATCATCCCCCAATTTACCATCCATACCTTCTGGACCTTCTGGACCTTCACCACCCATATCTTCTGGACCTTCACCACCCATTTCGTCTTCACCACCCATACCTTCTGGGCTTTCATCTTCGGCCTCTGGTAAAGTAGATATTTCATCAGCGTTATATACTGCATCTTTCGGGATGGTTGGAAACTGGGCATCAATGATTGTGAATTCATCTTTAAGTTCATACAATAGCTCTGCAAGGGTCTTATTTTCCCCGTTACCGGTTTTTTTGTAATCTAGGACATCTGCTAACGCCTGAGCACAACGCCTCTCAAGCTCTTCAGATTGCTCCATTGGGACGGTTACAAGCATAAGGTTACCCATGTCATCTTGAATGCCATATGAAATCACATCAGTAGGTTCATATCCACTGTTCTTTTCCATACTTTTTAGTCTGGAAGTGGCGTCATCAAGCTGAAAGGGGTATGAGGCTGATTCATTTATCTTGGATATAGAGCCTTGTAATTTAAGGGGTACGGGGGTATATCCCTTACTGCCCTTTTTAACGTTATTGTAAAAATTCAACATAAAGTCTTTCAATGACATTCTGGATTGCATAGCACCCAAACGATTACTAGGAACTACAGCTATGGAATGAGCTGTTGTAGATCCTGCTGCGGCTGTTTCATTCACTTTGTCCATCATATTATCCGAACCCTTTTCATATATTTATCATTTTGAGCTTAAGTTGCTGATTAATTGAACTGTTCATTCTCCGTTAAAACACGGAATGTAATCCCTTTTCCCTTGCACCAGTTTCTTGCTGCTTCCCATTTCAGTTGATTTATAAAAAATATTTGATTTTCAAACATCTTGTTCTTTGGGTTTCTTGAGCGGGAAGCCCTAGTTTGTTTTTTAGGCTTTATTTCAATTAAATCCTTACACAAAGTCCCTGATGTATTTATATACTCTATGTATAAATCTGGATAATATTTAGATGGCTTCACCCCTCCCTTCGCGGCTGGTTTAGCATAAGGAATGACTATCTCTTCAGATGACCATTTTAAAACATTGGGGTTGTTATCACAGAACACAAAAGCAGCGTATTCCCATGAAGAACGGTAAAAGACATTTATAACATCACCCTTATACTTTTCTGGGTGTTTGACTGTGTAATACTCTTGTTGCCAACCCATAATTTATCCTTAGAATGCGATAATGTCTGGCAGGAAGTCAATATCAGGTTTAAGTAATGGGTCTAACTTATTTAAGTTACCAGCAAGTGGACCAACAAAAGTTCCTATCGTATCAATTACAGGAATATTTGGTATTACGTCTAACCTACGAACTCTCCTTACAAGGCGCTCTGCATCAACCACCTTACCTCTTATATCGTTTAAGGTAAACGTATTTTTCTCTGGTTCTGGAGTTATTATTTTAGCGTCATCAGTTGGAGAATTAATATACACGGAGTCATATACAAAGTTCATCATTAGGGTATTAATATCAGATTGCCCCATATCTAATTCATCAAGTGTCATGTTGATAACCTTTGGGTTTAAGAAATGATAATCAACATATTGATGGTTCTCGGCATTTTCTCCCTCTCCACCGCGCCGTTCTATTTGGCTAAAGAACCAATGTCTAATGGTGATGGTTTCGATAAGTCCACTCTCTCCACCAGAAAGCACGCCGGGGGGCAATGGTCCTATAGATCCAGTACTAACCCTACTATTTTCTGAGGAGTTAAATCCTTTATTTTTTGGGCCTGCCTTTTCAGTGAATAGTTGATTTGCCAAAGCTGGGGGAGCATTAGCGATAGGGCTAATGCCTTTTAAGTAAGATTCATATACATTATGTGCAACATTACCAACATCGTCATAAAATGTAACTTGCATTGTTCCGTAATCCATTTTGGTTGCAACTTTGGTTCTATAATTGTAAAAATTCACATCCACATAATTAACCGTGGGGATTGGGCGTGAGGCTTGTTTAATAGAGAAAGTTACGATGTCCGTAAGGTTATTTGTGGTCATAGACGCTTGTAGGCTATTACCTATTGGTGGCCTGAATTTAAGGGATACCGTAAAGTTAAATTTAAGCTTTGGCCGTTTAATAGTGGTGAACATATCTACCACCGGGGCATCACCGTCACCACCAGATATATCTGGTCTACGGGATAATAGTCTGAATCTGCCTTTGTTACTATCAGCCATGATTAAATTCCATACCTTTTTAAGTATTTATAAAAAAGGAAAGGCCCGTAAAACGAGCCTTCTTTTAAATACTTATTGGTTTATAATATGAAGCCACTTCCTGAGGAACCAGCACCGCCAGTAGCTTTACCGGAAACACCGTCAGGGTTAATATTCTGACGTGCATGGTCAAATCGGAAAGTAACCGTTACCTTCACAGATTCAGATGCTGCATAATCTAGGTCAGTGAAGTCAACGTTCTGTATGAACGCGCCTTCCAAAATCCATGTTTCAACAACAGATGTATTACCATCCAGTAAGTCCATCTTAATAGCAAATTTATAATCCTGTCCAGATGGTGCAGAAGGCAAACGTGGGGCCGCAGTCAAACCAATAATACTTTGCTGTAGCTCTAGTTGTTCTTGTAATGCTGCCGTTACACCACCGTTCAAATCGTCTTCAAAGGTGATATTAACTGGCTCAAAGATGTGTTTACCAGCAACATATCCCTTAGAGTTGTAACGATCTAGTACAACCTCTTCGAATTGTAGTTTAGGGCGGTCGGCACTTATTGCGTTCAAACGAAGCGGTTCAGAGTCACCAGCCATATTTTGAAACGTTATTGCCCACTTGTGTTTTAGGCGCGGTTGGGCAATTCCACCACCATCTACGCCTAAGTCAGTAATTAATGCCATCGATTATTCTCCCTTGCATAGGTCTGTTTAAAGTATTTATAGAACCTGCATTTATTTTTTACATGTTTTCGGTATAATGATAAATAAATATATGTAGAATATGGAGTTAAACAATGGCCTCTTTTAAACAATACGTTGCAGAAAGCATTCTTAGTGAACAGGACAAATCTGAAGTCAACGCAGATGTCATCTATCAGAAGATGTTAGATGTGTTAGATAATGCTCATATTGACTTTAGTGAAGACATGATTAATTTTCACTTGGGGAGAATCATCAAGAACAGTAACATTAATATATCTGTAGTTATACGCGTGGAAGACCGAGATGATGTGCGTTTGGGGCGTAACAAGGATACTGGTGAATTGACCATAGTAGTGGGAAGCCGTAAAGAACTTCCAGCTAGGACGGAAATAGATGCTTTCCTATCCAAAGACCGTGCCAGAGCCCAAAAAGTAAAGGGATTCATCTCTCAGTATCTTACTGATTTCTACAGGAACGAAGACCCTTCTCTTATTACCACAAAGTATGAAGAAGAAACTGAAGCTAATTCAAGTATTGATGACCGATACGAAAAGCTTGCCCAGCAGTTAAAAGGTCGTATGGATGACTATAATGGTATGATAGAAGACCTTCAGGGTGATATGGATACCGAAAACACCGGTAAACAGGAAACGGCCAAAAGAGCTATGAAACATTTGGCCAAAGAACAATTTGGTGATACTCTGGAAGAATTCAAGAAAATTGCCTTGAAGTTGTTCGGTGTTTCAAAACTTATGAGCAAAGAAAACAAGGAAAAATTGTCCAATAGATTAGACAGTTTTTACGATCAGAAAATTAAGCCATTGTTGGCCAAGTAATTATACCCCAGACGAAATAGATGTCACGATTGGTGTGAATAAAAGAAATGATGGTCAATCAATAAAAGGCTATGTCCCCTACAAGTAGGGGACCATTAATTCCATAGTCGAGATCCACATTGACGCTCATAAATAACGTCACCGAATTATCTTATAATAGCATCGGTCCTAACAAGGCGAAGATCAACAAGAATGAACTCAACCGCTTGAACAGGCTTGATAGCTATGTCAACGATCAATTCACTACGAGCAACTACTGCCGGTGGATTATTTTGATCGTCAACCTGAGTAGCAAAATCAAATAATCCTCGACGGCCTACTAGTTCCCCTAAGAAGCTATCGACAGCCGCTTTAACATTTTGTCGTGTAATATCATCATTTGGTTCAAACAAGAAATCAAACAACCTACGGCGTAAAGTTCTGCGGATGTAAGCAGTAAGTCTGGACACGTTAACACGGTCTAATGCATCTGCTGTGGACTGTGTGGTGTTCTGAGCCAAAAGCAAGATTCCACGGTTAATGATATCGGAGAAATAATTGATATCAACAGCAAATAAGGTATCCTGTGTGCCTTTGTCTATATCATTTTCAACCCATGTCGTTGCAGTCCCTAAAATACCGGATACGTATCCAATGGATGTTAGGTGTGTTGCTGTACCCCGGTTTGGTCCTGCTGGTGCAAACCACAATTCGCCATCCCTATCATTGATGGCATAGGCACGTAGTGCGGATGAAGCACCGGTAGTCATGATTTCTACACCATCCGTGTTGGATGATAGACCATGTGGGTAGTAGTAAGCAGAAAGATTACTGAAAACCTTGTTATCATCTTGCCAGCTAACTATACCATTTGCTCCAGTTGGTGGACGATCAAACGGTGTATCAGCAATGACAAATACTTCGCCGTCCATATCTTCAGCAAGTCTAACTAGTTCGTCTGTTGATTCCCAATAGCCGGGAGTCAAAGTTAAGTTAAAATCAAAACGATCTGAGCGGAAAATGCTGTTCGGGTTATTTATTGATGCTTGAAGCTGTGTATTGATTGATACTCTACGTTCTGCATCGTTTGAACCAAGAGAAATTTCGTTCTTAAACTCCAGAGTGTTGTCGTAATTTGCAGCTTCTGCAATAAGCACTCCTTCTGCTTCATCAGCATCGAACTCGGTGGCAACAATGCTACCCGCTGTCCATGTGTCTAAAACTGAATCCAAACCATCATACGTTGTTACAACAACGGCGAAAGCATCGTCATAAACGGATAATGGTGCAGCACCTTGACCACTAATTGGTGTATCAATTGATACGAAGAGGTTTGTGTTCAACCACAATGCGGTTGTACCACTGGAGCCATCTGCTGTAATTTCAACAGAAGAGGTTGCTCCCGATAAACCAGATGTAATACGGATTTTACCGGCAATAATTTCAACTACTGTACCAGCATCACCCGTTACGCCCTGAATTGCAGATTCTACTTCAGAGATAAGCTCTGAAAAGTTCTGCATATCTTGACCGGCAACGGAAACAACAAAGGAGTTAGTTCCCCCATTATCAGATACGGTTATTTCAAAACCATACAGAGTGGTGTCATTGGTTAGACCAGTATTATCAAGACCGGAGATGTTACCTGCGTCAGTGTTGTAAGAAACTTCTTGGAAACCAGCCCTATCAATGGTATGGTCAAAGATAAAGCCTTCTTGGAATGCTGTGGTACTAAAGGAATATGATGCAAAAACGTCTACCATAGATGTATCAACAAGAGTTTTAAGCTCGGCGGATGTAACGGTTTCTTTGTAGCCGGGGGATGCCGGGACTAAACCATTAGCAACGTTGGATTCTGCTATGAAATCTGCTACTAATTCGTTCAAATAATCGGCAGCAGCAGAAATCTTGGTGGCCCATACTAATTTTACGTTTGCGTATGTATCATCTAGGTTTACGTTTGCTCGAACAACGAATGCTCGTTCCCCAATTTCAAGGAACTTGTTTAGTGCGTCTACGCCATATTCGTTTCGGGCATCGCCGTGTTGTGCTTGTGCCGCAGCATCTACTAGGAAACGCGGTGTTCCATAAAGTTCTGCCGACTGAGCCAAACCTGTAACAGTACGAACAACATCATGTTCGAAAGTTCCCAATGCTGCTGATACCCCATCCGACTGGAGTTTTTCATCTGCTGTAGCGATGAAAATTAGAGGTACGGTGGCTTGACGGCCCGGAATGAAAAAAGATTCTCCGATTACGTCTACTGCCACGCCGGGGCTGACTAAAGTTGCCATTCTGATATCTCCTCAATTAGGTTATCGTGTTAATAGTATTTATGAGGGTTGCACCAGAATTTGTAAAAATGATAAAAGCTAAGAACTATCTTCCCAATTATCTGTGGTTATGATAAATGGATCAAGATTCCCTTCATTTATAGAGGATGGCGTTTCGGAGAGGTCATCAGTTATTGCAACTCGAATTTGGATTTCTTTGATTATTTCGTCTCTCAGATTTACAGGGGCTGATAGATACAGACAATATGTAAATAACAAAGTTGAAGATACTATCCTATTATCGGTACCAGCCGGATAATCTTCATCCAAACTGATAGATTGAAGAAATACTTCAATTACACTCTGTTGGTTACCGTATGCGTCTGATACTTGAATTTGTATTGATGGGTTAAACAGGAGTAATATTTGCTCCAATAATTGAAAATGTTGATCAGTATTTGATGTGTTTACGGCTAATTCCATGGAAACGTTATATGGAACAGGCTTAAGCATGGTGTGCTGTTGTAAATCATCCGGTATAGAACCGCCTCTTTTAAGTTTTATTTCCTTTCGTTCTTGGTTTTGCCCAGATAACCGATCCGTAAACAGTTCCAACCCCATTAACTGGGCACTCATTATGGGTAGTCGTACCATCTTGTTTTGGGTCTGATCAGAGAAAATATGGGAAACTACACGGTCACGACTGCCGTAGACAACAGGGACAGTCATGAGATTTGTTTGAGAAGCAAAATCATTCTTCCCCACAGAAACCTTTAGCCCAGCAAATACGGCCATAAACTGCACGATATGCTTGCGGAGCTGCTTGTTATAATAATAGTTTTCTACTGAAATATCTGTGTTCATATCCTATTTATACCACCATTACACCTGTCTATAATGTGGGCCGCTGCCGCCGCCACCACCGCTATAATATGGGTATCCAATTTCAATGTTAATATCAGGGTCAATCAACACTAGATGAACAATTCCCATATAAACAGCATTTAGTGTTCCATTGATAGCGGGATTTCCTGTTGGTGCAGAACCTATTTTATGAACTGCCCACATATCTAAAGCGACTGTTTGTGTATATATTGAAGAATTTTCTTCTATTAACCACTGTCTAGTATCTGTCATATTTAGCCACGTATCACGCAAATCTGACTCTGAGGTAAACGAAACACCATCATTTTGAACAACCGTTGCATAAATATACAAATCATCATAAGTTGCTGGTGGTGCATCATTTACATCAACACCAGAACTTTCCCACCATGGATTCATTCTGGAAAGATCATCACCATTGTTTCTCCACCAGTATCCACGGCGTAGGGTTGTCGCTGCACTTCCTCCAACTTTGAAACCGACAATGGTGCTATCCGACGCAGCGTATACCGGGGAGGCATTACTACTCCACGGAAGCAGTGTAATTGTTCCAGACGAACTTGCCGGTGTAACAACAGGCGTAGTTGTTGGTGTTACCGTCGGTGGTGGCCCAGAAGCAGGAGGTTCGGTTGGTGTATTGCTCGGCGTAAGGGTAACCGTAGGCGTAACATTCGGCGTGGCGGTGTTTGTCGGAGTCACAGCCGGTGTTCTCGTAGGAGTCACTGGCGGTGTATTACTGACAGATGGTGTCTTCGAAGGTGTTACCTGTGGCGTGTTTGTCGGAGTCACAGCCGGTGTTCTCGTAGGTGTTGGTGGTGGCGTACTTGACACCCCAATTGTTGGTGTTACGCTTGGTGTCTGTGTTGGGACCGGAGTCTTTGTTGGTTCTGTGGTTACTGATGGAGTTACTGTCAAAGTTGGTGTTGGTGTTGCGCTAGAACCAATGGTCGGTGTCACAGAAATCGTTGGTGTCACAGATGGTGTTGGTGTTGGTGTTGGTATAACACCATCAATTGGGTCACCATCATATTCGAAGCCCAGCATAGATTCTGTTATATTATTCCATAGATCGATATCAATCTTTGATAATTGCCGTTCGCGGAACATTTTCCATTCATCATGCACATTTTTGCGGTGCATTTCACCACCTTTAGGATTAAGCCTATGGGCGAATGATAGGTCAGGAGTTAATCTGTCACGTAATGAAAAATCTCTAATGAAACGTAAAGTGTATGCGTTGTTTGCTTGAACATTATCATCAAGTCCTTTGATTATTAATTGGTTGTATCCAAACGGATATTCGTATGACAACATGATATCCGGGTTAACCCGCGTTGGATCAAATAAGGACAACAGCTCATTAAACGCTGTTCCTTTCAAATCAACAGGATTATTGGGGATCATGTATGGGGTTGGGATAGTTTCTATTCCTTCCTTTGCCGTTTTAAGAGTTGTTTTATTCGTGAATCCACCACGAAGAGGAACATCACTTAGTCTGTTTTCAACCCAGAAATAATATGTGAGGACTTCATTTCCCGTGTTTGGGTTTATGCTATTATAAACACTGTATGGGGTATCTAGTTTATAAAGAATTGCATCTATTTCTTCCTGTGTTGGAGTCGATGCCGGTGCAATAACATGTATCAATTTACCGGGTAGAGTTGCCCGGAAATTATTAAATTCAATGCCAGATCCAAAAGATTGTGTTGAGTGGTATACACCATCTACATAAACAAACACATCTGTGTTTAACGAACCCCCCGCGTCTGTGTATGTGCTGTTCTCTATTGTTTCATTAACAAAATCAAAGTGTTCGTCTCTTTCTTCTACCCAAGTTGGAACTTCTTCTGTTCCATCATTGCGGTAAACAACCGTTCTAGTTGTCCCGCTTTTTCTATCAGATATAGGTATTGTGGCATCGTTTTCCTGAATCACTGCTTCATCATATTCAGAAGGTGGTAAATCAGATTCTGTCCATTGAAATAGATTGATCTCCCCCCAGTTAGCTAATGTTCCCCAGTTTTGGAAACGGATGTTTTTATTTGATTCAACGTTTTTATCATCATATGGCAAATAACCTTCGGAATTAGTATCAAACCAAACGATGTCTTTCTTGTCAGAATGCCAAAAATTGTCTAGACCAGTAGAACCATCTGCTGGAGAATTGTATCTTGCCGGATCAATATTTTGTCTACGGTCTACCACTGCGATAGCTTTAGAATAGTATTGTTGACGGGCAGGGTTCCATATTGATATCTCTGTAACTACCTCTCCTGCTTGCCTATTGATAATGCTGGCCGGATTCTGTGCCTCGTAATTGTAACCTAAAGTAATCACAAAAATTGTGTTCGAACTAGGTTTGAATGTTCCATGTGTAAATTTTATTAGGGTGTTAGTTACAAATTCAAACCCATTTCCTTCATCGAGAATATTAATAGTTGACCATGGATCTGCCGGAGTTAAAAGAACCCCAACCCATGCTGCATCCGCAGCATGTTCTAATCGTAGATATTCTTCTCCGTTTGCTGTGAAATATCCGGGTTCACCATATCCAGCAACAGGCGCTGCACCAACATCCTCATAATATTCCAAGGGAACAGTTGTGAAATATATCCTGTCTCGTGGGGATAACTTCTCAGCTTGATCTGGCTGATCAAACCAACGAGTACTGTCATCCAGTGTTATTGGTATAAATGTAATATCCGAAACACCAACGTCAGAAGAAGGATCTTTAAATTCTAAACGTAGTTCATTGCGCACCACATCATTTGTAAACAATCTCATTTCTGGATATATTTTTTCTTTGGAATCCCCAAAAGTGCCCAAGCGATATGCCCAGAACTCATCTATAATGAGCTGGTTATATGCCACTTGGTTAGAGAAAGCATTTGCTGCAAAGTTAGTTCCTTTTTTCTGAATCATCCCCCGATAAAATGTGAACTGTGCTTTATCAGTTATACCAATATCATCAGCATAATCAAATGGCCCCTCATATCCAAGAGCTTTTCTAACCCTTTTTGTGATGTCATCTCCCTCCTTTGATCGGTGGGGGCTATATGCTCTTCGTAGAGATTCAATTGCGGATTCAATATTTTGAATTTGTGTTCTATCCAGAACAACATTACCACCAACGTTTGGACGAAGCGTAAACCCTTCTTGTCTGTCAAATTCTAAAGAAACCCGTGGAATATTAATTCCTAAGAAAGGATCGTATAATAAAAGACCGGCAGTACTATAATTTTCAAATTGTAGAATGTGCTCATACCCGTCAAAAAATAAATGCATCCCTTGCATAGTTATAACATCATCGGTATTTTCTAAATTTGCTTGTCTTCTACTATTTGACAACTCAATTTGAGTTTGTATATCTCTCCTGCTAACAATGATATCATTGGAAGACAAATTATTATTATTCTTGTCATATATTCGCTGATCAGTGATAAGATCTAATTTGGTTCCCTCTAGAACATTAGATAAAATTCCTGTCTCGTGTTGTATAGTTACAGAATTTCCGTGTGGATTCAATGTTATTGTTGGTAGACGTGTTGAATCAACAGCGATATTTAATATAATATCACCACTACCATTATCAGAAAATGTTATATTTGATCCATTTCTGGCGTGAGCTTCAGACGCTGCTAATTGAAATACACCACTTGTTGCGGTTTTAATAATATAATATGGTATGCTGTCTGCTATTGGGTTTTCAAATTCTGCTGGCAACGTTCCCTCTGGGGAAGTTAATGTTACAAGAGTTCCGGTAACCCATGTAACATTTTCTGGGCCAACAAAAGTATCACTTATATGTTCTGGTACTACTACAAATTCTTCTGGCAATGTTTGTGTTCGTCTACGAGTGTTGTATATGAATTCAATCAGTTGCTCTGTGGACATCTGCCAATCGTTGATTTTACCAGTATTTTGATCTCGGTTGGTACTGTCGGTATCAGTGTATAATACACCCTGACTCTCAAGATAACTACCATATCCGTTGATAAAGTCAACCATATTCTGGACACCAGAGATGGTGATTGGAGTTGGATGCTCTTGCACCACGCGGTCATCTATGAAATGTTGTTTCCAATATTGTAGAACTGATCTTGCGGAGAAAGCAGTAAAACTATTCTTTACTCTGCCAATATACTGCTGTTCACTTCCTTCATTTACCGGGGATATGGAATTAGTTCCGTTGATAGCATCTTCCCTTGTTGGAGTTAATCTAAATTCTCTATCATTGTCCCTTATCAGATAGTACAGTTTTGTTGTCCCAAACACTTCAAAGTCGGCAGGGTCACCATATGCCGGGGTAATCCCGTTTGAGCCCCAAGTAACACCAATCCCCGTTATCCATGTATCGGGCATGTCAACCGCAGTTTCTGGCTCTAAATATCCATCGACTGTATTATCGGTAATTATGTATTCCTCATTAACTTCAATCCTAGTACGCCTCTCCGTTGGGCTATAGAAAGAAGATACTACAGTGTATGTTCCATTAAAGTTTGTGGAATCAATTAAATCAAAGGATGTTCGAGGAGGGAAAAATTTAACAACATTGTCCTTGACATAGAAAATCTTATCAAACGTAATAGTGCTGAATTGATTTCCTGTTGTTCCACCATAAATTATACCAGAAGGAGTAGCCGTTACAAACAAATCAGTATCAGTGATAACCACCGACGTTGTTCCACCAATGGTATTGCTGGAAATCATAAGGTTACCATCTCGTATTGATATGATACCATATGGATCGCTTGGATCATTTATTTGAATATTTATTTCATCAATCAACTCTTCAAATGTCTGGGCATCACTTCCCTCAATAGATAGGGGGAAAGCGAATGCACCATTAAATAATATCGATGCCGAGTATACCGTGGAATCATTTGCTAATCCAGTTGCTGTTTCTAATGAAATAGTCTCAGAATAGTTAACCATATCAAATCCAAAACTATCTTGAGTTAATGCGTCATCAAGTTTAAAACTAAATATCTTAAATGGTGGGTTTGGACTTAATACATCCCGTGATAGGGCACGTACTGGATAACTTTGCACACCAAACGTTTCAATTGGGCGACCAACGGGTGACGAATTATCAAAACTCACCGTCCAACCTAATCCAGAATCATTTTCGTTTGCAAACGAAGATGGAGTAGATAGGAGTGTGGTTATTAGTGAGTCTATCCAGAGATCTCGTATTCCAGATGTTTTCTTGAACAGAATTCCATAGTCACGATCAGTGGGATCAAAAAGAGTGCTGCTTAATTTAAAATTATCTGTGTCAATAAATGCAGAGAATTGATATGTTAACGGTACTGTCCAATCCTTCCACATTTTTCTGAATTCTGATGATACACCATCAAACCCACTGTATCGGTTAAAGTGAATGTACCATTGGTTTAATCCGTTTACTTGAAAGAGATTGCCATCAATATCAACATCTCCATGAAAAACAATATCCAAATGACTACGAACTTTATTTACTATGTCCGTTACTTGTAAACAAACAACATCTACCAAATCCAAACCAAAGGACTGGTTAAAAAATTTAAGTGGTTGTAATTTAAATGCAACAATTAATTCATCGTATAAGCGGTTGGAAGATATTGACCATGCCCACTCTGATGGTCCCAACTGCCCATAAACATAATCAGCATTAGGTGTAACAATAAATTCATTTAATGCAGCATCAAAAAGGCCACGCACAGCTACGTTTACTGAGTTATTACTGTTCCAGTATGGCGGCAGAACGGCATCTGGAACATACCCATCCAGCGTGTCAGTAGCTTCCATATTAACTGGAATGTAAGTGAACAAGATGGTTATTTGCCCAGCGATACCAGTTCCAGCGTCACCATTTGGTGCATCGTATCCAATTGGAACAATTCCAGTTAGGATGTTTGTCCACATTGCCGCAAGCCACTTGCGTGTTAGAGTTGGGTCTAAATACTCCGCATCCCACCAAGTTGGTTTCGTTATATACCCTTGTAATACCCACGGCTCCAAATGCGGCAATGGTGTTCCATATACGTTGTTATATAGTGCTTCCCAATGGGCGATATCATTAGATGTTTCCAATCCCGTTACGGGATCAGTTGTGATATCAGTATACGCATAGTTCCATGTGAACGGATTGTTTTGCACGTATCCAGAATTGGTGAGGGGGGTTTGGATGTTTAACTCTCTCACATATCGGGAAAACTGCTCTTGTGATTTAAGATCATATGCAATATCATTTTGTGTAATGGAAAAATCAAATTTTGATGTAAAGTTAGGTGGTGTTGCCCCACTACCCAAAATTGAAAATAAGTCTTCTTCAACCCCCAACAATATGTTGGCATACAATAGTGTAATATCCAGCTCTTCCCAAACACTCAACGAGTTTAGGCGATACAGCGTTCTTGTTGACGCGGAAACATCTACCTCAATAACTAAATCTCCAGTTTCAACTGGATTATCGTCAATTAATGTTGGGAATGGATCTCCAACATTTATTGTTTCTAATGTGGTGTTTAGGGAAATTGTGTTAAATAAAATTGATAGTGCTGCTTGATTGAAATTAACATCCAGCCGGTGACCATCATGGTGTACTAACTGCAAAATTTCTGTTGCTTCATCTATAAGTAGGTACGGTGTAAGTGATTGGGCAAGACCAAAGAAAGGAATGGTTGCTATCCAATTTTTTATACCTGCGCTGGTTGTTAAATCCCAAGTTGTACTATCGCCAAACCACTGGTCCAGCCTATCGTTTCTTTCAAATACAGTTTTAAGTTCTGCCTTAACGTATGTAGTCAGATCCTCAACATTATTAATGCCTGACTGGTTCAGATAATCCACTATATTGGCACTTAACATTTCACGTAAGCCATTCTGTAGTGAGTCATATTGTGCGTTGGCAAAAGATATAATATCAATCGGATTGGTGTTATTAACAAACATAGATGAAATAAGGGTATCCATTCCATCATTGTGTTCTTTGATGCTGCCCCCAAGTCCATAATTAACGGCTTGGTCTATATGATAAAAATTATTAAACCCACTATTAGATACGCCAATTGCTGTTTGTGCATCAATGATTGTACTAAAATGCCGGAAAATATCAGTCAGATTTACGTTTTTTCTGTTTTCGTGACTTACATTGAAATATAGTTGGTTTGGTATTTCCCAGAAACCATCAGCAACTACCGGAATATATTGCTCCTTGCCAAGGCCGTGTTTCCATATGCTTTGATACTCGTTGTTTAGTTCTCTAGTATCATAATAGATGTATAACTCACCAGTTTCATCATCAACTAGCCCTTGTTCAAATTGATAATCTTGTGCGGGTTCATCAAAATCTATTTTCTGATCAATGGTGAGGAAGTACTCACCATCTTCTGCATCTCTGTATCGGAACAGATTGCTTGCAAAAATAAATGGTTCATTATGTATATCGTATACATTGAACCACGGGTACTGGGCTCTTTCTGATTTAACTTGTTCTATCCTTCTGGTATCGACCAAGTTGAATAGTTCTACCCCAGATCCGGTGTTTACAATAACTGCTCTCTTGCCAATGTCCTCAATATCATATTCACCAAGTTCTATTCGTATAATGTCATCTTCTGTAATTTCAAACGTGGGTGCAAATATGATTCCCCCGGTGTAATCTGGGCTAAAATCAGATTGAACATCATTAAAATTACCATACTGGCGAACATCATTAATGTATACCCTAATATCACCTTCTTGATAATCCTCAAACAAACACAAATCATGCAAAGAAGAATCAAGTATGAGCAACGCTCCAAAGATTGATGATCCGCCGGATAAAATTTTAAATTCTTGATATGCCAATCCCCAAAGGGTTGCTTTGGTTGCATCAGTACTACTTCCCACAAAATCACTTAGCATAGGGTTAGGTGTGGGTTCAACGCTTGACGCCAAAATGTTTTCAAGTCCTTGGAACTGCCAATGATAAGTTTCAACAGATATCCAATTATCACCCAAAGAGGTCGTTATTGGTGCTATATATGACCCTAAATCCACTGGATCACCCGGTGCTGGTATGGGTGTTTCTAAGAACATGCGGGTGACCCAACGAGAGTTTGGGGTTAGTTGAACAAACTCTGAGGATGCTACGTTTCTTTCACCAGTATTGAAACCAAAACTCCCAAATTTTATAGATACACCTTCAGTGAGGTCTGCTGTCAAATTTCCAAATTTATGATGAAACAGAATCGTTGTACCGTCTACGATAGTTATTTCGTCTCCATCAACTACCGTCGTGTCTATGATTTCGAAGAGTGTTGGTTCCTGTGTTGTGTCGGCATATGATACTTCGGTATTCCTACGATATTTCCATGTTTTATCAGCATATGAATGATGTGATAATTTAACAAATGGAAAGTATTCTATTATTGGCTGTTGGGCTCTTAGTTTTCCTGTAAAGCTGTTTATCTCTGTGATATGAATCCATTTGTTTTCATCAACCCAATCATTATTTTGTGCTAAATCAATAAGATGAGCGTCATTGTTAATGTCTATTAAATATGAGTAACCATCTAGCATTACATCCCACGCGGAGAGGACACCCCATCTTTTCAGTTGATCATTAGCGGTATCATACCAAAGTTGTCCAACCGAAAGAGCTGGTGGTTCCGTATCGCCTTCCATATCTGTTAACACTCGCTCACGAACGATGTCATATGATATTGCAGTTTGATCGAAGAACACACGGTCCAAGCCAAGTTGATCTGATGTTAGCAAGTTTTCAATTATATAATCACCGGCAATACCCGTGTCATTAATTCGTAGAATGTCCCCTACCCGATATGTGCCATCTAAAAAATCTTTAGCCCCATTCGTGTCGGTGAACACGTTAGAGCCTAACGTTGTTCCATCTAGTCCGTTGGTGGTTCTACTTAATAGGCTAATGTGTTTAACCCAAATGATATCGCCCATTTCATTATCGACACTGGCTTCCGCAAGGGATTGTGGAAACACTGAAAGTGAAAATGGGCCTCTACTATAAGGGGCATTGCAAATTTCGTTGTATTCAGATTCTACTGAGCGTATTAACGGCTTGGTGGATATTCGTGTCCAATCAAACTCGGCGTCCGTGAAGTCTTCTGTTACTATGATTGAAGTAACGTTGTCCACTATATGAACTTCGCGTGTTTCAACACGCCAAAGCCTAATCGGTTGCGCAGTTGCGCTATCTTCGGTAGCAAACACATAATCTTTTGTAAACAAGTCAGTAAAGTCACCATCCACAAAGATCTTTCTACGATCTGCATCTATTCCTGTTATTGGCAATTCAGTATTAGATACCTGCCCATAAATATCATTGACCCCCAGCACAATATCATAATCCCCTGTATCAAACACAAGATCAGTGGTGTTATCTAGAACGTTATATGACGAAGCGAGTACTTTTGCTGCTATAGGATTCACTAAAGCCCCAGACAAAATAGCAAGTTCTCCATCTCTAAATGTTGTAGTTAAGTTTTCTTCAACTTCGACAGTGTTAGTAAATTCGTCATAACTCACGATAGTGTGAATTGGCATTGATGTGGTAACTGCACGTAAAGTTTGTGTGTAACGCGCTTCTACCCAATTACAGTGATTTTTAATTGTAATATATTGTGGTGGATCATTGAGATCGGTTGATGCCCAAAAATAGTCTTGGTAATTGATTAATTTGTCTATGTCTATAGGCGGAATCCAGTTGAATTGGAGACTGCTTCCCCATTCATTAAATCGGTCAAGATCCACGCCCAGTAAGGCTAACCTGTTCATAAAATCTTGGAACGATAGGAACCAGTCGAGGTTACCAACCTTATCATATACAATTGGCTGAAGCTGATTTGCTTGTCTATACTCGGTTGGTTCAATTATCTGACGTAATTCTGTGATAATTGATTCGTCTAGAGATCCTATAATACCTACGATTCGTTCCACTTCATCTTTAGTAAAGAACCGGTTAAACAGATTATGGTTTAGCCCTTCCAATAACTTAGCATTATCCAAGTTAATTGCTGGAAGCAGCTTATTTAAATCTGTTCCGGGTTTATTATAATCTGAAAGATTCTTGGCGCTCACGAAAACCTCATACACAATATCAAGTGATTAGTATTATTTATCTCACTTGCATGTGATGGAAAACCGTCATTTTTACTGGCGAAGAGTTTGGGGATCTAAAGACTCCACTATTTCCACTTGGTCAACGGTGAAATCAACCTGAATTATTTCATCTTCTCGTGATAGTACTTGATATAAGTCACCAAATTCATTTGTGTTAAGTATCGGAACCAATACAACAGAATCCAGTGCTGTGGGTAAGGTAGAATGAATGAATGCTGACAGTTCTGAAAAATAGAAAGTTTCACCAAATTCCCATAATCTTATATCAAAAAATTCAATTACTGCATCTACTATACTCGTCTTAATCTGATTATTACTGAGACTGCGGTCAGCAGAACGAATAACTTTGATTGTTGCTTGAACTTCTGTAGCAGCATTGGAACCAAACAATATCTTGATATTACCCGGATGTAATATCACAGTATCCGATATCATTTTATTTTCCAATAGCTCTTGATAATCCCCTCTAAGCTGGAATGGTGTTGGTGCTTCTGGTTCAGCAGATAGATTACCATTTAGCCATAATCTAAGATTTCTAGCGTACCCACGGGTTATAACATACATATCTACAATATTAGAAGAGGCAGGATCTATTAAATGATACCTTGGTGTTCGGTGAAACCATGCAAAGTTGATTCCTTCCTTACCATTTTCTCTCTTCCATAATTGGTCCACTTGGTTTGGATTGATTGCCTGATCTTCATTCCATTCCTCTTCCGGGTTGATACTTTGATATGCGGTTTGGAAAACCCACGGATCATTGATTGTTTCCCTGTTAAAATAAACATAGTCTGTCGGGCCAAAGAGATAAGCTAGATCAACATCATCTGGGATGCCGTCACCATTGGCATCATCCGGCATGATATATAATTTGTTAATATCGATCAATCCAGTATTTTCTCCGGTGTCTATTATTACTTGTCCCAATACATCAAAATCATAATTTTGTGTTAACAGGGCAGAAGCACCGGTATTAGCCATCAGTACAACCACTGTATCAAGATTGGTATTCAGAGTATCGGTGGTTATAACCGAGCCATCGCTAACATTCCAAAATTTTGTCTCTTGGCTATGAAAAATTATGCGTATTGATTCATAACATAGTTCCCAATCCGTACCAGCTAAAGAGGAAACACTGAACCAGTATTCGGTGCCAGTTAAGTCTTCCACCCATGCTGACCCGTTGAAATCAAAATATTTGGTGGACGGTTTATTATTAGTAGCGTCCACTAATCTACTTTCTATAAGAGTCCGTTCAGTTTCTGTGAACTCAGTTTTAATGGCCGTAGGTGCTATACCCTCAATTATAAAGCGAGTAAAGAAAGCCCCAGAAGATAACAACGGTTCAATATGGTTGTCAATTAATGAGGCAATCAATGCTTCGTGATTTGGTGGATCTTCATCAGGAAGCACACTTGAATAGATGGTTTCACATATTTCGTCAACGTCATCCTCAACGTTGAAGTATATCACCCCATCATCTCCAAATATCTTTACATTATCATAGCTTTCACTTGGGTCATGCCATGGAATGTACTTTGAGTCCCCAGCAAATGTTCGGTTAACTGACCGCAATTTTAAAATGGTGTTATCTTGTAATAAGAATTCATTATAATCACGCCCATTAACCATACGGTCTTGTGTGTAATACACCGCTGGTGCTGTTTTTCGTATATGCTCTATATCCTCTGATGGAGCAGAATTTTGAATTGGGGTTAACAGTGACACGGTTAAATTAAAGGTTTGCTCTTTGGCCTCGGGGTCATTGTATGTGAACGAACTTCCAACATCTTGTATAGCTGTTGTGGGAATTGGATTATCTGTGTTGGCCGATTCTCTTGACCATATTTCAAATGTTCCGTTTGGTATGTTTGCAAATTTTCCGTCACCAAATATCACACGGAACTGATCATCATCCAACGTCTCAATTTCATATCTGTTTCTGTTTGTTTCACTGGTGAACACAATGTTTTGTCCACCAGCCGTATCAACCTCTATCCATTCTCCGAGACGAGTTTCAGCGTTGAAATCCTCACTATCCTCTAGAATTTCCCCGGTGTCTGGATCAATATTATTAATGAAGATGTCAGTTTCGTTACTGTTTGAAAGAAGAACATCATATGTTTGGTTGGGGGTTATACCATCAAAAGATGTCTCAGTACGGGAAAGTGTACCTTGTTTCGTATACATGAAAAATCCGGTGTTCTCTGAAGAATCTCCCAATCCGTCATTCAAATATAAAACACCGAGGTTCAAATCTTTTTCTGGCCTTGTTTCTAATGGGCCAAATTCATTTAAATCAGAACCAACTAATTCCATTGGTAATGTTTCACTTGAAACTGTGATTGAGTATGGAAGGGTGTTAGTTGATAGGGAACTATTGATAAATTTATACTTCTCAAATAATACGTCTTGAACTTGTACCCGGTCAGATGGTGAGACAACCCCAAACTGTTGATCCAACACCCTATTCATAATTAGGATAAACTGTTCTTTCCAATTATCATTGTTAGTGTCATTCCAGCGTATTGTGGAATTGGACAAATCATTGCCAGCCGAATCAAACACGCGCTCAGTGGTGCTGACGCTGGTTAATTTAACTAATCCTCTGGCAGGTATGTTTCTATTAGAGTTGTAAGACAGTAACTTAGCTAAACGCAGGATGGATTCTTTTCTTTCAGCAGTAGAAATAAAATTCTCGTGGGCATTCATATCAAAACGATATGCATCCAATTCTGCCAAATATGCAAATAGTTCAAGAAGAGCAACTAGTTCAGAGCTTTCTATAAAGTCATTAAATTCTTCAGGATAGTATAATTTCAGATAATCAAGCATGGACTCCTTAATTGTCTGGAAATCCCATGCAGCAAAATTAACTTGTTGAAAAGCCTCATATGCTCTTTCCCAATTTTCTGCTCTGTTTATAACTCTAGTCATGTTTCGGCCCGTTAATCATATAATTAGTTTTCAAAGGTCAGATTGATGTGTAATGTATTGCGCAGATCCAACTCAACATAAAACAAACTGGCAGCAATTGCCATGATTCTATTTTCAAAGTCAGTAGCCATTACGTAATCATCTTCTGATAATAAAATAACTCTTGGGTCAAACCCAATTACCTCACGCACTTGGTCATTTATTAAAACGATAGTCGGGTCATCAAATGGTTCAAACAATAAATCCTGTATATTAGTGCCATACCCACGGAAGCCAACACGTTCACCCTTTCTGGTGAAAATGTGGTTTAGTAAGTCCTGTTCAACCATCTCAACATCAGTAAGTACAAACGACTTATCACGTTGCCAGCTCTTGAATGAAAACCCTCTATACACTGCCATATTTTTAACCTGATCTTTACTCTATTTATATCTCTTACCGTCTCCAGAAAGGTCCACGTGTGATTGTATCAGTTCCTTCCACCTTTCCTATCGATTCTCTACCGTTTGTGCCGACATTATCGTATTGTTTAATCCAATCCACATTATTCAAATACCCAGAATTGAGGGAGTTAACTGTATCATTGGAATCCTGCATTAATACTCTTGGCCACGGCTCATGCTCTGGAACTCTGTTTGTCCATGGGGATATTTGAGTTTCGTCTTCTTCCACCTCCGGGTTAGCTTCTAATGCTTCATCATTAATTTCTGTTGCATCATTAGCATCGTATCCAGATCCTACAGCATTTACAGTTGTACCGGCTGAAGAACCAGTAGAGATAGTGTGCGCGTGACTATCAAAAACGGACACAAACGCATTAACTTCCCCAACAAATTCATCTAAGAAATCAATTTGGTCACGTACTGTAGTATCTTTCCCAGTTACTCGGAATCGTATATTTCCAGAATCAAAAATCACATCGTTTACTGCCGTGATATACGCGCTACTACCTACTTCTAAATTGTAATCTCCCCCCACACTTAAATCAACGTTACCGGTCTCAACACTTCCAAGAACGTCATTCTGAATGTTGAAGCGTATATCGGCACCTACTGTTACGTTCAAGTCATCAGCAGCATGTAACCTAATTTCCCCGGTCCTAAGTTGGCTGGCAAGCGGTGTTTGTCCAGTTGCTTGTCCAGCATACATTGAAATATATGTCCCAGCCTTAAACCGTATTGATTCATCAGCAGAGAAATTTAAATCCTTACCGGAATGGATGGATAATCTACGTTCAGCGAAGATGTCTATATTTCCAGAAGAATCCATTTCTAACCAGCTTTTACCACCACTGGCCGAAAAATACATACGTTCATTAGTATCATCCAATATTATCTGATGACCACCAGTTGTTCTTATTCTAATGCGAGAGTTAAATGCACGGTCATCCATCTGAATGGAATGAAAGCCGGGAGTTGACCAAGAAAACACACGAGATGCTAAGAATGATGCAATGTTCTTATATCCTGTCCAATCATATCCATGATCCCCGAGCTTTTGATCCACCCAACTATCAGGTTCGGCAGATTTCATGGAAGCATTGTCACTATCAATGTATTCTTGTTTGTTGGTGGCTGGTGCTTCCTTTACAGAAGTGATTTGATAGTCTGCTGCTCTGGTTCTCCATTCAGCAGAACCCATTTGATACCCAAAGGCTTCTCGTAGTTGGGTGGCCGTTGGTTCAATGAAATCACCAGTTGATGACTGTGGACCTTGTACTTCATCATCAATGTGTTTAAATCTTCCATGCCCCAACGTATGAGTTTCTTGGTGACTGGGTAAACATCCAAGCCATATTCTACGTCGTGGATCACCGTTGATACATGCAATAATAGCATGTGCCCCAATTTCTGGAATAGCCCAAAACCCATAATGTACTGGGCCAATAGTAGTTTCGCTTCCTTGTATATGTCCACGGGCATATGATTGGTTGTTAATTACCCCACCAACCGGTGATACATACCCGGCCCACGGTAGGTGTAACAACTTTTTAGGGTCATCATTATATGATGGACAAAATATACGAAGTCTTCCTTGCTGTAAAGGATCATCGTTATCCACCACAACACCAACAGACATAACATCCGTTATGTCTGTTAGGTCCCCAGATTCTTTACTATTAGCAATAAAATCTTCAATTAGCCCATCAATCATTTCGTTCATTATCTGTCACCGGGTGTTCCCGCTACAAGCACTGCCTTGTCTGGTTCTTTCTTTTTCTCAATCCCTTGCAACGCCTTTGTTTGTGCGGTTCTTGTTATGTTTCCTTCTTTGGTTACTGCTAATATTTCTTTTTGTGTTTCTGATGTTTCTTCTGCGCTTAAATTGCCCTTTTCAGCATTGGCTTTATTTTGTTTTTCCACTTCTGCTTGGACTGTCGCTTCTCTCTTTATTTTGTTTTCCTCTACTTGACTAGCCGGGACAGCGACAGGATTAATACCACCCATACCACCTATCGACAGGTATGCAGCGGCTTTGCCTTTAGCTCTACTTACATTAGGATCTTCTTTCACATATTCTTCGGTGGGAGTGTAAAGACCCAAAGCGGCAGCGGCACCAAGAGCAGCATCTCTAACAGCATACATGGCGTCACCAGCAATAGTAGTGGCCGTGGCAAGTTTTGGATATTCAGCCATCATACCGTCGGAAAATGTACGAACGTCAGCCCCAAACTTTGCTTCAATATCCGCTATAATATCTGGCATAGCTAACAGAGCAGCAGCAGGGCCTATTGGTGATTTAATAACGCCTTCAATCGCCTCAAGTATCATCACGTTTGATACTAATGGAGCTTTTGTTTCTGCCGCTGCCGCGTCTAATCTGATTTGCTGTTGTTCCTTAACAGCCTCTGTTACCTTGGCTTGTTCCCTCATTTGTATGCTGGTTATTTCTTCAATGCCAGCTTGCTGCATCAATATTTGAAGACGTTGTGCCCGCTCTACACCTTCCGGTCCTTGAGCAAAAGCGGCAGTCAACTCAGTACCTAACTTCTTACGCAATTCCGTCATACGTACATCAAATGCCCCACGGTCTGTTTCAGTTAATGATTCTCTGAATCCCCTTCCTCGCTGTAATAGTTCTGCATCAGCGCCACCCATTCCTAGTTCTTCGGCTAACTGACCAGTAAACGCTGCTTGAACTACACGCTCCGCTCCCATACGACCGCGTTCTGCTGCCAATTGCTTTCTATACTTCATAAATTCGTCAGCATTCATCCCAACATTATGTTGTAATAGTGAGAAGGAATCAGTTAACATGGTGGTTGCGTTGGCACCTTGGCCTAAGCTCATCATCAACCCTTGAAAACTAGGATCACTCGCCATATCTTCAAATTCGCTGAAAAGTTCCCTCGCTGACTTGTTTGAAGTTTTCGCCATGTTTTCCACACCTTGGGTAAATGCGGAAAAGTTTCTCTGGGTGGCTTCCATTCCCATATTGGATAGGGTTGTTATTCCCTGACTTACCATATCAAGTTGGGCTTGTCCAGTAGCACCGAAGGTGTCCCGTACTATGTTACCATAGCCCTCAATTGCCTTTACTCCTTCTCCCGCAGATAACATTGCAGTTCCTGTGATTGAAGTCAACACATCCCTGTTTGTGGCAGCAAACCGTGAAGCTTCCTCTGGAGAAACACCCATAAGAAAAGAAGCGTCAATCAAATCTTTTATGTTTCCCCCACCACCAAGCTCAAATCCAGTGGCCAAAGTTTCTCGCATGGCGCTTGATGTTCTAGTTAAAAATACACCAACAGCTATTCCTATTGGACCGGTTAATTTTGATAATGAATTCGTAAAACTGTTTTGTGCTTTCTTCCTTTCCTTTTCGGCCAGTTTTGCTGCTTTAAGGGCTTCTTTGGCCGCTACCGTGGTCTCTCTGGATACTTTTAATCTAGATTTATCTTCAGTTGTTAATAGCTTTGATACAGATGCAAGTTTTCTATGTTCTTGGGAAAGAGCAGCATTACTACCTGATAAATTCTTTACTGACTCATCTATAGCATTCACCATGGAATTAAAGTCACCGTCAGCTTCTCCGAATGCTTTGGATAAAGAATCCACTTGCATTCCGTTTTCATGAAGGGCATTATTAATAATTTGAATTGAGCCAAGGTAAGAGTCGTGTACTGATGATAGATCATCTCCCCTCTTTGCGGCATTCTCTGCTGCGTTCCTAAGGTGTTGCAACCCTGTTATTGCAGTTTCGTTTTTGTCATGATGCTCTTTTATTACATCGGATAGAGTTTCTATACCCTTACCAAGATCTTCGTTCTTTTCAAAGATATCATCAGATTGTTTTATTTGGTCTTTTAGGCTTGCGGATATGTTTGATATAGAGTCAGAAACCAGAGATGTGCTACTTTTTATGGCACCGCTTGAAGCAGATAATTCATCCTTTATGGTCTTGGATATTTTATCTAAATTTTTCCCAGATTCCTTTTTTAACTTATTCTGCTCTTTGGTTATCGCTTTTTCTTCTTTCTTCGCTTCTTTAAGGGATGTGTTGGCCTTCTCTAAATCACTAAAAGATTTAAGCAATGCTGAAGAAGAAAGGCCACCCCCAGTATCATCACTCATACCTGTTTTTCCGCCAGCAATAGCTTTCGCCGTCACACCAGTATGGCGTTCAATAAGTTCTAGGTATCTTACTGCTTCTTTTGACAATTCAGCCATGGTAATCCCAAATGTAAATTCTTATATCTATATTTAGTTTTTTACACAAAGACCGAATTTCACGTCTTTGTATAAAACATAAATAGTTTCATAAACATGAGGATATACCATGACAGATACAGAAAATCCACTATTAAAGAAAATAAGATTGCCGGGAAAAAGATTCAGACTCCCTTCCCGTGGGCTGTTTTACATGGATGGTGAACTAGATGAAGGCGTGATAGATGGCGAAGTTGAAGTATTTTCCATGACAACGGTTGATGAAATAACATTACGTTCTCCAGAATTTTTGTTCAACGGTGAGGCAATCGAACGTGTACTTAAACGGTGCGTTCCAGAAATCAAAAAACCGTTGAGGTTATTATCAAGGGACGTTGATTACATATTGACATGTTTACGTGTTGTGTCATATGGTGGTACGTACCAAATCAATACTCATTGCCCGGAATGTGAAGACCTCCAAGGACGAACAAATGAGCGTAGGGTAGATGAGTTCCTTACAGAAGTTAGGGCGAAGGCAAACGAACAGGATGTTGATTTTGATCTTGCCATGCTTGACGATAAGGTGCAAAAGAGATTAGAAACTCTTAGGGCAAAACGATCTGACGAACAAACATATAACGTGAATTTGGAAGGGATATTGCTCAATAACACAACAGAGATATCTGATGAAGAACTTCTCAAGTATGATTTTATGCTATCTAATGAGCAAAAAATTCGCTTGACCCCAATGAAAATGGACAGTGCAGTAGCCACACACCAGTTTCAAAATGAAACAAACACACTAGATTTGAATGGAATTGAAGAGTTTGTATCCTTTATGATAGCATCCACTATTTTACAGGTGGATGACATCACAGATTGGGACATGATATGTGAGTGGGCAAAAGTTTTACCTTTAGAACTTAAGAGAGAAATGGAAAAGACTGTGGAGAGGCTTAAGATGTGGGGTACCGATTTTACTTACAATGTGGTATGTAAAAACGAGGAATGTGGCTACGAGCGAAACATCAATACCCTTCTGAATCCTATAACTTTTTTTATGACACCCTCAGGATCGGAGGAGCCAAGCAATTAACCGAATTGCTGACCAGTTTTGAGGGTCAAATTAGACATTTGGTCAAAGATTGTGTTATAATTTCCCATTACCATGAAGGTGTGGATTATCATTCTGCGTTCGAACTTACACCATACGAAAAGCAAATCATTGCTGAATTTGTGGAAAGTGAACAAGAACGTGAAATGAAACTACGCAGTGCGTTTCTTGGGAGAATGATTTGAAACTAGTTGTGGCGGGCGGTCGTAAATTTAACGATAAGACCCGCGTTTTCCGCATCTTGAATAAAATTCATGCAGAACACCCTGATCTTGAAATTGTTTCAGGTTTAGCTAAGGGTCCAGATACCTTTGGTAAAGAGTGGGCCGAAGCAAACGGTGTTAAGTGCTATGAGTTCCCTGCCAAGTGGAAAGTGAATGGTGTTTTTGATCGGAGTGCTGGCTATAAACGAAATCGTGAAATGGCTAAATTCTCAGATGCGGTTTTACTTTTTTGGGACGGTATTTCTAAGGGAACGATGCACATGCGGGATCTAGGGTATAAACACAATATACCAGTTGCTATTGCTTATTATGATCCAGATACCGGAAAACCCCCGACAGTAACACCTAAGGGCATATCCAAAGTCCTCCGTGAAGACGAACAAATAACTCTTCGTAGGCACCGGGACAACAGAGAACATACCTAACTTCAATCACTAAATATGGTTATGATAAACATCGTGGCCATAGACCCCTCCCTAACCTCAACCGCTGTTGTAATCAATGGCAAAGCATACTCAATCGCCTCCGAAGATAAGGCCCTTACTAAGAAGAAAGACTTTACTAGATGGTTCGAACTGGCTAATACACATGCAGAAATAGTGGTTACATCAAAACGCTATAAAGAAGAAACTGTATATGCTAAATCGGAATTAGCCAAATTGGGTGCCTTTAGAACCAATGTTAATGTAATATCCAAACTAATGAATATACACTGCGAAAACGGCAAAGCCACTATAGTTGTAGTTGAAGGTTATTCATATTCATCTGTTGCTGGACCTATTATTGATCTAGTCACCCTTGGTACGCTTTTACGGAACATGATATACACTAGACTTAATACGCAGCTTGTGATATTATCTCCCAGCTCTGTTAAATCACAAGCAGCCAAACTTACATATCCAGCCATTAAGAAAGGCAAGAAGGTTATTAAGTTTGAATACCGAAACAATGATGGTGTAATCGGTGGTAAGTTCAAAAAACATGAAATGTATCGAGCACTTACAGATAATATTAGTTTGCAAACACCGTGGGTTGATTTTTTACGAGATCACCAAGAAGAGATAATGTCACTGAAAAAAGTACCAACTCCTATAGATGATATCAACGACGCTATGTTAATGTTCCATATAACACAAAGTTTAAATGCTGCTGATTTTAATCAATTGGTAGATACGTTAAAATCAACATAAATTTGATCTATGTCAATTTATTATCAACTTGAAAATATTTCACTTGACAAATTTTTCATTACTGTTAAAATGCTTTTAACCGTAGGTAATCATCCAGCTTTTAACTTCCATACCTCTATCTCTCCAAATTTGGCCTTCGCTTCGCGTTGGCCAAATTCGGGCCTAACTTCGTTTGGCCCCATTTTTGATTTTTTTATTTTCATTTATTTAGGTTATTTTATACAGTTTTAACAGTTATCTAAAATTTTTTCATTTGACTAATTTCATAGTGTTTGGTATATTATACAACACTATATCGGAGACAGTTATGGACACATCCCCACAGATAATTACCACATTAACACCACCAACACCAAAAAATATTTGGGACCATTGGGCAATGCCGGGGTATGAACCCCGTGAATCACAGAAAATTGCTTTAGACTGGATGGCAGAACTACCAACTAAGAAAAGATTTATTCTTTGTCAGATCCCAGTTGGTGGAGGTAAATCACCAATTGCAATATCATATGCCAGTTTTTTAGGTCGTGGGTTTCTAGGAAGTTCTTACATCCTTACACCTCAGCGTATTTTACAACGACAGTACGAAGAGTCATTTGGTGATCAAAATTTACAGTCTGTTTATGGTAAGGCCAATTATTTATGCCATACCAAACCGGGGCTTGATTGTGACATAGGCAATGATATCAAACCCGCATGTGAAGACTGCCCATCCAAAATGGCATTTGAGGCAATCAAACGCACTCCGCATGTTGTATTAAATTATAAATTGGCCTTGTTGTATTCTGAATTATTTCCGGGTGAGGACACTGTGTTTCCAATTAAAGACTTGATGGTGTTTGACGAGTGTCACACATTAGAAAATAAGTTAGTCGATCATCGGGCAGTTGAAATCACGCGTAAGCGGTGTGACCAAATGAAATTGCGTTTCTTCAAGCCACGAGACTTGAAAGAAGCACATGAATGGATACTGGACGAATATCTTGAGGCGATTACTGAACTTTTCCTTGAATTAGAGAAGTCAGTCAAGGCCATTGATATTAAATATGAATTTTCACATGGCGGTTTGTTACCATCGGAACTTAATGCTAAACGAAATTTCAAGAAGATTGCGCGACACCGTGATCTAGTCAAGAATCTAGTGAAAAAGGATCTTGAGACGGTGGAGCAAAGGTATGTATTGATGACGGATGATACCCGGTTCCAGTTTAAGGAAATATATGGTGCCAATTTGTTCCGGCATATATTGGAACCAAAAGCGAATCGGTTCCTGTTTATGTCTTCCACCATTTTGAATTTTCATGAGTTTGCAACCGATATGGGACTACCAGAGGACGAGGTGGCTGTTATTTCTCTTCCGTCTGAATTTGCAGAAGACTCCCGGCCTGTTTATTTCCACCCAACATCCAAGATGGCATACGGTTGGAATAAACCTGAAAAACAGGCACTACGTACTAAGATGTCAAATAAGGTCATTGACTTGCTAAATAATAAGCACGGCCCTGACTCTGGTATTATTCATACTGGAAGTTTTCAAATTGCCAAGTGGTTAATTTCACAACTGAAAGGAAACATAGACCACGAAATAATTTCCCATAGCGGCGACGATAATGCTAGTAGGGACGATTCTTTCAAAGAGTTCACAGATAACAAGGGGGCACGACCAATGGTGCTAGTGTCACCCTCTGCTACTGAGGGGTTGGATTTGGTAGAAGACACCGCACGTTTTGCAATATTTGTTAAGGTGCCATATCCGAACCTAAGTGATGAATGGATTACTAGACGTAAAGATCTTTCTAGTGAATGGTATCAGCGTCAAGCAATGATAGCTATCATTCAAGGTGGTGGGCGTATTGTAAGAAGCAAGGAAGATTGGGGGGTGACTTATATATTAGATGAGTCATTCAACTATTTGTGGAGTCAGTTTAAAAGATTGACACCAGATTGGTGGAAGGAGGCGTTTTTTCTTCCACATAAGTAAACTTACAGGAGGGACAAAGAGGGGGCGGTTCAGGCCGTCCCTTGATGGCTAAAGTGTCAGTAATGACGCATTAACCCCCAATATTGGACTTAATGCGTAACCTTTGCAGCATTACACAGTTTCCACGATATTAGAAAACCCATCCTTAAGTTCAACAACCATTCTGCTTTCAAACATACTGGCTATTTCATCCCGGTGAGAAATGATAAACATTGACATGTTATCTTCTTCGGCTATTTCCTTAATCATTTTAGCAGCAAGCTGAACGCCCACGTTGCCTAGTCCGGTGTCAAGGCACTCATCTAGCATACAGAAGGAGATCTTGCCGTGACGGGCCTGTAGAATGTCCCTGAAGGCGAAAGCGAGGGCTAGATTAACTCTAGCTGCCTGACCAGAGGAAAGGTTAGTGAAACCAAGCTCTGTTCCAAATTGGGATATTCTGGCACTCATGTCAGGTAGGAACTCAACCCGGTGAGGCAAACCAAGCTTTTCAAGGTATACCATAAGCCGTTTGTTTAGGAAAGGTAAACTTCTGTCTAGTAGATTCTTTCTTACGAAAGAATCCTTTTTGGTTAACAACTTTAGCAGGAACTCTTGGTGTTTGATTGTATCATCAAGTTCGTTAAGCTGTTTTGACTTATCATTGTCAAACTCAACTTCTTTCAGTTCTTTAAGCGTGTCAGTATGTGGATTGGTTTCGGCTATTAGTTCTGCAAGTCTTTCTTTGATTAACTCTTCTTTAGTGGCCATCTTTTCAAGTTCAGCTACTGAACTAAATAAGGCTTTGCTTTTGGTCTTTTTTATAAGCTTTTGTTGTTTGGCTATTTCTTTAACAAGGTCATCTATTCTTTCTTGGGCAGTTTCAATCTTTTCTTCAATGTCATCATCCACTTTAATTTCTTGGTAGGAATTAAGTTGGATTTGAAATTGATCGTACTGTGATTGTAGCTTGATCAAGTCATTAGATGAAAGTTGATCACCTGAAGTCATTTCTTCATGAGTTTCATTCAAGTTTGTTAATTCTTTGTGTGTTTCGTTTCTGGATTTAGTCAGATCCCCAACAGTAGTATCAAGTTTCTTTTTGTCTTGTTTGGATGATTTAATCACCCCATTGTTTTTTCGTATAGCAGCTTTAACTTCTTTGGTTTTTGTTTCCACATCAACAAAGGGTTGCTTGCAATACGGGCAGGTTTCATCACCAAGCTGTTCAAGTTCCTGTTTTAGTTTTTCGTTGTCATCTTCAGCGTCTTTGATGGTGGTAGCTATGGTGTGTATTTTTTTCGAAAGGTCTTCTATTTCTTTCCGGTTTGCATCCAGTAGGGTTTTGGTGTCTTCCATTTCCCCTTCAATAGTTGCTATTTCATTTAAGCGTTTTTGTTCTTTGTCAAAGTCTACGCCCCTTTCAATAGCTTTTACTTTTTTACGGATGTTATCTATTCGTTCACGATGTGCTTGAGCTGTTTCAAGCTTGTCGTTCAGCTCACGAATGTCTCTTTCAAATTCCGCTTTGATGTTCTCATCAGTTTTGACGGCATCCTCAAACCCGACAATAGCGGTCAATCTGTCACGTTCTTGTTCGAAGTCAACTTGTGACATAGCACCGATTTCGTCTCCAGCAGATATGATCCTAACCCGTTGTGCCTCTTCCCATTCGGCTAGTCTAACTTTTGTTGCCTCTACTTGTTTGTCGTGGCGATCCATTTCAAGGCTGATCTGTTCTTGTAGATTTTTCAGGTGAGTGAACTCTCCCTTGGTTCCCTTTATAGCCTCTTTGAGGTTCTCTGCTTTATCTGTAAGTTCAGTGTAACCAAATAACTCTTCCATGATACTGGTTTGATTGGTCTTGGTTGCATGTCGGCTTGGTAGATCTAGGAACGGTTTGAATGTGGCGCTAAATACAATAATTCTAGAGAACACGTCAAATGGTAGTCCAATAATTCTTTCTATTTCTTTGTTTGTGTTTAGGATACTATCACGGGTTTTGTCATCGTCCCCAACAAACCAACGAACATCTGCTTTAGTTTTGCTCTTTCTTATACGAACAATCTTGTAAGTTATTCCATCTTTTTCGAATACAACAGACACTTCAAGATTTTTCTTGTTGATGTTGTTGATAAGACTTCCCTTATCCACATTGGAAATGGTTCTATCATATAAGGCAAATGACAAGGCATTCAATATAGCTGTCTTACCACTACCGTTGCTGTCAATTTGGCCATTCACAATAGCATCTAGGTTTTGACCAATGATAAGAACTGGCTCATTGAATTCAAGATTTATGACGGTATCATTGTTACCATATGACATAAAGTTACGTATGGTGAGTGTTTTGAATTGTACGGGAGTTGGCATTATAATCCCTTGAATATGGTGATAAGTTTATCGTTGTTAATGGCGTCTGCTTCAATCTTGCTCAACATGTTTATAACTAGATCTACTGTTGTATCAAGATTTTCCAATTCTTCATTGTTAATATTAGTATCTTCCAGAGCAACTAACTGGTCTGGATTTTCATGGAGGTTTATTTCCCTGAGTCCATATTTTTTAACCAATTGGGTTTTCAGTTTTATGCTTTGTTCGTAGGTTAGATCTATATCAACAACACAATTGACAATGGCATCTTTTCTTAAAATACTGTCAGGGGTTTTTACAATTTCTGATAATGTTGTTCTGGCATAACTTGGGCAATCCGGCCAGTCATAGAAGAACGCATCATCTAGCCCGTATTCATATACTAGCATACCACGTTTGGTATCGTTGGCATCACTGAAGTCAGCGGGGAAGGCATTTCCAATATACGTAATGTTTCCGCCTGACTGCCTTTTGTGAAAGTGTCCAGAGAATATTCTGGTAGGTTTTCTGAAATCATCTGGGTCTGGGCCGTGTTCTTTCATTCTGGTTTCACCAGTAAGTATGAATCCTTTGAATTCAAAGTGCCCAAACCATATTGGAGTGTTGAAGTATTTGGCTAGGCCAGCGTATTCGTTTTCAAATAAGAAGGGGCACATCAATGCTCCCCCACGCCCCAGATCATCAATGACTTGTGGGGTGTTGATTATGTTGAACCCAAGTGAATCAAAGAAATTCGTGGAGTATACGTCTCTGGTTGTACGGTAGTACAGGTCGTGGTTACCTACAATGAAATAAACTGGTAGGTTTAACTCCTGTATTAACAGGGCACCACGATAGGCATAATCCAAGGTTAGGCCGTTAATAGCAGCACGTTGTTCAAACCAATCACCCATAAAGATAATATGATCTATTTGATCGTCTGACTTTACATTATCACAGAACCAGTTTATAAAGCGAAGGCAATCTTGGTTGTGCAACTCACTGTTGTTCTTTCGCCCCCAGTGTATATCAGTAAAACACGCGGCTTTTCCCTTCATTTACTTTTTCTCTTTTTTTTCTTTTTTAAGTTCTTCCCTTTCTTTACGATAATCTTCCATGTAAGCATCCGAGGGTAATTCCCCCATAGAGATAAGTATAGCATCTCTGTTCAATCTATGCTTCTTTTCTTGCGAAACATATTGCCAAAATGTGTGTTTTATTGCTTGAGTGAAGTAAGCGAAGGGATTATCGTACTTTTCTAGATCAAAACTACGCCACGCCCTGACAACATTTGTCACTGCAACACTCTTCATATCCTCAATGTGGGGGCTGTAATCAGAGTATTCATATCTACTTCCATACCGAGCAGCTAAAAGCATGATCATTTTGGCGAACTCATCCGTCATTTTATCTTGTTCGTGGCATTTTCTAAGTTCGGCCAGCATGTCTTTGTTATTTAAATAATTTTTTTTCTTTTTTATCTTTGGTTTTGGTTCTTCCGTGACTTTCTTTTTAGTTGATTTTGCCATGTTATTTACCATATTATTGTTTTTAGTTATATAATCTTGAAGTATATCACATTTTGTAATAAAGATCAATAGAATTATATATTTACAACTATTGTATGTGTCTATAAATATTGTCATATGCCAGAGGTATTTCATCGGTGAGTGATTATTATCAAGTACGACTTAGCCAGTTTGCTAAAGACAAGGGGTCTGGAGCCAGTATCGCTGCTGGGCGTGTGTTAGCCCCCAATAATTTTGTGGGTCCTATGACTCCAGATCAAAGGAAGAATAATGAGAATGCCACGGAACGGCAAAAGGTGGTAGATGGTGGTGTGGTTATATTTGATGCTTCTCCAACTTTAGCGGAATCAAGAACAGCGGAATATGTTGATCAAGCGTTACCGGGTCCAGTTGGTATAGTTGTTTATAAGATGACTGGTAATAGACGTTTCACTATTAGTGCTAAGTTTATATCTAGAACGATTGATGAGGCAGAACTGAATTATGGCTACGTTAATCTGTTACGATCTTGGATGATTCCCCAATCCCAAAGCGGAGCTTCGGGTGAAGGCAAAACAGGCAGGCCACCAATACTTCGTTTAAATGGATATAAAAAACAATTTAACAGCATTCCGACGGTGTTGTCTGAGATGAGTGTTAATTATCCAGAGGATGTTGATTATATTGAAGTTCCAGATCTAGCCATGGTCCCCATTATACAGAGTGTTGATGTAACCTTAATTGAATCTCATAAGAGTACATCTACTCGTCTTAGTGATGATGATGCAAAATCTAACACGCAAAAGAATGAATTTAATTTGAAAGAATTTAGAAAGGGGATATTAGTAGGATATTGATATGGTTTTTAAGCTATACACATCTAAGAGTTCGGTAAAAAAGAAAAACTCTCGTTATGTCCAAGGAGGAGTAGCCGAGGTTGGCGAACATTTTATTCGTTGGTGGGAACGAGATGTTTTACCAAGGGATGTTATATCTGACTTTTCCTTTAAGATCACCAACGTATATGCTGGTCATCCCGATTTAATTGCTTATGATTATTATGGTAGGAATGATCTTGGGTGGTTAGTTTTGCAATATAATAATGTGGTTGATATCAATGAAGAACTTGCAACGGGGGAAACAGTGATCCTTCCATCTAAAGATCGTGTGTTCTATGAGCTGTTATCACGTTCTGCATCAAGTTAAAGGATAAGCAATCATATGTCTATCCCAGCAAACCCCTTAAATGAATCAGGAAGCACAACCTTCCGGCACATTCTTGTTGCATTTAAATATGCGGAAGATGCTTTTGATGTTAAAGAATTTAATCCGCAGGGCGTTACTGTTGGGGGGTCTGTAGAAGGGGTAGGCCCGAACATGGTTGTTATTAATGAGTTTACTGACCAACGTTTTAGTATACCAGAGGCTATTTGGGATTTTGATTTTACCCCGTGTATAGGGGTGAGTACTTCAACAAGTGTTGGTAAACTGGTAGTTGCCGATAGATTTGTGCCATACAATTTTATAGGGTATCTTCAGAGGGAGGTATTGTCCCATTTGAATAAGGATGCTAGTGGTGCAAAGAATTTAATGTCCTTATCCCATGCAACGTTTATGCTAAAAACAATATTTACTGTAGATGAATCGACGGTGGATTCTCTTGGGGATGATGTTAGATCCCCAGACACAGTTAGAATAAATCCGTTTTTCTTTAATATTGACAGTATCGAATCAGTGCCAGAGGTCGGATCAATAACGCCCCACACTCACATTTTGCATGTAATGGGGGCTTCTAATACAACTGGGTTGTTGCGTTCGTTCTCCAGCGTATTTCAGATGAATATAACACACAAAGAGGACACCATACACACAAAGATTCCACGGGGTACTGGTACTGGTAGCACGCTTAGATTTAGGGAACAAGAAGATCAAGAGAACAACCAAAAGAGAAAGGACAGGATGGATTTGTCTAAACCAATGACAAGTCTTAAAGATATATTTGAGGGTTTTGAAGCTGATCTGAATCAATTGAAATACACTCACCAAGGGCAATTACAAGAGTGGCTTGAGGAGATAAATGTTTCTCATTTACATAAAATTACCGGTTCCATAAAACAAACCAAAGAACCATCCCCAGAACAGTTACCGATAAGTTATAAAATAGATCTTGACCCCCTTTATGATGATTACCAAATTGATAATCGTAATATGCCGTTTGAACAACCAAATATACCACAGAATGAGAACGGAATACGGGTATTTCCAGTAAGACCCGGAGTCCACATTTTGGATTTGATATCAGACATAATGCTTTTATCCAAACAGATAGGCGTAGATGCTATAAAAATCACACCGAAGACATTCAAAGTGACTGTGACTGCCATAAGAAAAAGAACGAATGAGATTGGGTATGAGATAAACATCAAAATACGAAGATATGATATCCCACGAAACGGTATTATACATGGGAAAACTATAGCGGATAATATTGTGGTGGATAAGGGACCGGGGGAAGCTGGTGATAATGCTCTCCATTTTTTCTTAAATGACCCACTGGAAGGGGATGTTGATGTTGTGGCGTTCAAGTCTCATATTAATTATGATTCTGGAGATAATATGTTGGAGGAACAGGTTGAAGCTTCCGGTACCAACATTGTTTATGGGGATAGAGAACAAGCTACAGCAGAACGCAATCTAACCGTACCCTTCTTTCAATCAATCTATAGTGGCATAAGGCCGATGGTTGGTTCATATATTATTGATGGTCTTGAGAGTGCTCAACAGGCTGGTAATGTTGTTAAATTGATGGATAGATATACTTATACGCAGACGACTGATTATGAACTTGTCATTCTGGGTAATCCCTTTCTTTTATCTGATATAAACCGCAACCCAAAGGATGTGGTAAATGATGAGGATGGGGTTGTACATTACTACCCAAAACCAGAAGTGAACCCCATGTATCTTAGACTTACAATATTTGAAAAGAGCCAGACTGATCCAGTTGAAGGTGCGGGTGAAGAAAATGAGGATATACCGGAAAGATTTTATTATGATGGGCATTACCACATAGCCAGAATAGTCAACAAGTTTGGTATAATTGGTGGAGGGAGATCTTTCTACCAGAATTTAATATTGAAACGCGGAGATACCTTGGTGTGATTAATTCACAAACTAGAATCAGTTGCACCCGGTCAGTATAAATATAGCAAAGAACATATAGGATGTACACGTGAAAAGCAATAGTATACAGACATATTTTAAGATTGTTGACCCTAAGTCACCCAACGTGTCGATACAGGATAATCAGGACATTTCTGGTAGTCGTGGATTATATGGTAATCACGGTTGGTATCAGAGAATAGTTCAAGGATCAACCACCCGATTAGTACGTTATCGTGAGTTTGATGTCATGGATAATGACATTGATGTTGCTCGTGCTCTTGATATTATGGCCGAGGAAATGACAGGTAATAATCCTAAGACTCGTATGCCGCTTAACATTATGATAGAGGCTGGATCAGAGGAAAATATACCCGGTCACGTCTTTGCAACATTGCGTGCTGCTCTTAAAACATGGACCAGAGTACATAATTGGCAGGGTGGCCGGTTGTTTTACTTAGCGAGGAACATGATCAAGTATGGTGACTGTTTCTTTGAACGAAATAAGAACAAGAACAAGCGGTTTAAATTTATCCATCCGAAGCATGTTATAGGTGCTATTGTTAGTGAAGATGATATCACAGACATCCGTGGATGGCATGTGCAGCAAGAGTATAAGAAGCCAAACCAATATTGGCAATCAAGTGTGGCATTTCAGACTAGCGGTGATTTAGCTGACCATAATGTTCAGTCACTAGACAAAGATAAAGTGGTACGTTTCAGTATTTTGGATGATACCTCCGATGAGGCACCGTTCGGTATTTCCGTTTTACGCCCAGCATATAGGGTATTCAAACAGAAAGAATTATTGGAAGATTCTATTCTAATTTATAGAATTTCAAGAGCCCCGGAAAAGAGAGTATTTTATATAGACGTTGGTAATAGGCCAGATCATCTAATTCCGGGTGTGTTAGAAAGATTCAGGAACCAGATCAAGCAGAAGAAAGTACCTACTCGTTATGGTGGAAAATGGCAGGTTGAATCTGTCTATAACCCGCAGAGCATGAACGAGGATTTCTATTTTGCAAAAAGACCAAATGATGGTGGTTCAAAAGTAGAGACTTTACCGGGAGGTCAAGGTCTTGGTGAACTAACAGAACTAGATTATTTCTATCGTAAGATGTGGCGGGCGCTACGTATCCCATCATCTTATCTTGGAACATCAACTGAAGATGGCCAAGCTGTAGAGAATGAAGCCCGTGTTGGTATTGCATACATTCAAGAAATTAAGTTTAGTCAATACATTCAACGTCTTCAGAGATATGTTGAAGATGTATTGGATGCAGAATTTAAACGCTGGATATATGATTCCGGCATTCACGTGGATTCTACCATCTACAGAATTACCTTACCTGAACCTTCTGATTATCAAGCATCTCGTCAACAAGCTATGGATGCTGATCTACTTGGTAACTTTACAACTGCCGAAGGTATACCGTTTATTGCAAAACGTACTGCTTTGGAGAGATATGCTGGGTGGTCTAAGGATGAAATTAAACGTAATGAGGACATGATCCGCATTGAAAAGGGTCTACAGGCAACGGGTGATGATCGTGATTTACCAATGATTTACCAGCCAGAAGATGCAGAAGCTGGTGGATTTGACGGTGGCACGGGCGGTGGAGGTGGAGCGGGCGCTCCTCCCTCAGAAGAAGGTGGCGATGAATTAGAGGATTTGGAAGATGAAGGTGGAGAAACTAAAGGTGGGGAAGGTGGAGAAACTGGCGAAGAAACCACATTAGGCCAAGCATCTGAAACTCCAGCACCGGAAGCTGCTTAAATTTTGTCCGTAAAAAGCCCAATTACCATAAATAATTAAGAGTATAGCGTTTTACAGAGGCGAAATGAAACAATCGTTCCTAAATGAGATCATTATGGGAAGCACCGAACGGAGTGTTGACACCTCGTTCAGTAATTTTTTGCATGGTTCTATCAAATTAAAATCATTGAGGGAAAGTGGCACTGATGATTCTATGATAGATGATCTTGTTGTCTTTATGGAGAGTGATTCCGAGTTACACACACAGATGTCTGATCTTCGGAACACTTTGGTTAAGCATTGGAAAAGGAATGAATATGACACCCTACTTGCTGAACAGGCTTGGTCCAGAATTGTTTCTGATGGTGTCAAGGCATATGCAGTTAAGATTCTTAAAGAAGAAAGGTTATGGGAAGAGTTTGTTACATCAGAGACCCGTCAGGCCGTAGTTAAAGGGCTTGAACATGGTCATCAGATATTACTAAAAGCAATTAAAAAAGAAGGATAATTATTATGAGTGATAAAGACAGAATTAGAGATATGGTAATGGCTCTTTCTCGTGGAGACCACGAGGAAGCACAAGCTGCTGCTAATGATGTTATGGCTGCTAAGACAACTAGGATTACCAACGAAAGCGAAGCAGACGATGTTGACATTAAGGATGTTGATGCTAAGGAAAACAAGGATGAGTGATAAAGACAGAATTAGAGATATGGTAATGGCTCTTTCTCGTGGAGACCACGAGGAAGCACAAGCTGCTGCTAATGATGTTATGGCCGCTAAAACTACGCGTCTTAGCGCCGATGAAGATTTGACGGAAAGAATGAACCCGATGCATCAACGGCTAAATGCCATGGGGAATAGGGGCAGAGCGGCTAGGAATATGGCTCGTGGTGAACGTGGTATGCGTGGACGTGACAGAATGAATGAAGAGGATGATTATATTCCTAACTGGGACGAGGAGAATCCACAAACATGGGATGTTCAACCAAGTGACGCTGACGATACTTTAGATCCAGAGTATGTAGCACACGTTAAAGAATTGGGCAAGGTGCTTAGAAAAGATCCACGAAATAGTAAAGAGTGGGAATCCAGATCTTGGGGATTGGCCAAATTACTTGCAAAGAAGTACAATATACCAGCGGATCATGCTTGGAGAAATTTAGATAATGCCTATTATGGAAGACCACTATGGTCTACCTATACGGGCAGGCAGAAAGGCGAAGAATGAAACTGCACGAAATTACTAACATAAAATCATCTGGGGATGCTACCAGTTTAAGTGGTGGTAAGTTACCTAACATATTCAGGGATAATGTTGACAGTGTTAGTAAATTGCCTCGTACCAAAAAGAAGGATATGTACGGTAGTACTGGAATGAAAACTAGCGTGGATAATTCCGGCGATGGAGATGTTGGAGATGCAGGCGCTCCTGCTGCTTCACCCTCTGGTGGTGCTGCCCCTGCTGGTGGTGCTGCCCCTGCGGGTAGTGGAGCTGGTAGTGGTAGTGGTAGTGGAGCTGGAGGTGGTGGAGCCGGTGGTGGAGCCGGTGGTGGAGCTGGGTCATGAGATTAACCGCTTCGCATACGAGATTGAAGTTAAACCCTCCCATTTGGGAAGTTTTTTCCAAAAACAGCGGGGGATTGGATAAATATGTTTAAACAGTCATTTAAAGAATATTTGAAAGAATATTATAAATACTTTAATTCGTTTTCCGACGTTGTTGATCATCATGATACTGATGATGATTCAGAGAAAGATCACGAATCGGAGAGAAAAAAAGATGATGATTTCGCCAGTGATGGTGAAAGGATCGAAACTAAAAAGCGTGGTATTAAAAAGAGACATCATCGTCGGGATAAAGAGGATTTGAACCCTCGTAGATTCCGACAATGGATGGAAATTTCAATAGCAGGCGATTAAATTAGGATATTACAATGAACACAAAAGCAAAAACGAAATTATATGAATCCCTAGAAGCCTTTGTTGACGCGGTTGCTAACAATGATACAGAAGCAGAACGCGATTCTATGAAGTCTTACATTACTGCAAAGACTAAAATTACTTTGGAATCAGGTAAGGAAAACAACATTAAGCTTGACGGCAACGATGTATTGGTTGCTGGAAAGAAAGTTGGTACCTTTTCCCATGACGTAGAAGACTCGAAAACTTCCATCCAGTTTGAAGCTGCCGACGGCGAGAAAGCAGAATTTGCTTCCTTGGAAGAGTTGTATGGCCATATAGCTGAGAAATTCAGTGTGAAAGAAGATGCCATCAATGAAGATGACGTGGCTGAAGGCGCGGCTGATGTACAACCGGCTGTTACCAAGCAGAAAGCCGGTGCTGATAAGAGAACCAAGCGTATGGCTGACTCCAAGAAAACAAAACAGGGTGATAGTAAGGAAGGCAGCTATGATGGAGGCACTGATGTGAATATGAGTGACGCTCCTGCACATTCTGGCCATGAAGTTGATCCTCGTCATAAAACTGGGTATTATGATCAACATGACCCACGTTCTGGCCATAAGGATAAGATTAAGGGCGGTTCTGACGCGGCACATCCGGGTGCAGCATCTGACATTGAGACAGACGGTAACTACGATAAGCACGATGTACGAAAGTCTCATAAAAAGGGTGATCACAAGACTGGTGGTTCTGCCACCACGAAGGGTAAGCACGACAGTAAGTAACGGGGTATATTATGGAAACGGGTCTATTAATTGAAACGTTGCAGCCTCACGAGGGTAATATCATTACCGAGGGCGTGACAGGTAAAGATGGTAAGAAGAAGTTTTACCTGAAAGGTATTTTTATGCAAGCAGATGTTAAGAATAGGAATGGGCGTAATTATCCTCTTTCCGAAATTAGCAATGTTGTATCTACCGCTGCCAATAACATTAAAACACATGGTGGTATTTTTGGTGAGCTTGATCATCCACAGACTTTGACTATTAATATGGATAGGATTTCTCATGTTATTAAAGAACTGTACATGGATGGTGCCAATGCTATTGGTAGAGCGGAACTTCTTGATACCCCAATGGGGCAAATAGCCCAGACACTCGCAGAGAGTGGTGCCCGTTATGGCGTATCTAGCCGTGGTACTGGTGATGTTGGTGATGACGGTGATGTTGGTGGTTACAACTTTGTTACGTGTGATTTGGTTGTTACACCATCTGCCGAGGGAGCTATGCCAGATCCGATCTACGAGTCGTTGCAGCAAGATGTTAAGGGCCGACGTATTTTGACATTAGCTGAAGCCGTGCAAAATGACCCGAAAGCACAAGAATTCCTTAAGAAAGAAATCTTGAAGATGTTTGCAAGTATTTTACCGTAAAAAAGATTGTAAGAAAGATTGTAAAAGGGGCGAAAGCCCCTTTTTTATACATGTGGGTTGAAAGTCCCAGTTCTGTTCATCTGCATAACGGAATCATCATCACCTAATTTGAAGTTACTGTCATACTCGTCATCGTATACATCAGTATTAGGGAGTAATTCACTATCAATTTCTTTGGAGTTTTTCATATTAGCGGCTCTTCGCCTGTCCCTGCTACCACCAAGGCTGTGGCTTAGCTCAATTGCCTGTTGCCCATTTTTTGTTAGTTCACTGTTGTTATCAACTAGCCCATACTCTTGTAATTCGTACACTATATCCATCATTCGGTCTGAAGCATTATCAAAATCCAAGCGGCCATCATAAATCGCTTTAAGTGCTCCGACATGAAGGGGGGATAATTCGTTAAAATTTAATCCACTTTCCATCAATACGTCTTGCACATCATGGCATATATCGGTAACTTTCATTATTATTATTATTCTCCAATTTCTTGCTTCGTATTATATTTATTCATTTCGTGCTTGTCAAGGAGTGTTTTATAGTTTATAATCACATTTTACATCTTATTGTCGGGGAAGATAATGATGGAATATGAAAACGACGCATTGTATGCTACTATTAAATTATCTAGAAAACTGCAACCTGTTGCCGAGGCTAATGACTGGAGCATATCTGATGTGCTATCTAAGGCAATAGAGGAGTTGGGTGAATTTTCGGAGGCAGTACAGATTGAACGAGGTAAAATGAAAAACAAGATGAAAAAGCTAGATGCCCCGTTCTATGAGGCTGCTGATGTAATGCAATGTATTCTGGACACCCTTTCTAGATTACATCCCAATAAGTCTCCGGCGCAGATATGTACTCTATTATACCATGCTCTACGTAGTAAAGACAAGAAATGGGAAAATGTCGTACTTGCGGAGGCGACAGTGCTTGTGACGCAAGATCATGCCCTTTAAAATTCTCAAGCTTGGTAGTGAGGAACTCACAGCACCAAACCTTATAGTGAAAGACCACTGGTTTAAAACCGACCAGCTTAAGCTATTTGCTAATGAGATGTTGGCGTGTATGGCATTATCTGATGGGATTGGGCTTGCCGCCCCACAGGTCGGCAAGAACATACGGCTGTTTGTAATGAACAATTCTCCAGAAGTTTTGGTGTGCATCAATCCTGTTATAATTGAGACTTCCGAGTTTAGCAGTGTTTCTTTGGAGGGCTGTTTATCCTTCCCCGGTTTGTACCTTGATATCATACGTCCAATAACTGTGAAGGTTGCTTATTTTGATGTGGAAGGAGACTTGGTTGAGAGGGATTTGGATGGTATATTGGCTAGATGTTTTCAACATGAACTTGATCATTTGAACGGAATTCTCTTTACTTCTCACGTAAAAAAGATTAAACTAGATCAAGCGAGAAGGAAAGCAAAGATAACGGAAAGAAAGAAGATAAGACGAAAACGAAGGTAATGGCTAGGTAGCTCAGTCTGGCAGAGCGGGGGTCTCTAAAACCCTGAGTCGAGGGTTCGAACCCCTCCCTAGCCGCCAAATATTTGAAACATTACTTCCTGAGTAGACTTTTTAAAAAAGATGTGCTATCATGTTCCTCATGAATAACACAGACACCAAGCGTACCCCAGTAAACAGCTCTAGTATGTGGGAAATCCTTGTGCCTACGGCAAACAATGAGGGCAAGCCATTTCGTACTAGATACCACAGGGTATGGGATGTAAAAGTTCGTAGGCTTTCCCATGGGTTAACTATACTTAGTCCTGTTAGAGGGCAGTTTGTGGCCCCGGATGGGGAATTATTTACAGAACGTATGATTCCTGTAAGGATCATGTGTCCGAGAGAAGATATAAATAAGATCATTGACTTTACTATGAGATATTATGATCAGGATGCAGTTTTGGCCTACATGATATCCTCAGATTGCATTTTAAAATATCGGGAGACAAGGCAATAATGCCAACCACAGGGGTAAAAAATGTATATAACGAAAGGAGAAATTCATGAATACATTTTTTACAGGCGACCAACACTTTGGTCATAAAAACATTTGCAGGTTTGTAAATCGCCCTTTCGCTTCCATTGAGGAAATGAATGAGGCACTTATCAAGAATCATAATGACACGGTTAACCCCGGTGATGTAGTTTGGTTTTTGGGTGATTTTGGCTTTATGAGTCAAACTGGTATCAGAGCCATTCTAAGACGATTGAATGGTCAGAAGAATCTTATCTTGGGAAATCATGATAAGCCTTTTATGAAACGCGGAAGGGAATTTATAGGCAAAGGATTGCTTAATGCCATTTTTCATTATAGAGAAATCAATATTGAAAAACAGCATATAGTTCTTCTTCACTACGGTATGAGGGTGTGGAACAGGGCACATCACAGTTCATGGCATCTATACGGTCATTCTCATGGGTCACTCCCCCCATATCATAAATCACTTGATGTAGGAGTAGACTCTAAGGAGATAACCCCTGAATACAGACCTTATGCCTTTGAAGAGGTAAAGAGGTTTATGCAATCGAGAACGGCAGAATCGGTAGATCACCACAACTAATTTATTTTGTTTGGTGTGAATTAACCGAACTTAAGGTCGTCTAGGTTATCATCCCCATCATCCCCACCGATAGCAGCTAAGTCGTCTATTGCACTAGGGCGTTGTAGTGGTGCAGCCTTGCCACGTTTTTCTCTATGGGCTTCTAATGCTTCCTTCCCCTCTGGAGTAATGGCACCATCTGCGGTTACAAACTCATCTTTTTTAAGCATGTCGAAGGTTTCGGAATACTTATCATTCTGTATAATATCGGTGCTAAGCTTGCCCTGACTTGCCATATTCAATATGAAGGGAGCGAATTTGCCATAAACTGTGATATCAGCCTCCGGTGCAAAACCGTCATCTGGCTGTTCTCCTTTAACCTTTCCTGTAGTGGCTTTTTTGATTTCCGCTTTGGCTGTTTTCTTGATCTTATCCATGTTTTTCATGGTACGCTTTAAGGCGGCAGTCAAGGATTTACTGTTATTGGTTATTGCCTTCCTGTGTTTAGCAGACTCCTTTTTGTCGAAGCCACCACTTTTCTGAAGTCTAGCTACAATAGTTCTGGCCCTTGCTACAGCTTCTATTCTGCTCTGTAGCTCAGCAACCTTTTGGACAAGATCATCACTTAGATCATCTAAAACGCCTTCATTTAACTGGGTGAAGGCCACCAGATGCTTGTATTCATTGAGTACAGCATCCATCTGTTTTGCAAGTTCCGTAAGTTCCCAGTCACTTACCATTTCATTTAGCAAATTCATAACAATTCCTCATTGACAATATAGAAGTATTTATTGTAATATACGGTTTTTCCATATAATTCATCCGAGACTAAATAAAAATATGAAAACTGTTAATACTTGGTGGTCAAAAGGCCCGTCGCCCGGTAATTTTGGGGATATACTAACTCCATTGTTAGTAGAACACTTTAGTGATCATGTTTGTGTGTTCGTCAATATGCCATTTACGTCCCCAACCTTATTTGGGACGGGGAGCATCCTTTCTCGTGCTGAAAACAATACTATTATCTGGGGTAGTGGGATGATGCGTGCCAGTGATCAGGTAAAGCGTGATGCCATATATCTATGTGTTCGTGGACCCAGAACGTATGAAATCCTTCAACAAAGACATGTTAAGTGTCCACCAATATTTGGTGACCCGGCATTACTTATGCCAAAGGTATATAACAGGACAGATCTTCCTAAGAGATTTGAATATGGGGTGTTTGCTCATTATGTTGATACCGAAACTGTTTCGAAATGGTATAGATACGATCAAACTGTCAAGATAATAAACCCATTGAATGCCAACCCGTTGCAGGTAATAGCTCAAACACTACAATGTGAAAGAATTATTAGCAGTTCATTGCATGGGGTGATTATAGCCCACGCTTATGGTATCCCGGCTATCTGGGTCAAGCATTCAGATAAATTGAACGGGGACGGTATTAAGTTTCACGATCATTTTGAGTCTGTGAAACTAGTAGCTGAATGTATTGATTTTCAAGAACGTATTCCCGTAGAGGATTTGGGAAAATTTAATTATCAGGCTGGTATCAGTATTGATACTACTAAAATATCAAGAGCACTACAGAGCTATTTGAATGAGTAATCCGTACCCAACAATAATTAGTTTTTACACACGGGCGTGGCTATATCCAAATTATGCTATTAAGATGCGGGTTGCATGTAAAGTTTTGGGGCTGGAGCATCATATTGTATCTAGAGAAGATGCCGGGGGGTGGGTGGCGAACACCAGAATGAAGCCACTGTTTATCTATGAGGCCATACAGGAGTTACAGCGGCCAGTGTTGTGGATTGACGTGGATGGTACTATATTACATATTCCAGAACTTCTCAGAGAAGGTTATCCTTTTGATTTTGCTGCAAGAAAGATGGGTAAGCATAGGGATAGAACGTGGCAAGTAGGTACGCTGTATTTCAATTATACCCCGGAATCCTTGGCGTTTTTGAAAGAATGGAATAGAAAGATAGTCGATGATACTTGGTCAGATGAATTATCTTTGGATGAATTGTGGTTGGAACAGGGTGAAGAGATAAGAAATTTGAGAGTTGGTGAACTCCCCAAGGAATATTTTCAGATGTTACGGGGTGATAATTCGACACCATCTCCTAGTTCCGTTATATGTCATCGGGCATCTAAGGGTGATGATAAGATGCGGGTTATGAAAGGGATACGGGCTAAAAGGGCTGATCTTGGAACAGGCACATGATGTTTGATTCAAAAAAGATGATAAAAAGGGTTGACAAGGATTTTTTTGACATATATACTTAGAGCATGAACACACGAAAAGTAACAATGAGGATGACGGATAGGGATATCCATAATACAGAATATCTCAAAGCTTTATTAGAGTCGCCAAACAAGGCAACTGCTATAAGTTCAGCATTAGAATATACAGCAGAGCTATATAGAATGTTGAAGGCTACGGGTGATGTTTTGAAGATTCACCACCAAGATGGAAGTACTGAAATTATTACTTTTGAAAAAAGGAAGAAAAAGGGTTGACAGGATAAAAATTTTTGTGTAAGATGCATAAATACTTTTAACAATACAGGTTTACCCCTGTGGGCAATTAAGCCCCTTAACATTGAAAACGGAACTATGAAAACTTTACTAGCGAAACAATTTATACAGCAATTACCCGCGATTCTCGCGTGTGTTCCATTGCGTGTGGAAATTGCCCGCGAGAATTATGATAGAACCTCCGCTTTCTCAGGAGTAGGTGATAAAGAAATGTAGATCACCAAAAAGAACTTCAAGAGAAAGCGGGCAGAAAGGCCCGCTTTTTTTGCTTTAAAATTAGGGTTATGTAGAGAGAGACTTATAGTCTCCCGGTTAGACCAAGTACCGGCGCAAGAGTTGAAATGCCCCGATCTACATAGCGGAACTCGACCTGATGTGGTAATCAGGTTGCCAGCCACGCGGATCACATTGGACATTCGTCCTTCGCCGCCGAAAAGAAATCCCATCACCATTTGGGTATCTGTCTCCGTCCGGTGAAACAATAGACGGCTTTATGGAACTCTGGCAGAGGTGGTCCTATTGCGCCTGTTTGAAGAACAGGATATCTCCGTTCGATTCGGGGGGGTTCTACCAAATCACTTGCATAAAGTATCACTTTCCGATACTATATGCAACCAATTACTGCGGTGCTGTGACCGCCTCACTGTCTGTTATTATGATGGTGAGTGACCACCAAGACTCGGTGGCCTGATAAATGCACAGCACGAATTTAGACATGTGGCTGAGTGGATAAGTGCTAGTGGGTCTGGTAATCTAAGGGTCTTACAAACTAATAACTTAGATTGGCTGCTAGATTAGAACAGCGGTTCGAATCCGTTCATGTCTTCTAACAAACACAATGCCCCTGTGGTGGAATTGGTATACACGCTAGTTTTAGAAACTAGTGGCCGAAAGGTCGTGGAGGTTCGATGCCTCTCAGGGGTACCAAATTAGTAGGTTCGGAAACGCCTTCCGGCACCAACCCAAGTGATGTAAGGGGTACATACGACACGATTAGTACTTTCCGGCACTACTACATTTTTAAAGTAACAATGCGCTATTCCTCTAGTGGCCCAAGAGTCTGGACTTTCAATTCAGGGAACGTCGGTTCGAATCCGACATAGCGTACCAAAAAGCAATGCCGCTGTGGTGGAATTGGTATACACGCATGTTTCAAACGCATGTGCTCGAAAGGGCATGGAGGTTCGATGCCTCTCGGCGGTACCACTTTATAGATTATTGTGATATAATATCAGCTTTACATGTATATAAGAGGCACTCATGGCAGAGTTATATTCTGATACTCCGGTAAAAAGAGTTGTAATACCGTGGCGCACGCGGGCTATAGGGTGGTTTACTGGATTGCCGCACAGCTATCCACATTCTTCAAGAGAGTGGATTAGTTCCTCATTAGATGAGGCGAAAGAGTTGATTGCTACATTTTCTCTAGCAATGCATTCGCCCTTTTATACAATGCCATGTAGTACCACGTGTAAGATATGTAATATGTGCCCAGCCTTATATCGTAAAGCTGCAAGCGAATAACAATGCCCCTGTGGTGGAACTGGTATACACGCTGGACTTAAAACTCAGTGGCCGAAAGGTCGTGGAGGTTCGATGCCTCTCAGGGGTACCAAATGTATCATATATGATACATTAGACGGTTTAATGCTCTATATATAGCACATTTGATAGAAATTATGCATGAGTTGGACAGCGTGGTGGGTCCATCAGACTGTAAATCTGAAGCTTCGGCCTTGTAGGTTCGATTCCTACCTCATGCACCAAACGTTGGGTAATATGAAAAGGAACCATCCACTCCCTCCGGGGACTGGTTGGCCCTTGAATTATTATCAAGTCACAAGATGAGAAGTAATACTATCATCTAAGGCCAAGACCTTGCCTTTGCAGCGGGGAATGTGGGTTTCAAATTCCCACTAGTATTATGGGTAGGCCACCCTAGTCTTGTGGCGGATCTAATTTTGGGGCGGAAGCTAAAGTGGATAAGCGTTAGTCTGTAAAACTAACTATAGTTGGTTCGAGTCCAACCCACCTCACCAATTTGATAGTGTACTAACACGTAAAGGTGTGTAAGAAAACAGCCAAGAGTGGCCTAAGACGAGTGCATACTACCTTGTAATGATGGGTATGCAACGTGAACTACGCATGACATAAGCAAAAGGTTCCTAAGTGTAAATCTTGTCAGCTATCATTTTTATTTTAAAATATACTGTGGTAAATTGTGGAAGAGTGCATAAATATGCATTATAGGGCAACCAATCCTATCTGTAGGGTATTTCCATTCCTATATATGAAAGGGAAAAACGTACAGAAGTATATTTTATCGGGGATTAGCTCAGTCTGGTCAGAGCACTGCGTTTGGGGCGCAGGGGCCGAAGGTTCAAATCCTTCATTCCCGACCAATAAAAGAGTTTGCAGGTAGCCGTGGAGAGTTAGTCGTCACCACTATGATGTCAAGACTAGGCATAATAGCATACGGCCCTGCAATTGAATTATCTCTACGCAGTTTAGTCTGGTAGAGCACTTGTTTCGGGGATTAGCTCAGTCTGGTCAGAGCACTGCGTTCGGGGCGCAGGGGCCGAAAGTTCGAATCTTTCATTCCCGACCAATTAGTGTTGTAATGTGGCTTTCATCGCAGAGACTGAAAGTCATTGGAAGTGATATTAATTCATGTTAACCTATTCTCTGGGGGGCATGATAGGAGCGGGTCTATGCCCAATGGGAATAAAATAGGCCGGTACTGGGGTCATGCCCGGTACACTTCCCACAATATTAATTTTACAATTGGCCTATAGTATAATTGGCAGTGCATGAGCCTCTGACGCTCTCGGTCTAGGTTCGAATCCTAGTGGGCCAGCCAAGTTTCACCAAGGATATGGCGGTGCCAAACGTAGGCACTGTATAAGATGATGACGGTTCGAGTACGTAACATGGCAACCATCACCATAATCGTTTGTAAGCGCACATGAAGGTGAATTTGAACTGTGGTGTTCTGTGGACAGGCTGATACCGGCACAGTGTAAAGGGAAACATGGTGGAGATAACCCAAGACACCCCCACACCATAATTAATAATGCACCCGTAGCTCAGTCTGGACAGAGCGTTCGCCTACGAAGCGAAGGGCCGAGGGTTCAAATCCTTCCGGGTGTGCCAAAGTTGTGGTAAATAGTATAAACGTCGGAGAAAATATTATGGATTTATATCAAAAAGCATTAAATGCTAAAAGATATAAACGTGAAGAAGAAAGATTGAAAAAACGAACAACAAAATCTATTGAAGAAGAATTAGAAGTTGTTAAACGTAAGGATGATGAATTAAAAGAACGTATAGGAACGCGGAGTAAAGAGATAAACTCATCTCTATTGAATGAACGTTTTAGAACACTAGTTAGAGCATATCGTTTAATGAGTCATTTACAGAAACGACCTAAAGTATATCTAGTTTAAAATGCCCCGGTAGCTCAGTAGGACAGAGCAGCTTCCTTCTAAGGAGACCGTCGAGGGTTCGAATCCTTCTCGGGGTGCCAAATATTTATTGACAGTGATTAGGTGATGTGTTATCCTTTAATCTTACGCTATTAAAGGTTATTAAAGTTGATATTACGAGCATATAAATTTCCTTGTTATCCTGATGAAAGGCAGAAAGCGCAGCTAGAGATTGAGTTTGCCGCAGCCCGTGCTATATTCAATTGGGGTTTAGCTACTCGTAAAGGTGAATATGAAAAGGATAAGACACGTGTTAGTAGGGTAGATTGTAATAAGCGTTTGACTCAATTAAAAAAACATCCAGATGAATATTGGCCAGAACATATGGGTGGCACGGAATGGTTAAAAAATGCCAGTGTTACTGTATTACAATATTCGTTAATTAATCTTGATACAGCTTATAAGAATTTTTTTGAAGGTACTGCAAAGTATCCACAATTTAAAGTAAAGGGTAAAGCGCGAAATTCAGTAACTTACCCAATTTCTGCTTGTGTATATTTACATGAGGAAGAAAAGTTATGGTTAACAAACCAATATTATAGAAAAATGTCTTCGTTGAAAATTAAACGAGACCGTAAATTACCAACGGAACCAATAAAGGTAACAGTTAGTAAAGACAGGGTTGGTAATTATTTTATAAGTTTTCTTGTTAAGGAAGATATCGATCCATTACCGAAGACTGGAAAGGTGGTTGGGGTTGATGTTGGGATCACGGATGTTGTCATTACTGATGATGGTTATAAGAGTGGTAACCCGAAAAGTACTGCAAAATATGCAAAGAAGTTAAAAAAATTACAAAGGCAAAAACGCTTAAAGGAAAAGGGAAGTAATAATCAGGAGAAACTTAGGATAAAGATTGCAAAGGTTCATAAGAAAATTGCTGACACTCGTTTAACATTTTTACATAGGGAAAGCAAAAGGTTAGTAGATGAAGCAGATATTATTTCTGTTGAATCGTTGAATGTTCAGGGGATGATGAAAAACCGTAAGTTATCAAAAGCAATTGCCGATGCTTCGATGTCTGAATTTCACCGGCAGTTAGAATATAAATCACAATTTTATGGAAGAAATTTTGTTAGTATTGATAAATGGTTTCCTAGCACAAAAACATGCAGTAGTTGTCATCATGTTGTTGATAGTATACCATTATCAGATAGAAGTTGGGAATGCCCTGAATGTGGTGTCAAACATGACAGGGATATTAATGCAGCCATTAATATTAAAGAAGAGGGTCTCAGGATTTTAAATAATGCTTAAAAGTTTTAAAAATAGGGGGGGAACCCTCCCGAATTTACGCTTGTGGACTGCTCTCTACCGGGGCGAAAGGCTGGACCTTTTGCTAGGCACTGGCAGGTTGAAGCAAGAAATCACACGCTTGTGGAATATGGTATCTGAACTTCGTTCAGGCCCGTTACAAACGGTACATTAGAATTATCTGAAAAATGGATATGAATCATGTGGTTATGAATAGAGGGTACTCCACGGGCGCTGGGATGGTTCGGAGTTGAACACCCCGATTATAATCCAGAGGAAGGGTATCCCACGGGTGCTGGGATGGTTCGTCAGTCAAAGTTTCGATGAGCACACCGGTTCTGGGTATCCCACGGGTGCTGAGATGGTTCGCCTGATTACTGGTTGTAGTCTTTTAGATCACCGGGTATCCCACGGGTGCTGAGATGGTTCGATGCCTTACTTACCATCGCAGATTTGGAGGACGGGTATCCCACAGGTGCTGGGATGGTTCGAGCCGGGGTTATGTGATGGTTCGCCTACAATCATCTAGTTGAATCCGCTGATTTCGGGTATTCCACAAGCGTTAGGATGGTTCGCTCTATTAAGGAAGCATTACGGCCAAATCTACGGGTATTCCACAAGCGTTAGGATGGTTCGCGTGCCAAATTACATGTCTTAGGTTGGGTTGAAGGAGCCCACCGGGAAAGGCGAAAAGCCGAGAGGTTCAAATCCTCAAACAGGGTTCGATTCCCTACTAAGGCATTTTTATTAAGAGGAAATATTATGAAAAAGCTATCGATTGTTAATCCAAGTAACCGGCTATCTCAAAAGCGTCGTGTGCATAACTTGAGGCGTAAGAAAAAGGCTGTGAC
>Ga0114923_10000145_pt1 | contig 55225 bp, 89 predicted proteins | sample SumtaG_FD_89578 | JGI IMG/M metagenome (GOLD analysis project Ga0114923, IMG submission 89578) | Deep subsurface microbial communities from Indian Ocean to uncover new lineages of life (NeLLi) - Sumatra_00157 metaG | ecosystem: Environmental > Aquatic > Marine > Oceanic > Sediment | place: near... | reverse complement strand
TCAGTGAAAAACGTGCTATTCGTATCATTTGCAAATCGTACACCGGCCATGTTACTTCTCCACTCGCTTCACGAATTGAAAAACTGTATGAGCCCATCCGTTCCATGGGCACTTCCATTTACGCAACGTTCGCACATATTCACACGCCGCCCCCATGTCTGGATACAGGATAAGCGTATCTAAGGGCCTCAACAAGCCTATCTCTCCACGGCCATTGTGATTCTCTGGGCCGCCTTCAATGTAAACGGGCTCGTGATACGGAACACGGATCATTGTTCACCCTCCTGCGGCATAAAAGGCTTCGCCTCTTGCCTTAAAAGCAGCCTTGTCCGCTGCCGCCTTTTTGGCCTTCATCCGTGCATTCTCGGCTACAAGCAACTCAATCTCGCGCCAACTTCTCCAGGGCCTATGTGCATCCCCGCTGCCCCAACATTTATCACACACACTTGTAGTCACCATTTGACCGCCGATGCCTCCGCGCCAGGTAGCAGTGCTGCCGTATGTTCGTGTGCCGAGGCCGTGACAGCGTTCGCACGGTGTTTCTACTCCACGCGCTTCAAGAAACCGCTCATAGTCATTTGACATTAGTTACTCTCCATGATGTTGTACTCTCGCACTTCCCCAGATATAGCCAGAGTCAAGTCATAAGCGTAGTTACAAACCGCAACCATGCCGGGGAAGTCAAGTGTGTTGGTGTCATCTGACGGCTGATGATAATGGCTGTGCATACCTGTATGAAGGAAGACACATGGAATCTTCTTCTGATGGAACGGTATCTGATCGCTGGCCGCGTTACCGCCTCGATACGTGATTCTTTCTGCAAAGGGATACTTCTCAAACAACAAATCCAACACTTCATCAGGCTTATAAGATGTACTAACGCTGTCTTTAGGTATAGCCTTGCTGAGATGACCTATCATATCCAGGTTCAACATGAATATAGGCAAGGTGGGAGGATGAGGTGACAGCGGGTTTGCCACATAATACTTTGAGCCATAGAGACCATATTCTTCTGCTGTGAACCAGACGAAAACAATGGACCTGTATGACTTAATCTTTGACAGACGTTTAGCTAATGCTAAGACGGCGGCAGAGCCGGAAGCATTGTCATCGGCCCCATTGATTATACGCCTCTGTTTAACTCCTACGTGATCTAAATGTGCTCCTATTACGATGTATTCATCACTACTGCCCTTGATCCACGCCACAACATTGTTACATCTTTGGGAGGGTACGGGTTGAAAACGTGGCTCGATACCGGTCGCACGCAATTCCTTAGCAATGTATTCTTGAGCTAGTGATATCCCAACCGATCCAGTGGCACGACCGCGCAACTCATCGCTCGCAAGATAGCTTACTGTCGCACGAAGCTCCTCCGGCGTTTGTGCTTGCACACTGCCGCACAGTAACAATGCCGCCAACACCGCCCAACAAAATCGCTTAATCATTTTTACTCTCCCTATGATACCATTCCAAAGAAAGCAATCTCCTGGCCACATCTTCGACAATGTGAAGCTGTGCCCTTCCTACCTGATAACGGACCTAATGAATTTTCTTTATACTGGTTAGGACGGCCTTCAATCCACCCGCCACAATAACGACATTTGTAGCAACCCCCACTCACCGACTCTGGGTGAACAGTCAAGCTTTCATCTTTAGGCGCTGGGAACCATGTTGCTCTGTACGGCATTTAATTTCTCCATAGCTCGTAGTTATAACCTATGCCGACAATCTTCGCACCTGTAACAGGTTGGGTATGAATAGTCCCGCCTTTCTGAGAGCGTAACATAATCTTCAACCCTTCGCCGATAATCTCTGGCACAAAGATACTAGTTTCCGGGTCAAGACTGCCTTCAACCACAGCTTTGATCCGTTGCTCAAAACGGCCATTACTTGCTATAAGTACAACACCAAACTTCGCTGTACCTACTTCAAGCTCATAAACCTCATCGACTGTTTTGATTACAATCCGTGTCCCTTCAAGCATTTCCCTCACATTAACATGACCGTTCGCACGGTGAAAAGCAGCCAATTCTTGTTGCTTTCGATTCAAAGGATCATCCATCACATTCATCCTTCAACATGGTGAGCAGGTTCATCTGCTGGGGGTCTGGGATACGTTCTAACTTTACACACCTCCAACTTTTCTAGAGTCGTGGTGATAAGCGTATCGTGTGTAAATCCCGCCCTCCGAGCAGCGTCTAAAATAAGAATGAGACAATCAGCATACTCGTCCGGGGCCCCACTTTCAATTGCTTCATCAGCCTCTAACTTGAGATGCCTCAGTGGTCCAATTGGGCCACGCTCTGCATCGCTTCCAAATGTTTCTTGGGACCACTTAGAAAGTTCATTCCACAGTCTTTTAGTCTTCTCGCACATCTTTCAAAAGCTCCTCTGTAGTTACATCACCAGCGGCCCAAGCGAGTGCTCGGTAGACTGGCGGCTTGATCCGTTCACTCATTAAATTAGCCAACATGTCTCGTATCTCTAAACGTCCCTTAGACCGTCTCACTCTGGTGAATCGCTGTTTTCTCGCCCTAACAGATTCCCCTTTTCTCTTAGCCAGTTTTATCTCACGCCAGGGCTAGCTGATACTCATCATTGGCAGCTAGAATCATAGCAATGTCAGATGTAGCAAGCCTTCCAGTCGCACAGTCTTGTTGAATCTCCTCCGGTAACGTCGGGATCAACCAACGAATGCGGCACCAGTTATCACTTTTACTCATCTCTCTGCCCATCTCTCTCCAAGACGTTTCTCTGGGGAAGATGGAGTGAACTGCTTTTGCTTCATCTAGCAATGAGATATCTTTCCGTTCCAAGTTCTCAAGAAAATTTAAGATTCGGACTTGTTTCTCATTCAATCCTTTTCTGATTTGAGCAGGGATAGAATCCTGCCCCAAAAGCTGAGTGACGGCTGTGAAGCGTCTGTGCCCCACAACAAGCCGATAAGCGTAACCTTCTGGGACTGCCTCTTTTACATCTTCTACTGGCTGAACCACAACAGGAAATTGAAGTCCATGTTGTTTTATACTCTGAGCCAAATCGAGGCACGATTGGGGAAGAAATTCGCCACGACAGTTGAAATCCTTATCGTAGTAAATTGTATTAACAGGTAGTTCGGCGTATTCACTGCTCAAAGCCATTCTTCCATGTCTGCTTCTGACCATGTGAATTCAGTTCCATCACTCACACGTAGTCCAAGGAAGTGAACCGGGCCCGACGACCATGGTGCAGTTTGTAGAAACTCTTCAGCAAACCTGCCACCTTTCAATGGGTGGCGGTATAAGGGATATTGAGTCATAAACATCCCAGTAAACGTATCGTACTTCTCAAGGTACGTCTCAGTAACATGGCCGCAGGTAGGGCATGTTCTCGGGGGACGACGATTCTCTGTTAAGAACTTCTCAGCAGCGGCGGGAAGGCCCGCAAATTGATCCGTGCGCATTTCTGCTCCTTTTCTTACATGTCTGAACTGTTCCACTTCATATATGCCGCAAGGAGAAGTTTGAGAACTTCCTGGTCAGTTAGACTCTTCTCCACATATACGTCGGTTTCTTCCGTGCTGAGAGCGCTACTAAATCGGTACGAACCATACGGATCAGAGAACGTGATCCATGGGGACGGTTCTTCACTGAAGTGCTTCCGATTAGATAACTGACTTCCTCTGTCGTGGGGACCACCTATAAAGATTTGTATCATCTTACGTCTCCATACTATGGGACCGCAGGAAGTGACTAAAGGGGGCGTCAGACCGGAAAAAGAGAGGTGGCTTATGATGCCTTTCGCATAACGGATAGACTGTCCGCCTGCTAGGTCTCTCCTCCCTAAGTCACCGATAAGCACCATGCTTATCTAGTTATAGAAGGGTTGCGTTGCTTGCCCTGTCCTGCCATCCGTGACTATAAGTCGCAAGTATCCTACTGCTTTCTTGTTAAGCTGGAAGTATCCACGCGCTTCAAAATGCCCTGTTGCGTCTCGACGCCATGCTACTGTGTTCCCAACCGGAGCAAACGCTTTTGCAACACGTTCACATAGTTTATCACTGTGATTTGAATTATCCGCCCTCCAAGTAATCTTCAACTCATAGGGTTTTTTATCTGGTTCAATCAAATCTGGCTCAGGAAAACCTTCCGGCAACTTGTCCTCAAATAGGTTAATCAAGCGAATCGCCTTCGTCCAGCGACTAACCTCTTTCGCACAGTTATCAATATGCCTCGGACTAAGTTGTCTCATGGTTTCTCCTAAGAGCCGGTAGCAAGAATCGAACTCGCGTAGCCGGATTACAAATCCGGTGCATGGCCACTATGCTATACCGGCTGCGTTGATAAAAAGCCAGGCCACAAATACAATGGCCGCTAGCTTAATAGCAATGACAATTACTACGCCGAGCGAGTCTGACATAATTTATCCTCTCCCCAGTGCTCCTCAGTGGCAGGGATTAACATAAGAGGGCAGTGGCCACGATACTCTAAACACCGGCCCCTCATAGACTCTGGCTCACTAGGACTGGTTTTAATAATCTCTAAAGAGTGCAGACCCAGAAAACCTCCGTTGTATCGGTAAATACGACCACTGTTGTAGGAGTAGTAAAGTTTGTTTGCAGTCATTGTTTATCCTCAAGCTCCAAGGGGAGGACTTGAACCTCCAACCATCGGCTTAACAGGCCGCCGCTCTTACCAATTGAGCTACCTTGGATTGATGGCGGCACATTGATGAGTATTTTAGGGCTGTAAGCCTTTCGCAAACATCGGCCGCCATGTAATCAGCCGGAGTTGGGGCCAGCCTTCGTGGCGGCAGTCCGGCCTGTATTACTCCGTAAAATATCCACACACCCACTTATAACCCTGTCCGCACTCGTTCGGCAGCGCTTATCAAAGTATTCGGACGGCGGAAGAGTCATCTTATCTAGCCTCATCTTACGCTTAGTCGGCTCTTTCCCTTCCGGCCGAACTCGATTCCGTAAATTGTCAATCTCTCGTGAGAGAGCTAAGAATGGTTCTCGCCATTCACGGGCTGGGTGCGCGGTTATAAGTGGATCATTACCACAAGCATCAAGGAACGCCTCAGCAGTGGCGACAACCCGTGCGCAACTTGTTACAGCATCTTGAGGTCGCTTAAAATTCTCATACTCCCTCCGAGCATGGATCAACGCCCCTACTGGAATTATACACTGCATCGGCCAGTCATCACCAAACTCATAAGCGATACCTTCCAACTGCTCGTCAGTATACTTCGTAGTGGTGGCTAGGATTCGAGTAGCTTCTAACATTAGAGCTTCCATCGGTACACAAGTAGCATGAGCCAAGCACAAAAACAGATCCATACACTCATTGCAATAAAATATGCCATTACCAATTATCCCTCGCTAAACGTAAAAGCTTCAGCCTCAAACGAGACAACTCCTCAACAACATCCGTCAATTTGTCAATGTGTTTGTCTGACCAATTTCCGCTTCTAATACGCGCGTCAACAGCAGTATTGAAAGTGTCGATGCCTTCAACCACTATTATGGCAGGCTCTTCAATACTTTGTTCTGGGGCTCTGTAGCTCATTACCAGTTCCTCGACTCTACAAGTACAAGTTTACGTCGTAGAATGGCTACTTCATCCAAGAGCAGCATCAACTCACTAATGTGTTCTTCTGTCCACTCTTTACTTACGATACGTGCGTAAAGAGCGTCATCCAATTCACGCCCACCATCCCTTAAACCCTCAAGTATGGTGTTCAGCGGTCCTTCAATGCTTTGTGCCGGATCTCTGTAGCTCATCCCATAGCCTCATAGTAATCAGGTGAAACTGCTTTAAGAATCAACCTACCTTGCAATGCCTCAGAATAGTCCTCAGTAAGCGGAGTAATGACGATTCCCTCACGCCCCTTGAAACTGCACTTGATCTTCCCAGGCTCGGCCAGATTTGTAGGGCCAACAGCATACTTCTCAACAAGTTCTGCGAGAACGGACCCTCATAGAGAAGGGGGGCCATCCCAATGTCAAACATCACACAATAACACTTAACGTCGTGCCAGTCAATGTACTCGCCGTTGACGGAAATGTCGAATACTCGATAACCCTTGCCCTTTGGACAACCGTAGTCCATTGGCATGACCTTGTTGCCGTAAATCTCGCCGAACACGATTACGTTTCTCTCCTGGAGGCCGCAGGAAGAGATGAAATAAAGCATCTCTCGCATATTGTCAGTCAGAGGGGTCCAATAAAGCGACGCGCGGCCCTTACACTCAAGCATTACACGACGATGGTGTCCCACACATGAACTCAAATCCGTCATCCTTTACCAGACCGAGGCGGGAATTCGTACCGTGAATCTTCTCTGTGATCCGAACCAGCGTACCTACAGGAATCTCGTTACTGTAGCGGTAGTAGTGCTGGATACTTGTGTACTTGTGGAATGCCCCCGGTTGACGCAAACTGTCCCCGCCACCGAGGCTATCAGGCGGTTGATACTTCTCACCTTTGAAGAAACTCGTCAAATCCTCGCCTTCAGTAAGATTGTCCAAGAGTAGTTGTCGAAGGGGCATGATTCCGAAGCCGAAGGATGGTACGCCACGGAGGCGAATCGCACCGATCCGACACCGAGTCTTATCTAAATCACCTGGGTATACTGAATGTTTCAGGTAACTGGCAACGCCCAAATACTTACCCGTTGTCTCAGGTATGAGCATGTCAGGGGGGAAGTATATGCAAAGGTCGCCAGGTACGAAATCTCCTATGCCCGATATAAACTGCGTGCCCAGCACCTTCACGACCTCTAAACGGTCGGCTCGCGGGTGGGCCTCGACGGCTGTAACCTTCACTACTTCAAATGGTGTATCACTCATTTTATCGGCTCCGCACTAAATAGACTACACAACAAACCATGCTGATAAGACCCACTGTGAGACCAGCAAAGTAGCCAGTCTGATGAGCGACCGCTTCCTCATTCTTTATCGCAGTGGTGGGCCAAGCTTGTATCAAAAGGCAAGAGCCCCCTGTTACAAGGCCGGCGAAAAAGCCATTGAAGAAATATGTCATAGAATCTCTCTCCCTCTACTTAATACTATCTCGCTAAGTGCCCTTTGTCAAGTCAATTTCCGGTATTTAGCATCAATTTGTTGGTAAATTGCATCAGCGTACCCCAAACGGGCTATCTCGGGATAGTTCGATAGTATGTACCACAAATCAGCCATGGTGTAATACCTAAACCAGGGGGCTTTATTCAGGGTAGGTTCGACTACCTCCCTTAGTCTAACTGAGGGGGCATGTAACCCCCTTAACAGAAAATTCAAGTCCTCTTCCAGATTCTCGTATCGAACTACTTGATCCGCACTTTCTACATGCCTGAAGAAGAATGTTTCCGGCCTCTTGTAGCCCCAGTGTCGGATATACTCGGGAAATGTCCGATCCTCACTCTCACACGTAGGTTGCAACTGAACCCAGAGCGTGGTCAATATATCGGCTGGATTCCGCACAGTGCAGAATGTTGTATACCGGCTCCTCTTACGGCGGCGAAGATGCTTCCGGTGTAACAACGTCTCAATATCACAATGATGTGAGCCAGCGTTGTATGAGCCCTCAAGCTTCAATAAAGCATCGCGTGTGGCACGAGATGCTGTATGTGGTTCTGCTAAGAAGATGAAGTTCCATTTGTCATTTGCAACTGCCATTTTTCCCACTCCTGACGAATGATATCTGTGTAACCCCAGCGTTCAATCTCAGGAAAGACACTGAGGATAAAGTCGATATCTCTTTTCTCATAGTATGAAGGCCAAGGATTCTTCAGGCCGGTAACATACTCCTCTTTATACGGAATTGTTACCTCTGGGGCCCCAAGCCCCTTTAAGAAAGTATTCAGATCATGTTCAAGATTCTCATATCGTAACACCGCGTCGGCGGCATGTACATGTTGGAAAAACATGCAAGTACGGCCATGGCTCATGTGCCGCATGTATTCTTGAAACGAATTGGACCGATGCATCGTGACGAGAATATCCGCTGGATTTCTTACGACGCTGAAAACTGTATACTCCTGCGAGGAGTGCATTGGAAACTGTTGTAAAGCCGGGCTGTTGTCAACCACTTCGTGGTACGCAGCATGGTGAGGAGAAAGGAATTCGCTGCCTGGTTGAAACGATAGCACATCACTCAAGACGCGAGAAGCGCAACGTCTCTCTGCAAGAAAGATATAGCGAAAACGGTGATTAACTACAGCCATCACAAAGCCTCCCAAGCAACATGGGTGATACATTTGTCACGATCTGACCTTCCTCTTTCTCATCAATTGGTTCCCAGTTCTCCGCGAACCAATCAATCACATCGCAGAGTTCATCAGGGCGGGTTTTCCTAGCTCGTTCCTTGCAAACATCGGCCGAGGTGTCAAACATGACAAAGCGTCTTTTCCAAACACAATCTGGAGACGGGATAAACATATCCCGTTCTCGCCTCTGAAAAGCAGGCGCATCAAGGATTACAACTTTATTCCCACCCCAAAATAAAGATCGAACCATCGTTCGAGCAGTTGCCCAAACCTCATGCTCAATTGGACCGTACCAGCGCTGACCAGTCAACGCGAGACGAATTCCATCGGTACTAACTATCGGGAGGGCGGTTGCTCTAGCCCAAGTTGACTTTCCAGAGCGAGGTAAACCAACAGTGCAAACAAGTATGTTGCCCAGACACCGGAGGTCGTACTTAGTCGCGTCGATACTTCTGTCATCAATAATCATTCCTCACCTCCGCTAGCAAGAAAAAGGTAACCGGTAAAGCTCATTATAAATCCCACTATACACATGCGCGACACCATCGGCGTCCATCCAACATTTATATAATGACACCCAGCCACAACCATAATCACAAGAGTTATGATGAGAAGTATAGCTGCTATAGCCTCTTTGAATCCCGTAAGATAGCTCATCGGTCAATTCCTATTCCAAAGACAAAAGTGACAGCGGTTGTTGTAGCCAGTGCTATACCCAAACGCTCCAGCGTCGGTGTATAACCCTCAGTTACAAACATAAACAGACCCAAAACGCCCATTATCATAGTTAGCATAAAGAACATGTATGATATAGTATAGCTCATTCTTTTCCCCATCTTATTTGATGCCACATTCGTTCATGGCAGTAGAAGAACAGAACCTTGATTAGTTGACAAGCGAGAGTTAATTCAAGTGCGAAGCATAAGTCGCCTGTGAACAAATAGATAATAGTCCCCGTCAAAACAAATGAGATGCTCTGCCAACTCACAGCTTTCATCAGAGAACGACGTGGTCTGCTTCTATCTTTTCTCACAGGTAATCCCTAGAATTTGAAACGGTAATGCTCAATCTCTTCTTTGAAGTATTGAGCCACCCATTCCGCTGTGTCATCCTTGTAGAAAACTTGATATGGCTGTTGCCCTCTTTCTGAATCTACCACTACTGGGAGATCAATTGGAGGCAACCCAACAGTGACAAGTGCAAAATCAAGATCAGCGTTAAGACAATGATGCCGAAGCAGCTTATTTCTAAAGGCCGCTCCCTTGCTCCAAAGCTGTCGGCTCTGCACAAACTCAGGATTGTTCTCACAAAAACGTGGGAGAAAATCGGCCAGAGGTGTCATCCGCCCCCTGCGCTCAATCTTGAACCACCACGATACCATCGCGTCCCAATTATTCCTTACCGCGCTGCAGATCACCCAGTCATTATCCATTTCGTATTCTGGGTGTGCATCAGGTAAAGTATGGTGCGACCCAACTAGGATAGCACCATACTTATCTGTTATCGCTTTAGCAACTGCTTTACTACCTGTTCGCGGCGAAGCCAGGAAGCAGAACTTTCGATCAGGGATTACATACATTATCTAGCTCCAATTTCCATAATCAAGTAAACGCATCTCTGCCCCGAACGTATCTGCCATGAATTTGATACTCTTCTCAGAATAGAACGCATGATGCGCGCGCCCCTTCCTATTCGCTCCTACATGATGAACTTGAAGTGTTGTCACCGGAAGTTCGTGAGAGTGGAGTAACTCATCAAAATCAGTTTGCAAAGTTTCATAACGTAGCACTTTGTTACACAAGGGCCACCGTTCCCAGTACATCTTACCGTCACGGAACCATCTCGGATTCTGTGCCCAAGTGTATAAAAACTTTTCAAAAGGCCACCCAAAGAACTTACTCTCTCCAGGAGTTCGTAGTTGATGGAAGTACCACGAAACCATTGTGTCAAAATGATTTCTTACCGTGCAAAAAGTAGTCCAAGTGTCATCAATATCATCCCGATGCTTCCAGCCGGAACCAGCAGGGGTACAATGCTGGTCCCCGTAATGCTCAAAGCCCAATGTTTGAAGTGTGTACGCAGTTGCCAAAGAAGCTGTCTTTGGGTTAGCGAGAAAGCACATTCTCTTTTCAGGGTGTACCCACATCCTAACCTACTCCCTCAAAAACATCTTCCATGAGACGAATTTGAGCACGTCTCGCACCCACACTGTCAATATTGAGAAAACGCTTATTGATACTAACTGTGACACGAGCATCGTTACGCCCTTTCAACTCATATTGCAAATTTGCAATAAGCGTCTCCACCTTCACTGGTCTTTCAAAAGGATCACTCATCTTAACCTACCTCATCTAACAAGTCCAAATTGTAACGCTTAGGTCCATGTCGTTCTTGTTCTGTTCTGAGTTTAATCGGCAGCCGCCAGGTGACGCCACGCTTAGGAGTGACGCCATGGATGAGTTGCGTCGGTTCAGTGTAAGCACTGAGGGCGTTGTAAGCATACGCATCTGTTGCTACCCAAGGACCATTCATAAGCAACTCGCCATCAAGTTCCGAAGTTGTCCCAGGGCGATGGAAGTGGCCACAGCAATAATACTTGATGGGCGGGCCGCCTTGTACACGGTTCAACCCCATGAGCCGACGCTGGCGTCGTTCAAGCCCATACCAAGGAATACCAAGATTAGATCGAATATCATCACCGTGAAAAATGCAGAAGCCGACTCCACTGATATCAAGGTTAATGCTATAGGAATCAGGAATAGTGAAGTGAATGTTTTCCATGTCACCACAATATAGTTCAGCCGTCTTCGCTATGAGATAATCCCAATTATTCTGTGCGCCGTGATAGTCCTTCTTCTGAGAACGACGGCCATGATTCCCAGGGACGTACACCACATTGATGACCTCAAAGTAAGGAGCCAAGTCTCGATACATTAAGCTGTGGAGTTGTCCAATTGCTAATGAGTTCTTAAACTGGTTACGAAAGTAGGACCGATTCACATGGCCGTGAATCTCACCACTGGTATGATCCCCGTATGCTAAAATCGTCAATTCTGGGAAATGGAAAGAAGGAGCTAAAGTTTCCTGAGTCCATTTCAAAAGTGTATCAACGTAGTTTTCAGCGCGGCAAACGCTCACAGGGAAATCATGGCATTCAAGCCCACCGCATTCTTCTGGTGTCACGATTTGATCGTGATGCCCATCGCTGATATGCATAACAAGATGCTCAACAACAGTATTCTTCTTACCCGGCTTGTATGCGGGCCTAGCTTTGGGAAGTCCCCTGAGCGGCTTTACCTTGGACTCCATCTCTGAGACAACAGCCTTAAACAATCCCTGTGTCTTCGCTGCATGTTGCAGCTTTCGCCTGGCGTGATTTCGCTCATCCCGCAGATGAACAACTTCAGTCTCTAATTCCAGGACTCGTTGGTCGGCTGGATCGTAGTCTGGCTTTTTCTTACCTTGCCCCTTGCCCGCCTTGGGCGGCGCATCTGGCCCTTCAACTTTCTTGTAGGCACGACCAGTAGCAATGTTAGAAATCAAGGACCTGCTAACACCATTCTTCTTTGCTATCTCAGGCTGTGTCAATTTATTCTCAGCTAAGTCTTCTTTGATCTGCTTGACCTGTTCCGTCGTAAGTTTCGCCATATCTATCTCCTATAATTGAGGCACGTTATATTTTCAGTAAAAACCAATTGGGATAACACATCTTCGAGTGATGCGACCTTGATTACAAAGTCGCTACCACCAGAAAACTTAACCATTGTCCTCCTAGCTTCTCGCTCAGCATCAACAACGCCGCATACCATGTTACCGCAATGTTCTACTCGAACAACATAAACATCCCCGTTTGTAAGGTGGACTTGAAAATAGTACATTTACCCTCTCCCAATAATAATCGGTGACCGCGATTCATCCTTTTGAAGTTGTGTATGGTTATCAATCAAATACTCGATTGCTTCCTCGAAGTAAGCCGGCTCGTCGGTATCGAATAAGACTTCTCGCAGATTGAGTCCGCGCAGACGTTCTTGTTTCTGGTGCAAAAAGTCTGGATCATTCAATAGTCTCAAAGTCAACTCTACAAACTGATCCTCGGTCTGGGCGACTAAATCACCAAGTCCAACCTTTCTCAGCAAGCAAGCGCAAGCCTTATTATAGAACTTTTCCCCCTCCATTGTTACCATAGGCTTATGCAAACAAAGGGATTCGATCACAGTATTGTAACCACCAAACGGCCAAGAGTTCAGAGCGAAGTCTGCATACTCGGATTCTTCCATGTAGGCATAATACTCCTTGTCTGCGTGAATCCTCGCCACATCTGGTAGGAGTTGCCCTACTTCTACTTTGAATGGCAAGAAGGCTTGATAGCGATGAACTCCCGGGCTACAAAACAATTGGAACTCGACCGACTCCCGGCTCTCATCTGCAATTCGTTTCAGAAGTTGAAACATGGGCCAGTTATACTTGTCTGGTCCCCAGGGACAGTTTACAATCATCTTGTCCGAGCGTTTCTTAGGGAATTTAGCTTTGTAGTTAGGCCACACCGGGGCGCTGCCGATGCCCGGAATCAACACTGTGCGTTCCGAGTAATTCTTCTCTAAATCCTCATGCACCTCAGAGTCTTGGCCGGCGATGAAATAATCTATATACTCACTGAAACTACTAACCGGATGCCCGTAACTCGTAACTTGAATCGGCGCCCAGCGAATGTTACTGAGCCAGATGGATTCGTCGTTCATCCCAATATCAGGGAAATAGGCTAATTGAAAATCGTTATTCTCAATCGGTTCAGTAGGAAGTTTCCACTCGTTATTAAACTGTAGGTAATGAACTTGATCGAATGGCTCCAGGACCATTTCCTTGGGTCGCTTAAAGCCTACATGGATCAAGGTCAGTCTGTACTTCTTTCGCAATCGCTCAATCAAAGGTGCGCTGCTTTTGTAGACAGCACTATTCTCAAACCATTTTGCAGTTACTATAGCGATGCTATCTCTCTTCGGTGTGTTCGTCACCTTGATGTAAGATGCTACCTTTGCCGCCTCCCGACACAGAATTCTCTTAGTCCTTAAATCATTCTCGTCCCTATCATTCTGATAGGTACATGTGAAATAAAGTGGCGTCAAGCGATGGTCAGTAAGCACATAGCGATCATCCATCTCTGTTGCATGTCGCAACAAATTCTCATAGACCACCGGCGTGATCTGCCCAATGGTCGGAAGAGGGTAAGTAAAGTACCAAAGGCTTGCATACTTCGCGTTCACGTCAAAAAGCTGTTTCACAGGAATGCGAACTGCATTTCTCGATGTATACAAGAAGAGAAGTTTAAGGAAGTTTCCCTTCTGGCTCAGCAGGTGGGAGAGAATAGAGTCTGTCGTTCCGTACGCCGAGATGCGAACGAGATTGGCGAATAGATGCGCCTTGGCAACCAAGGGAACCCCATACTTATCTCCGGGTATCTTGAAAGCTGGGTTACTCATCAACGCGAATACGGTGCCAACAAAATTGTTGATGTTTGCCATTGCCACCACGTCGATACTATTGTAGTTATGCTTCTCGAAGAAGTCTAGTATCGTGATAATAGCTTCGCAAACTTTGTCACTCCGGCCCTGGAGAAACATTTGATACATCTTACTCGTATTGATCTCTGGCACATTGGATGTTGCATCCTCTGGCAAGCTGATCGGCGGAACTAAATCCACATCCTGCTTAGAGACCTGGCGTGATGCTTTACTCTTCCTACGTTTCTTACTCATACTACACTCCATTCAAGCTTACCTTGTGTCAACGGTATCTGCATGATACTCCTCCTCTGCATACTCGCACAGGTATGGGCCATCAAGAACCAGCAACTCATTATACTGGATGCCCTTTTCCTTAATCTCAGCATAGATATCAGCAGCCCGCCAGCGAGTTGTGATTACAATCACATCGACAGGCTCGTCTAACAACGCATCCGAGTCTTCAATCTCTTGACCGGTGCCAGGTACATGGCGTCCTACTTTGAAGATATCTGAGTCCACTACACGATCATCGTCGAGGTGGTAAGTGTTTAGGAAAGCCGCGCTTTTGCCAGTACCACCCCAGTAAGCAATTCTCTTACCTGCAAGCCGCCTGGATGCAAGCTCATTGCGAACGTTATAAACAGCATCCCATGTATGGTTACGGAAGTGCTTGGCCTGCTTATCAAACTCCAAGAGAAGATGCTGAGGGTGTCCAACCCATACAGCCACTTCACCATTGTAAGCAAGGCAATCGTAATTCGTATACCAACCCGCGCTTTCAAACATGACCTGCAAGCTCCTTTGAGTGAAGTTGCTCGCATGTTCATACAGGAAGTCAGTGATCCGATGTGTGTCCAAAGCTTTTGTGATACATGGAACCTCAGCGATAAAGGTTGGATAAACCTGATTCCTATCCGCGTGATAAGCAATCTCCGCAACAAAGTCTCGGGGAGCTTGTAGGTGTTCTAAGACGTGACGGCAGACCAGAATATCTGGCTTGAATTTCCGTATGTCTCGTTGCGGGACGAAGTAATCAGCATAGGTTTCAATACCACGAGCGCTGCACTTTTCAGAATCAACGCCGGGTTCAAAAGCGATGCAACGAGTTCCGTCATTCCTCTGGTTGATTATATCCAGGAAGCCGCCATCACCCGCGCCAATGTCAATAACCGTCTTCGCTTCTCGATTTCCGTCGCTCAATATTGCAGCTATGTGACTCATGTGAGCCGCCCAACCAGCACCTTGATTATACATCAAGTTGCTGTCGTCCTCGTACGGAAGTCTAGCGTAATCGAAGTCCGAATTGAATACGTGGCCACAATAGTTACACACGTAAAAGTTCATCGGGTATACAGGAGAATCCTTGGCCACTTTCCGCGACCTTGCTAGATTAAGAGCAAAGAGCGGCATTGGACCAGGATTGTACAAAGGTTCTACAAGCTTTCCCTTACACGCTAGGCATTCAGTCATGTTTGTCCTCCCACCTATCTATAAGCTTCCTAATAGCATCGCACAAGTCGCGGCTGGCACGTATGAAGTTGGCCATAGCCTCTTCTCGCGTTGGCTCACGCTTGCACGGGTTTCTGCTAATAATGAATTCACGTTCCAAACCAGGGAACCTGGGGACTCTGTCATTATTCATCCTACCCCTCCATAATTAAAATGCCCCAGTGGGAATCGAACCCAACGCCTTTGATCCACACGTAAGTTTGACTGTTCCCTGTCATGTCTAGTGCTGCCCGCACCCAGCGAGTTCCTGGAGCTTATTTATCCTAATCCTTAATACCTGCCATAGCAAGGCAAGCCCCCTGATTATCATCCTGACGTAAAGCACTCGTCGCAAGACTAATGCCGCGAAATGTTTTCCTGTAACCACCCTTAGAATCCTGATAGGTCGCTGAAAAGTCTTTCTTAACGCCAAGGCTTTCACCTTTCAAAACAGCATCCTGATTCGCGCCTGTGAAAAGAAACTCCCAACTGTACACATCCTGTTGATGCGAAACCTTATCACGAACTTGGCTAACTGTATATTCCTGGCTATGGTTCTCCTCACCATCAGTGATAACAGCAACAATTACCTTACCCGGACGATCCCATTCGGGGAGATAGGAAAGCTGCGTGCCTACTTGGTCAATAACGCTGCCCATAGCATCATGTAAAGCAGTCCACCCACCAGGACGATAATCAGCGTCGGTCAAATAAGCTACCTGAGAAGGCGTCTTCCGATTCACAAGTGTTCTCTGTTTGCCAAACGACGAAAATTGCACAACCGTAACGACGCAGCGGCCAGGCTGGAGTCGTTGCTCATCAATCAGTTGATTGAAGCCCCCAATCACATCTTGCTTACGCTTCATCATCGACCCCGAAGCATCCAGGATCACAATCAATTCAGTAAAATCGTTATTCATCTCTCACTCCTCATAAAATCGTGTAGTAACAGCATCTAACTTCTTAGCAATTGGGCCACTGCCCGATATCTCTGAATCCACCTGCCCGCCACAATAATACTCAGTCAATACAACTGACTCAGCAGTAATAGTCAAAGAAGTATGTGGACGGAGAATCCCTAACACCCTTTGAAGGGCGTCCATGTCTATCTTATACTGCGTCTCATTGATACTCATCGTGATCTCTCAAATGGTCCGGGAAGGCGGTCGGCTCTTGTCAACAGTAGCCTCTCGTTCTGTACAAGCCGCCCAATTACTTCGTCTAAACAAATCGGTCGCCACATCCCAGTTAAACGAAACATAGCGTCAACGCCTACATCCATAGCTCGGCGCCCGGGAAATATCTCATCAAGCTTGTCCTCATAGATGCCGTGACTATGCCCGTACAAATGAATCGAGCCATAGTGTAACGCCCGCCATGATAACAGCGGGTAGTGGCACAGGTGGATCTTAAAAGTCTCGTCACCATAAGAGAACTTGCTACACACCATATCACGCAGGCTGGAAACATGGTTACGCAAACTCTTGGGATCATGGTTACCTTGACACACATGAAGCTTACGCACATTAAGCCGCTGCCTGTAGTGACCTGCCCTACTCGCCTTCCAGCAGAAATCACCAAGATGCCACAACTCATCATTTGGGCGTACAAGTGAGTTGATCTGGTCGATCAATTGAGTGTCCATCTCCTCGACACACCCAAAAGCGTTTACACGCTCCGGCTGGTGCGCGAGGATGCCGGTGTGGCCAAAGTGTGTGTCTGCTGTAAACCAGATCATAGCTTACTCACTGACAAAACGGGGACAGGGATTGTCACCCTGGGATACCATAACATTAAACAAATCAACATTAAACCGACTAACATCAAAATACACGTCAATGCGATAAAACTCCTTGACCCCTTCGTCGATCATAGCTCTTATCACCTCTAGCACCATAGGCTCCCAAAAATTCACGTCGAAATCAAGGTCATCGTCAGGACGTACTGCTATATAGAAAATCTCCTCTGTATCCAACGGCTTTTCTAACTTTGTAAAACCGTCGTCAAGGAGTCGGCGTTCTAATCTGTCTCGGTATTCATTCACATCGAGCATGTATCACCTCTTTGTTACCACCGTCCAGTGTCACCAGGAGACACTGAAACATTAAGTGCGTCCTCATCAAAATACACGTCAAAGTAGTAAAATTCCTTTACCTCATCGTCAGTCATAAAGTCTATTACCTTCTGCACCAACGGCCTCCAGAAAGTTGTGTCAAAATCAGAATCATTATCAGGATGGATACCTACATGATAAGTATCCTCCGTGTTCGCTGGTTTCTCTAGCTTTGTGAAGCCGGCGTTGATAAGATCGCGCTCTAACCTATCTCGGTATTCAAGTACATCAATTCCGAACATAGCTAGTTACCTCCGAAATATGTGTGCGCGGGATAGTTGCTTACAAAGAGTTTCAAATGACTTGACCCGATACTTCTCACGATTCTCGTGAAATTGCTTCCTCATGGCCTCAAGCATCTCCCCCACATGTGGCGGACTTTCGTATAACTTCCAATCTGTCCACCGCCCATGAGGTTTATATTGCTTTCGACCATCCGCTAACTGACATTTGTTACAGCGCCGATGTTGTATATTGACCCAGTGGCCACCACAATCTGCTATTACTGGTTTCCCCTCTATGAAGAAACCGTTGCAACAACGGCACTTATCCAGCGTCTCAAACTCACGATTTCTCTTTTCCCACTGCCAGTGGGACGGAAGAGAACTGAGTCCATACTGCGTACGTACCTGTACTGATTCACAGCTTTCACAACGTCGCCGCTGTGTGCCGGTCAATGGGGCATTCTCTTCTGCCCATGTACCCTCACAGTTAGAACATTTATCAGCCATCGTGTATCTCCAAAACGTGAACTTCCTCCCACTTCCAAGTATGTGGTGAGGAAACTGGCCTATATCGTTTCCGCGTTTCCCATACCCCACATCTGTTACAAGCCCGCTGGTAGACGCACACCCGTGTGGGCGTCTTACCAATACTTCCACCCAAATCAACAGTGTAAATTGCCTCTATTGACTTCTTGCCTTCCAACAGTCCACCACAGTGGGAGCATCTATGTTGCATCGAGCCCCAGCAATCTCCCGCACTCCGCAATCTCAAGTCTTTGCGACTCTAGGTAATCAACAAGTTGTGAAACGTTTCTCACAGGCAATTCGTACTTACAGTTGCCACAAAGCCAACGTATTCTCGCGTGCGAACTGATCCAAAAATCAGTATACTTAGTACAACAGTCTGTTAAATCAATGCTCTCAACACGGCGAGTAACGGTAGGGGCGGACTCTATCTCATGGAGTACATTGCCGCTACATTTAGGACATTCAAACTTCATTTCCACCCTCCCCCTGGCCATTCTTTACGGCCCGCTTTTACGCAATCTACCGCTTCCTCTATTATCTCGATAGTCGCTGCGTCTACATCCACAAAGACCCAACCCGGTGGGCAGCGCTTCGCATTTTCCGCTTTAGCCACAAACACGCCTAAGTGGTCACGGCATGTAATTATGCCGCCACCACGACTTATGATACCTTTATAGTATCTAGCAAGAATCCTGTCCATCGGCTTCCTTAATAGCACGCATACATTGCAAACAAATACAAAGCATACCGGTCCAAGGCTGTTGGCCTTCAAGATCAACCCGCTCCAAATGCAAGGGTCGTAAACTCTGGAAAGTAACCAACTCCTTTTCATCGAAAACGTCGCGATTACATACTTTGCAATTTGCAAAAATGAACTTCATAGCTTACCCTAGCAAACGCCTATTCCTGTCAATCACATCAGCAATTTCACGCAAAGCTGATACAGGAAGATCATCAGTGACAACGCAATTGTCAATTGAACCCCAATGCTCTTCCAAGCACGAGAGCAAAAGTCGCTTAATCGCTTTTTCATCAGGTCCATAAGGGAGCTTCGATTCTTCATAGAGTTTTTCCAGACTCTTCTCTTTTTCAGAGGCCCACCGAAGTATTTCCTCTTCAGGAACCTCGCCCCGCCGAATAGCCTTCAGTTGGGCTCGATTACGCCTGATATCAAGATCACCTTCTGCTAAGATTTGTTCAATCTCACTGAGAAGGCGAACAATATGATAGGCGAACTTCACATCATAACCATGACGCTCCACGATTTCAGCCCGCTTACTATCAGGATCAGGTTCCTTCGTTCGCATCTTATGAAGCTGGTTATAAGCATAGCCCTTAAAGCGATGCCAGGCCCCTTTATGTAAGAACGAGCGGCGGGCGTCTCGCACCATGTTTGCTACTTTCGTGCTGTGCAGCACGCACTCTTGAGGCGTGAATAGAGTCGCAATCATGTTAGGATTGTTCTCCATACACAAATGAAAGTAATGAACAATGTTGTAGACATTAAGATCATAAACACGACCCTTACCCCCTAGTTCATCTTGCACAAGAACATGATGCTTCTGGTAGCAACTAAATCGTTGCTTCTGTCGCCCGAACCCTTCAATCCGCCCAGCGAGGTGAGGGAACACCATGTCCTTTGGAGGGATGCAAAAACCAACAGTATCGAAATCCGAAATATCAGTGGATACTCCGAATGCGACCGATCCCATGATGGTTTCATACATCACGTTCGCAACCAGCCAAGAAGGCGGGCTGATGAGTTGCATTCGAGTCAATCGTTCAACAGTGCTGGGCATAACAACTCCTTACTACGAAACAAAGTACATCCACGCCCCGAGGATGGCAATTACGGACAGTACATACCAATATAGAAGCTTACGATTCTCTGACATAATCATGTTACCCTGTAATAAGTGAGCCAACTGTTAAAAACACAACTAGGCAGACCAAAGCTGCTATACCAAAGTACCAAACTTTATCATGTGACATGCTAGCTTCCTTCTGGATAGTTGCGCGTTATCTTTTTGATCTTACCGTCACTAATGTGTACTTCAGCGTACCACTTGCGAAAAACAGGCCCATACGGACCCTCTATTGTTACCATGCGAGCATTTTCAAGAGGACCACTAGGTCGGTGAATAGTTACCGTCTCTCCCGCGTCTAACGCCTCTTTGAGAGCTTCGCAAGTTTCAAAATCAGGGACTACATGTATTTGCTCATCCCTGTAAATCGTCAGAGGGGCTTGAGAAGGGTCGGTACGTTTTGTAAGACTGCCTCCCGGGAAAATAACACAGTCCGCAACAATCACACAATCCTTTCCTCGCCGCCGCCTACATTCTTCTGAAGTAATCTCACCTATCCTGTGACCATCAAGATCAAGTTCGTAATGAGTCGTTTTTATTACTTTGATTGTTGCCATAGGAATACCATCAAGGGAGAGGTTAGTCGCGGCCAACTAACCCCTCCCCATCTCCGCTGCCATCAACACTACTTCTTATTAAGCAACTCGACCAGCGACCCCATTGCTGAGTCTACCGTGGCCTCTACGGCGGCGGGGACGAGTTTATCCAGTCGATCTGAGACCACCTTGCCCGCGGCGTACCGGACAGTGGCCGCAAAGTCGGCGGGGAGACGAAGTCGTTTCCAACCGTCCTTAGTCTTAAAAGAGATGCGAAAATCAGAGGCATCCCGGATCTCGCCGAGAAGACCGGTGTTTCGCTTAATCCCAGCAACAGTTTTAGCAAGAGTCATGTCAGGTTCCTTGTAGTAGGAGTATCAGATGTTAAACGAGCCAAGCTTTCCCACGGTGTGCCATTCATAGGCTCCCGCTTTAGCTTTACAAGCTCAGTGTGACGAAGCTCAACCCAATCATCAAGAGTTCCGATCCATTCGGGTTTGATGCTTTGCCACGGTCGCCCCACGCTGCCTGGATCAAGACAGATGCCTTTATAAATTGGTCCCAGCTTCCCTGAGAGGACTCGGAGAACTAAACCAGTCAGCCCCATCTGGCATTTCGCAACTTTACCAATCATAACTCACCCTCCATCGCAAGAACTCGACTCGTCTTAGTTCTGCTAACTCTCCCGATTATCTGGACACTAGATTTCGACCAGTCTCTTTGGTCCTTGTCCATTATGTTTGCACGCAATTGTGCCTCTTCGGGTGTCCAGTCAATCACAACCGCGTTGCAACCAGACAGAGTCAAACAAACAGTATACTTAGGGGAGTTAGATGGCATCAAGTATCTCCTTGAGTCAGAGTGGGGGGATTTGAACCTCCGACCCCGTGGTCCCAAACCACGCGCTCTACCAGGCTGAGCTACACTCTGGTCAATATTTCCGCCGATTGTTTCACAACACCGCCCGGCCCAAAAGGAGTTGCAATGGTTTCAATGCCTGGACGCTGAGGTGTCTGTGCTGCTGTCACTAACCTTAACATTTCACCATCCGTGAAGCGAAGTGTAATCACAGCCCCTCCAGCGGAAGTTTCCAGACACTCAATCGTCTTACCCCGCACAAACTCTTGAATGTGCTTACTTGACGGAAATCCCATCGTTTACTCATCCCTTCGCAAATTTGGAGATGATGGCGGGGCAGCTAGCGTCGAAGCCGACTACATCCAACATCCCAGGGTCTTTAGGATCAGCTATAGAGTAGTTCGTAGCCGTCATCCCACACGCCACGAGCTTCGCGTCACGACCCATCTTCTGTCGATAGTCCTCTAACGCGCGGGCCGGATGAACGTCCCCACTCCACGTCTCATTGTCTGTGTAGATCACAAACGTGTCGATTGGCAACTTTTCTGCTGCCGCATAGATCATTGGCAGAGCACAGTCAGTCGGACCAACCGGAATCTTCCGCATCTCGGCCAGCACAGTATCCAACGACTGCTTCCGTGATAATGAAAGCGGAGTCAACTTGCCGCGACCAGAAAAGGCTGCCGGATAGCACCACGGCTCTGTCTTAATCTGAGCCATAGCCATCACAGCCGCCGCCTGATACGCCTTGATATGAGTTCCAGCAATGCTGCCCATGTAGTCAAAGCCGCGCCAGCCCATCGACCCTGATACGTCGATGCCAAGCATGAAGTTCTTACCCGCAGGCACCACGGATTCAAAGGAGTGGTAAAAGGCGTCTTCTAACGCATTCACAACAAGCTGATTGGGCGTCCAAGTGAGCCTACCACGCACGCCACAGCCAGCAGCATAAGTAGTCTGAGCCAGCAGTATCGAAAACGGGTGGACGCGAGGGATATCATCCGAAAGCTTTTCGCACACCAGCTTAGTCGCATCAGACAAGGGTGAGATGAGTCCTATGTTAGTCATCTTGCCCAGGTTGCGAATCAGTGCCGTAAAAGGCATCCGTTCAAGCAGTGCTTCCCACACCCTAGGTGAGTTAAGCCACTTGGTAGGAATGTGTTCACGAACGAGTCCGAACTTCTGGATTCTCTCAACTACCCAATCCTCTGTCTCTGTGATCTTTACCGCTTCAATGGCGCGGAGGTACTCAAACGTATCCATGTCAAGCGTCTTTTTTGGATCTGTGAGTACAAAGGGCTTTACCATCTCATCAAACAGAGCGTTGCAACCCGTCCCTAGGGCAATATACTTGAACAAGGGATTCAACTTCTCACTAACCGGGTGCGAAAGGCGAAGCAAGTCACGGTGCGACCAACCATTCCGCTGTTGATACTTCGTCACTTGATATGCCAGATCCCGTGGCTCCTTTGATGTGTACCAACCAGCGACGGCTTTTCGTAGTCCCCTACCCCAACCACGGAATTGAGTTACTTGGCCCACAAAATTGAACAAGTGAGTACCGATTCGGCACACATCATTCAAAGCCCACAAAGCCCGCTTCGACATTTCGTTACCAGCTTGGCCGGCTAACAGAGCCAGAGCAAAGATAGCCGGATCATTCTTGATCGCCTTACCACGCGCACTAGCAGCGACAATCGCGCTCACAGTTCGTTGTGGGTCAAGGTTCGCACACTTCAGAACAATGGACGCGGCGCGGTGAGTCATCTTCGACTCATTAGCGTAGTACGTTCCAGTCTCACAACCGAGAATCAAGAATCGGTCAAGGGCGTCAAATGGGTCGATCTCAAAGACGTACCCACCAGCGTCATTCTTAACTTGCTCGCGACCAAAGGCCGGTTCACTCTGCGGCGGGTGTGTCAAATGACGTGCGTAGTCAGGCATTCTCTTCTCCAATGAAAAAGGTAAGCAAGTTAGTAGCACTGGGAGTTCAAGTGATTATATGATAACCCAGCGCCTTCGGCTCAACCAAATTTAGATCCAGTCGACTGGATACTTCCTCAAATGTTCGTTAAGAGACTCCGTTGCAAGCTGCTTCAACATAGTCAAAGCCTGCTTACAAGATGGACTTGGATTTTCCAATTTTTCCAACCCCCTCGCTAAATGATACTGTTCGTCACCAGAAAGTCGTCCAATATCAATCTCTATCTGCATCTCTACTCCAGTAAAAAGGATGAGCAAGTGGTAGCGATGGGGGCCCAAGTGCTTTATGATAACCCAGCGCCTTCGGCTCATCTGGCCGAGCGGTTTACAGTTCTAAAGCGACAAGACAGCATATCTGAACGACCATATAGGCTACCAGCGATAACGCCGCAATCGCAGTGTCAATTTCCTTGGTTGTGGGCATCTTTCACTCTCCGAAGGTATTGGGCCGCCATGGCATAGACCTTAGTTAGTCGGCGTAGACCAGGCAAGGGTCGCTCGGCATCAAACTTGATGCCCTTAACCATTAGAGGCTTAACCACACCGTGCCAGCCACACATAGCGAGCCATAGTCCATCGTCTAATTTCAGAATTCGATCATAGACAAAGATTGCGAAAGCAATCGCCTCTTCAGTCCCAGGACGATCCAGCACCAACGCTTCAAGATTTCTCTCCAATGAGTTGATGTACCCGTGAATATGTTCCGCTTTGAAGGGTTTTGCTTTCTTCATGGTTCGCGCCTGAGTACAGTGAAAAAGAACGAGCAAATAGTGATGCTAGGGAGAGGGTATCGAAACCCTCAAGCGTTTACCGCTTCATTAACCAATAACCTAGTATCTGCGGCTCGTTCAAGGAAGAATGAAATTGAGGAACTTACCCAAGAGGAAAACTCCCCCTGTGACAACAGCAGTAAGTGTTGCACAGACAACGATAATCTTGAACAAATCAATCATGCGTTTACTCTTCCTCTGATAAAGGTGGGGCCGAAGATGAAGCTTCCTAACTAGCACCGAGGACCCCTGATATGTTAAAGATGAGCAAGGGGTAGCGATGGGTGTTGTCAAATTTTGCAAATTGGATAACCCATCACCTTCGGCTCATCTAAGTCCGCCCTGCTGGGACTCGAACCCAGTCCGCTCGATTAACATTCGATAACGCTCTCCGGTCGGCCCCCCGGCAGGGGGGCAAGTAATGAAGACCGTGTTAGCGTGCTACCATTACACTACAGGACGATAAAAAGGGGCAAGGTTTGACAGTTGGGGGAATCTTCCATAGAGATAACCAACTGTCTTCGGCCCTCTATATACAATACTATCTCATAAATCGGGATTGTCAAGTCGTTTTTGGATTTTTCTCTATTTCAGCGTTGGGGAACCGCTCGGCTAGGAATTCAGCGAGGTTCCCGTTGCCTATGAAATAAGCGAGGCCGACGCCAGGAATATCCACATACGCCCAGTGTGAAATCACACCCACGGCTGTAATATCCCGTGAATATACCTTCTGTCTCTTGCCGTTTTTAGTAATATACAGGTTAAAACTGTCGCCCGGCTGCACGTTACTAGGATACCTAAAGGGCTGTACAAAATACGTAATCAAAATGCTTCCTCCTCTGTAAGATGCTGGCTCGTCTTGTAGTAGATGGACTCCAATAAATCGGGATCGGCATCAGCATCAAATGCGGCGGCCATCAAATTCCCTGTAATCCGCGCGATTACCTTAACCTCTTCATTTGTAAATTCTGCTACAATCATTTCATCCTCCATCCCTGCTCGCATACTCACCGTCCAGTATACCGAAAACAATGAGTGTGAGAATAAAAGCTACACCACAAAGCGCTTGAACAAATAACACACAGTAACCTACAATCATTCGTTCCCCCAACGTGTGTCAACCTCTGTTGTATCCCTAATCGTAAGTATACGGTCAAGTTTATCAGCACGCCAAACGGCAATACTCTTAGGCAGTGGCACCAGAGGATCAAATGCCCAGAGACAGTCATGGCTCTTGGCCCATTCATAAATGATTCGAGTAGGCACAATAGCAGTCAATCCAGGCTTACCGCCTAATGATAGAAGGCCAAGAATATCTCCCGTCCTGGCGTCAAATATCGGGCCGCCAGAGCAACCGGGATGGACATTTACATCACACTGATCTACTTCCCGTTCAAGAATGAGAAAGGGTATACTCATCATACGTCCAATATACGACACATGCCCGAAGAAAAGATAGTTTCCATTCATGTGAACATTAAAAGGAGTTCCGCAATGAATAATCTCCTGTCCTAATTCAACCTCATTGAAAGCTTTGTAAAATCGCGCATCACCTTTCAAACTGCCCTCAATAATTTGTAACAGAGCAAGGTCGTGCGCCACATAAGAGTCACCACATCTAATAACTCGTGCTCTTGCTATTTGACTGCCCCGCCTAACCATTACCTCTGAAAAACTACCATCAGAATTCATAGCGTGGTCAACCACATGTGCGGCAGTCCAAATGAACACCTCATTCTCCCGTGCAAACAAGATTCCTGACCCATGGCCATTAGCATTTTGAAGCACAACGGTATTATTGAAACAACGTTTGGGCACTGTCTCACCTAGAGACAAGGCAACTGCCGACAGTATCGCAATGTAACAAGCGCTAAGCGTCAATAATCTTCGCATTTTCAGCTTCCTTTTCAAGATGCGCTGCCAACGTCTTACAAACTGGCCCTAGAACACGATCCATAAAGTCCATTTCCTCATTGCAAGGATACTCAACAGCCGCTATCGTTTCATCCCTGATGCATTCAGGATCTAAGCCCGTAATCGTGATGGTTAAGCGATTCCTGTTGGGATCGTCGGGATGTGGGGCAAGGCCGATTGTACCCCCATTCCTTGCGAGAAAATTGAAACATTGGTATAAAGTCGAACATCTAGCCATTACTAATTCCTCCAGCGGTTATCTTCCTGCATGCTTGATATAGTTTCGCCGATTCCTCTGGTGACAACGCAACTGCTGCATTTTGCCCACCACACGGCCCGTCGCCAGCGAGAAGTCTCCGGTCTCCAAGTTCTAACAGTCTTGCAACTTCCTTTGCTTGCCCGACCATAGCTTGTACATCCTCATAAAGTACCCACCTTCCATAAGAATGTACGACTAACGGAGATGTATAAATACTAGGTGACCCGTATCTTTTCATTCTTCTCCTCCAACTAATTCTCGTTTTAGCTGTAACAATTCCTCACGCATACATGCCTGTTGACACTCATAACGCCCTGAGCGAAAGTCATGAGGAAAATTCGCCGCAAACCCAGTAAAGTCCCAGTCTATATTTTCTTCTAATCTCTGTATTCTTTCTCTCACTCTTTCTCTTCTCCGAACAGTTTCTCCATGTCACCCAGCGTCATTAACTCCAGACGCCTGTTGTCCTGTAGAACATCTCGAACTCTCTCGTCAGTTGGAAGATGGATCAAGTCTACAATCGTCGCTCCTTTGTTCTCATCCATTCCCATTCTATGTATCCGATCCATGGCCTGGGAGCGAGATTCAGGATTGAAATCGTTAGAGTAAAACACCGCCATCCGAGACTCAGTAAGATTCAAACCAAGTCCACCTGAAAGAGGATGAGAAACAATAACTACTCTTGCATTGTTGTCCAAGTCGGCCCAATAATTGAGTGGCTTGTCCACAGGAACTAGGTTCCCATTGAAATCATAAACTTTCCAGCCACGGCCGTCAATTTTAACCACAGCCCAATTATGCTTTAAGCAATTAGCTGTTATACGATCAATGGAACCGGTAAAGCCCGCGAAAATCACAAGCCTCCCTTGCTCCTCATTCTCGTCAAGCAGTTGCCTAACTGCCGCATCCTTCGGACACGGAATTTCTTTCACTGTCCGAATAAACTTCGGAATCTCTTGCGTTCCCCCACAGCGTAAGCACTCTACTTGCTCCTTCTTTAAGGTGTCAACATACTCTTGATCGAGCATGTTGGTCATCTCAAAAGTGCGATCCGGGTCTTCTGGATCGACCCAAATTTCAATCATCCCATCCTCGCAGACCGGACATTTCTCAACTCCGTCTTCAACGTTCCTATATTGAAAGCCATCACTCAATTCTCTCGTCCACGTCAGCCCAGTGATAGCATTCGGAGCCACTTTTACTAAGGCTCGTGCTACACGAGTTAAAGTCGGGGAGGGTGGAAGACGAATGGTTCGGAATTGCTTTTCCGGAAGGTCGAGACAATCCTTCTTATGTAACACCAGAGTGAGGCCGCCTAAACGACTGTGAAGATAAGACACCTCATTGAAGCTCTTTTCAAATGGATGGCAGTCAAAGCAAGTAGTTACAGGTTGGCCTACCATCTCATCTGTCTGTAAAACGTGGTCAGCATCAGAAGTATGCTGCTCCTCATCCGCATACCCGCCGCAAATCTTACACTTATTCTCATCATCGAGCCAAGTCACCCGTTGCAAGTGTTTCCCCTGCATCGTCTCCTTCTCAGCAAATATTCCCATCCTCCGTTCAAATGATTTCGCATCACCCTCTCGTAAAAAGCCCGGCCATGCAATCTCAGCTTGCGACCACCAGTCCACAGGAGACTTAGGTGACGGTGTACCAGACATTTCAACAACGAAACCATCTTTCCCATAGTGTTCACGAATACTGTCGGCTAGATTCTGAGCAGCCGTTGTTCGCTGGGCTGTTGGACCCTTTAACCTTGACGACTCATCAAAGAAAACACCAGGTGGGGGTGTATCATTATCCTGCCAAGCTTTCATAGTAGAACGAAGGCGCTCATACGTCATCATCTGTAAATTGATCTGAAGTGTATGACCGAACCCCCATTTCTCGAACTCACGCTCAACAGCGGCGAGGGCGGATTTAGGTCCAACCCACCACCAGTCAGTGTGCCCTGATTTCTCCATACACTCAATAGCGGCCAGTGTTTTACCAGTGCCCATCTCTGCTGCGATAATGCAGTAGTGATAAGTCAACATGTGATCCGCCATTAACCTTTGATGGTCACGTAATGGTCGGTCGTATTCCCAGTGTTTAATGGGGGCATCCCACCACTCGTATGGGTCCTTGCCCATTAACCACTGAAGTTGGAAATGATTCCTTTCACAGTCCGCGACAGACCATATCTTTCTAGGGGCAACTGGGTCATAGCCATGCCAACGGGAACCCTTCATTGCCTTGATCTCATCCTTCAAAGCAAACGGACTCTTTACAAACCAGATGCGATTCGCTTCATACGTAACCGTAGTAGGAACTTTAATCTTACTGCCGGCTTTAGTCGTTGTCACCAACTTGAGAACATGTTCATCAGCCATTATATATCCACCCTGAAACGCTGTTTGATGTTGAAAATCTCAGTCACAATACGAGCGTCTCTCACTTCCAGATATGCACGCCCATTGATATAGTTCTGAGCTTTCTTACGATGTGAGAATTCGCGTGGGCGGCCGTTTGATGTTGAAACTACTTTCTCTTCATCACCATCCTTAACGACGATGTAATGTGTGTTATTCATACAGGGGCCGCCTCCGAAAGTTCGGCGTCAATCATTTGCTTAAACTTCATGCGTTGGGCATCCCTTTCTATAGGAGCTGCGCATTGTGCTATCGCGGCAGTCCAACCCGCTGCCGCGTGCGGAGTGAGTGTTACTATTGCTCGAAGTGCAGCACTAGATGCAGCCCCCTCCTCCGGACTCGCCGATGATAGATCCATATTTGCTATTGTACGGCCATCAATGTCTGGCTTCCCTGTCTCTAAATACTCACGCACAACTGCTGGTGCATCCCACAAATCAATTACTTGTAAAGCACACCATCGCGCAAAATCAAACAATAATTCCGTTACATCAATAGGTGCTTTCACCGCCTGCTCGTTATTTTCTAGTGTTACGACAACGTAAAGAAATCCATACAAACCGCCAGTTCCAGCCATTAAGGCATCAAATGGATGTTCATAAGCAACTGGACTGTTGAACTTACGACCAGCAAAACAATAACTCACTCTCATATTCCCACCTGCGCTGGACGTGTAAGCCGATAACCTGTCATCTTCTCAAACTCTTTCTTTGCACCTACAGGCAACGAGATTCTATAGACTCCGTATCGAAAGTGATCGAGCATGTCATCCGTGCCATCGAAACATGAGTCATATAAATAGCCACGTAGTTTAATGAGTGCTTGCATCACCTTAGCAGTTGATGTTTTGCCAAGGTTTGGCGGCTTCCCGTCAATCTCTTCGCCAACGTCCCAATATTTACACCCTTGTCTCATACTCCCGCCCCCTTCGCCATTGCTGAAACTGTTTTCGTTGGATCGAATCCTTCACACTGAAAGATCGAAACCTCTTCCATGATAATCCTGCCTATAACAACTCCAAGGCTGGATACATACTGCATAATCCGCTTAGGTTCATAGGTGATAACCCATTGCGATGGACACAGTTGTTGAACAAATGCACGAGCATCAGGAGAACTTCTACGTGCCTCTGGGATAAATGGGAGGAGTTCTTTACAAGTGGGGTAGTTTGTGAAATGCTCGCTCCAAATCAAGAAGCCATTCATTTCAATGCTAACTTTGATTGCTCTCATCTTCGGTCCTCCAATAAAAATGTTTGATCTCGTTGTGCCGTAGCTTGTAGGTCGTCGAACATGCCTTTCAAACCCCGTTGACAAAGAATCTTGTAGATGGAATTGAAAGCATAAAGAGCGCCCCTTGATAGATTTGCCTTAGCGCTACAACCTGCCTTCACAGCATCACGCCACTGAGCTAACGAGCCGCTAATGACAACAGCATCAATGCCGCGAGCCGAGGTGAGAGTGAATGTGAATGGCATTGCCGCAACTTCCAGAATTTCCACCATGTCACGCTCATCAGCAGCAACAAGGAAACCGGCGTGAAGCATATTGAGTTCAAGAGTTGCTGCCTGCACAGTTGGGGAAACTTGCTCATCCTTAAAAGTGGCGATGCACGCAAGCTGGTGAGGTAGCTCTTGAAGTGGGATCGGAGCGCCGTCGGCATTTTTAGCCGGGCTGTAGCCGAGCATATCACGGGACAAAGGTAGAAATTGGGACAAGTCTAACTTAGAGGTCAGAACTAACGCTACTCCTGGATTCATGTGCCTCCTCCATCGTCTCATCTAACCATGCTAAAGTGTCATTCTCAGGTAACTCCACCACTCCTCTATACTCGTAACGGGCGGGTGAAACCGTCAAAGGAATCGCTGCATTTTCCATCTATACCTCTAACTCTTCTTCAATGTAACCTTCTTCATATAGCCAACGGGCACAACCTTGACAGACCTTTACCAGTCGGCCGTCACCTATCACAAAGAGGCGCAAAGCAGATGTATGATGATTCTCTGAGCACAAGTACGCGTCATAGCCTTCAGACTCTAGATCATCACACGTTGTAAATCTCCGATGGAGATAAGCTGAGCACTGTGAACACCTACACGCATAAGGGTAAGCGTCAACCTTCCAGCATCGACCACCGCATATAGGACAGTATTTGCGTAACACATCTCCCACATACTCAGTGACCATATCGTCAGCTACTCCATTATAGATCCTCATTACCCGGCTCCTCTTCCGGCGCGTCTTCCTCAAATCCCACCCACAATTTGTCGAAATTCTGTGTTGCTTCTTCGGGGCTCATACCATAAGCAACGACTTCAGTTCCTTCATACTCACCAAACTGATGCTTCATGGAAACGAATTCACAGACCCAGCGCAACCCGTCGTGATAAATGAGGACAGGGTAAAGTTTGCACGGTCGAAACTGTTGCATCACCAGCCGCTTTTGAAGCTCCGCTGTTTCAGACTTTGCCCTCGCCTCCATAAGCATGAAGGTCGTAATAGCCTGTGCAACTGGAATCTCTGCCGCTTGCTTCACCGGCGAGCTATCAGTCGGGCCTATCTGTGCCGGGATCTCCCTAAAGTCAGATGGCGTTGTCTTAACCTCTTCAGTCATTCCGTACCTTCAGTCTTAGGGACTTCCGCCCGAGCTACATCAGCAGCGGCTAAGGCAAGCTCAAACTCTTCCTCACACCCCTCCAAATGTTGCAACGTTCGTGCCACATTCTTTTCCGCTACTAGTAGGTCGCTCTTAACTCTGCTTTGCTCATTTAATGCAATGTGATAATCCTGCTTAGCTTCTTGAGCAAGCATCTTGTCAGTATCGGCCTTTCGCTCCGAACGCTCAGCAGCTTCTTCAGCTTCGACGCGCGCCGCCAGAAAACGTTGCCGCATGGCCTTGGCCCTAGCTTTTGAGACGACGGCTAAAGCTGCATCGGCAGCAGCTTCGGCTCTCTCTGCTTTCGCCAGCAAACGAACCGAACTAGGCTTTCTTAAAGACATTACACAATTCTCCAAAAGGTTTCAATGAAAAGTCAATGACTCCGGTGGGAGTCGAACCCAACGTTACAAGATTGAAAGTCTTGCGTCCTAACCATTAGACGACGGAGCCTTCCAGATACTCAACTCTTTGGCGGTGACACACGGTTAGCCAAAGCTTCTTCACTAGGACTAACCACTTCACCAAATTTAATAGGCACTGAATTACCACAGGTAATAGACCAACTATGGCCGCGTCCGTCGTCGCAAATACAAAGCGAAGGACAATCATGCTCATAACAAGGCCCCGGATATGCAACTCCGTTGCCACATCGAGGAGTGTCTTGAGCTTCATTACAGCATCTCATAGTTTTCTTACTCCAAATTACGGGGGGAAGAGTTGAACTTCCAAGCACAAGCTTATGAGGCTTGGCGGGGCTACCGGCCCTCCCCGCACCATTGCGGTCACCGGTAGCTACATTCAAGCGCCTTGCGCCTGAGACGGTGCCGCAACTCTTATCACGCACGCCTACCCCTAGACCGTGAGAAGAAGCGATTCACTCGACCGCGTAAATGGTAGCGGCCCGCGATCTTATCCTCGACCGTATCCTCGACCGTATCCTCGGCGGGGCGGAGTTTGAGTTCCATCTCCTGTGCAATAGCCGCGCCCTTTTCACCAAGAGTTAGAACAGTCTCTAGTAAGGCGCTGGCGCGTTCCAAGTAAGTCGCCGCCTCATAGTAACAACACGCCGCTTTAGTGCGTAAGACAAGCGCCGCTGTTCCCTCAGCATCCTTGGACTCACGAACAAAAACATCACCAAGTTCCAAGTATGTCGAACCATTAGTAAACAAGTCACGAGCCTTCCGGTAGTTTTTCTCTGCCTCTTCATAAAGCAGCGTCAACTCGCCTACATCAACACCTTCCGTAGTCAGGAATTCGGTAAGGTTCCGAAAATTATACAGAACCACGTCGGCCTTGGGGCCTAAGTCCGTCATAACCGGAGTCGCAGTATTCATAGCATACTGAAGTGCCACTTCTACTGTCTCTGTGACAGAGTCATTCACTGACTCAACTGTAACTTCTGTGCCCTCTGGTGCCGGCGGAACTTCTGGTGCCAGCGTTTGCTTGGCAAAAGTAACACCAGTGAAAGCTACCAGCACGACCAAACTCAACAAAAAACGCTTCATAGTTTCTCTCCGTTGGAGTTAAAAGAGGAGGATCGCCCGGAGTCGCCTGGAGGGGCGATCCTCACACAGACGACACTACTTCGTAATCGTTCCAGTTTCACCAAGATGCATCAGAGGCAGGGGAGAAGGTGAATTACCGTCCAAGAAGTAAATCTTCGTGGCAGGATCTTTCGCCATGCTACTCAGCGTCTCTAATGCCCGCAGTTGAATATAGGCGGGGCTGTTAGCCAGGGCCAGATTGACCTTTTCAATCTCGTAAGCCTCAGCATCGGCCAGAGTTCGCTGCTTAATAGCTTGCTCCTCAGCAGCCTCACGTTCGGCAGCAGCCTCAGCTACCTTTTGCTCTTGCTCCGTCTTAAAACGTTCCAATTCGGCCTTCTGTTCTTCGACTTGCTGTTCTCGAACCTTTTTCTTCCGAATGGCATCAAGAATATGCGTGGGGAGTGCGATGTTACGAATCAACACAGCCGTAACAGTAGCGTAGTTACCAACCTTCTTCTGCAACTTTGTTGCAAGATTAACCTGCATCGTCTGCTGAATCGAGTTATTAAATAACTCCTCACATCTAGCCACGGCTTTACCTTCAGAACGAAGCAAAGACCGGATATTTGGCTCAATCTTTACATTGACGATGCTCTCAACCAAACCGATGTTTGATTTAGCAGCAGCACACGCATCGGCGCTGATTCGATACTGAACACTAATATCAATGAAAGACGTTTGCTGGTCAGCCGTGGGCATCGGAATCTTAGGGACAGCTAAGCTCTTTTCCCTAACATCGTATTCCGACCAATCATAGAAAGGATTGACTGGGAAATGCAGTCCATCAGGATAAGTCGTTTCTACGACGTTGCCAAACAACGTGGCTACGCCAACATGGCCGGCTGGAACTGTCTTGACAGCGCTACAGCCACCAATAATCAATGCCAGACCGAGAACCCCGGCGACACATGAAAGAACAATCTGTTTCGTCTTCATAACTACCTTTCGCGTAATAAGGGAAGTGGATTAAACTCTATTCAAGTCTATATCACAAAACTACCCTTGTCAAGCTAATTGTTGGGATTTTCTAAAAATAGTTGGGTGGGTTGTAATGGCCCACCCAACTAGGGGGTAACAAATGTTACCGGGCGCGGGTGGCAGAAGCTTCCTCTTCATCATTCACACGCTCAATGCCGTTATTCTTAGTAGCGGCAAACTTCTCTACCTCATCCCGAACTCGTTCAAGCTTCGGAAGATCGGTAAAGGGCTCCGAGCACTTAGTTACAACGGGAACGTGCCAACCGTAGTCACGCCGTTGAATATAACGGTTTTTAAGCGTACAAGGAATAGGACCATGCGGCTCGACCCCAGTTGCTTCCGCCTTCTCTCGACTGAGAGGAAGGAACGGTCGCAGCTTACCAGATTCCCGCTGGGCAGATTTGTTTCCCATGAAGAGTTCATAGAAATTCCCAGTGCTACGCTCAAGGACCAAGAATGAAGGCCCATACATACACCCAGAGTTAGACTCCTGTGAGAGAAGCCTGATGCGCTCAAACTCGGGCAAATCCCTATCATAGACCGCGATAATAGCATCACGATCCCGCATATCCAACGCCTTAGCACGTACTACCAACGGCAGAATGTCAATCTCAGCGCCTAAGTCAAGAATCTCTTCACCGCCAGGTTGGGGTACGCCCCAACGACCAGGATTGATTTTTCCAGTGTCAACAAACTTGCCCTTTGTGACCAATTGAATCCTTTGCAGGAAATCGGTCCCCTTAGTAAGTTCATCAAGTTGATCGTCGGACACAAGTTCGACGCTCGGAAGTTGGTCAGCGTCAAAAGGAATCAAACTCGTCATTTTCTCTTTAGCCATTTCTCTTTTCTCCAGTTCACATGTTGTTGCGGTCTTTTTTCCGCAAGTCTGCCTGCTCCTCTTCCTGTACGTGTTGCAGAGCGAGTCTTTCTTTTTGCTCTGCCACCGCGTCAGGATCAAGATGCAGTACCCAATCTAAACACAAACGCCACCCGTCCATAGGTGTCTTCGCTTTCATCCGTGTTAAAAGCTCAGCACCAGTCGCAGGAGTTCCGACCTCCGCTATAAGAACCCTCATCTTACGTAGATGTGGCACAGGGTCAATAAAAGAGCGGTAGTAGTCCTCCATACGTCCTGTTTTCAACGCTTCCCTGAAATGCCGAACTCTTTTCCTGATAATTGGTAGAAACTCTCCTGCTGGGATTACCACTGCTTGTGGCAACAGTTCCTTCTGTATGGCCGGCGGAACCTTAGCAATCTCATGTGCCACTGAGATTGACATTTGCCCCCGCCGCACAGCCGTGCTTGCTTCGGGACAAAGCCTAGTAATCTTCAGCATCTTCCTCACCCAAACCGGGCTCTTCTTGATAGTTCGCGCCATTTCGCCAACTGTCATTTCCCCCTCTTCCTTGATAATGCGCCATAATTGACGTGCAAAGTCAATCGGGTCAGTCTCCAATCTAACGGCGTTGGTCTGGGCCTGAGCGATCAGCACCTCCGTGTCAGATAGCTCACGAACGAGGCAGGGAACGGTTTCGTGGCGCAGCTCCCGGCAGCAGTTATAACGATAGAAGCCATCCACTACGTCATACATGCCCCCTGAAGCCGGTCGTATCAAAAGAGGCTGCCACAAACCATGAGCTTGGATTGAATCCTTCAATTCTCGATATTCTACTGTGCGCTTGTCTACTGGACGAAGCTGAATCCTGCACTCTCGCAAGCTCTCAAGTTTAATGTGCGCCACCCGATTATCAACCATTCTTCGTTCCTCTACTACCTAATACGGTTCCAAAGTGATTTTTCGGAAGTGGAATTTTGGTATTTCCCCAATTTTTCTGAAAACGCGCCACAGTTAAGGAGTTAATCGCTTCAGAACCATAGTAGAGAAAATAATATCTTGTTTTGTATTTCAAATTGACTTTTTGGAATTAACTACTAGAAAGTAACTATATTATTAACTTGTTAGTATATTTAGAACCCCCCATTGATACTAATCTAACAAAATACTTAGAATTCACTTCTGAAAAATCACTTTGGAACCGTATTAGGTGGTAGAGGCGAAGGGTGGCGCACAAACGAGTTAAGTCGCCGACAACATTAACTAGCTCTTAACTGGAAAGTAACGATGATTAAGATTCCCTTAACTCAGGGTAAGTTCGCTCGTGTTGATGCTTGTGATTATGACTATTTGATGCAATGGAAATGGTGTTTCTCCAAAGGCCGTGGCGTTGGTTACGCTGTTCGCACTGACAATGCTAATAGGAAATGTGTGCGTATGCATCGTGTAATCCTTGAGCGGATGGGACATGAGGATTTTGAACTAGGGAGTCATATTAACGGAGATGGGTTAGATAACTGTAGATACAATCTTCGACCAGTAACGCAAAAGCAAGCCGCATATAGTCGAAGAATGAGGAAGAACAATACTTCTGGCTATATTGGTGTATACTTTAGGGAAGATATGGGAAAAGGAGTATGGGTCGCTAGCGCACACCAAGATGGGAAACAAGTACATCTTGGATATTGGAATGATCCAGTAGATGCGGCGCGTGCTTATAATGAGTTTGTACTGGAACATCGCGGCGAATTTGCAGTTTTGAATGAGGTAGACTGAATGGCTAAGACACTTGAGGCAATTGAAACCTTCTTACACACTCTTGTTGAGCAGGGAAAACATAACAACCCAGACCTTATCTCTTGGTGGACGCCACAACTTGAGACTCAGGTTTACGTCTCTCCAGAGGGAGGATTCCCAGTAGATGGGAAGCGAAATGCGTGGTCAGACGGGAAAGGTGATACGTGGAATCATGTGCGAATCCCATACAATGCTAGCGCAGAGCCTTACTGGAGGGATAGGGAGTTAAACTTCTTACTCGAAGAACACTGTATCTTCATAGGCACCACAGGCTGGAATTGGGTCAATCGCGAATCATATTTCGTAGGCTTCGATGTAGATGATATCACGAGTCACGCTCCTGGTGTGGGGATTGATGAGCACCAGTTGGAGCAAGTTCGTCAAAAGGCCATGGCCCTGTCTTATGTAGACGTGATTAAGTCTACGGGTGGAAAGGGGCTTCACCTCTATGTACGCTTTGATAGGGAGAATGCCCCTAAAACTCAGAATCATAACGAACATGCTGCCATTGCACGAGCCTTGTTAGGCAAGATGAGCACCGAAGTTGGTTTCGACTTTGGAAGTCACTTGGATGTGTGTGGAAGCGTCATGTGGATCTGGGGTAAGAAGACTACTCCAGAGAATGAGGGTCATGCTCTGATTAAGAAAGCAGAACAACCCCTATCTGCTAGCGACCTGCCAGCTAATTGGAAAGATCATCTTGAGGTATTATCCAGTACGAGTAAGACAAAGATTCGCGTTGTGGGCTATGATGGTGATGGTAAGAAAGTTGATGAGCAAGATGCATTAGCTGAACTTGCTGCCGCTCGCGTCAAGTACCCACTTAACGAAGTCCATAGGGCTATTCTAAACGACCTAGAACAGACAGGCGCCTCAGTTGTATGGGTCGCTGACCATCACCTGGTACAGACTCACACCAAAGCTTTGAAGATCGTTTTCGACAAGTGGGCTGAAGAAGGCCACCCGATGAAAGGCTTCTATGAGACATTTTCTCAAGGAACCGATATTGGCAAGCCCAATTGCTTCGCCATTCCTGGCCCCAAAGGTTCATGGCTAGTTTATCGCTTCGGTAAAGGGACAGCAGAGCATAAGCTATGGAGTCAAGATGACGTTGGATGGACGTGGTGCCGCTATAATTGGCAGCCTAACTTGCGACAGGCATCCTTGGCTCTTGGCGGTAAAGAAAATGAGAAAGAAGGCTTTGTTTTCAACGAGACTCTCTCCGCGTGCAAGGCTGTTGAGAGCATCGGGGCAAAGCTCATCATTCCTGAAGGTAATAAATATGAAGGGCGTGAAACCACTCTGAGGCGGCATAAAGATGGCCGTCTAATTGTAGAGCTTGCTAAGTGGGAGGGGGATGAAGGCTTTGACGATTGGCTTGTGAAGAGTGATCGCTGGATACGTATCTACAACATCAATACTAATCTAGCGGAAGAGGAGCGGGATTACTCTGAATTCAACTCTGTCGCTCGCTCGATTCGCACCCCGTCAAATGCGGATGCCGGTTGGATGTTACGAATTGGTGGCGATTGGGTTCATTCACCGTATACTAACGTGTCCTGTGTTCTCAAAGCCATTGCCCCATCAAGTAACACTGTAGAAATCATGGGCACAGCCATTCTCAATCAGTGGGTATTGGTAAACATGCCGTTTCACGAAGAGCATCCAGGGGGTAGACAATGGAATTACGGTGCGGCTCAATTCAAATACAAGCCCGCCGACGTAGATGAGCCTCATCACCCTCATTGGGACAGAGTTCTCACCCACATCGGCTCAGATTTAGATAAAACGATACGAGAAACATCGTGGTGTAAGAAATGGAATATCCACAGTGGTAGGGACTATCTGACCACATGGATTGCTTGCATGTTTCGTGAACCTTTTGAACCGTTGCCATACTTATTCATCTATGGTGACCAAGGTTGTGGGAAGTCTATTTTCCATGAGGCTCTTTCTCTGTTAGTAACTGGCGGCGTTGTAAAAGCCGACAATGCGTTGACCAGTCAGGGTGATTTTAATGGGGAGTTAGCAAGTGGTGTTCTCGCAGTTATAGACGAGAAGAATATTGCTCGGGCCGGTCCAGCAGCTTACAACAAGATAAAAGAGTGGACAACAGGCTTAACGCTTGGTATCCATAAGAAAGGTGTAGATGTGTATCAACAACGAAACAGTTTGCATTTTGTTCAGCTTGCAAATGAGAGAGACGCTTGTCCAATTATCCCAGGGGACACTCGCATAGTTGTAATCAGTATGAGTGCGTTAATTGAAGAGATTCCTAAAGCCGCTCTTTTGAAAGCACTTGAAAAGGAAGCCTCTCACTTTATGAAGACGCTGATGAGCACGCCTATGCCAGAGTCAATGACTCGTCTCAGGCTGCCTGTAATTGAAACCAACACAAAAGAAGCTTTAATGGAGATGCACAGGAGCCCTCTTGAAGGATTCATTATAGAGCATTGTCATGTGAAGAATGGCCGGTACACGACGTTGAAAGATTTCTACGAAAGGCTACAGGCCACGTTGTCTCCGTATGAGCGAACTGTTTGGACAAAAGGTAAGATACGGCAGAACTTGCCGGAGACATTCCCGGTTGGAAACTACACAGGTAACAAAGTTTGCATCGGTAACATAAGTTTCGAGGACGTTAGTGTCCCGGAGAACGGACCAAAGTTCACCACACAGGGTGGGAAATTGAAATTGACACAAGAGGGAGGGGAAAACAATGAGTGATGACTTAGACTTTGTAGTGGGTGATGTTAATAGCACGGCGAAAGGTTCTGGTGCCAGAGCAAACAAGGGTAAGATATCATTCGCACTTGTGCCATTTCATCTTCTCGGCGGCGTTGCCCGCGTATTTATGGGTGGCAAGCTGAAGTATGCTGAATGGAACTGGGCTAAAGGAATGAAATGGTCCGTGTGTGTAGACTGTATATTCAGACATTTGACAAAATGGTGGTGGATTGGCGAAGACACCGATCCGGAAACAGGAGAACATCATCTGGATCACGCTATCTGTAATCTGCTAATGCTTAAACATTACTTGAAAGCTTTTCCCGAAGGTGATGACCGACCTGACCCAAAACTCACTTTGTTTGACGTTGATTGGGAAGACTTTTTCAGACTATTTGATGAAGAAGATTTTCTAAACCGCAACCCAGCAATAAGGGAGAAGTTAAATGCCGAGCGAAACGTCTAAGGAAGCTTTACGAAAGATAATTGCATCAGCTTTAGCCGATCTGATATCTTACATAGGATCGACGAAAGCTCCGATTGTTATCGGTGGCCAGTATTCAAATGAGCGACTCATTACAGTTTTCAAAGACTGGATGGCTGAAAGACAATTCAGTATCACAGGAGCGCCTGAAACTGCGAAGAATTGGATCACCATGTGTAACGAAGGAATGTTTGTAGGCTCAGGTGTAATTGAAGCGCCCGCGCCGCCACCTGCCCCTCCGACTACTCCTCATGTTGATGAGGTGGAGCCTGATGAGGTGGAGCCTGATGAAGTGGAGCCTGATGAGGTGGAGCCTGATGAGGTGGAGCCTGATGAGGTGGAGCCTGATGATGGCTATTTTTCAGCAGACGAATGGAAGCCGAAAAAAGAGCGTAAGCGTAACTGGCAAGAAGAGGGAGAAGATTGGAAGAAAGAAGGTTTCGAGGATGACGATTTCCAACCAACGTAAACCGAAGCTAATAAAGAATGAACTCCCTGACGTACCCAACAGTCTCATTAACCTAAATGGGAATATGTTGGCAGCAGTTGATGTTGAGACGACAGGGCGGCTTGCAGGATACCACGAAGTCATTCAAATAGCTGTGCAGCCTTTGACCAGCGATATTAAGCCTTTGCCTAATGTGAACCCTTTCTATATGAACATAGCCCCTCAACACACCGAACGTGTCGAAGGGACTGCAACTATGGTTCATGGGCTTGATATTGATGATCTGGTTGCGAATGCCCCAGATCAATGGAAAGCCGGCGACCTATTTGATGAGTGGTTTCAGCGCTTGAATCTACCTTTCAAAAAGCAACTTGTTCCCCTTGCCCACAACTGGGCATTTGAGCGAGGGTTCCTAACTCATTGGCTGGGATTAGAAACTTTCAATCAACTCTGGCACTTTCATCCGAGAGATACCATGCTGTTTGCACTGAGTATCAATGATGCCTGTGCATACCACGGTAAGGATATCCCTTTCGGCTATGTTGGACTTGGCTCATTGTGTGACAAGTTTGGTATAGAAATAGGAAAAGCGCACGACGCCTTATGTGACGCGCGCGCTGAAGCTGAATTGTATCGACGTATGTTGTCCGCATTTGGCTAAGATTTCTTCCCCGCCCGTCTCCTAGCACTTCGTTTTCCGGCTCGTGGTATACCTCTACCACGTTTGCCGCTTTTAGCTCTACGCCCCGCCTTCTTCCCGCCTGAACAACAACCCATTTTTCCTCTCCTTATTAACATCAGGTCGCCCGACTAGCGCGGCTCAATTCCGCTCGCCGGTAGCAATATCTAACGACCTGGGTTTATCTTATTACCAAAAATTCCTCGGACAGTGCTCCGTCGCCATTTTGATTTTGTTGAGGATAGCGATACCTTTTGGCTTCACTGCACAACCGCACCCTTTACAACGCCGTGACTCAGCATCATACCAATCGCAAGGGGCACAAAACTCTTTGTGGATTCTCGCCACTTCCTCATCTGTTCGCTTTTTCCTCCCTGATGCGACCCATTTTCCCACAGCCTTCCAGTAATTGTCTAACAACTTACTAGCACTGGGGAAATCAGGTACATCGCCCCCAACTGGTTCTGGCGATGGGATATTGTCTCTGACAACTTTCTCATCGAGGTTGCCGCCGACTTTAGCCATGTCAGAAACGCATTGCTTACACTCTTCATGGCTGATTGCAGAATTATCTCGTGCTCCACAATATGCACGAACTTGCAAGTCACCACGAGGTGTGCGTTGATTCACCATTCTACGATATTGGCACTGATCCCATTCAGTTACAAACCACCAACTCTCTTCCCCTTCATCAGACTTGCCTCTGTAGCCTTGCGGCGTCGGCGGTTGCTGAACCCCATCTTGAAACGGGTAGACTATATCCTCACCATCTTTATAGCAAGGCTCTGGCCAGATAGGATCTGCCGGAGGATGCTCCTTACAAGTTGGGGCGATTTTCAAGAGCGGCCGGCGAAGTACGCAACTTTGACACATAGATTCGTCTACAGTTTTTCTGTAGTTTTGAGTCACACCGTTTGCGCAGCGGTAATCCTCTCTCTTAGTCCCATCCTTGCTTCGGACGACAACGTGTCGTCGTTTTTGGCAGGATAAGTTTCTCATTTCTCCCCCTGCTTTTGAACACATTCCGCACAGTAATGAGCGTCAAGATTCGCAAGTATTTCCGCCGAGCGTTCATTAACCTCAACACTGTAAACTTCTGCCATTGACTCAGCTAACTCATCAGAGTCTTCAACAGGGTTTCTATTAGGACATGAACTACAAACTTCTTCATTAACTGGGGTGAAACAATTCTCACTATCTGGATTTTCACATCTTGAAAGATGAACATTCAATCTGGTCTCAAGCATTATACTTTGCCATTTACACATTCGACTTATCATGTTCCCACCTCTCTCGGCTCATATCGTTCGCCTTGATTAGGCGCATCAGGGTCGCCTGGCGGCACTTCATCACATGCACCCCCCGCCCCACTGCCAGCAACGCCTACCGGGTTACCTACCATATATACCTTAGTGACACCAGAACAATAATTACAGTGTTGAATCTCGGCCTTTTTCGATGACGCGAACATTGTGGCTGCAAAAAGAGCACCAAACGTGTGGCAAAAAATGGTTACTGGACCTGTGCAGACGACGCCACACCGTGGATTTTTACAAGGACCTCTACACCCTTCCCCAACCAAATCTGGTGTAACATACCATACCTTAACCTCATATACACAGCCAGCACCAGCTTGTGCCTCTCCGCACGCTGTACGCGGGGGTTTCTTGTCAGCATCACCGCCTCCAGGCCCCCCGCCTCCAGGTGAGGGAGCGTTAGGACGTTGTTGATCTTCATCAACGCGGTCTCGCGTCCGCCTAGCTAACTTCAAAGCCTCAAACGACGGGTCATCTTCTTCGAGGATGGTGTCATCTGCTACCTCACAGGTAATAGTGGGCGCAGAGTCATCTAAGTCAGAAGGATTCTGATCTCCTGACGAGAGTATTACTGACGGGCCATCGCCGGGATCAACATAACCACTTCGTAAAATGTGGCCAATTGGAGGCGTTACATTAAAGGTATAGCCAGCGCCGGCATGAGCTTCTTCTCTTGTAGTAGGGAAGCGGCGATTAGCATTCTGATAGGCGGGCCATGCCCATTCATATTCCTCATCTGTACCTGCAAGGATCGGGGTCCAGCATTCAAAGTGAATGGTATTGGTGGCAGGATTATAAGTCGCCGATTCAATAACCACTTTAATAGGCGTGGATGAAAATTGTGCCACATTCAATGTGATACAGTCAAAGATATCAAGATCCAAGTGTTTCAAAGGCGTGTCAAACGATACACGTTTCCATGTATTGGCACGTCTAATTAGCCAGAAGGTTGCCGACTTCAATATTGTATCAAACGTATTTTGGGTATAGAAATTCCAATCACCTGAAGAGATGCCATACTTTGAAACATTATGCTTCAAGATAATCTTCAAGTCAATGTCATCATCATCCTCGACGCCCGCCTCAGTTTTCTGCCAATCAATCGTATGCTTTGTAGCGATATCCTCTGTTCCTGTTAATGATATCAGGAATGTATTAGTGACAATATCACTCTCCGTAATTGTACGGACAGAAGTTGGCTCTTCAGACAGATACTTGATGAAGACGATATTGTTTCGGATATAGACGGCACAACGGGCTTGATACGCAATATCATGAATCAATTGCAGAATATTCTTTCGCTCCTTGACCCAAAAATTACTTGGGTAATTTGCCAGCTTAGTTTTTACATCATTAAAGGATGTAGTGTCAAAAGAGAGTGACGTGTATTTGTCCAATAACCACTCAATTGTATCAACTGGATTAGGCCCCTCATCTGACGTAAGCGAGACGTAAATATCGTCGCCCCAACCTTCATCATCATAAAGACTCAACTTTTTGTCAAAGCCAATCTCCACGACTTGATAGCCGTCATAATCAGTCTCGTAAACAGTGTAGTAATCCGTTGGGACCTCCATTAAAAGACTACGCCCAGAAGGCATCTGCTTATAGGCAGCCACACTATCGACCGTTCCAGGTATTAGGCTTACTATGTAAAGAGTTTCCGCCTCCCCTTCTAAGAATACCTCGGTGCCTGCCGGTTTCCAAATAAAACCAGCAGAATCCATGTCCTCATACGCCTTCCAGGACTCGGAAGGGCCCCCTATCGACCCTGGACGCCATACGTCGCTCTCTGTTTGACAGTCATCTAATGTCTCCGCCGGCTCCTGATCGTGATACCACGCCATTTGTGACTCTGTCTCATGCCAGTTCTCATCCCAGTTGGATGCGACTAGTCCATAAGAGTGGTCATCCACCTCCTCACAAGTGGCATGATCCCAATCAGCATATTCAGTATGCTCACGGCTCCGAACAGTAAAAGTAGAACCGCTGAAACGACCTCGCAGAAAAGCACTACCTACATTAAGAATGATCTGTCGATTTTGCGGAAAGTTTTCCCCGCCTCTAATTGTAAGGGTCTCGTTCTCATACTCCATTTCTTGCTCAAGGCGATATATGAGATTGCAAACCGTTTCAAAACGATCATCGACGCACTGTGTATCAGGTCCAAATTCCCATTCCTCTTCCTCTGTATATGTATTATTAGGCCCGGGAGTAATAGTTGTAGTTACACCCTTTGCTACAGATGGACATTGAATATAACGAGCTTGGCACAGACGTGGATGCAACGTAAAGTCATGCCACCCTTCCCCACTCTCCAAGTAACCCTTTCGTGGCGACCGAACTTGAACAGCTTGCATGTTGCATACTTGTCCAAAAACAAGGGGCCATGTTTTGCCAAGAGCGTCTTCTGGAACATCCGGGAAGTCACCTTCCTCCATTGAGAAAGCAACTTCAGCGTCTTCTGTGTGTGTTAAAACAGTGAGAGAAAGAGTTCGCTCACCCTCATTCCATACTACTGGGCTATTGATTTCTCCTTGAAAAACGAGAAACTTATGATTAAGGCTCAAGCCACTAAAATGATGATAGACTTTGACTGGCTGTTTATGGATATCATAATTGTTAAATATCCATTTTAACGAGCCATCAACATCATCTAAAGTCACACTAATTGACTGTGAATCACCAGAACCGGAAACCATTAAAGCAGTATCAAAACCACCCACTTGAATAATTGTCGGATGAGGGTAACTCGCACCATCAATTTTCTGATCTGAATAAAGAACCTCTTGATCGGTGCCAGTCCAATCAACTCCAAGAACTAGAATAGGTTCAGTTCCAAGATTTTGCTGCAAGTAAGTCAATGTTTGGGATGTGACCGTTCTCATTACTCACGTTCCTCGAATTCGAGAGTTATCGTCATCGTTTCCCCACCGGGAAACGGTTCTGCTTTTGAGTCACCAGCAAATTCAAATGGGTTATTCTGTAAATAAGCAACCCATTTAACTTCGTTATGATCTGTGAATCGTATAGGGGTGGCAAAGTAAGCCTGGATGAAAGCACGTAATTCAAGAGCCTTGTTTCTCGAAATCTCAAAGTCAAATTGAAATTTCTTTCTACCATCCCTTTGTTTTACATACGTGTACAGTGTGCCGTCCATAGCTCGTACTGAGGCTACAGAGGATGTAATTTCTACTGAATCACCCCAATTTGGGCTGGGCATCCAAACTGTTGTTTGATACCCCGGATAAGGTGCTTCTAACTTGAACATAATTAGACCTTAATGAAGGTTGCAAATTGAATTAAGTCCAAAGTGTGGGCAGTGCCGCGTTGATAATCTACCTCTACGCCAATAGAATCAGTCAAATTCAAAGAAGTGCCTGGAGCGTAGCCATCAACTAATACGCCCTCAAATTCAAATGTAATCGTCCAACTACCTTCCCCGCATCCTCCCTTTCCGTCTTGAACGACAGCTTCATTCGGCGTCGTTACAACACCAACCCATTCCCTTCCTTCCCTATCTTGTATACCAATTTCCTCACCAAGATGTGCGACAAAGAAATCAAGCAAATCATCCACTTCAGTTTTTCCTAAGCCAACAAATGTAACTATAACAGTCTGCACTTGAGGCCAATTGGGATCGGCGAAAACAGTTAGTTTCCCTCCCCGTGTCTCCCGTGCAATTCTACCAAATGCAACGCGATCAATGTTATCCAATTCAGGTGCTCTCAATTCGACCGTGTCGGTCGGCGGTACAAGTGCCGGCCACATCAGCTTGAAGCGTGTCGTTGTAGAATCATGGAGTACAGGGGGTACTGTCTCTGAAGGCGGGGTCGGTGCCCCGGCGACTGTGGTCTCACCAATAAAGGGTGCATATTGCTTACTTCTACACGCCCCATCAATGAAATATGTTAAAGAGTGACCGATGATATTAGTATGCTCAATAGTACGTCGAAGGTCGCTTGAGAGAGCGACTGTCTGGGTAAGAGTTAGTGTTGTGGCTGCATCATCCACCCCTTTTCCTCCCTCAACTGTTTGAACAAGGTTCAATGTTGAGCTAGGCGTAAACGAACGGTACATGTCGTGAGACATGCTGATAACGTTATTGACACTTATCTCCTGTGTTCGATTTACAACACTAACAAGACTCAAGGTATCTTCAAGTTCAACAGGAGCCCAAGGACAACCAAGAGGACCAGTCGCAGTATGAACTAACTCAAACCATGTATTGAGGGTATGGTAACGTGGCCCTAGCCATTCAAGTTGCTGTGTGAGACCAAGGTCACTGACGAGTTGATGATAAAGACCAATCCACCAATCAACTTGTTGAGTGAAGTTGATTACTGATGACACTGGCTCAAAGTCGTTAGGGATGTGAATATTGAGAACGTCGTGCGTAAGGTTCAATACAGTAGAGGCGCTGGCCGCCCATGATCGACTCGCCACAGAAGCTAGACTCATCACGCTTGACGCGCTCAAATAGAGCGTCTGCCCCGCCACAACCACTTGACTCAAATTCATAGTGTTTGAAGCACTTACATTTGAGATTAGAGGCGCACGGACAACATCTTGAGATAGGTTCAAACTGTGGCCGACACTCTCCTCAAAGATGTCCCATGTTTGAGCTAATACCTCAACATGTTGCCGACTAACACGAAGCTCCCCTTCACCCTCCGCTAAAACTTCAGCGTGTTGGCGCGAGACGCGAAGCTCCCCTTCGCCGGAAGCGAGAACTTCATTATGTTGTCTGGACACTCGTAGAGACATTTTAGCCTACTTTCACGCCGAATTTAGCCGCATTTATCCCACCCTCTGTCCAAAGATTTCCAGTATCGGGATCATTGTCGGTTACTCTTATCATAGTAGTATAGCTTGATGTTCCAACTACTTGTGGCGAGTCATCATATTGGCTACCACCAGATTCAATCGGCGTTATAAGTGAGAATGTTGTGGCATCAGTTTCACGACATTCAGTATTGACTTGAAGGCCGTAAATTGTCCCTAGATTAGGTACACTGCCATAATCGTAAAGATCGGTTACATTAACCGTAGGCTCTTCAACATACGATGTATCGTCATCCAATATAGTTTCATCAACATTCTCAAAGTGATTTCCAGAAGGCGTGGAGGTAGTCCAGTTGGCAGTGTCATCACCGTCGGGATCAATTCTCACAACTTTACAATTGCCTAGAAAATCATTATTATCCGAACCCGTGCTGTCAAGACAGTACAAGTCGTCAAATTGCACCGTAGAACTACCACTCTTACCTAACTGGAATGTTGTATGGTAGTTATTAGAGCCTTCTTTTGTGTCCGCACCAGTGTCGCTTAATACGTTCGCTTGAGCAACGCGAACCTCATAGGTTCCAGTTGAGTCGTGACAAACTACTTGAAATTCAATATAGTACCATGTAAGTTGATTGAGTCCGAGACCACTCGTAGTAGCTAAGAGTGTGGTGTTACGGTAAACAGCTATTTCCCCAGCCGCAGTTATTCTAACATTCATCCCAGCTTGTGCGCCATCGAAGAAAGTTAAAAACTGAGTATCAGCAATAGTGAGAAAACGCACAGCAACGCCGACAGTTAAAGTATCATCTGTCGTCAATGCTTCAGGGCGCATATAAGTACCATTGGAATTTGCTTCAAGGGAGTATCCACTAAAACGCCCAGCCTCGGTATCCATTGTACTTTCAAAAGCAAGCACGCTATATTTGCGTGCTACAATCCCCGTCGGACTTGGGGTGGAACCAGCGGACGTTCCAAAACCTTCAAAACCTTCAATCCAAAGTAATGCCATCTTACTGCACCTTTATAAAGCTCCAGAAAAACACCTGGGCGCAGACGCAGACGCCTACGCCCAGATGACCGAGGGAGAGAGACTACTTAAAATCACCCACTGACTGTGTAAGTGATCTTCAGGGTATCGCCACTTTGGACGGAGACAGTCGAGCTAAAAGCTGCTGTCGCCCACAAAGTACCAGCAGAACCGGACTTTGTGTTGTCACTAGTAATGAAAATACCTTTCAATGTCGCGCTACCGTTGATACTAAAGTCCACTGTAGCAGCATTTGTAATTTGACGCGCAGCGGCAGCACCCATAGTCCATTGAGGACGTGTGCCCGCGGAATAGACCGTAGACTCAGACCAGCCCGCGTGCGAGCCCATTGTGTCTCCGGCGGCGAATGCCGTCCAACCACTGTTGTCAACTAAACCAATATACCAAGTCGTGACTGGTGTGCCAGCATGAAATTCTGTTTCCAGGATGTGGTTCATGCCAACATCAACAATACCGTTCGGGACTCGGTATATACCGATCAGCTTTCCAGCCTTGTTGCGATGTTCAACAAGGAAGAAACCCTTTACTCGGAGTATACTTGCAAAATTCATTAGAAATCCTCCAAACGACTGTTACGGGCTGTAATTTGTTAGTGCCCCGACGCGGCCCGTTGCATGACTTGGCACCCTGATCCATTAACTAAGACGTGAAGTTCCACGCCTTAACTCTCGTTGTAAAGCTGTAGCGATATCACGCGCCGTTTGGCTCGCACCCTCGCCTTGTGTGACAGAAACATTTACGTCACCTATATTTGTAACTGGGCCACCACGCTCCCTATAAATAGGTTCGCGCCCAGTGTTCATGGCCTGAAGTTGAGATGAAAATCGCCGTGCATTCTTAGCACTTACAATAAACTCTCCAGGAGCGGCCATGATCGGAATCCTATCCTGCCCCCTTGGTGAGAAACCCCCATCACTTCGATAACGGACTGAAGGTCCGCCGTAATAGGCAGCAGCGCTTCCGCCAGAACACGCCGCTGATGCAGATGCACATGCTGCTGCCGCCGCCATTGCAGCCGCCGCAGCGGCTCGCATAGCTGCTTCTGCGGCATACCCAGCATTAGCACAACCTTGCAATTGAGTTTGCCAACTACCAGCAGCCGTGGTAGCCGCATTAGTAGCTGTTGCTGCACCATTGATTGCAGTAGTCAAATTTCCCATCAATTCGATACCAGTGGTAATATGCACTGTAACCGCTTCAAAACCAAATTGCAGAGTACCAACGGCCATGGCAGCTTGATCCATACTTGCTGCAATCTGGGCGGCAATTTCAGCCGTGCCGCCTATAGCTTGAGTAACTCCGTCAATGTTTTCAAGAACAGTAGAGAATTGAGTATCAACCTTTATCAATTCACTGGTTAATTGACGTGCGGCTTCAGCTTGTGCGTTAAGTTCCTCCGCCGTTTTCTCAGGCGGGGGAGGCTGTGTGGGCGCAGCAGCCGCTTCAGCGGGTACTGTCTTAGCCAGGGTTAAATCTTTTTGAGCTTGGACGGCGCCTTGAAGCTCAGCCTTTAACAGGCTGGCTTGGTTAGTTTCCTTACTTATAGCTTCCGTAGCTTGTGCTGCTACGCCAGGCATATCAACTACAGCTTGCTTAGCGCCCTCAAGTTGTTCCTTAGTGCCAACAGCTTCCTGAGTCGTCGCTTTCGCCGCCTCGGTCGCAGCTTTTTCCGCTGCTACTTTCTTATCCAGAGCCTCTACAGCGTTTAAGTAAGACCCTTCACCCATTTCAAGCTGCTCGTTAGTCGCTTCTACGGCTTCAAGACTTGCTTTTTGACCCTTCGCCAGTTGATTGAACGCGTTCTTAAATCCCTTGACCTGGTTATTCGTAAGCTCTCCGTTCTTCCGCATTATCTCGGCTATTCCTAGAAGCTGGGCATGTTGCAGACGCATTTCCCCAGTCCAAGGCTTTCCTGCCTCAGCAAGACCTAGAGCCTGCTGTGCTAAGATTTCTAGACCGCTGCGAATCCCTTCTACTCCTTTATCCACTTTTCCAAAGCCAGTGTGGATATTATCAAAGCTGATACTTTCAATAGAGTTTTTGAGAGCATCTATAGACGTTTTTGTAGTGTTTTCGATCTTTCTTTGCAGTGCTTCCCAGTTCGCAATGATGTCCTTGAGCACTATCTCCATTTGCGAGCCCATTTTTCCCGCGTCTTTGAATATATCTATCTCACCAAAGCGCTTTACAAACTCTTTGATAATATGCTCATTTTCGATTTCAATTTTGACACCGACTGTGTAAACTTTTTGACTAAGCGTAGTTTGAAGTTCAGTCGTTATATTACTCCAGTCGATCTGTGCTTTACTGAAGGAAGACTGAAGTTCACTCTTTATCTTATCCATTGATTCCTGAATATTCAATCTCTCGAATATATCGAAATCAGATGGAAATGCAGCTTCCAACGAGGCTTGAATTTCGGGCATTAACTCAGCAATCTCTAAAGTATCTGCCTTTATTTGCGCCATGAGTTTGGGGACGCCTGCCTTAGCCATTGGATCAGCAAGCTTTATCAATTTCTTGTAAAGTTCCTCCGCCTTCACCCCAGCTTGGTCAAGCCGCAACAATTCCTCTTTATGAGTTGCATCTTGAAGCTTTCTTCGCTCCGCTTGGAATCCAAGCTCAGAACGAATTCTTGTTTGTCGGATTTTATCAAGTTCATTTTCAGCACGTCTTATGTCGCCTTTGTGCCCTAACTCCTCGGCGGTGGAAACGGCTTCTTCGGCACGAGACTCTGCGAGTTGCGACAATTTACGAGCATGGGCTGCATCTTCCTCATTAGCACCAGCAGTAGCATAAGCCTTACGTGCCCGCCCCGCCGCATCTTGAGCACGTTCAATTTCGGCCCATAATTTCTGGCGATCACTCATGTTACGCTTTTCACGCTTGAATGCAGAATCAGAAATTGACTCTTGCGTCTTAGCAATTACTTCCATGGATGTTTTAATAGCGTCGTCCGCTCCTGTAGCGGCTTTCCTTATTTCATCAATCATCTTCTTTCTTTGTTGAAACAAGTCGTTGATCGTATTCGTAATAACAGTCTTAATTCCCGTACTCTCAGCCTCAAAGGCAAGTACAGCCCTTTTATATGCCTTTGTTTGAGCGGCCCAGCCGGCGCTCGTGATTTTTGAAATTTCCTCGAATTCCTTTTTGGTTGTTTGAATACGTCTCTGCGACCAGGCTTCATGCGCTGCTGTCCACTCTTCCGTGTTTTTCTTTTGCCGCTCCATTATCTCCGTTTGCACATCACTCCAGTCTTGAATCGCCTTAGTCACATAGATCGTTGCCATCGCAGCCGCGACCGCGAGCGCAATAGGCCATAAGGACAATAACGATGCCGCTAATGCTTTAACAGAGACCGAGAAGCCTGCAAGAGTAAGCGCAGCAAGGGCAAATTTACCGCTCATTACTAACGCTGCGGCGCCGACGCCTAACATAGCGGCTGCAAGATAATCAAAGTTTGAAGTTAGAAGTGTGATAACCTTAGCAATAGGAGCACTTACTTCAAGTAACGATTTACCGAATTTGATGACTTGATTACTGAGAGCATTCCATGCTTTCTCTGCCTTACGGCCAGTAGTTTCTTCCATCAACTCGAAAGCTTTTTTCGCTGCTCCGGCACTGTTTTCCATTTCCTCCAGGGCTGCATTTAGCGCATTTCCCTCATTTGATGTGAGATTCAAAGCACCAACCATAGCGCGAACGCGACCAAGCAAATCAGCAAACTCTTTACTGCTGCCAGCAGTTGCGTCCTTCATTTTAAGCAACACGCCTTGGAGACCACCAAAACGACGAATCGCTTCAGGCCCGTCTTCAACGCCCCATTGATGGTACAACTCTTGTAGCTTTTCAGTAGGTCGCAGAAGTTTTTGGGATACTTGTGTCAACTGAGTGATAGCCGTATGTGCCGGCACACCCTTTTGAGTAAGGGCTGCTATTGCAGCGGCCATTTCCTCATACTTGATTCCAAGAGCGGCGGTGAGAGGGGTAACACGTCCAAGCACGTCACCAAACTCACCCATGCGAAGACGACCTAATTCAATCGTCTTGAAAAGAACATCTGAAACACGATCTACTTCAGATACATCTAAAGCATAACTGTTCATAATTGAGGACAGGGCGTTTACTGATTCCTTTAACTCGGAGTGAGTGGCAATAGAAAGTTTTGCCGCATTCTCCTCGAAACGAAGTGCATCCCCAGCCTCAACAACTTGATTTGATAGAGTCTGATACAAACCTTCGGCAACTTCATCCGCTGCAATACCAAGATTAGTAGAAAGCTCTAAAACAGACGCGCTCGCCTCGTCGAATGAACCAAGAGCACCTCTAGCAATTGTGGAAACTTCACCAACGGCTATTGACAATTGCTTAGCAGCCTCATGTGCTTCAAAAAAGCCGCTAACTAGTTTACTAAGCGCGCGTACAATTACCTGTGCTTGGACAACTCTAATTACAGTTTTCCAAGACAAAGTAATCAACTTGGCCGCATTCTGACCGGCATTGCCGGCGTTATTCATAGAGTTTTCAACTTTGGCCGCCGCTCCCGCTGTGGTAGTAGCCCCTTGTTGAACGACCCTGCTAGATTGTGCAGCAGCTTGACCGAGACTGGTCACCGCTGTGACGCCTCGATTCACTCCGGTACTATATTGAGAAAATCCCGCCCCCGCCGAAACTACAGTTTGTCCTAAGCTACTGAATGCTTGGTTAGTTTTCTGCACTGTAGCCGGAACCGATGGGGGCACGCCCCCAGCCTTTGCCAATCCTTGCATGGCGGACCTAGCTGTTTTAGCAGCGGAGCCGAGTTCTCGCAATGCTGCGCTGGCTGGTTTCGCTTTAGTTGTAAATTTCGTTAGTGCCTTATTCGTAGATTCCAAGCCCAGCTTAAATTGATTAAGCTGCTCTTGCAATTTACGTAATTGCTCAATCGCACTTGAGGCGTCGAAACCTAGTTTTTGTGTAATTTCCTCTGGCATTATGCCACCTTTGTCAATCGGAGGAACTTATACGGATTAGGTAAAACTGTATAACGTGCAAACCCTTCAAATTCCTTTGCCCCAGCCTCTTGGAAGTGGTAAGGTGTGTGGCTATGTAAGCCAGCACGTCTAAAAGGAGCGGGCGGTTCAGGGCCCCAAACTGCATGGTTATACTCATTATACGCAAGATATCGCAGCGAACTACTATAACGAAAATGCCAGCGAGATGCTGAAGCTTTAAGCTCCAGCCCACCCTCGCCCGTGGAACGACCTAGTGACTCCCTGTCCTTACGACTTTGTTGGGGACCATAGGGAATACTCATGCCTACATCACGGGCCAGAGCTTGGAACGTAGCCCTTGACGCCTTGGACCACGTAGGAATAAGAGCGATAACAGTAGCGTGAAGCCACATTTGAGCAGCTTGCTTGATCCAATCTTGCATGAACTTGTCAAGATCGGCTTTGTAAGCTGACACATCAAGTTTAATTGACTTAAACCTTGGCTTCCATCTCATCGGCGTCCTCTCCTCCTACCCTTAGCTGGTGGCTTCTTAGCGCCGCTTCCGCCGCCGCCAAGCATAGCCTTTTTCTCTTCCATCTCATCATACTCGCGAACTTGCTGATAAGCTAGAATAAGTGCTTGCGTCCATACGTCAGTATCATCCCAGTTTTCCTTTACGCCTGGGGGACGGATTCCGAGACGCTCGCAGGATCGCCAGATGGTGTACTCTCCAGTTCGGTATCGGGGCCATAATATTCGCCTGGCTCCTGAACTGGACCACGTAGAAAAACCTCGCGGGCTTCCTTCAATTTGGCTTCATCCAAAGCGTTTGCTTGCATTACACAAACGATGATGCGGTTGACCTCTGTAGATGAAATACCAGCCTCTTTAAGTTCCTTTTGCCACTCCATCCATGTAGACGGATCACTAATGTTGATCTTTTCCCATTCAACGTTGCTAGGCTCAAGAGACTTCAGCACCATATAAGCAAAACGAAGCTCGCCATGTTGCTGAACTCGTTGCATATATGTTTCGTCATTGGCATTGGGCTTCCATCCATCTTTCGTACGGATTCCAGGCGGAGTAGGCAATGGACAGAGAGCTTCAAACTCATCCATATCTGCTACAGCCCGAGCACGAATTACAATGTTTTCACCTTCTAATCGCGGCAGTACAAGAACTTCTTCCGCCGGACCTTGAATCTCTACTCCTCCAATTTTCATCTTCTATCTCCCAGGGTTAAAGAAGGTGGGAGCGGGGAATCCGCCCCCACCGAATTAACATACTTATGCACTACAATCAGTGATTGTACTACGTGCCGCAGTTGCTTCGCTTACATTGCAACGACCAGACACGGCGATTGTTGCTTCGCCAAGGTCAAATTCCAGCGACTCATAACGGAAGTCGGAGAACGTAACCAATTCGTCTTCATCGCTACCACACGGTACACAATGCATTACGATCATATCAACAGCATAAGGCTCGCACAAGTCAGACGAACTTGACACCCACTCTGAAGCATCACTTTGCTGCTTCAAAGCATCGACTGGCGTAATGTCTTCGCTTGTGCCGGTTGTGATATGTTCATAAACAAATTCCAAGGATACTTCAAGCGGTTGCTCGTCACCTTCCTTAACTGTGTCGAGATCGCCACGGTCAAGCAAGTATTCGTATTCCTTAGCTTCTGTCCAAGTAACATTTCCTTCACCAATCTTCACCTCAATCCGTTGAGAGATGAATGTAATCACATCAGACTGAGCCGGAACTTCCGCACCCCAAGCAGGTGTGAAGACAAAGTTTGTCGTCGGACCTGTAGTGGCAGGTGTTCTCCCTGTAACTGTATATGTGGTTACGTTATTCACGGTATTAACTGTAAACCGCGCGCCAACCGGCACTAAGTCAGTGTCAGTCGTATTCAAAACTACTGTGTTGATATCAACATCAGTATCAGATGTAGCTGGCGTAGCTTCATTGATTGTTGCACTGCCGCTTAGACCATCTTGAATGTAAATGGTCGCATCGCGCAATTCAATACGTGCCATAATATGGCTCCTTTTCAACTATCTTGTTTACGCACTACAATCAGAGATTGTACTACGCGCTGCAGTTGCCTCACTTACATTGCAACGACCAGACACGGCGATTGTTGCTTCGCCAAGGTCAAATTCCAGCGACTCATAACGGAAGTCGGAGAATGTAACCAATTCGTCTTCATCGCTACCACATGGTACACAATGCATTAC